>Ga0247813_10000212_pt1 | contig 67769 bp, 55 predicted proteins | sample UWRJL169409C1_FD_180719 | JGI IMG/M metagenome (GOLD analysis project Ga0247813, IMG submission 180719) | Plant litter microbial communities from Arlington Agricultural Research Station in Wisconsin, United States - UWRJ-L169-409C-1 | ecosystem: Environmental > Terrestrial > Plant litter >... | reverse complement strand
TTCCCAGGCGTCAGCCAATTCATCGCGGCTGATGCCGATATCGATGGTTTCGCGCAGAGCCACGATTCCGGCCTCGGCCAGTTCGACTGCGGTTCGCAGATAGCCAATCTCGGTGGGCGATTTGATCATTTTCAATCGACGGACGAGGTCGGAGGCATCGATGAGTTCGACCTGGGGCAAGGCGGCAGACAGCAGCCGGAAATCGGTGACGGAAAGGCCATCGAACTCGATACCGATACGGCTTGTACTCAGGCCCTTTTCGGCAAGAAGCGCTGCAGCCAGCCGGAAACCATGACTGGCATCAAAAGTTTCCGGGCGCTCGAAACCCGGCACGCGTCCCTGCTTTTCCCAGGCGGCTTGTATCAATTCTTCCGGCGGCTGTGCGTCCATGCCCCTGATATCGCCGGTCTCGACCCAGATCGCATTGATGCGGATATCGGTAATCGTGCTCGACGCACGAAAGGCAGCTTCGAACAGGTCGGTGACGACGGCTGCTTTTCGGAGTGCCGGATCGGCAGGGATGATGGCCGCCACGGCACCGGCGCGCCGCCACATTGTCGCGACGCCCGCAGGTGCACCCGTTGCATAGGTAAAGCTTTCCGGCGAAAGCAGCAGCAGCGCATCGATCCCGGCGGCTTCCATCGCCTTTGATGCGCGTGTCCTGTCGAGGTGAGCCATGCCGTTTCCTTGTCCTGTATCTTCGAGGTCTCTTGCGTGCCGCCATTCCCGCAGCGCATGAGGCAGTGCCGCATTTTCGTTTGTATCACCCTGCCCGGCTTGCCATAACGGATACAAGAAGGAAAGTGACGGGAGGACGACATGGCTTCAAGACAGGAATTCCAGTGGGACGATGCATTTCTGCTGGAGGATCAGCTTTCTGAAGACGAGCGGATGATCCGCGATACGGCCCGCGCCTATGCGCAGGACAAGCTGCAGCCGCGCGTTATCGATGCCTACCGCAACGAGACGACCGATCCTTCGATCTTCCGCGAAATGGGCGAACTCGGCCTGCTCGGCGTGACGGTTCCGGATACCTATGGCGGCGTTGGTGCATCCTACGTGGCCTATGGCCTGGTCGCCCGCGAGGTCGAGCGCGTCGATAGTGGCTACCGCTCGATGATGAGCGTGCAGTCTTCCCTCGTTATCTACCCGATCCATGCCTATGGGTCGGAAGAACAGCGCCAGAAATACCTGCCGAAACTGATCAGCGGCGAATGGATCGGCTGTTTCGGCCTGACCGAACCGGATGCCGGCTCCGATCCCGGTGGCATGAAGACGCGGGCGGTGAAGACCGAGGGCGGCTATCGCCTCACAGGTTCCAAAATGTGGATTTCCAATGCGCCGATCGCCGATGTCTTCGTCGTCTGGGCGAAATCCGAGGCGCATGGCAATGCCATTCGCGGCTTCGTGCTGGAAAAGGGGATGAAGGGTCTCTCTGCCCCGAAGATCGGCGGCAAGCTGTCGTTGCGCGCCTCGATCACCGGCGAGATCGTCATGGACAATGTCGAAGTCGGTGAAGACGCCTTGCTGCCGAATGTCGAGGGCCTGAAAGGTCCGTTCGGCTGCCTCAACCGTGCCCGCTATGGTATCTCCTGGGGCGTGCTTGGTTCGGCGGAATTCTGCTGGCATGCGGCCCGGCAGTATGGGCTCGACCGTAAGCAGTTCGGCCGTCCGCTAGCGCAGACCCAGCTGTTCCAGAAGAAGCTTGCAGACATGCAGACCGAAATCACGCTTGGCTTGCAGGCATCGCTGCGCGTCGGCCAGCTGATGGATGCGGGCCGCATGGCGCCGGAGATGATCTCGATCGTCAAGCGCAACAATTGCGGCAAGGCTCTCGATATTGCCCGCGCTGCCCGCGACATGCATGGCGGCAACGGCATTTCCGAGGATTATCAGGTCATGCGCCATATGGTGAACCTGGAAACCGTGAACACCTATGAAGGCACCCATGACGTGCACGCCCTGATCCTTGGCCGCGCCCAGACCGGGCTGCAGGCCTTTTTCTGAGCGCCGGCATGGAAACGCCGCTGAAGGGCCTGAAGGTTCTCGAGCTTGCCCGCATCCTGGCGGGGCCATGGATCGGCCAGACGCTGGCCGATCTCGGCGCCGATGTCATCAAGGTGGAAAGCCCGGCGGGAGACGATACCCGCACCTGGGGGCCACCATTTATCGAGAGCGAGACCGGCGGCCATCTGGACGCCGCCTATTTCCACGCCTGCAATCGCGGCAAGCGCTCCGTCATCCTCGATTTCACAACGGAAGAAGGGCAGGAGGCCGTGCGGCGTCTGGCGGCCCAGTCGGACGTGCTTCTGGAGAATTTCAAGGTCGGCGGGCTGGCGAAATACGGGCTGGACTATGACAGCCTGAAGAAGGTCAATCCGCGGTTGATCTATTGCTCCGTTACCGGCTTTGGCCAGGACGGACCCTATGCCCATCGCGCCGGTTACGATTATATCATTCAGGGCATGAGCGGCATCATGGACCTGACGGGCGATCCGGAAGGCGAGCCGCAGAAGATCGGCGTCGCCTTTGCCGACATCTTCACCGGCCTTTACGGCGTCATCGCCGTCCAGGCGGCCTTGCATATGCGAGAACGCACCGGCGTCGGCCAGCAGGTCGACATGGCATTGTTCGACAGCATGACCGGGGTGCTTGCAAATCAGGCGCTGAATTTTCTGGTTTCGGGGAAATCGCCGCGCCGCCTCGGCAATGCGCATCCCAACATAGCGCCGTATCAGGTCTTTCCGGTCTCCGACGGCCACCTGATCGTCGCCGTCGGCAATGACCGCCAGTTCGTCAAGTTCTGCACGCTGCTTGGTCTCGACACTCTGGCGACCGATCCACGCTATCTGACAAATGCGAGCCGGGTGAAAAACCGCGACACGCTGACGCCGGAACTGACAGCGCGGACGGTAAATTTCAACCGCGACACGCTGCTGGCCATGCTGGAAGCGGCGGGCGTGCCCGGCGGGCCGATTAATACCGTCGCAGATGTGTTCTCGGACCCGCAGATCATTCACCGCGGTATGCGGGTCGAGACGCCACACACGGGGTCGGCATCAGGGACGGCACCGGGGGTCCGGTCACCGCTGATGTTTTCGGGCGCGGAACTTGCGCTGGAGCGCGGTGCGCCGAGGCTTGGGGAGCACACGCATGAGGTGCTGACGGAGATTGGAATGAAGCCCTGACGGACCTACCTGCCCTCAAATATTCCCCATGCAGAGATATTTCATTTCCAGATAATCTTCGGCGCCGTGGCGGGAGCCTTCGCGGCCGATGCCGGATTGTTTGAGGCCGCCAAAGGGGGCGGCTTCCGATGACATGCGGCCGGTATTGATGCCGATCATGCCGTATTCCAGGGCTTCGGCAACGCGCCAGACCTTTTTCAGTTCGGTCGCATAGAAATAGGCGGCAAGGCCGTAAATGGTGTCGTTGGCCTGGAGGATGACGTCTTCCATCGTTTCGAAACGGATGATCGGGGCGACCGGGCCGAAGGTTTCGTCGCAGGCGACAAGCATGCCTTTGCCGACGTTGGACAGTACCGTCGGCTCGAAGAAGGCGCCGGAGACGCGCTTGCCGCCGCAGAGAAGTTTTGCGCCCTTGCCGATCGCGTCGTTGACATGGGTCTCGACCTTCTCGATCGCCCGGCTATCGATCAGCGGGCCAATGGTGACACCCTTGGAAAAACCGTCGCCAACGGTCAGCTTTGCCACTTCGGCCGCCAGCTTTGCGGCGAACTCGTCATGAACCTTACTCTGGACATAGATGCGGTTGGCCGAGGTGCAGGTCTGGCCGGCATTGCGGAATTTGGCCTGGACGGCACCATCGACGGCAGCGTCGATATCGGCATCGTCGAAGACGATGAAGGGCGCGCTGCCGCCGAGTTCGAGGCTGATTTTCTTGATCTGGTCGGAACATTGGCGCATCAGGATGCGACCGACTTCGGTCGAGCCGGTGAAACTGATTTTTCGGACTCTCGAATTGGTGCAGAGTTCGCGGCCGATCGCATCGCCTTCCGAGGCAAGCACCAAGTTGAACACACCCTTGGGAAAGCCGGCACGGATCGCCAGCGCGTGCATGGCCAAAGCCACCAGCGGCGTCTGTTCGGCAGGCTTGAGGACGATTGTGCAGCCAACCGCCAGCGCCGGCGCGATCTTGCGCGCCACCATCGAGGCCGGGAAATTCCAGGGGGTGATGGTGCCGACGACGCCGACCGGCTGCTTGATCACCACCATGCGGCGGTCGGTCGAAGGTGCAGGAATGGTCTCGCCGTAAACACGCTTGGCCTCTTCCGCATACCATTCGATATAGGCGGCGGCATGCTGAACTTCGGAGCGGGCTTCGCTCAGCGGCTTGCCCATTTCCGCAGTCAGTATCGCGGCGAGGTCGTCGATATGGGTAATGACCAGATCGTGCCAGCGGCGCAAGATCGTGCTGCGATCGCCGGCCGGGCGTTCAGCCCATGGAAACTGCGCCGCATAGGCATCATCGACAGCAGCGCGGGTTTCCACGCCCCCCATATCCGGCAGGGTGGCAAGCAGGGCACCATTCGACGGGTTATGGACGTCGAAGGTCTTTGCCGAAGGCGCCCACGGCGCGTTCACCAGCCCCAGCAGATACGGATCCCTGACATGGGCGATCAATGTCTCGGTAAAGATCATCGGAGATCCTTTCTGGCGGTCCGCGCAAGCAGCGCAGGCGGCATATTTCGTCGCGGGGACAATGCCGATAGCCGATAAAAGCAGCTAGGTCCATCGGGCAGCGTGGTGCTGCTGCCCGATAGAATGTGCTATGCAAACGCCTGAAATCAGGCGCGGGCTTCCAGGATCGACGCTTCCAGAATGTCCATCGCTTCGGCGAAGACGTTGTCCTGTATGGTGATCGGCGCAAGGAAACGGATGACGTTGCCATGCACGCCGCAGGTCAGCAGGATCAGGCCCTTTTCCAGCGCTTTCAGACGCACCCTGTTGGCGAAATCGGCGCTTGGCAGATTGGTCTTCACATCGTTGAATTCAACGGCATTCATGAAGCCAGGGCCGCGGATATCGACGATTTCCGGTGCCTGTTCAGCAATGGCGGCAAGGCGCTGCTTGAGGCGTCCGCCCAGCTGTTCGGCACGTTCGCACAGCTTCTCATCTTCGATGATATCGAGAACGGCATGGGCGGCGGCAACGCCCATCGGATTGCCGGCATAGGTGCCGCCGAGACCACCGGGGCCGGGAGCGTCCATCACTTCGGCACGGCCGGTAACGGCTGCGATCGGGAAGCCGCCGCCAAGGCCCTTGGCCATCGTCACGAGATCGGCGGCGACGCCGTGATGTTCCATGGCAAAGAGCTTGCCGGTACGGGCAAAGCCGGTCTGCACTTCGTCGGCGATCAGAAGGATGCCGTGCTGGTCGCAGATCTCGCGGATCGCCTTGATGAAGGAGGTCGGCACCGGATAGAAGCCGCCTTCGCCCTGCACGGGCTCGATGATGATGGCGGCGACCCGGTTCGGATCGACGTCTGCGGCGAACAGGCGCTTCAGGGCCGCCAGCGACTGGTCAGCGGACACGCCCTGCAGCTCGACCGGGAAGGGCACGTGGAAGACATCGGCCGGCATCGCGCCGAAGCCGACCTTGTAAGGCACGACCTTGCCGGTCAGCGCCATGCCCATGAAGGTGCGGCCGTGAAAGCCGCCGCCGAACGCGACGACCGCCTGGCGGCCGGTTGCGGCGCGGGCTATCTTGACGGCGTTCTCGACTGCTTCCGCGCCGGTTGTCACGAAAATCGTCTTCTTGGCGAAGTCACCCGGCAGGATGGCATTCAACCGCTCAGCCAGCTCGACATAGTTTTCGTAAGGTACGACCTGATGGCAGGTGTGGGTGAAACGGTCGAGCTGCTTCTTGACGGCTTCGATCACGCGCGGGTGGCGGTGGCCGGTGTTGACGACGGCGATACCGGCGGCGAAATCGATGTAACGATTGCCTTCCTTGTCCCAGATTTCGGAATTCTCGGCGCGATCCGCATAGATCTGCGTGGTCATGCCGACACCACGGGAAATGGCTGCGTTCTTGCGATCGGTCAAACTGGTCACGGGTATCATCCTGATGTTGGCGTGGAGCATTTACGGTTGCAGATTTGGTGGAAATCCTATATTTTTTCTGTAGGTTTGCAAATCAAATTTTGTGATTTGATCAGCACCGCCCGGAATGGATTTGTTACGCGCAAGCTAACTCTCCGGGACGGTTTTTGAAGTTGGCGCCGGTGCCTGCACGCCAAGGCAGAAACAGCGCGCATGGATGGCTTGAAGATGTCACAGGACGGCTTATGAGTGATGCCATGAAGATACGCTACAAGGTCGCGGAAGCCGCACGGCTTGCCGGCGTCTCCGCATCGACCTTACGCCTGTGGGAGACGCAAGGGTTGGTCGTGCCGGGCCGTTCGGTCACCGGACACCGGCAATACAGCGAGGGCGATGTCGCCCAGCTGAAGCGCATATCCTGGTTTCGCGCCGAACGGGGGCTCAATCCGGCCGCGATCCGCGAGGCGCTGGAGGCGGAGGCCAGCGAACTCGACGACACCGGTCTGCCTTCCACCGGCGATGTCGTCCCGCAGTCACAGGTCGGACGCAAACTCAGGAGCCTGCGCCACACCGCCGGCAAGACGCTGGAGCAGGTGGCTGGCGATGTCGGCATCGCGGCGTCGGTGCTATCCACGCTGGAGCGGACCTCGCAGGGTGTTTCGGTTGCCGTTCTCCATAATCTCGCCGAGTACTTCGCCACCACGGTTTCGAGCCTTTCCGGCGAAGACGAGCCAGACGTGCGCGCGCTGGTGCGGTCCGGTGAATGGCGGGCCTGGCCGCGCACGACGCCGGGTGTGACGGTGCAGTTGCTGGCCGAGGGCCGCAACCAGATGGATTGCCATCGCTTCGTGCTGGAGCCGGGCGCCTCCAGCGAGGGTGCCTACAAGCATGAGGGCGAGGAATTCGTCTATGTGCTCTCGGGCCAGGTCGAGTTTGTGCTGGATTCCGATCAGTTTCATGATCTGAGCCCTGGCGATTCCCTCTATTTCAACAGCCGCCGCCACCACGCCTGGTCGAACCGCCATGATGGCGAGACAGTGCTTCTGTGGATCAACACGCCGCCGACGTTCTAGTCGTTTTAAGCCACCATTTCGCCAATCAACGATCAAGCGCGTTTATAGCGGCTATTGTCTCTATCTATTTCGTTTATGTGCATTTCAGGCATAGAGTTTCCTTCAAGCACCGGCAAACGGTGCGCCAAAAGGGGAACCGACCGTATGAAAAAACACATGATCGCATTGGCCCTGGCCTGTGCCGCTGCCTTTTCCATGACGCCTGCCAATGCCGCCGAAAAGCTCAGGATCGGCACCGAAGGCGCTTATCCTCCGTTCAATTTCATTGACACCGCCGGAAAGATCGGCGGTTTCGACGTCGATATCGGTCTGGCGCTTTGCGCCAAGATGCAGGCCGAATGCGAAGTCGTGGCGCAGGATTGGGACGGCATCATTCCTGGGCTGGTCGCTAAGAAATACGACATGATCATCGCCTCGATGTTCATTACCGAAGAGCGCAAGAAGCAGGTGGCCTTCAGCGATCCCTATTACATGGCGGCCATGACGCATGTTGCGGCAAAGGGCGCCGGGATTACCGCATTCACCAACGAGGCGCTGAAGGGCAAGGTCATCGGCGCGCAGGCAGGCACGACGCAGGCCGAATATATCGCTGCCGTCTATCCCGATGCCGAGATCAAGCTCTATCCGACCCAGGACGAAGCCAATCTCGACATGGCCAACGGCCGTCTCGACATGGAAGTCGGCGACATGCTGCCGATGCTGGACTGGGTCAGCAAGAACAATGACGGAAAATGCTGCGAACTGATCGGCGAACCGATCACAGACCCGAAATTCGTCGGCGAAGGCGTCGGGATCGCCCTTCGCCAGGATGACAACGATCTTCGCGCAAAGCTGAACAAGGCGCTGGCCGACATTCGCGCCGATGGTACTTACAAGACGATCAACGACAAATACTTCAGCATCGACGTCTACACGATGCGGTGAGGTCCGGAGCCGGTATCCGGCCGAGCATCGGCACCGCGCCTGCCTAAGAAGTGGCGGGCGTGGTTATGCCGTGCGGGTTTTCTGTGCCGACTTCTGCCTATGATAGGTCAGTGCGGCGCGAAGGCAGAGTGCCAGGGGCTCCCGGCGCAGATCGCCAGCTACCGGGAGAAGCAGCGCGCGCTGACCTTCAAAGGCAAAATCATCACCAAAGTGCGCACGAAATGTATCGATCAGCGTGGTCTGGCAGTTGATTAACACAGCGCAGTGATCGGGTGCCAATTTGGAGACGCCCAGCCGGATGGTTGTTCCGCTTCTGCTGGCTTCGGTCAGATAGGCCGGTTCGCCCCATTTGAGAGTTTCGGTGAGCGGGCCGACGCCTGCGGTTTCGGCGGCCACAGCAAAGATGAGGTCACGGATCTGCAGCAGCCTTAGTCTGATCGTCTCGGGGTATTGCCGAAGCGCTTCGGCGACGTCTTTCGGAACGGGCAGGCTTGTCATTACGCGCTCCTCTGGGCGGGTCTATTTCGTCACGTCGATGACCACGCGGCCACGGATCTTTCCGGCGACGATGTCTTCTGCGAGTTGTGGCAGGCGCGACAATGGTTCGACCGTCGTCATAGACGCCAACTGTTTCCGGTCCAGGCTTTCTGCCAGAATGGCCCACGCCCTGTCGCGCTCGGCATGCGGTACCGTGACCGAATTGATGCCGATCAATGCGACGCCACGCAGGATATGCGGCATGACAGTTGCCGGAAGGTCGGCGCCGCCGGCCAGGCCACAGGCGGCAACCGCGCCGCTCTGGATGGTTTGCGCCAAAACATTGGCGAGCGTCGTGGAGCCGACGGAATCGATGGCGCCCGCCCAGCGTTCCCTCTGAAGTGCTGCGCCCTTTGCGGCAAGTTCGGACCGGTCGATGAAACCGGTCGCGCCGAGGCTCGACAGGTAGTCGTGGGCTTCCGGCCGGCCGGTGGACGCAGTGACCGTGTAGCCGCGCTCCGCCAGAAGCGTGATTGCGACGGAGCCGACACCGCCCGCGGCACCGGTGACCAGGATTTCCCGGGCATCCGTCCTGATCTTGCCCCAAGCTTCCAGAGCATTGATCGCAAGGGCTGCCGTGTAGCCGGCAGTGCCGATCGCCATGCTTTCCTCAAGCGTGAACACATCCGGCAGGCGCGTCAGCCATTCGGATTTCAGTCGCTGGAACCGGGTATAGCCACCCCATTCGGTCTCCGACATGCCCCAGCCATTGACGACAACCTTGTCGCCGGTCCTCCAGTCCGGATTACGGGATTCAACGACAATGCCGGAGAGATCGACCCCGGCCACCATCGGCAGGCGGCGGGCGATGCGGCTCTTGCCGGAAATTGCCAGGCCATCCTTGTAATTCAGTGTCGAAAACATGACCTCGACCAGCACGTCGTGATCGGGAAGATCGGCAAGCGTAAGCTCCCGGAAATCCGCCACCGGTTTGCCGTCGCGATCATCGATCACAAGTGCCCTGAAATGTTCCGTCATGGTTTTCTCCAGTCAATGTTGATGCAGCATGGCATGGGAAAAACCCAAAAGCCATTTCGACGAAAGGCGCGCAAGACCGGGCTCGCTGCACAGGCAGCATGCGCTGCCCGCGTCGTTCGACACCCCGGAAACAGGCCAGAAATCCATCGAAGGCACCGTTTCGCGCCCTAGAAGCAAACCATTGATTCATCGAGACATTATCAGTCAATGAAGAATTCTATTTCGCGTATATCTACTTGCAATATTATGTATTTCTCATGGATAAGTTTTGAGTTTATCTGCCATGCTTGCCGCGCAGGGCAGATTTGCTTTTCTCCCTCTGGCGAAATACATGGCAAGGTGCTATCTCACCCTCGCAACAACCCTATGGAGCTTATCATGTTTTCGCAGCGCAAGCTGTCGAGCCCGTCTGATCGCGGTTTTGTCCAGATGATCTGGAACGCGATCCTTCTCGTTCAGACCCGTGAAACGACCTCGCTTATGACAGGTCGCAACCGCTAGGCAGAGACCGCGGCCGGGAATGTCACAGAGGCTTTCAGGCCCCTGCCCTCCGGCCCTTCGCCAAGGTTGAGATGTCCGCCAAAAAGTCCGGCGATTTCTTCGACGATCGGAAGTCCCAATCCCATCCCCGGTGCTTGCCCGCGTCCACCGCGCGCAAAACGCTGGCGCACGACCTGCCGGTTCTCTGGCGGGATGCCTGGGCCGTTGTCTTCCACATCGAGCCGGACGTCATTCTTTTCCGTTTCGACCCGGACAGTGACTTCCGCCCCCTTGCCGGCATAGGCGATGGCGTTTTCGATCAGGTTGCGCAGCAGCTCGCCGATCAGGAGCGGCTCCGCCCGGATCAACGCCTTGCCATCGCCCTCGAAACCGAGATCGATGCCAGCCTCACCGGCGCCGGGCACGCGATCGCCGGTAATCTCCTGAGCCAGCGCCATCAGGTCGATGATCTCAAGCGGTTGCGGCTCCTTCGAGCCGGCAGCGTCGATCTTTGCCATCAACAAAAGTTGCGCCAGGATGCGTTCGGCGTGGGCGACGGCCTCGTCGCCCTTGCGAGCGGCGGCCTGCGCCTCCTCCAGCGTTGTGGCGCGGGCGGAAAGCGCCAGCTGGGTACGAATGATCGCCAGCGGCGTGCGCAGCTGGTGGCTGGCATTGCCGGAGAAATGACGTAGTGCATCGAGCGCCGATTGCAGCCGCACCATGAAGGAATTGACCGTTTCGACCAGCCCTTCGACTTCGCTCGGCACAGATTGGTCGATCGGATGCAGATCGTCGGGGCTGCGTTCGGCAATAGCATCGCCCAACCGGTAGAGCGGCCGCAGCGAAAAGGTGACCGCGATCCAGACGATGATGGCAGCACCCGCGATCATCATCAGCAGCCGGAAGGCCGAGCGCAAGAGGATCGCCTGCGTCAGCTGACGGCGGGCAATCGTGGTTTCCGCGACGGTGACGACGAAGGGAACGGAATTGATGCCTGTCGAGGCGGATCGCTCCAGAGCTGCGACCCGGATCGGCTCGCCGCGGAACTGTGCATCGGTATAAACGGCCGACTGGCCATTGAGATCAGCAACCGAGGGCAGGTTCTGGTAGCCGGTGATGAACTGGCCGGGAGGCCCATCGACCCGGTAGAAGACGCGGTCCTGTGCTGCCGAGGTCAGCATTTCCAGCGCCACATAGGGGATATCGACCTCAAGCGAACCGTCTTCGGCGACCACGACCCGTTCGGCGATGGCCAGTGCCGAGCCGGCAAGCACGCGGTCAGAGACGATATTCGCCGTCTTCACCGCCTCGCGATAGGTGTCGATCAGGGCGATGGCACCGATGACGACGGTCGAGATCAACAGCCAGGCCAGCAGCCCCCGGCGCAGGGAATAGGCACGCCGTGCCATCAGGCGTCCGCCATCTTGTCGAGATAATAGCCGATGCCGCGCGCAGTGCGCACCGTCAACCCATGCGGAGCAAGGCGCTTGCGCAGCCGGCTGACATATTGCTCAATGGCATTGGCGCTGAGATCGTCATCGAAGGCCGTCAGGGACTGGATGATAGCCTCCTTGGCGACCACCTTGCCGGCGCGCATGAACAGGATTTCGAGCAGGCCGAGTTCCCGCGCCGGGATATCGACCGTGATGCCATCGGCGGAAAAGGTGCGCGAATTGAGGTCAAGCGAGATCTTGCCATAGCTGACCAGCGACGAGCGCAGCCCGGCCTGGCGGCGCAGCAGGACGCGGACGCGAGCCTCGAATTCGCTGATGTCGAAAGGCTTGATCATGTAGTCGTCGGCACCGAGATCGAGCCCCTTGATCTTCTCTTCCTGGGTGCCGCGCGCCGTCAGGATCAGCACCGCCGCCTTATTTTGCCGGGCCCGCATCGAGCGCAGCACGTCGAGGCCGTCCATTTCCGGCAGGTTGAGATCGAGGATGACGAGATCGAAGGTTTCCGTGGCGGTGACCGCATTGGCCGAGGCGCCGTCATGAACCACATCGACGGCATAGCCGCTGCCGCGCAGGATCGCGACAAGTCCTTCCGAAAGCGCCGTATTGTCCTCGACCAGTAGTATCCGCAAATCCGCTATCTCCTTGACGGCACTCTATCGGGCGTGCTGGCGCTTGTGAACGGGCCGAGGCTGCGGCAATATCGTTTTATGCGTTTCCTTCCCCTTCTCTGTCTTCTCTGTGGATTTTCAATGCCGGCCGCCGCCCAGCTCACGCTGTTTCCGGCGCGCTCAGGCGATGCGGCGGCGCCGGCCGTGGTCGTCTATTCCTCGCTCGACGAGCCCCTGGCGCGACCGATGATCCTCGGTTTCCAGGCTGCCAATCCGGATGTGGCGGTGCGCTACGAGGACATGCTGACCGGCGAGATCTACGATCGGATCGTCAAGGAGACCGATGCCGGCCAAAGAACCGCGGATTTCGCCTTTTCCTCGGCGATGGACCTGCAGGTGAAGCTGAGCAATGACGGCTACGCCCAGCGCAGCGACATGCCGATGAGCGGCCGCTGGCCGGCCTGGGCCAACTGGCGCAACACGGCCTATGCGCTGACCTTCGAGCCCGCCGTTTTCGTCTATCACAAGCCGAGCTTCACCAGGGAAAAGCCGCCCTCGACGCGGGCGGAGTTCGTCGATTATCTGAAACGCCAGGGCAGCGCGGTGTTCGGCAAGATCGGCACCTATGATATCGAGCGCTCCGGCGTCGGCTTCCTGTTCATGGCGCGCGATCAGGAGCAGTTCGGCGACATCTGGTCTGTGATCCAGGCCATGGGCGCTGCCGGGGTCAAGCTCTATTCCACAAGTTCGGCCATCCTTGAGCGGGTCTCCGACGGCCGCTTCGTGCTCGGCTATAATATTCTCGGCTCCTACGCCGCCGACTGGGCATCGCGCCATCCGGATGTCGGCATCGTGCTGCCGCGCGATTATACCGTCGTCATGTCGCGCATCGGGCTGGTGCCGCAAGCGGCGGCAACGCCGGATCTCGGCCGCCGCTATCTGGAGTTCTTCATGTCGAAGGAAGGCCAGACGATCATGGCGCGTGAATTGCAGATCCCCGCCGTCAGTCCCGACGTGGCAGGGGTCAACACCGCCAACACGATGCGCGAGATGCTCGGTGGCCAATTGAAGCCTGTTCCGGTCAGCCCCGGACTGATGGTCTATCTCGATCAGGTCAAGCGGGCGCGGCTGATTGCCCGCTGGAACGAAGTTTTACGGCTGCAGTAGACGAAAACCAAAAATTAAGGGACATTAACACTGCAAGGTCCCGCCCGATGTCAGGTAAATGTCAGCTTCATATGGTGCCTTGCAGTTCTTCATTGTCCGTGGAGGCGGATGATCGAGGCGTATGGGAGGAGTTTCACCAGACCCGGCGTAACGGCGAGCCTCAAAGGCTGCCGCAGCTGATCGACCGTGAGCCATCCCCCGTCCGCAAAGATGAACAATGTGCGCGCCAACTGAACGAGCGCGCCTGACGGAGGACTACCCTTTGAAACAGTTTTTTCTGGCATCCATTCTTGCTGGCGCTCTCGCCCTGCCGGCTGTTGCCGCTGACTACACCATCATCGCACCGGCCAATCCGGGCGGCGGCTGGGACCAGACGGCCCGCTCGATCCAGTCGGTGATGCAAGCCGAAGGCATTTCCGGCAACGTTCAGGTTCAGAACGTACCGGGCGCCGGCGGCACGATCGGCCTCGCACAGTTCGCCAGCCAGTCGGCCGGCAACGCCAACGCCCTTATCGTCGGCGGCTACGTCATGGTCGGCGCCATCCTGACCAACAAGTCGCCGGTATCGCTCAACGATGTCACTCCGATCGCCCGCCTGACCGGCGAATACGAAGCCATCGTCGTTCCCGCCGATTCGCCGCTGAAGTCGATGGGCGATCTCGTCGAAGCGCTGAAGAAGGATCCGGGCGCAGTCTCCTGGGGCGGCGGTTCGGCTGGCGGTACGGACCATATCGCTGTTGGCCTGATTGCCAAGGCAGCCGGCGTTGACCCGACCAAGATCAACTACATCGCGTTTTCCGGCGGCGGCGAAGCCCTTGCGGCCATTCTCGGCAGCCAGGTCACAGCCGGCATTTCCGGTTACGGCGAGTTCGAATCGCAGATCAAGGCCGGCACGCTTCGCCTGCTTGCCATGTCGAGCCCGGAACGCCTGCCTGGCATCGACGCCCCGACCATCAAGGAAGGCGGCCTCGACGTCGTCGTTGAAAACTGGCGCATGGTTGCCGCAGCTCCGGGCCTGACCGACGAGCAGAAGGCTGCCGTTTCCGCCGATATCGAAAAGCTCGCCAAGTCGGCCGGCTGGCAGGAAACCCTGAAGACCAAAGGCTGGACGGATACCTATCTGGCCGGTGACGCGTTCAAGGCGCAGCTCGCCAAGGACGTTTCCGCAACCCAAGCCGTCCTCAAGGACATTGGTCTGGTTCAATGAGCAAGGGTAACACCCCTTCGACGCAGACACGCCGCCCTGACAGGGCGGCGCTTGTCATTGCCGTCTTCCTGGCTGGTCTGGCCGGCCTGATCTTCTGGGATACGTCGCGGCTTGCCAAGATCACCAGCTATTCCGGCATCGGCCCGGCGACCATTCCCTTCGTGATCGCCAGCGTACTTTTGCTTCTAGCTGCCTGGACCGTATTCGAGGCGCTGCGCGGAGATTTTCCGGCACGGGAGCGTCAGGAATTCGGCCCGGTGATCTGGATCATCGGCGGTCTCGCGGCACAGATGCTGACGCTGAAGCCGCTGGGTTTCTCCATCGCCACCGGCCTTTTGTTCGCTGCAACTGCGGCGGGGTTCGGAAAGCGGAAGCTCTGGTTCACGATCCCGATCGGCATTGTGCTCTGTCTTGGCGTCTGGCTGGTCTTTGCCGGGTTGCTGCAGCTCTCGTTGCCAGCCGGTCCGCTCGAACACCTGTTTTGGTAAGGCACTGACATGACCACATTCGATTTCCTGATGCAGGGCATGCTCGTAGCCGCCCAGCCGATGAATCTATTCTACGCGTTGATCGGCGTGACGCTTGGGACCGCCGTCGGCGTCTTACCGGGCATCGGCCCGGCGCTGACCGTGGCGTTGCTTCTGCCGGTGACCTACCGGCTGGATCCCGGCGGTTCGCTGATCATGTTCGCCGGTATCTATTACGGTGGCATGTATGGCGGTTCGACGACCTCAATCCTTCTCAATACACCCGGCGAAAGCGCCTCGATCGTCACTGCACTTGAGGGCAACAAGATGGCCCGCAAGGGGCGCGGTGGGCCGGCACTGGCAACGGCCGCCATCGGCTCGTTCGTCGCCGGCCTGATCGCAACGCTCGGGCTTGCCTTCATCGCGCCGTTCGTCGTCAAGCTGGCGCTTGTCTTCGGTCCGCGCGAGTATTTCGCTCTGATGGTTCTCGCCTTCGTCACCGTGTCTTCCGCCTTCGGCGATTCGACGCTGCGCGGCCTGACCTCGCTGTTCATCGGCTTTGCGCTTGCCATCATCGGCATCGACCAGCTGACCGGCCAGGCCCGCATGAGCTTCGGCGTTCCCGACCTTCTGGACGGGATCGAAGTGACGACGCTGGCGGTCGCGATGTTTGCCATCGGTGAATCGCTCTATATCGCCGCGCAGGGCAATCAGGGGCCAGACAAGATCGAGGCAGTCAAGGGATCCGTCTGGATGACCCGCCAGGACTGGTCTCGTTCGTGGAAAGCCTGGTTGCGCGGAACGGCCATCGGTTTCCCGATCGGTGCAATGCCTGCCGGCGGCGCCGAAATCGGCACGTTCCTCTCCTATGCGGCTGAAAAGCGGCTGTCCAAGCATCCGGAAGAATTCGGCCATGGTGCCATCGAAGGCGTTGCCGGGCCGGAAGCGGCCAACAATGCATCGGCAGCCGGTACGCTCGTGCCCTTGCTGACGCTTGGCCTGCCGACCACCGCGACGGCGGCGATCATGCTGGCCGGCTTCCAGCAGTACGGCCTGCAGCCGGGTCCGCTGTTGTTTGCCACCAATCCGCAGCTCGTCTGGGGTTTGATTGCATCCCTGCTGATCGCCAACTTCATGCTGCTGGTGCTGAACCTGCCGCTGGTCGGCCTCTGGGTGAAGCTTTTGACGATCCCCAAACCGTGGCTCTATGCCGGCATCCTGCTGTTCGCGACGCTCGGCACCATCGGCGCCAACCCGTCGGTGTTCGAACTCGGCATGCTTCTGGCATTCGGGGTTCTCGGCTATGGCATGCGCATCTTCGGCTATCCGATTGCGCCTGTGGTCGTCGGCCTGATCCTCGGGCCGCTGGCCGAACAGCAGCTCCGCCGTGCGCTGGCGATCAGCCAGGGCGATGTCACGGTGCTGTTCACCTCACCGGTCGCAGCCGTGCTGCTCGCCGTTGCCGCCGCCGCCCTGATCGTTCCGCTGATCCTGCGGGCCCGCGGCCGTGGCCAGGTACTCTCGCAGCTTGCCGCCAACGAAGACTGACGGCTCCTCCCAAGGTCGTCATAGCAAGGGCCCGGTTGACTGATGTTAACCGGGCCCTTGCTATTTGCATGGCTGGGATGAATTCCTGTGCATTGTAAACGGAGGTTGCAGACCGCATATTCATCTCGTCAACAAGACACAGCAACAACTTAGGAAAGTGAGTTCAAGAGATGAGTGCCCGTAAATCTGCCCGAGGCTTTTTCGGTAATGCCATTGCCATCTTTGGCGCGGCCACGGCCGCTGCCGCAGCAGTCGAGGGCAACCGCCGTCCGCTGGACCGCGACCTCTATACGCTCGGCATCAACCCGGCAAACTTCCATTCCGTCAAGCGCGGCTAATTCAACCGCTGCATGAAATCTGAAAAGTCCGGTCAGCGATGACCGGGTTCAGACTGCTGACAAACCCGGTCATTTGGCCGGGTTTTGTTTTGTTGGTATTTTGTCGGTTTGAATACTGCAAATGCAGTGTTTCGAATGGCTTTCCCGTCTTATCCGGGCTTTGGTTGGTGCGCCTTGGTCATGAGCATGGCGATCTTCTCGATGTTCTCGGCGGCGGCCATGAGGCATTGGCATCTGACCTTGCGCACGCTGCCGGTCCATCCGCTCGAGATCGCCCCAGTAATCGGAGCGGGACTTCTCGATCGTCGAAAGGTCATAGTCCCCGTGAATCACAAACCCCAAGACGAGGCCAGGGGGTTTATCCGCAGTCTGAGGGTGGCCATGGGGGCCTTTTTTACGCCTTCGCCACAGCCGGCCGGGACAGGCCGCCGATCCAATCGAGATAACGGGCATAGGCGAAGTGCAGACCGATGCCGGCAAGCACGAACAGCGCGCCCAACAGCGGATCGCGCCCTGTTACAAACAGCAGCACCTGCCCGACCATTGCAAGGATCGTTCCGAAGATGAACACCGGCAGTGAATGCCGGCCGATCAGGACGAGCGGGTGATCGATGCGCAGGCGCGTCATCCGGCTGAAGACAGGAAAGACCGTCAGCAGGTAGGCGAGCGCCAGAACGTGGAGCAATCGCGTCAGGGACAGAAAGGTCTTGTCGAACCCCGTCAGAACCGACGGCAGTCCATACGAAAAATCGAGGTTCCACCAGGACAGAAGCACCCAGAAGAACGAGACCGTCACATAACCGGCCGCGATCGCCACCAAGGCCGGATGGCGCACAATCGGCTTTCCGGCGCGCGACCGCATCATGCAGATCATCCCGATGACGAACAGGAACTGCCAGGACCAGGGATTGAGGAACCAGTAGCCTTCATCGAGGAAGTTGATGGGGACGATCGTGAAGATGCCCGCCGCAAGCCACAATGCCGCTGATGCCATGAACAACAGGAAGGGACTGCGCCCGTACAGCCAGAGCATGCCGGGCAAAAGCAGGAAGACGACGGCATACATCGACAGGATATTGTTATAGCCCAGCTGGTGCCCAAGCAGCACCATGGCGACGAAGCCCTGCTCGGTGTGATCGACGAGCGGGCGGATGTTGATCTCGCTGATCAGGTCCTGCCGGCCAAAATAGAGCGCGCCGCCGGCAAAGATCGCCAGCGTGATGATACTGGTCATGATATGGGCGATGTAGAGCGTGAACGCCCGCCGCCAGATTTTCAGGCTGAGCGCGAGGCGGTTGCCGATCGTGAACTTCCGCCCATAGGCAAGCCCAGCCGATAGTCCCGAGATCAGCACGAAGGCCTCGGCCGAGTCCGAGAAGCCGAAATTCTTGGTGGTCAGATATTCGAGATATTGCCCCGGCACGTGATTGACGAAGATGGTCAGCAGGCAGAGCGCCCGAAAGACGTCGAGGCGGGTGTCGCGCTGGGAGGGGACGGTCTGGGTTTCTCCCACGTGTCCATCACCGCCAGGCGCCTGGAATTGCAGCTTTTGAAGCATTCAGAATGGTCTCGTCCGAGTTCAGTGCCCCTGCCCCCATTGACGCGATATTGATGCAGGCGATCAAAACAAAACCGGCTTTGCGCCTTCTGGTGCAAAGCCGGTTTCAGTTCTGATCGTTCGCCGGCAGCTACAACAAAACGCCTTCATGCGCGTTTTTTGTGACAGTATTATTGACGCTGACGATCGGCTCGCCGTTTTCCGCATTTTTCGTCACGGAAATCACATGCGGCTTGCCATCGATGGTCAGTGTCGCGGAGAATCCATCCCAGTGCTTCGGCAGGACAGGTTGGACGACCAGCTTGTCTCCCTGCCGGCGGATGCCGAGAATGCCCTCGACCGCCGCCCGATAGAGCCAGGCCGCAGACCCGGTGTACCAGGTCCAGCCGCCGCGTCCCGTCAGGCCGCCGTCACCATAGATATCGGCAGCGACCACATAGGGCTCGACCCTATAGTGATCGGCACTTTCGCGGTCCTTCGAATGATTGACCGGATTGAGCATCTCGAAGGCACGCCAGGCGTCTTCGGTGCGGTTCTGTGCCGCCAACGCCAAGACGACCCAGGTCGCAGCATGGGTATACTGGCCGCCATTTTCGCGAACGCCTGGCGGATAGGCCTTGATATAGCCTGGATCCTGCGCGGTTCCGGAGAGCGGCGGGGTGAACAGGCGGATGATCTGGTGATCGCCATCGGCCAGTTCCGCCAGCACCGCATCCATGGCCTCCGCCGAGCGAACCGCATCGCCTTCGCCGGAGAGCACGCTCCACGACTGGGCAATCGAATCGATCCGGCACTCGCTACTTTCGGCAGAACCGAGCGGCGTGCCGTCATCATAATAGCCGCGGCGATAGTGGTTGCCATCCCAGCCGGCCGTTTCGAGCGCCTTCTTGAGGCTGGCAAGGTGTGCCCCCCAGGCAGAAACCCGCTTGGTATCGCCCCGCTCGCGCGCAATCACGAGGAAGGAGCGCAGCGTCGATGCCAGGAACCAGCCGAGCCAGACGCTGGTGCCGCGCCCTTCGATGCCGACGCGGTTCATGCCATCGTTCCAGTCGCCGCCGAGGATCAGCGGCAGCCCGTTCTCGCCCTTACGGGCAATGGCGAGATCAAGCGCCAGGGCGCAATGTTCGTAGAGGCTGGCACGCCGCTCTGACACTGCCGGCTGATAGAAGCTGTCATGCTGGCCGGGCTCCAGGGCAGCACCTTCGATGAAGGCGATCTGCTCGTCGAGAATGTCCTTGTTTCCGGTGACCGAGCAATAGTGCTGGACGGCATGGCCAAGCCAGACGACATCGTCGGAGATCAGCGTACGCACACCGGCACCCGTGTTCGGTAACCACCAATGCAGCACGTCACCCTCGATAAACTGCCGTGCGGCAGCGTTCAGGATCTGTGCCCGGGCAAGCTCCGGCCGGTGCACGATGAAGGCGAGCGTATCCTGCAACTGGTCGCGGAAGCCGAAGGCGCCGCTGGCCTGATAGAAGGCCGAGCGTGCAAGGATCCGGCAGCCCAGGCTCTGATAGGGGAGCCAGGCATTGACCATGTTGTCGAACGCCTTGTCGGGCGTTTCGATCTGCAGCACACCGGTAAAGTCCTGCCAGTAGCTGTTGGACGCTTCAAGAACCGTGTCAAACGTGCTCTTGCGCGCTTCGGCGAGATGCTCGAGGGCCTGCCCGGCATTGTCGGAATCGCCGATATAGAACGTCAGTTCGCGGGTAGCACCCGGCTCCAGCGTCACATCGACCACGATCGCCGCACAGGGATCGCCGTCGGCTTCGACGGCACCCGACAACGTACCACCATCAAGCACAGCCTGCGGGGCATAAATGCTGCCCCCCTGGCCAAGGAACTCGCGCCGGCTGGAGGTAAACCCCGACGGCATGTCGCTGGCTCCAAGGAAGGCGGTACGGCCGGAATAGTCGATGCTGTATGGATTGGTCGCGAGCACCGCCCCGCTCGCTTCATCCTGATGCGACAGGATGAACGGCGCGGTCTTTGCCCGGTTGTTACCGAGCACCCATTCGGCATAGCCGTAAACCTTGAGGCTACGGGCTTCACTGGTAGTGTTGCTCAACAGCAGCCGCAGGTATTTGACAGGCGCAGTGCGATGAACGGTCTGGCCGACCTCGATCTCCAGACCGTCCTGAACGCTGTTGAAGACGGAGTAGCCGAGGCCATGCCGTGTTTCGAACTGGACCGACTTGCGGCGGGAGAGGGCGGCATAGGGCGACAGGACCGCGCCGCTCTCCATGTCGCGGATGAAGATGGCTTCGCCGGGACGGTTGATGACCGGATCGTTGGTCCAGGGCGTCAGCTGATAGTCGCGCGAGTTGCGGCCCCAGGTAAAAGCGGCGCCTTCGGCAGCAACATGGAAACCGAAGGCTTCGTTGGAAATCACGTTGATCCAAGGCTGCGGTGTCGCTTCGCCGCCCCGCAGCCGTGTTACGTATTCACGGCCGTCGGCGGAAAAGCCGCCATAGCCGTTCCAGAAGTCCAGCCCATCACCGTTGATCTCGACCTTCTTGGCGCTGTTATCTTGGGGAATGACCGCCAGCAACGGTGCTGCAGGAATGTCTTCCTTCGGCGACGGTTTTGCCAAAAGATTTTCGGCGCGCGAAATCTGGTCCGAAATCTTGCCGTTGCGGGCATGGAACACGGCACGGGACGCGGACAGCAGCGCCGACCAGGTCTGCGGTTCCATGATATCGCGGCGAACGGCAAAGATGTGCTGGCGTGGGCCGTCTGAAAGGCCACGCAAGCGCAGGTTTTCCGCCATCGCATCGAGTGTGTGCTGCATGTCCTGCGCATAGGAGGAGGCACGCTCGTTGATGATCACCAGATCGGCGGTGACGCCGCGCGAGCGCAGATATTCCTGCGCCCTCAAGGCTTCCCGCGCGATGCCAAGATCGATGTCGTCATTGATGCGGACGGCAAAGATCGGGAAATCGCCCGAGATCGACAGCGGCCAGAGTGCCGATTGCGGCGCAAGACCGGCCTGCACCGTGGCAGTATCGGCGCGCAGCTGCATGTCGGGATAGACAAGGTAGCGGCCAAGCATCTGGAAGCTTGCGGCTTCCTGCGAGGTCACGCCGACATGGCGCATCTGCACCTGCGAACGGGTCCAGGCGTGGATGAGCTCATGGTTGAAGCTGTCGGGATGGCGATAGCGATCGACGGCCTTGTCGATCTCTTCGCGACCCGGTGCCGCGATGGTCCAGAAGATCACGCTGACCTTCTTGCCCGCCGGTACGCGTACGACGCGGCGCAGCGAGACGATCGGGTCGAGCGTATAGCCGTCCGAGCCGGAAAGTTTGGCATCGGTATCGAAGGCCTGCGCTTCGGCCAGCGTGCGGCCTGTGCCGATGAAGCGGCGACGGTCCGTCTCTGCCTCGGTATGGCGGGTGCTGGCGGCATTATCGACGATCAGATGCGCAACCTGCATATCCGGCTCGCCGGGGCTGCGTTTGTTGCGCGTGACGCGGATGACGTCGCCCTTCGGATCGACTTCCGTCTTCAGGAACATCTTGGCAAACAGCGGGTGGGCGCTGTCAGTATCATCCGTGGTCAAAACCGGTTCGGCGTAGGATGTCACTTCGATGAAGCGGTCCTCGGTGCCAGTGTTGAGCAGGATCACACGGCGGCCTTCCGCATCGTGCTCGGTGGCGACGATGCATTCGACTTCGCTGGTCAGATCGCCGACCGTCTTGATGAACTCTGCCTTGTCGTCGCCGAAGCGGGTGGTGGTCTTTTCACCTTCAGCGCGGCGTGGTTCCGCCGTTGCCGACCACCAGTCACCGGTCGTCGTATCGCGCAGGAAGATGAATGTGCCTGAACGGTCTTCGGTCGGATCGGCCTTCCAGCGCGCAACGGTCTGCCCGTTCCAGCGGGAATAGCCGGAACCGGTCGCCGTCAGCATCACTGCGTAATGGCCGTTCGACAGGAACACCGTCTCGCGATCCTTGGCCAGCGGATTGGTGATGACGCGGACCTCGGGGCGCAGCAGATCTTCCTGGCCCTTGCCGAGCGATTCCGGTTCCTTCTTGGTGTTGATGATCGGGATGTCGCGCGGTGCCTTTTCCTGCAGCAGCAGTTCGGCGGCTTCGATCACCGGGTCGGCATGGAACCACTCGCGCAGACGCCCATTGAAGACGACGTTGGCGACGGCAGCAATCGACATACCATGATGGTGGGCATAGTAGTTGCGCACGACGGCGCAGGTCTTGCCTTCCGGCACGCGGGTCGGCGTAAAATCGACAGCGTCGTGGAAGCCATAGACGCCGAGCGCGCCAAGGCCACGCAGACGCTCCAGATTGGCGATGGCCGCCTTCGGATCGTACATGCTGGCAAGGATCGAGGCATAGGGGGCGATGACGGCATTCTGGCCGAGACCACGCTTCAGACCCAGCGTCGGCACGCCGAAGTTGGTGTACTGATAGGTCAACTCATGGTCGCGAGCATTGAAGGCCGCTTCCGAAATGCCCCACGGCGTGCCGAGGCGGCGGCCGTGGTTCATCTGTTCCTGAACGATCAGGTTGTTGGTCTGATTGAGAATGCCGCCCTGACGCTCCTGCATGACCAGCGGCGGCATCAGGTATTCGAACATCGAGCCCGACCAAGAAATCAGCGCACCGCGCGCGCCGATTGGCACGATCGGACGGCCGAGCTTGTACCAGTGCTCCGTCGGCAGATCGCCCTTGGCGATGGCAAACAGGCTGGTGAGACGGGCTTCCGATGCCAGAAGGTCGTAGCAGGCTTCGTCCAACTCATTGGCGTTGACGCGATAACCGATCGACAGAAGGCGCCGCTCCGGACGGAACAGGAAGCTGAAATCCATCGTAAACGCGATATCGCGAGCCCGGTCGCGGATGACGATCAGGCGCTGGCGCAACGCTTCAATAGCGCCGAGATCGAACACGCCGTCGGCAATATGGGCCTCGCAGGTGTTGACGAGCATGGTCGCCCATTTCGTCACTTCGCCGCTCTGGGCGCTCTTCACCTCGTGGTCGAGATTGACGGTAAGCTTGTGAATGTCGCGCGCCAAAACGGCCAGGTTGATCACCCGGATGGAGGCGAATTCGTGCTCGCGCTTGACGGCAGCAAGCGCGTTCTGGAAGCCGGCAATCCGCTCTTCCATCAGACGGCGCAACGGCCGCACGGTCTTGCGGTCATCCGGCAGATCGGCCAGCACTTCGGACAGGATGGAGGCGACATCACCGATACCGTCGAGATTGCCCTGCACATGCGCGGACGGGGCTTCGGCCCAGTCGCGGCACATCGAGGACACAGCGATCAGGTGGCCAGCAAGATTGCCGCTATCGACGGCGGAGACATATTTCGGCTCCATCGTTTCCAGCGTGTCGGTCTTGTACCAGTTGAACAGATGGCCGCGGTATTTCGGCATGCGGTCGACCGTGGCGACCGTTTCTTCCAGGCGGCGAATGGTTTCCTCGAAACCGATCCAGCCAAAATCACGGGCGGACATGACGGAGAGGAGATAGACGCCGATATTCGTCGGCGAGGTGCGCTCGGCGAGGATCGGATGCGGTATTTCCTGGAAATTGTCCGGCGGCAGGAAATGCTGCTCGGCGGTGACGAACTGCTCGAAATAGAGCCAGGTACGCCGCGCGATCTTGCGCAGTTCCTCGACGACATCATCCGGCACCACCAGCTGGTCTTCCGTCTCGGCGGACTGGCTGACAAACCAGGCAATAGCCGGCGACAATGCCCAGAGCAGGGCAAACGGGATGCCGATGAAGGGAAGTCCGGTATCGGAAACTGCCGCCAGCAGCAGCGAAATGACCGATAGGACCGGTGCGATCCACATCGAACGGTAATAATCGAGGATGCTGCCGCCGGCCGAACTTTGGACTTGTGCGGCGGTGCGCCATTCCAGCATCAGCTTGCCGCTGACGAAGGTCCGGTAGATCGACCGCACAATGGCGTCCATCATCATCGCAGCCGAATGGGCGATGAAGACGATACGCAAGGCGACCTGCGCATTGGCCGCCTGGATTTCGGAGAGAACGGCATGCAGATGGGCGCGCGCGACGATATCGTTGCGGCGGGGCATGATGCCGGAAATCAGCGACAGGGTGGGCGCGACGAACAGACTGAAGATCAGCACGAACTGCCAGACCAGCGCCTGCGTCGGCTCCATGTAGTACCAGCCCATGACCGAGGCAATCAGCCATGCACAGGGGATCAGCGAACGGCGCAGGTTATCGTACATCTTCCAGCGGCCAAGCATGCTGACGCCGTTGGACAGATTGAACATATAGGGCAGGAGCTGCCAGTCGCCGCGTGCCCAGCGATGCTGGCGCGACATCTCGACCTCGTAGCGGATCGGGAAATCCTCGACCAGTTCGACATCGCTGACCAGCGCGCAATGCGCCAGCGAGCCTTCGAGCAGATCGTGACTGAGGACCGCGTTTTCCTCGATCTTGCCCTTCAGGGCAGCCTCGAAGGCATCGACGTGGTAGAGGCCCTTGCCGGTAAACGTGCCTTCGCCAGCAATGTCCTGGTAGACGTCGGACACGGTGAAGACATAGGGGTCGATACCGCGGTTGATCGAGAAGATGCGCTGGAATGCCGAAGCATCGCTACCGGTGGTCAAGGACGGGGTGACGCGCGGCTGCAGGATGCCGTAACCGGCTGTGACCTTCTGGGTAACCGGATCGACGACCGGACGATTGATCGGGTGATAGAGCTTACCGACCAGCTTGGTCACCGCATCACGCATCAGGCGCGTGTCGGAATCGAGCGTCATGACATACTGAACGTTTTCAGGAACCGTGTTGGCACCGGCAAGGAAGCTGGTATCGCTGTCGCCGCGCAGAAGCAGGTTCAGCTCATGCAGCTTGCCGCGCTTGCGCTCCCAGCCCATCCAGGCACCTTCGGCCTCGTTGTAAAGGCGGCGGCGATGCAGAAGATAGAAGCGGGTGCGGCCATCATGGGCATAGCGGGCGCTCAGCGTCTCGATCTCGGCCTTGGCATATTCCAGCACTTCGAGATCGGCTGTCGTTTCCTCCTCTGCGCTATCGACCCAGTCGCTGACAAGCGCGAAATAGATTTCGCCCTTCGGATTGGCGAGATAGTGAACTTCAAGATTGCGCACCAGTTCATCGACGTGGTCGCGCTTGGAAATCAGGCAGGGAACGACGACAAGGGTTCGCGCATCCTCCGGAATCCCCTCAAGGAACTCGTATCCGACCAGCCGCGACGGCGTGACAAACAGCGTCACCAGCGTGTTGAAGAGGCCAGCCGCGCCTTCGGAGGCCGGAAGGGCGAACAGCAACAGCATGATCAGCTTGGCGCCCGTCGGCATTTCCATCGGGCTGACGAAAAAATAGACCGCGATCATCGCCAGGATGGTCAGCAGGATGTTCGGGCCGGCAATGGCAAACCAGTCCAGCTTTCGGCCAAGGCGGATGATGGTCTGGAGGATAGACGGACGATAGCCGATCTTTTCTTCCAAAAGGCGGCGCTGCTTGCCGACGAGGAAGCCGCCGACATTCGGCTCATGCGGCATTTCGATGGTGCTGGCATCGGCCTTGACCATGTCAAGCGCAATCTTGGTGACCTCAAGCTCGGAGCTGCCTGAGCGGCGGGCCAGCCGTTCGATCGTGTTGCGGTACTTGTTGCGCGACCCGAAATCGAGAGATGAGTAATCAGAGCCTTCACGCAAAGCCTCGTCGAGCTTGCTAACGCTTTCGAACCAGACGGCCCAGTCATTGTCGTCGATTTCTCGAAGGCTGCGAATGATGTTGCTCATCGTCGCATTGCCCGACGACAGCCGGTTCTGCTCGGCGACCAGAGCTTCCTCGACATCGCTCCCGCGCTTTTCCAGCTGTTCTTCCAGCCAGGTGATGACGAAGCCCGATGTCTGCGATCCGTCCCGCAGCCGGTAAAGCAGCTGGGCCACAAAGGTGTTGTCCGCACAGAGCTGCTCGGCTTCCGCCAGTACCGATTTAAATTTATCAGGCGACCCGAGACGGACGATCTGGTCAGCAACGTCGTTTGCCTTGTTGCGCATGTTGCGCGACCGGTCGACCCGGATGGCGATGCGCCGCAGATTTTCGATCAGCACGAACCGGACGATCGACGGCAGCGCCCACAATTCACCGATCTTGAAGGTCTCGTGCTCCTGGAAGCCGGCAACCATGGCCGTCAGGCTTTCACGCGAAACGGTGCTGTGGGTATGGGCGATATAGAGCCAGGCAAGTGCCATCGTACGCGGGATCGTCGTGCCGGCAACCGGAAGGGTGGGCAGCTGACGATAGAACTTGCGCGGAAAATCACGCCGCACTTCCTGGATGGACTCTTCGACCAGGTAATGATTGTCCAGCAGCCATTCGGCAGCAGGCGTGATTGAAGCACCGGCTTCGACGTCGGTGGCCGTCACCTTGTAGACGCGGAAAATCTCGTCTTCATTTTCGCGATGGCGGGGACGGAACTCGAAGGGAAAGAACCCCGGCAGGGACGAAACGCCGTCACGGGCGAGCGCTGCACCGCATTCACGAAGCTCATCGATGGTGAAATAGGTCGAGCGGATCGAATCGTTGTAATCGATCGGCTTGATCTCGGCTTCGCGGGGGGGCGTGGACGGCGTGTTATGAAGGGGCATGGGTACGGGTTCTGGATCCAAGCGGTGTTGAAGGGTCCGGTGGTCGTGCCGGATGGGCTGCTGCCCTGATTTTTGGCTCTTCGTTTCCACGATCCTAGCTGTCCGCTTTCGCTCTGCCGAAAGCCGTCAGGTCTCGCGCACGCGGGAAACCGAAGAGTTTGGCATTGCCCGGACGGGCTTTGGAAGGAGTGAAAACGACAGTCGCTTCGCTATCAAGGCTGCGTGGTGCAAGAAATTGGCATTTTTTAGCCGCAGTGCCAATATGTTGCAAGAAGCGCGGCCAAGGTTCGGGATGAATTCGCGCGTGCCGCGCAAAAGAAAGCGCAGCATACACTTTTTTCGTCTCAACCAATCCCGGGAAATCGTTCGCAACCGTATCTTTGATGCTGTTCATCCAGACCGCAACGCAACCGGATGGAAAATGTTCCCCTTCCTACTGCATTGCAGCGAGGCTGCCTGCACTCTCCCCTGTCATCAATCAACTTGGCCGACGATCCATTCGCGGAAAGCCTGACTGATCGGATTTTCCAGCTTGCCCTCCGGCACCACGAGATAATAGCTGTTTTCCGTCTGCATCGGCCGGTCGAACACGACGCGCAACCGGTCGGCCGCAATCTCCTGCTCGATCAGGTATCGAGGCAGAAGCGCAAAGCCGAGACCAACGACAGCGGCTTCGATGACCATGGAAAACTGGTCGAACCGATTGCCGCGATAGGCCGATTTCATCTCGCCGCCATTACTCTCGAACCATTGCGCCCACATCTTCGGCCGGGTGGCGAGATGCAGCAGCGGTTTGTGCTCGAGTTCGCCCGGCTCCTGCATCGGGTTAAGGGCCAGAAGGGCAGGGCTTGCGACCGGCACGATGATTTCGCTGCAGAGGTAGCTGCAGGTGGCATGCGCCCAGACCGGTTGGCCATAATGAATGGCAAGGTCGAAATTCTGCTCTTCAAAGTCGAAAGGCTGCGACCGCGAGGCGATGTTGATCACCGTGCCCGGATGCTGATTGAGAAAATCCGGCAGGCGCGGCGTCAGCCAGCGGCTGCCGAAGGTCGGCAGCGACGCGACGGAGAGCGTCGAGTCCGAGCGTGCCGAGGCCATGGCGCGGACCATCAGCTCCTCCGACTGGGTCAGCAGCCGGCGAACCTCGGGTAAAAACTTCTGGCCCGCATCGGACAGAATGACCCGCTGGCGGATGCGCTCGAACAGGAGAACGCCGATCTGGCTTTCGAGATCCTTGATCTGGCGGCTGACGGCGCTCTGGGTCAGGTTCAGCTCCGCCGCGGCCTGCGTGAAGCTGCCGTGGCGCGCGGCACACTCGAATGCCTGCAGCGTGGTGACGTCCGGGACCAGTCTTCTGCTCAACTTCATTCCAGCCTCGCATGATCATAGTCATAACTGTCGCAATCAATGCCCATTCGACCCATATATGATACGAAATGAGAATGATCACCGTTATCCCTTCCATACTGCGAGGCGCGTTGCCGTGAAAGAGAATAGTTTCGTATCCACCGACCTTATCCGCTCGGCCTTTTCCGCAGCGATGTCGGCCATGTACCGCACCGAGGTGCCTGCCTATGGCACCCTGATGGAACTGGTGGGCAAGGTGAACGCTGAAACGCTCGCCGCCGATCCGGATCTGCAGGCCCGGCTCGAGGATACGGATTCGCTGGAGCGCATCTCCGAAGAGCGCCACGGCGCAATCCGGCTTGGCACTCCTACTGAGCTGTCGATGATGCGCCGCGTCTTTGCCGTCATGGGCATGCTTCCGGTCGGCTATTACGACCTGTCGACTGCCGGCGTTCCGGTTCATTCGACTGCTTTTCGCCCGGTCGGCGATGCCGCCTTGAAGAAAAACCCCTTCCGCGTCTTCACCTCGCTGCTACGTCTCGACCTGATCGCCAATGAGGCTCTGCGCGATGAAGCCGAACATATCCTGTCCAAGCGCCAGATTTTCACAGACGGCGCCATCGCGCTGACCGAAAAGGCAGAAAGGCAGGGCGGTCTCGACAAGGCCGATGCCGAGCTCTTCGTGGCCGAGGCGCTGGAAACTTTTCGCTGGCACGACAAGGCGAATGTCAGCCCGGACATGTATCACCGGCTGCACGAGGCTCACCGGCTGATCGCCGATGTGGTTTCGTTCAAAGGCCCGCATATCAACCACCTGACGCCGCGCACGTTGGATATCGACGCCGTCCAGGCGCAGATGCCCGATTACAAGATCGCCCCGAAGGCGACGATCGAAGGACCGCCGACCCGCAAATGCGCGATCCTCCTGCGCCAGACCTCGTTCAAGGCCCTGGAAGAACCGGTTTCCTTCCAGGCTGCCGACGGCAGCTGGCATGAGGGTTCGCACACCGCCCGCTTCGGCGAGATCGAACAGCGCGGCATTGCGCTGACCCCGAAGGGCCGGACGCTGTACGACGACCTGCTCAACGCATCGCGCAAGATCGTCCGCCCGGCGGCTGACGGCTCGAATGCGTCGGAATATGAACAGGCGCTTTCGGATGCCTTCATTCCGTTCCCGGATACCTGGGCCGGTATCCGCGCAGAAGGCCTCGGCTATTTTGCCTATTCGCTGACCGCCAAGGGCCGCAAGGCCAAGGCCGATGCGTCCAGGAGCCTCGACAGCCTGATTTCCGACGGCCTCGTGCAGTTCGACCCGATCGTCTACGAAGACTTTCTGCCCGTCAGCGCCGCCGGCATCTTCCAGTCCAATCTCGGCGACGATGCTGCCCAGGAATTCGTGGCAAGCCCCAATCAGCAGCGCTTCGAGCAGGATCTCGGCGCCAAGGTGCTGAACGAGTTCGATCATTATGCCGGTATCGAACAGTCGTCGATCGCCGATATCAGACAGATGCTTTCGTCGGCGCAAGCGGCGGAGTAGAACGCAAGCGATGATCGACCAGAACCACGTCGCAGCATTGACCGCACTCCTCGGTGACAAGGGCATTGTCACCGGAGGCAGTGACGTAGCGTCTTACCAGACCGGCGCGCGCTACGATCAGGGCCGCGCAGCCATCGTCCTGCGCCCGCAGACCACCAAAGAGGTGTCGGCGGCTGTTTCCTATTGCGTGAAGAACGGCATCGTTCTCATTCCGCAATCGGGCAATACTGGTCTTGTCTCCGGCTCGACGCCGGATTCGACGGGTGCGCAGGCTGTCCTCAGCCTCGACCGGATGACGAAGCGCTTCGATCTTGATCTCGACAACCGCTCGCTGCGCGCCGATGCCGGATTCCGGCTATCGGATGTCAACCAGAGAATCGAAAAACACGGACTGTTCTTCCCGATCGATCTCGGCGCCGATCCGCGTCTCGGCGGCATGCTGGCCACCAATACCGGCGGCTCGCGCTTCCTCAAATATGGCGACGTGCGCCGCAACACACTCGGCATCAAGGTCGTTCTGGCCGACGAGGAAGGCACGATCCTCGACCTGACCTCGGAGCTGCGCAAGAACAATACCGGTATCGATTGGAAGCAGGTTTTCATCGGCACTTCCGGTTCCTTCGGCATCATCACCGAATGCGTTGTCAATCTCGAGCCGCTGCCGAAGCAGGTCGCGACCGCCTATCTGGTTCCGGCCAGCGGCGCCCATGTCATGCCGCTGCTGCGCGCCATGGAAGACAAGCTCGGCGCTTATCTCTCGGCATTCGAGGGCATCTCGAAGAACTCCGTCACGGCGGCGCTCGATCATGTTCCATCGCTGAAAAACCCGTTTCAGGGCGGCAATGTGCCTGACTATGTGATCCTCGCGGAAATTTCCCGTACCTGGGAACCACGCGAGGGCGAACAATCGCTCGACGCGGTGCTGGAGGCAGTACTTGCCGAGATCTGGGAAACGGATGAAGCGCCGCTCGCCGATGCCTTCGTCGGTCCGGCCCATGAAATGTGGTCGCTACGCCATGCCCTGTCGGAAGGCGTAAAGCACTCCGGAAAATTGATCGCCTTCGATCTTTCCTTCCGCAGAGGTGATATCATGGCCTTCTGCGACCGCATGAAGGCCGATATGCCGCACGCCTTTCCGGAGGTGACGATCTGCGATTTCGGCCATATCGGCGATGGCGGCGTACATTTCAATCTCGTCGTGCCGAAAGACAGCGCGTCGGCATCGGATACGGATTTCGAGCGGCGGCTGCGCGATTGGGTGTTTGCCATCGCGGTTCAGGATTTCAACGGCAGCTTCAGTGCCGAACATGCCATCGGCCGCAAAAACCAGGCCTATTACGACCTTTATACGCAACAGAAGATCAAGGACATGGCCCAGGGCCTCAAGGCCATCACCTCGCCGGGAGATCTCGGCGCGGTGTGCTTTGGATAATCCTTCGACCAAGAAAACGGGAGTTTGCTCATCATGAACATTGCAACGAAGTCGGTGAATGTCGTTCAGGAAACGGCCGCCCTTCTGGAGAAGCTCGGCGTCTCCAAGGATCTCTACACCGGTGGCGACATGGCCTCCTTCTCGCCGGTCACGGGCGAGCAGATCGCCAGCCTGAAGACGGTTTCCGCCGCTGAAGCCGCTGCCAAGATCGAAAAGGCCGACGCAGCGTTTCGCGCCTGGCGCCTGGTACCGGCACCCAAGCGCGGCGAACTGATCCGCCTGCTCGGCGAAGAACTGCGCGCCAGCAAGGCCGATCTCGGCCGTCTGGTGTCGATCGAAGCCGGCAAGATCACCTCCGAGGGCCTTGGCGAAGTCCAGGAAATGATCGACATCTGCGATTTCGCCGTCGGTCTCTCCCGCCAGCTTTATGGTCTGACCATCGCGACCGAACGTCCCGGCCACCGCATGATGGAAACCTGGCATCCGCTGGGCGTCATCGGCGTCATCTCCGCCTTCAACTTCCCCGTCGCCGTCTGGGCCTGGAACTCGGCACTTGCTCTCGTCTGCGGCAATGCCGTCGTCTGGAAGCCGTCTGAAAAGACCCCGCTGACCGCACTTGCATCGCAGGCTATCCTTGATCGCGCCATCGCCCGCTTCGGCGACGCGCCGGATGGACTGACGCAGGTTCTGATCGGCGACCGCACCATCGGCGAAGTCATGGTCGATCACCCGAAGGTGCCGCTGGTTTCGGCAACGGGTTCCACCCGCATGGGCCGCGACGTCGGTCCGCGCCTTGCCAAGCGCTTTGCCCGCGCCATCCTCGAACTCGGCGGCAACAATGGCGGCATCGTCTGCCCGTCGGCCGATCTCGACATGGCGCTGCGCGCCATCGCCTTCGGTGCCATGGGCACGGCCGGCCAGCGCTGCACGACCCTGCGCCGCCTGTTCGTCCATGAAAGCGTCTACGACCAGCTCGTTCCGCGCCTGAAGAAGGCCTATTCGAGCGTTTCGGTCGGAAACCCACTGGAATCCACCGCCCTTGTCGGCCCGCTGGTCGACAAGCCGGCCTTCGACAACATGCAGAAGGCGCTTGGCGAAGCCAAAGCCCATGGTGGCTCGATCACCGGCGGCGAACGCGTCGATCTCGGCCATGCCAACAGTTACTATGTGAAGCCTGCCCTGGTCGAAATGCCGAAGCAGGATGGTCCGGTCACCGAGGAAACCTTCGCACCGATCCTCTACGTCATGAAGTACAGCGACTTTGACGCCGCCGTTGCCGATCACAACGCGGTGGGTGCAGGTCTCTCCTCGTCGATCTTCACGCTCGACCTGCAGGAAGCCGAGCGCTTCCTGTCGCCTGACGGTTCCGATTGCGGCATCGCCAATGTCAATATCGGTACATCCGGCGCTGAAATCGGCGGCGCGTTCGGCGGCGAAAAGGAAACCGGCGGCGGCCGCGAATCCGGCTCGGACGCATGGCGCGCCTATATGCGCCGCGCCACCAACACGATCAACTATTCGAAGGCCCTGCCGCTGGCTCAGGGCGTCTCTTTCGACATTGAATAAGATTGGTGACATCGAATAAGGATCGGTTATGACCATCAATACCAAGGTTGAGGAGGCGGGCTTTGCGCCCGCCTCGCGGATCTCTACGATCGGCGTTTCGCAGATTTTGAAGATCGGCGCCCGGGCGCAAGCCATGAAGCGCGACGGCAAGCCGGTGATCATTCTGGGCGCCGGCGAGCCGGATTTCGATACGCCCGATCACGTCAAGCAGGCCGCCTGCCAGGCCATCCAGAGCGGCAAGACCAAATATACCGCGCTCGACGGCACGCCGGAATTGAAGCAGGCGATCCGGGACAAGTTCTCACGCGAAAACGGCGTTTCCTATGAACTCGACGAAATCACGGTGGCGACCGGTGCCAAGCAGATCCTCTTCAATGCCATGATGGCGACGCTGAACCCCGGCGACGAAGTGATCATCCCTACGCCCTACTGGACCTCCTATTCGGATATCGTCGAGATTGCCGAGGGCAAGCCTGTCCTGATCGCCTGCGACGCTGAAGCCGGTTTCCGGCTGAAGGCCGCGCAGCTGGAAGCGGCAATCACCCCGAAGACCCGCTGGGTGATGCTGAACTCGCCGTCGAACCCGTCGGGCGCCGCCTACAGCGCCGAGGACTACCGCCCATTGCTCGACGTGCTCTTGAAACATTCGCATGTCTGGCTGCTGGTCGACGATATGTACGAACACATCGTCTATGACGGCTTCAAGTTCGGCACTCCGGCAGCACTCGAACCTGCCCTCAAGAGCCGGACCTTGACCGTCAACGGCGTCTCCAAGGCGTATGCCATGACCGGCTGGCGAATCGGCTATGCCGGTGGCCCGCGAGAGCTGATCAAGGCGATGGCCGTGGTGCAGAGCCAGGCGACCTCCTGCCCATCCTCGATCAGCCAGGCCGCCTCGGTCGCCGCGCTGAACGGCGCGCAGGATTTCCTGAAAGAACGCACCGAAAGCTTCCAGCACCGCCGCGATCTGGTCGTTTCGGCGCTCAATGCCATCGACGGTCTCGACTGCCGCACGCCCGAGGGCGCCTTCTACACCTTCTCCGGATGCGCCGGCATGCTCGGCAAGACGACGCCCGGCGGCAAGCGGGTCGAGACGGATACTGACTTCTGCGCCTACCTGCTCGACGATGTGCATGTCGCCGTCGTGCCGGGCTCGGCCTTCGGCCTGTCGCCGTTCTTCCGCATCTCCTATGCAACCTCGGAAGCGGAACTGAGCGAAGCGCTGGAGCGGATTGCAAAGGCCTGCGCCGCCTTGCGGTAACCCCCCCCTCGATCCCTCTGTTACAGTCACAAAGAAGATCAGCCCTGCCGTTTCCAACGGCAGGGTTTTGTCTGTCGAAAGAATTTTGCACCACCGGAAATTGCTGCTATCCGGTAGTAGCGACTATCAGCACACATGGTGCCGTCAACGGACACAGACAGGGGCAGCCGGAGCATGTTCTCCAGTTTACGGCAATCGACGGATATCATTGAAAAGCTGCGGAAGAATTCATTCGAACCCGCCCATGCCGACTATTACCAGGGCAAGCCCGGCCGCCCGCTCAATCTCATTCTGAAAGCCCGCCAAGACTTTCTCTCGGTCTGGCGCAAAGGCGACTATACAGATCGCGTGACCGCGATAAAGATCTTCGGCCGCCAGATCGTCGTGGTCAATTCGCCGGACGCAATACGCTACGTCGTTGCCAAGCGCCACGAGAATTTCGAGCGCAAGACGCCGCAGATGCGGCGCGCGCTGGAATTCTTGATCGGCGACGGGCTGTTTATCTCCGATGGGGAGACCTGGAAGCAGCGACGGCCGCTGGTCAACGATATCGTCCACAAGAACCGCGTGCCGGCTTTTGGCAAGATCATGGAAAACACCACAAGCGAACTGGTGCGCCGCTGGGAATCCCTTCCTGACGGCTCGCCTGTCAACGCGCTGTTCGAAATGGCCGGACTGACAGCGGAAATCATTTCCCGCGCCGTATTCGGCAACGATCTTGGCGAAGAGGGTGCAAAGGCCGTCAGCGAAGGCTTCGAGAGCTACCAGTCGCTGATCGACTCGGTGAACATCGGCTACTTCCTCGGCTTCGACGAGGGGCTGCCGGTTCTGCGGACACCCAAGCTGCGCCGGTCGGTCTCACGCATTCACCAGATCATCGACAAGGTGGTCGAAGACCATCTGGCCGGGCGCGGCGACCACAATTCGATGGTCGAGCTTCTCGTGCGCCGCCAGAAGCGCAATCCGGAACTGAAGCTCGACGTGGTGGCGCTTCGCAACGAAGCCGCCACCATCTTCATGGCCGGCCACGAGACGACGGCTGCGACACTCACCTGGGCCTGGTATCTGCTTTCACGGGCGCAATGGGTGGAAAAAGCGCTGCATGAGGAAATCGCCCGCGTCTGCGGCAACCGCGTTCCAACACTCGACGACATCCCGCAGCTGGACTGGTGCCGTGCGATTATCGAAGAAACACTCAGGCTCTATCCGCCGGTGCCGATCCTTGCCCGCCAGGCGAAGGAAGCCGACCGGATCGGCGATATCGACGTCAAGCCGGCGTCACTCGTCCTGATCGTGCCTTGGCTGCTGCACCGGACGGAAGCTTTCTTCCAAGACGCCCATCTCTTCAAGCCCGAGCGCTTCATGAACGGCGGAAAGGCCATACCCTATAGCTATATCCCCTTCGCCAGCGGGCCACGTGTCTGCCCCGGCCTGCAATTCGGCCTCCAGGAAGCGATCCTGTGCCTGGCGATCCTTGCCCAGCGTTTTCACGTTCGGGTGGCGGAAAACGCAAAGGTCGAGCCGCAATGCCGCCTGACGCTGCGGCCACGGGGTGGCCTGCCGGTGACGGTTCACCGGCGCGAAAGGATATGATCGCATGGCCGAGCGGCGAGTAGAACCGAAGAAACGCCAAGCCTGGGTTTACCAGAAACCGCAATCGCCGCCCCTGCGGGATCTGTTTGCGGATGCCGAGCGCCGGCGCATAGCCTTTCGCTATCATGTCACCGGCAACATACAGAATGCGCTGGATCTTGCCGCCCATTTCGGACTGAAAGCATTCCCGATCGATACCTGCTCGAACATTGGCGCCTGGCTCGGTACGTTTGCCATTCCGCGCTGGCACAAGGGAGCTGTCCGCAAGGCACGCCAAAACCTGCTGCAACTGCTTCCAGATGCAACCGAAGAAGAACGCGAGGCCGTTCTCAGGCGCAACTGGGAGAGCCAGGGCCGTATCATGACCGAATTTTCGATCATCGGGCGACTTTCCAAACGGGTTGTCTGGCATGATCTGGAGAGGGTGATCGACGCCAAGAAGAATGGCCCGGTCATCATGGTCGGACTGCACCTGGGAAACTGGGAGGTTCTGGGTCCTAAACTTGTCGAACTTGGCTTCGAACCATCCGCCAACTATACGCCACCGAGTGGCCGCGCGCGCGCCTGGATCGCTGACCGTCTCCGGGTGAAGCTCGGATATCGTCTGATGCCGCCGGGCAAGGATGGAATACGCCCGGCGATCAAAATCCTCAAGAACGGCGGCGTTATTTCGATCTTCTGCGACGAAGGGTTTGCCGGCAAAATTCGCGGTCCCTTTCTGGGCCGGCCTCCGCATCTGGAAGGCAACCTGGCAATTGTCGTGCGTCTCGCCAGGATGACGGGTGCAACGATCTGCCCCGGGTACATCCTGCGCAAGAATGGGGCGAATTTCGAGGCTTTCGCCCTCCCTTCGCTCGTTCTTCCACCCAGGGAGAATTCCGACGAAGGTATAATCGATGACATAGTTCTGCTGAATTCGATCATCGAGCCCGTCATCCGCGCCCATCTCGACCAATGGTATTTTCTTGACAGCGCGCTTTGACGCCTAACTGGTGGCGGGCGCTGTTCCGTGCAGCTCAGTGACAAGCGCTGCAAATCGCGACCCCGCAATCTCAAGCGGACCACTGTTGTCGATGGTCGTCACATCCGGTTCGTCGAAAATATCCGGCACCTGCCGTTTGAGCCGGTTGAGGATATCCTGCTCGCTTTCCCGGCCACGCGCCACGAGACGGCTTGCCAGCACTTGCGGGGAGGCGGTGATGTTGACGATCGCCACCCTTGGAAAGACTTGGCGGAACTGGCCGAGCACCACCCGGCTGCCATTGGCGATCAAAATCCTGCCGGCCCGTACCTTCTCAAGCGTGTCCTTGGGAATTCCGTATTTCAACCCGTGCGCCTGCCAGGAAACCGCGAAATCACCGGCCGACAAACGGCTGTCGAAGACCTCGCCGGAAATGCTCTCGTGATCCTCACCACCGGCATCCGACGGCCGGGTGATGACCCGGCGGACGAAATCGATATCGGCGCGGTCGGCAAAGTGCTGCGCCACGAAACCGATGACGCTGTCCTTGCCGGCACCGCTGGGGCCGACCACGACGATGATCGCGCCCGTCTGACCCTGCCCGTGCATCAGGCGACCCGCCGGCCTTCGCGCCAGACCGAGCGAACGATCGGAATCCCTTCCCGGCGTTGAACCCGGACGATGTCGGCACGCAGGCCGGTGGCGATCCGGCCGCGATCGTCAAGACCGACGGTGCGGGCAGGCGTCGCAGTGACCATGGCGAGCGCCTGGGGCAGGCTAACACTTTCCAGTTCATCGGACAGAACGAACGGTGCCTGAATCAGGCTGAACGGAACATAGTCCGACGACAGCACGTCCAGCACCCCGCGCTCGGCAAGGTCCTTCGCGGCGATATTGCCGGAATGCGACTTTCCGCGAACGATGTTGGGGGCGCCCATCAGCACGCTGAGACCGGCCGCATGCGAAGCTTCGGCTGCCTCGAAGCTGGTCGGGAATTCCGCAAGGCGAATGCCGAAACCGACTGATTCTTCGACATGCGCCAAGGTGGCGTCGTCATGGCTGGCAATGGCAATGCCGCGTTCGGCGCAGGCCTTGGCGATCTCGGTGCGATGCGGCCCGGCATATTTGGCCGACAACGCCTGCTGGCGGGCACAGAATGCGGCAAAAGCCTCGTCGGAAAGGCCACGCTTGTTCTTGTAGTAGAGAGTGTACTGCTCCATGGTCTGGAACTGGCGCTGGCCCGGCGCATGATCCATCAGCGAGACAAGGCCGACCTGCGGATCGTTCTCGAATTCCACGAAATGCGCCAGCACGTTGTCGGTTGAGACCTCGCAGCGCAAGTGGATGCGATGGTCGGCGCGCAGGCGATTTTCCTTTGCGGCCTGCGCCAGCGCATTTGCCATGTCGCGCATCTCACCCTGTTCGAACCCGCCATCCTCGTCGGAGCCCATGCGCAGGCAGTCGAAGACCGTGGTGATGCCCGACGTGACGATCTGTGCGTCATGCGCCTGGATCGCCGCCATCTTCAGCCAGCGAACGCCGGGGCGCGGTGAGTAATGGGCTTCCAGATGGTCGGTGTGCAGTTCGACCAGGCCGGGGATCAGATAGTCGCCTTCGAAATCCTCGCCGGTGCGGCTGGTGCCTTCGGAGATGTCGGCGATCTTGCCGTCGCGGATCAGGACGGAGCCGTCGAGAATGCGGTCTTCGAGGACGATGCGGGCGTTGGAGAGAACGGTTTCAACGGTCATGTCATGCCATCTTTCGTTTGGACGTGCCGCCGAGCGGCAAAAGCGAGTGAATTGTAAAAGGCGCGCCGCGCGCTGGTTCGGTGAACAGCGCAAGCGAGGTAACGCCTAGAGGTTGGCCGATGAAAGGCGCAAAAGCCTGCTCCAGCAGGGCCTTCATCGCCGGCTGGCGATCCATGGGAACCGGGCCGGTCAGCGTCATATGGAAACGGAAGCTCTCGAAAACGTAAGGGTAGCCCCAGTCGAACAGGTTGCGGCGCATGACGTCACCGAGCAATTCCGGCTTGCGGCGGGTGATATCAGCTTCCGACAACGGCGCCCGGAACGGTGAGAACCGCCGCACGGTTTCATCGGCAAAATCCTGCAGCTTAGAACAGCTGACGGCTGGCACCAGTGCGAAGAACGGGCCAAGTTGGGCAAGTGCCATCTCCGGGATTTCGAACGGCCTGCATTCCTCGGAAAACGCATCGAACTCATCCAGAAGCTGCGCCTCGGTTTTGCCCGGCGCAAGCGAGAAGGGGGCCTTCAGCGTCCCATGAAAACCATAGCGGCGTGGGTCGCCTGTCAGGGCCATCAGTTCGTCAGCGCTGAAATCGCCGGCAGGCTCAAGGTTCCAGGTCTTACCGGTAAACGGGTTCGCTCCGAGCAACCGTTCTGCGGCAGCCGTCAACGGATCGTTTTCGTCGGGCGAGATGTAGAATGCGTAGCGCACTGGTCATTCCCTGCAGAGATGTCGCGGGAGCGGTCGAAACAGCCGAACTGACGCTGTCGCTACGCGCTCTTCGTGACATTATCGTGATCGTGGCGGTGATCCGCCACCATAGTTCAGTGTGTTTTCTGGCCCATCAGACGCGAGCGCAGAAAATTGGAGGCACTGTCGAAAATGAAGACGACGATGAGGATCAGGATAACCATATAGCAGACGTTTTCCCAATCCGAATTCGTCCGCATGGCTTCCCAGAGCTTCAGGCCGATGCCACCGGCACCGACAGCACCGATGATCGTCGCCGAGCGGGTGTTGGATTCCCAGAAATACAGCGCCTGGCTGGCAAAGACGGGCAGGACCTGCGGCAGGACGCCGAAGCGCTGCACGGCCAGCGGCGCGGCACCGACCGATTTCACGCCTTCGCGCTGCTTGTCGTCGATGTTCTCCAGCGCTTCGGCATAGAGCTTTCCGAGCGTGCCAGTGTCGGTGAAGAAGATCGCCGACATGCCGGCGAGCGGCCCGGGGCCGAAAGCACGGGTAAAGAACAACGCCCAGATCAGCATATCTACCGATCGCAGGAAATCGAAGAACCGCTTTATGACCTGGTTGAGCACACCATTGCGGGTGATGTTGCGCGCGGCAAGGAAGCACAGCGGGAACGCAATGATCGAGGCAAACAGCGTGCCGACGAAGGCCATGACGATGGTCTGCAGCAGCTTGGTCCAGACGTCGAGATGCTGCCATTCGGAATTGTAGAGGATGTTGTTCCAGGCGAGCGACAGGTTGGAACGGCTCGGATCGAGACGCTCGCCGCTGACGATCAGGCTCGTCACTTCGCCGAAGGACTTGTTGAAGAACGGCGAGTTGGTATCGAAGATGAAATTGGCCCAGCCGGGAAAGCGATTGTGGATACTGATCTTTTCCTTGTCGACATCGGCCCAGCCGGTCATCCCGAAGGCTAGCGTGACCTTTTCGCCCGGGCGCTTCTGCGTCGCCCATTCCGGCAATGTACCTTCCGGCGTCACACCTGCAGAATGATCGAGATCGATCAGCAGGGTCTCGCCGGCATGGGTGGCCGCGACCTTGCCGTCGGCAATGGCGATACTGGTCGTGCTGTTGAAATTGACGGTCGCGCGGCTGACGACTTCCTCGGTGCGGGTTTCCGTGCGGGCACCGGCCTCGGCGCTGCCTCCAACGGCTGCATTCGGCGCCATGAAGCTGAAGCTCGAACTCTTTTTCGGAGCGGCCTGCTGCGTCACGGCCGGGACATCGATGGTGCGATCCATCATCTTCGTTTCGATCTTCACCCATTCCGGTTTTGCATCGGGGCCGAGCGGCGAATAGCGCGGGTAAACCACCTGCATGGTGCCGTCGTTGGCGATCTTGATGTCGGGCCGGACCTCATAGGAGACCCAGTCTGCCAGATAGGTACCGGCAATGCCCCAGTTGGCGTTGACCAGAACCTGGCCGATCGAGAAAAACCACCAGCTATAGATCATGTAGAGGCCGATGCCGGCAAAGATCAGGATCGACCGGATGCGCTTGCTGGTCGAACCTTGGAGCAGGTGGGGGTGACGGGCGGCGATCGCGTCCATCTGCGCGGTGTTCATTATCGTGGTTACGGTCATGGTCCGCTCCTATTGCGCGAGCTGGAAGGCCTGATCGCCGACGAGACGGCGGCGCAGCCATGCGGAAAACTGATCGACGGCAATGATCGTCGAGAACAAAAGAATGATGATCGCCAAAGTCTTGGCCTCATGGCCCTGGCTGATGGACAGCCGCAGCGGCTCGCCGATCCCGCCACCGCCGACGGCGCCGATGATGGTCGAGGCGCGCACGTTGATTTCGAGGCGCAGCAGGAAATAGCTCATGAAGTTCGGCAAGACCTGCGGCACGATGCCGAACCACACCCGCTCGAACCAGTTGCCGCCGGCAGCCCGCAGGCCCTCATCCGGCTTCATGTCCGCATTTTCGACGACCTCGAAGAACAGCTTGCCGAGCGCGCCGACCGTATGGATCGAAACGGCGATCATGGCGGGTATCGGCCCGAGGGAGAGGATCGCCAGAAAAAAGCCGGCGATCACCACTTCCGGAAAGGCCCGCAGGATTTCCATGACGCGCCGCGCTAAGCCTCGAACCCACGGGTTGGGCATCAGGTTTCGGGCGGCGAAGAAGCAGAGAATGAAGCCGAAGAACATGCCGAAGATGGTAGAGAAGATCGCGATGTTCAGCGTTTCCAGCATCTTGTAGAAATATTCGGGCACATAGATGCTGTCCGTCAGGTACATCCGGCCTTCGGGATAATTGTATTTCAGGCTGCCGTCGTCATAGGGCGAGGGCAGATCGAACATCGCCCGGCCGATTTCGGCGCCATCGCGCGGCACCAGATCACCGACAAAATCGAAGAAATAGGGCAGGCGGTCGAAAAACTTGCCGGCATTGGTCGCATTGGCAAACCACAGCGATCCGGACAGAGCCACGGCCAGCAACGCAAGCCCAAGAAACGTATAGGTGCGGCGGCGGAGATTAAGCTCCTGCCAGTGGCGTTCGACCACGGCGCCATTGTCGCTCAGGGTCGTGGAAAGCGCTGACGTGGCCATGAAGTCTCCGGCAAACACGAGGCCTCGAAGGGCGTCATGCCCCGAGACTGCTTAAACAAGGAAACGCTGGCCGGAATGGCCGGCCAGCGCTTTGAATTTTGACGATATCAGCCGCCGATGGTCGACTTGCGAGCGTCGATGATCGGCTTGTAGAAGTCGGAATTGACTTCGACGAAGCCCTTGAAGTCGCCGCCCATGACGCCGGCAAAGCAGGCTGCATCGGTCTTCGGCAGGTCAAGCATGAACTGCTTGAACTTTGCCTTCATGTCGTTGTTCATCGACGTGCGAACGACGATCGGGCCGTTCGGGATCAGCGGCGAGCGCCACAGTTCGACCAGGTCGTTCATATCGAGAACACCCTTTTCGACCATCTTGTGCAGGTTGCCGGACGTGTAGCCGTCCTTGAACTCGCCAATGCCCGAACCGAAGGTCGTGCCGGCATCGAAAGTGCCCTTGAGCACTTCGAGAACGAGGTTTTCATGACCGCCGCCGAAACCGGTTTCAGCGAAGAATTCCTTGACCGGCATGCCGATCGTTTCCGGAAGGGTCACGCTCGGGATCAGGTAACCCGATGTCGAATCCGGATCGGCAAAGCCGAGCTTCTTGCCCTTGAGGTCGGCAACGCTGGTGTAGCCCTTGTCCTTGCGGGCAACCATGATCGAGTAGTAGCCGGTCGAACCGTCGGACTGTTCGGTCGTCAGGATCGGCTCGACGGCGTCAGCCTTGGCAAGGTAGATCTTGGCATAACCGGACGCGCCAAGCTCGGCATAATCGAGCGTGCCGCCGAGCAGGCCCTGGATAACGCCGTCATAATCGGCAGCCGGGAAGAAGGAGACCTTCTCGACATTCAACGCCGTCTTCAGGTGATCGCCGAGGCACTGGTAGTTGCGCAGGCGGTCGGCTTCGTTTTCGCCACCGATGATGCCGACACGGAATTCCTTGAGGTCTTCAGCCTGAACGTGGCCGACGAGGGCAAAAAGCGCAACGGCGCTCAAAAGTGCTTTCTTCAACATAAGGGTCTTCTCCTGTTATCCCGGCAGCGCCGGTTCACATTCGGTTGCAAAGCTTCTGCCCTTGACGCGGGCTTTCGATCCCGGCTCGCTCTTTAGAGCCCGGCCAGTGCCAGCGGTTTGACACCGGCGGATTTCGTGTTGTCCTGCGCGGCAGGAATATTGATGCTGGTCGATGTCATCGATTCATCGAGTTCGGCGCCGGAACCATAGATTTCGGCAACGGCTGCTGACGTCAGGTCCTGCGGCTGGCCATCGAAAACGACCTGTCCATGCGCCATGCCGATGATGCGCTCGCAGTAATTGCGCGCCGTATCCAGCGTGTGCAGGTTGGTGACGACGGTGATGCCGTCGCGCTCGTTGATATCGCGCAGTGCATCCATGACGATCTTGGCATTCAGCGGATCGAGCGAAGCGATCGGCTCATCGGCAAGCAGCATCTTCGGCTGCTGCATCAGGGCGCGAGCAATGGCGACACGCTGCTGCTGGCCGCCGGACAAGGTGCCGGCTGGCTGCAGCGCCGTCTGCTCGATGCCGAGCCGTTCCAGCGCGCCGATTGCCATGATCCGCTCCTCGCGGGTGAACATGTTGAGGATGCTGAGAACCGTGGAACGATGATTGAGGCGGCCGAGCAGCACGTTGGTCAGCACATCGAGACGCGGCACCAGATTGAACTGCTGGAAGATCATGGCGCAATCGCGCTGCCAGTTGCGAAGGGCGGCACCGCGTAGCGACGACACTTCCAGATCACCGAAATGGATGGAGCCGGAGGACACATCATTGAGACGATTGATCATCCTGAGCAACGTCGATTTGCCGGCACCGGACCGGCCGATGATGCCGACCATCTGGCCTTGCGGGATGTTGAAAGTAACCGAGTTGACGGCAATCTTCTTGCCGAACTGACGGGTTACATTCTTCAGCTGAAACATGAGCAGTCGTCCTCTGGCAATGGCACCGGTATGCCCTTGCCATAATGGCGGTTGATGAAGGGGGAATGTCAGTTTGATGTTGTTTTTGTTACAGTCCACAATCCCCGCAAAGGCGGGGATTGCTGCCGCAAAAGTCAGGCATTGTGACGGGCAAGGAATGCGTCTGCATCCAGCATTCTGAAGTCGTCGAGGGCATCGCGCAGCTTGGCGTGATCCCAATCCCACCAGGCCAGCTTCTCGAAACGGCCGGCAATCTCCTTGCCGAAGCGTTCGCGGATCAGCTTGGCGGGAACGCCGCCGACGATGGTGTAGGGCGCCACGTCCTTGGAGACCACGGCGCCGGAACCGACCACAGCGCCGTTGCCGATCGTGACGCCGGGCAGCACCGTCGCCCCATGGCCGATCCAGACGTCGTGGCCGATGACGACGCGGTTTTCGCGGCGCCAGGCAAAGAAATCCTGCTCCATATCGGCATCCGGCCAGTAGTTCGAGGCGCGGTAGGTGAAATGGTGCAGCGTTGCCCGCCAGGTCGGATGGTTGGTGGCGTTGATACGAACGGATGCCGCCAGATTGGCGAACTTTCCGATCGTTGCGCACCAGATCATCCCGTCGCGCTCAATGTAGGAATAGTCGCCGAACTCGACCTCGTCGAGGCGGCAACGATCGCCCACTTCCGTATACCGCCCAAGGGTCGATTGGCTGACGGTAGCAGTTGGATGGATCGTCGGCTCTTCGCTCAGTTTCTGGCTCATGCAGCAGCCTTTCGCGGCGAAAAGGCGGACACGTCGAGAATGCGGTCGGCGACGGCATCGCGCACTTCCTCGTCATGGAAGATCCCGAGCAGGGCAATGCCCTCAGCCTTCTTGGCGGCAATCATTTCGACAACGACACGGCGGTTCGTCGCGTCGAGCGATGCCGTCGGCTCATCGAGCAGAAGGATCGCATGGTCGGTGATGAAGCCGCGGGCGATATTGACGCGCTGCTGCTCGCCACCGGAAAAGGTGGCCGGAGGCAACTGCCAGAGTTCGCGGGGCAGGTTGAGTTTTGCCAGCAGTTCGGACGCTCTTTCACGCGCTACGGCCTGATCGACCCCGCGCGCCACAAGCGGCTCGGCGACGACATCCAGTGCCGACACGCGCGGAACGACGCGCAGGAACTGGCTGACATAACCCAGCGTATCGCGCCGGACTTCCAGCACGGCGCGGGGTGCCGCCTTCGCGAGATCGACGAGATGCCCCTGATGCTCGATCAGGATCTGGCCGGCGTCGACGCCGTAATTGCCATACAGCATCTTCAGGATCGAACTCTTGCCGACGCCGGACGGACCGCCGAGCACCACGCATTCGCCCTTCTTGACGGAGAACGACACGCCATTGACGACAGGCAACCGGATACCGTCACGCAGGTGCATGGTGAAGCTCTTGGCGACTTCGGAAACAACGAGGGGAGTTGCCATGACTATTTCTCCTTTTGGAGCATGGTTTGGTCCGAAAACCGGTTCCCACTTTTCGGAACCATGCTCAGACCTGCAGAATGGAGGATACGAGAAGCTGGGTGTAGGGCTCGCGCGGATCATCGAGCACCCTGTCGGTCAGGCCCTGCTCGATCACCAGCCCGTCCTTCATCACCATCATCCGGTGCGACAGAAGCCGGGCGACAGCCAGATCGTGGGTAACGATGATCGCCGAGAGACCGAGGTCATGAACAAGACCGCGCACCAGGTCGAGCAGACGGGCCTGAACCGAGACGTCGAGACCACCGGTCGGCTCATCCATGAACACGAGGCGCGGGGAGGTGACGAGGTTGCGGGCGATCTGCAGGCGCTGGCGCATGCCGCCGGAAAAGGCGCGCGGCTGATCGTCGATGCGGTCTTCCTCAATTTCGACGCGGCGCAGCCAGTCGGCCGCCGTGGCGCGGATATTGCCATAATGCCGGTCGCCGACCGCCATCAACCGCTCGCCGACATTGGCGCCGGCCGAAACCGTCATGCGCAGGCCGTCCGCCGGGTTCTGATGCACAAAACCCCAGTCGGTGCGCATCAGAAAGCGGCGCTCGGCCTCGCCCATGCGGGCAAGATCGCGGTACTGACCATCGCGCATGTGGTATTCGACAATGCCGGAACTGGGCATCAGCCTCGTAGAAAGACAGGACAGCAAAGTCGTCTTGCCGGAGCCGGATTCACCAACGATGGCAAGCACTTCACCCGGCCAGAGCTCGAAGGACACGTTGCGGCACCCAATGCGGCTACCGTAGAATTTCGACACGTCGTTGACTTTGAGAAGCGGTGTCTGGGTCATGGGGCGATTTCCATGTTTGAAAATGGCTGCGGGCGGGCATCTACCTCCCCCTTGAGGGGGGAGGTCGCCGCAAAGCGGCGGGTGGGGGTGATGGTCAGGGACGGGAAAAGGATCACCCCACCCCGGACCTGCGGTCCGACCCTCCCCCTTAAAGGGAGGGTAAAGTTATCTGCCAACCCCCTCATTCCGCGGCCTCCTGCCGCGCCAGCATTTCACCCGCGTGCCCATGTTCGCGGCGATCCTCGCAATGGTCGGTATCCGAGCAGACGAACATGCGGCCGCCCTTGTCGTCGAGAACGACTTCGTCGAGATAGACCTGCTCCGCACCGCACAGCGCGCAGGGCTTGTCGAAATGCTGGATCTCGAACGGATGATCCTCGAAATCGAGGCTGACGACGTCGGTATGGGGTGGAACCGCGTAGATGCGCTTTTCGCGGCCGGCGCCGAACAGCTGCAAGGCTTCCGACATGTGCATTTTCGGATTGTCGAATTTTGGGGTCGGCGAGGGGTCCATGACGTAGCGGCCCTCGACCTTGACCGGATAGGCGTAGGTGGTGGCGATATGGCCGTTGCGGGCGATATCCTCGTAGAGCTTGACATGCATGAGGCCGTATTCTTCCAGCGCATGCATTTTTCGCGTTTCGGTCTCGCGCGGCTCAAGGAAACGCAAGGGTTCGGGGATCGGCACCTGGTAGACCAGCGTTTGACCGGCCGTCAGCTTCTCCTCGGGAATACGGTGGCGCGTCTGGATGATCGTCGCGTCGCGGGTTTTGGTCGTCAATGCGACATTGGCCACCTTCTGGAAGAAGGCGCGGATCGAGACTGCATTGGTCGTGTCGTCGGCACCCTGGTCGATGACCTTCAGAACATCCTTGGGTCCGAGGATCGCCGCCGTGACCTGAACGCCGCCGGTGCCCCAGCCGTAGGGCATCGGCATTTCGCGCGATGCGAAGGGAACCTGATAGCCGGGTATCGAAATCGCCTTGAGGATCGCCCGACGGATCATCCGCTTGGTCTGCTCGTCGAGGTAAGCAAAGTTGTATGTGGCAAGGTCGGTCATTCGGCTGCCTCCTTCAAACGGGAATAGGTGGTGAGCCGCTCGGCAAGCGTGCCGGTGTGAAGCTCGAACAGGTGGTTGTCAGCGTCGTGGAAGTAGATCGAGCGGCCCTCGCCTTCGACGCGCGGGCGCGGCGGCATCAGATCGAGGCCCAGCGACTGGATACGCTCCAGATAGATGTCGATATCCTCGTCACGGATCTTGAAAGCGACGTGGTTGTAGGTGCGCTCACTCAGGCTTTCGCCCTGCATGATGGCGATCCAGAGATCACCAATCGTGAAGAACTTTTCCGCTGAACGCGAAAATTGCATCTTATCGCTGGCATAGACCTGCTTGGCGCCGAAGACCGTCTGCAGAATGTCGGTCATGCGCTCGAGGTCGCTGACGACGAAGGTGATGTGGGAGAGGTCCTCGATCATTCGGCCGCGTCCCGAATGGTATCGTTTTTCTCAATTCCATTCCGTGCGTCGTGTTCAGCGCGCATGCGGCGGACGAGATCGAGTTCGGCCTGGAAGTCGACATAATGCGGCAGCTTCAGGTGTTCGACGAAGCCGGTCGCCTGGACATTGTCGGAATGCGAAATGACGAATTCCTCGTCCTGCGCCGGGGCGACGATATCCTCGCCAAACTCTTCGGCACGCAGCGCCCGGTCCACCAGCGACATGGCCATCGCCTTGCGCTCGCTCTGGCCGAACACAAGGCCATAACCACGGGTGAACTGCGGCGGGTTCTTTGTAGACCCCTGGAACTGGTTGACCATCTGGCATTCGGTGACCTGGATGGGGCCGAGCGACACGGCAAAACCAAGCTCGGGAATATCGAGCTCCACCTCGACTTCGCCGATGCGAACTTCGCCGACGAAGGGATGGGTGCGGGCATAGCCACGCTGGGTGGAATAGGCGAGCGCCAGCAGGAAACCTTCGTCACCGCGCGCAAGTGCCTGAAGGCGCAGGTCGCGGTTCAGCGGAAATTCCAGCGGTTCGCGCGTCAGGTCACCAGGAACATGATCCTCCGGCATCTGGCCATCACCTTCGATCAGGCCTTCGCCGGCAAGGATGTCCGAGACCCGCATCATCGAACTTTCGTCCGCCCTCCGGCGCAGCGGCTCGGCAACGGGCTCGTCGGTCAGAAGCGACGGGTCGAGCAGGCGGTGGGTGTAGTCGAATGTCGGGCCAAGCAGCTGGCCGCCCGGCAGATCCTTGTAGGTCGCCGAAATACGGCGCTCGATTTTCATCTTTGCGGTATCGACAGGAACCGACATGCCGAACCGCGGCAGGGTGGTGCGATAGGCGCGCAGGATGAAGATCGCCTCGATCATGTCGCCGCGCGCCTGGCGCACGGCGAGAGCTGCGAGCTCACGATCGTAGAGCGAGGCCTCCGCCATGACCCGATCGACGGCCAGGCCGAGCTGGGCAACGATCTGGTCGATCGAGATGGCCGGCAGCGAGCGGTCGCCACGGCGGCGATCCGCGAGAAGCTGGTGTGCATTGGCGATAGCGGCTTCGCCGCCCTTGACAGCAACATACATGGATCAGACCTCTCGACGGCGAAGCTTGGTGGTGCGCGGCAGGCACAGGACATCGGTGCCGGCAACGAGGATCAGATCGACGCCACGGGGAAACAGGCCCCGGTTTTCGGCCCAGAGCGTCAGAAAGATGTCCGGCAGGCCTTTCGGCGCAAGGATGGCTTCATCCTTGATGCCCGGACCTGCAGCGACAAATTCAGATCCGCCAGTCAGCGAAGCGATCTCGATCACCAGCGTCGCGGAGCGGTCAGGATATTCCTGCGTGCCGAGCGCGAACTGGTCGAAACCCGGAACGATGCCACCGGCCTCGATGAAGACGAACCGGGCTTCCGGCTTGATATCAGTCACCGGTGCGCTGGTGTGGAACGACAGCCAGGCGGACACGGAGGATTGAGTGAGCGCACTCGTCAGCCATACGGGCGTGCCATCATCACAGAGCGTGAGGGCGATCGCTCCGGCACCGGCGCTGAGGGGTGCAGGCGGCGTGGCAGCAGCGCCGAGCGGCATGATCGTGCCCGGCCGGGCCATGGCATCCATCAGCGCGCGGAATACGGACTGCGACTGGAAGACCGGATCGGTGAAAGCGCCGGCATAGGCGCTGGCGTGGATTTCGGTGTGAGCACCCATCAGTTGTCTCCCCGGACCATGGTGAAGAAATCGACCCGTGTCGCCGCTGTCTGTTCGGCATGCTTGCGGTCTTCGGCTTCGATGCGGCTTTCCACCGCGTCGATCAGCTGATCGACAGCGGCGCGATGCTCGGGCCGCTGCTGCAGCGCATCGAAGATGGCGGCAAGGCGCGCCTTTTCACGGTCATTGCCAAGCAGCTGGCCATGACCGATTTCGCCGGAGGCGAGACGCACCGTTGCGCGGCTCACCGTCGCCTCTCCAAGATTGAACGGGTCGCCACCGCCGCCGACGCGGCCGCGCACCATCACGAGGCCGGTTTCCGGGCCGCGTACGGGATGTACCTCGGGCTTGGGCTGAATGGCTTGCCAGCCCGCTTGCAATTCCGCCGCCGAAGCGCGGGCAAGCAGGCCCATCGCCCGCTTGCGTCCGTTCACCGCCATGCCGGTATTTTGTTTGATCGCGTCCATTGCTTCCGTCCAAAATGTCTATTAATGTAGACAACTATACATCTGATATCCTGCTTTTAGAACCCTCACATGACGGGCTTGTGACATGAATGCGAAAAAAGCGGTTGAGCGCCAAACCGGCGTCGCCCTCTGGCGTCAGATCGCCGATCTTATCCGGCTGTCGATCAGCAATGGCGACTATGATCAGACCGGCATGGTGCCGCCGGAGACTGTGCTTGCCGGACAATTCGGCGTCAACCGCCACACCGTGCGCAGCGCGCTGGCGGCGCTGGCGGATGAAGGCCTGGTCCAGGCGATCCAGGGCCGCGGCACCATGATCCAGCGCAAGGAGCGGCTGAGTTTTCCGATCTCGCGGCGTACCCGCTTTTCGCAAGGGCTCGGCGATCAAGCCCGCGAGACAGAGGCAAAACTGCTTGCCAAGGGGACATTGCCGGCGGCAGGCGACGTCGCGAAGGGATTGAAAATCGATCCCGGCGCCCCTTGTATCCAGCTCGATCTGGTGAGCAGCGCCGATGGGCGGCCGGTGTCCTGTTCCACCAGCTTTTTTCCGCAAAGCCGGTTTCCGACCATGGCAGAACAGTTCGAACGGTTGCACTCGATCACCAAGGCCTTTGCAGCGCAGGGCCTGGCGGACTATGTGCGGGTCTCGACCGAGCTTGTCGGGCGGCACGCCGATGCCTCGGAACTGGCGCTGCTTCGCCTTTCACCCGGCGCCATCGTCATCGAGGCGACGGCCATCAACGCCGATCCGGACGGCGTGCCGGTGCAGTTTTCCCGAACCCGCTTTGCCGCCGACCGCGTCAAGTTGAAGATCGAAACCTGAGCGCATGAAAAGGACGCGATGCCGAGGCACGCGTCCTCGGACTGCTGACAAAGTCATTTGTCTCACCATTTTGCAAGTCACTTGGGAACTGTGCGATTGCCAAATCCTCCGTCATTCCTGTGCTCGTCACAGGAATCCAGTGAGCTCAAGTCATTGAGTTGAAAGAGTCTTTTGACCCGACGGACGTCGGGTCGCTGGATCCCCGCCACGAGGGCGAGGATGACGGAGAGTGGGGCGCCGATTTCGTCAAATAATCGGCTTCAGGATTTGTCAGCAGTCTGAGGGCGCGTTCCGAAGCCCGCACCCTTATCGATTCTACCGCAGCAATCAAACGTCGGCGATGAAGGTCTGCTTCTGCGTGCCGAGGCCCTCGATCCCGAGTTCGACGACATCGCCGGCCTTCAGGTACTGCGGTGGCTTGAAACCCATGCCGACGCCCGGAGGCGTTCCCGTCGAGATGATATCGCCGGGATGCAGGGTCATGAACTGGCTGAGATAGCTGACGACATGCGCGACGCCATAGACCATGGTCTTCGACGATCCATTCTGCTTGCTGATGCCATTGACGGTCAGCCACATCTTCAGGTTCTGCGGATCGGCGACTTCGTCCTTTGTCACCAGCCACGGGCCTGTCGGGCCAAAGGTGTCGCAGGATTTTCCCTTGGTCCACTGGCCGGAACGCTTGGTCTGGAAGTCGCGCTCCGAGACGTCGTTGATGACGCAATAGCCGGCGACATGGTCCAGCGCATCCGCTTCGGAGACGTATTTCGCCTTTTTGCCGATGATCACACCGAGCTCGACTTCCCAGTCGGTTGCTTCCGATCCGCGCGGGATGAGGACGTCATCGTTCGGACCGACGATGGCCGAGGTCGCCTTCATGAAGATCACCGGCTCGGGTGGAACCGTCGCGCCGGTTTCGGCGGCGTGGTCGGCGTAGTTCAGGCCGATGCAGATGAATTTTCCGGTGTCGGCAACGCAGGCGCCGATGCGCGGGCTGCCGTCAACCACCGGCAAACTGTCGATATCAAGGCCATCAGCCCAGCCCATGTCGCTGATCGCTTCACCGCCGATATCGGCAATGACGCCGCTCAAGTCGCGGATCTGGCCGTCCTTATCGAGAACACCCGGCTTTTCGGAGCCCAACGGCCCGTAGCGCAAAAGTTTCATCTTTCCTCTTCCCTTGAAATCCAGACAATCTTGGCGTCTGACAGATCAAAGGCAGGCGGCGATGTAAAGCGCTTTTGCCCGTGGCGCCGCTTCAGCGCGTCGGCAAATCTTGCAGTCCGGCCAGGGTCTTCGTGACGATCTCGTCAATGGTCAGATCAACATCGACGGTCACCACGCCGGGTTCGCCCGTCGGCGGCTCCAGTGTTGCGAACTGGCTGTCGAGTAACGATGACGGCATGAAATGACCGGCACGGGCCTTCATGCGCTTGTCGAAAACCGCGCGCGATCCCTCCAGGAAAACGAAGGCCAGACGGCCGCCGGCCGCAGCCCGCAACCGGTCGCGATAGACTTTCTTCAGCGCCGAACAGGAGACGATGACCCTTTCGCCGCGCGCGACGCTATCGCCGATCAGGCCGCCAATAATGTCGAGCCATGGCCACCGGTCGTCGTCTCCAAGCGGAATGCCGGCCGACATTTTCTCGATATTGGCAGGTGGATGCAGGCTATCGCCCTCGATGAACCGGCAGTTCAATGCGTCCGCCAGCCGTTCGCCGACCGAAGTCTTGCCGCAGCCGCTGACGCCCATGACGATGACCGGCAGGCCTGGGTTTTCAGAGAGAGGTTGTGATGCCACCATCGACATAGAGCGTGTGTCCGTTCACGAAGGAAGATGCGTTGCTCGCCAGGAAAACGGCCGAGCCGACCAGCTCTTCGACATTGCCCCAACGCGCTGCGGGTGTACGCTTTTCCAACCAGTCTGAAAACTCCGGATTATCGATCAGCGCCTGATTGAGCGGCGTCCTGAAATAGCCGGGCGCGATCGCGTTGATCTGCAATCCATTCCGGGCCCAGTCGGCACACATGCCGCGCGTCAGGTTGCGTACGGCGCCCTTGGTTGCGGTGTAAGGCGCGATGCCGGGCCGGGCGAGTTCGCTCTGGACCGAGGCGATATTGACGATCTTGCCCCGCCCCCGGGCGATCATGAAGCGGGCGACAGCCTGGCTGACATAGAAGACGCTGGATATATTGGTTGCCAGCAACTGTTCCCACTTGTCGGCCGGAAAATCTTCCAGCGGTGAGCGGAACTGCATGCCGGCATTGTTGATCAGGATGTCGATTGCGCCGATTTCGCTTTCGATGATGCCGACGGCCTCGGCGGCGGCGTCTCTGCTGGTCACGTCGAAGGCGGCAGCATTTGCCACATGGCCGCTATCCCTGAGAGCAGCGACGGCCGCCTCGACCTTGTCGACGTCGCGGCCATTGACGACGATCTCGGCGCCGTGGGCCGCAAGCCCTTCCGCCAATGCGAAGCCGATACCCTGGCTGGAACCGGTGATCAGCGCACGCCGGCCGGCCAGATCAAACAACGGAAAGCTCATGCGATTGCCCTCGAAGCGGGATGTGGCGGAAGAAGCTTCCGCCACAATGCGTCTTCAGGCGACCTTTGAATAGGCCTTTGCCATATCGGGCAGACGCTTGACGCGAATTTTCGATGCCTGGCCGGCTGTATTAAAGGCAATGAAGCGCTCCTTGCAGACTTCGACCATGCGGGCCGTCGCCGGCTTCAGATAGTTGCGCGGGTCGAAATTGTCCGGGTTCTGCAGGTGGTGCTTGCGGATTTCACCGGTGAAGGCGAGGCGCAGGTCTGTGTCGATATTGACCTTGCGGACGCCGAGCGGAATGGCCTTCTGGATTTCAGCGAGCGGAACGCCCCAGGTCTGCTTCATCTGGCCGCCGAATTCGTTGAACAGGTCCTGCAGGTCCTGTGGAACGGTGGACGAACCGTGCATGACCATATGGGTGTTCGGCAGGCGCTTGTGAATCCTGGCAATGGTGTCGATCGACAGGATTTCGCCGTCCGGCGCCCGGGTAAACTTGTAGGCGCCATGGCTGGTGCCGATAGCGACCGCGAGCGCATCGACGCCGGTCTTTTCGACGAAATCGAAGGCTTGTTCAGGATCGGTCAGCAGTTCCTCGCGCGACAGCTTGCCTTCGAAGCCGTGGCCGTCTTCCTTCTCGCCGGCGCCCGTTTCCAGGTTGCCGAGACAGCCAAGCTCGCCTTCGACCGAGACGCCGGCAGCGTGGGCGATCTTCACGACTTCGGCGGTGACGCCGACATTGTATTCATAGGAGGCGATCGACTTGCCGTCAGCCAGAAGCGAACCATCCATCATGACGGAGGTAAAGCCATTGGTGATCGCCGAGATGCAGGTCGACGGCTGGTCGCCATGGTCGAGATGCAGGCAGACCGGGATGTGCGGATATTCTTCGGTGGCGCCGAGGATCAGATGACGCAGGAAGGCATCACCGGCATAGGCGCGGGCACCGCGGCTTGCCTGCAGGATGACCGGAGAATCCGTGGCATCGGCGGCGCGCATCACAGCCTGGATATATTCCAGATTGTTCACATTGAACGCAGGCAGCGCGTAATTGTTTTCAGCGGCGTGGTCCAAAAGCTGCCGCAAGGTGATCAATGCCATAGTCAGAAGTCTCCCGTTGTCTTAGCACATCGTTCCTGATGACGATGCGCGCATCTTATTCTCCATGTGAGCAGAAGTGCTCCCCACAAAAGCCAACTGGTATCGCGACCAGGCCTCCTGGCCAATGTGAGCGGATTTTCCAGGGCACCATAATTGATGATCCGGGTTTGGCAACCGCCGCAGCGGCGGAAATGAGAGCCCAGGGCGAGCAGAAACGTTACAGGTGGGGCGTTATGACAAATTATCCTGCATTTTTTTGATAAATCGCCATGCGCAACTAAAAGTTGATTTCTGAATTGCTGTACTCGTTACGTTCTGGGGCGCGGTGATGTATCCGCCGCGCAGCGCGCGGGAAAGGCGGATGCACGATCCTGTCTATAGAATGGCAGCCCGCGAATGCATATTACGTAAACTGCCGCAAATAATGCTCGAACTTGCGTTGGCGTTGACCAAGAGGGCGGGGCGTCGCATTTCAGGCGACGCAAATCTACCTGAAAACGACGCGATTGAAATGCAACCGAGGCGCTATAGATACCCATCCGTCAGCGACATGGCGGCGTTTGGAGCGACATAAAGAGCCTTGCCACTGGAAAAGATTTGGCATTGTATCGCCGCTTCACAACCTAAAAGAGGGGAAGGAGAACAAAATGACATTGGCAAAAATCAACCTCCGTACAGCAATGCTGCTTGGATCTATACTCATCGGCGCGAGCCCTGCGCTTGCGGAAACCGTTCTGCACAGGGGCAATGCCGGCGAGCCGCAGACGCTCGATCAGGCCCACACCTCGATCAACATCGAAGAATTCATCCTGAAGGACCTTTATGAAGGCCTGACGATCTATGATGCCGCTGGCAAGGTCGTACCAGGTGCCGCCGAAACCTGGGATCTGTCAGACGATGGTCTGGTCTACACCTTCAAGCTTCGCGCCGACGCCAAGTGGTCGGATGGTTCGCCGGTCACCGCCGAGGACTTCGTCTTCTCCCTCCAGCGCGTCGAAGATCCGAAGACCGCTGCTGGCTACGCCAACATCCTTTTCCCAATCAAGAACGCCGAAAAAGTCAACAAGGGCGAAGTGCCCGTCGATCAGCTAGGCCTGAAGGCAGTCGACGAAAAGACGCTGGAAATCACCCTCGAACGCCCGACTCCCTTCTTCCTGGAATTGCTCGCACACCAGACCGCTCTGCCGGTTTCCAAGGCAAGCGTCGAAAAGAACGGCGCCGATTTCGTCAAGCCGGGCGTGATGGTGTCGAACGGCGCCTACAAGCTCGTCGCCCATACGCCGAACGACAGCCTGACCGCCGAAAAGAACCCGTCCTACTGGGATGCGGCAAACGTCAAGATCGACAAGGTAATCTTCTACCCGATCGACGATCAGGCGGCGTCCGTGCGCCGTTTCGAAGCCAAGGAAATGGACCTCGCCTACAACTTCTCGGCCGACCAGCTGGAGCGCCTGCGCGCGGCTCATGGCGAGCAGGTCCATGTGTCGCCGACGCTGGCGACTTACTACTACGCTTTCGACACTCGCCAGGAGCCCTATAGCGACGTGCGCGTCCGCCGTGCGCTCTCCATGGCCGTCGATCGCGACTTCCTCGCCAAGGAAATCTACTCGGGCTCGCAGCTGCCGTCCTACTCCATGGTGCCTCCGGGCATGGCAAGCTACGGCGATCCGGCCAAGGCCGATTTCGCCGACAAATCGCAGCTCGACCGCGAAGATGAAGCGCTCAAGCTGATGAAGGAAGCCGGTTACGGCGAAGGCGGCAAGCCGCTGGATATCGAGATCCGCTACAACACCAACCCGAACCATGAGCGTGTGGCAACGGCCGTTGCCGACATGTGGAAGAACACGTTCGGCGCCAAGGTGTCGCTGGTCAATCTCGACGTTTCGTCGCACTATGCCTACCTGCAGGAAGGCGGCAAGTTCAACGTCGCCCGCGCCGGCTGGGTTGCCGACTATGCGGACGCTGAAAACTTCCTGGCGCTCAGCCTCTCCTCGAACAAGACCTTCAACTATGGTCACTTCGAGAACCCCGAGTTCGACGCTCTGATGAAGAAGTCCTACGAGGAAATCGACCCGACCGTCCGTTCCAAGACGCTTCATGAAGCCGAAGCGCTTTTGATGAAAGAACAGCCGATCGCGCCATTCCTGACCCAGGCCGATCTGTGGCTGGTGTCCGACAAGGTTAAGGGTTGGCAGGATAACGCGGTCAACGCGCATCTCAGCCGCTTCCTGAGCGTTTCCGAATAACGGATTTTTGACGCGCGGCGGCTTGATGGCCGCCGCGCGTCACGGTCAGAGAGTAACAACCATGATTTCCTTTGTCCTGCGCCGCCTTGCGAGCGCCGTGCCGACGCTTTTTATCGTCGTCACGATTTCCTTCTTCCTGATGCGGTTCGCCCCGGGCGGCCCCTTCAATCTCGAGCGCCCGCTACCGCCACAGACGATGGCGAACCTGATGGCCACATACCATCTGGACCAGCCGCTCTGGAACCAGTACCTCACCTATATCGGCAATGCCGTCACCGGCGATTTCGGACCCAGCTATGTCTACAAGGACAACACGGTTTCCGAGTTGATCGGCAAGGGTTTGCCCTATTCAATGGAACTCGGCTTTTATGCCCTATTGCTCGCACTGTTTGGCGGCGTTCTTGCCGGTACAATCGCGGCGCTCAGGCAAAACAGCGCACTCGACTTTCTCATCATGTCGGTCTCGACCGTCGGCGTCACGGTGCCGAACTTCGTCGTTGGCCCGGTTCTGACGCTCATCTTTGCCATCACGCTGTCCTGGCTCCCGGCCGGTAGCTGGGGTGACGGTTCGCTACGCTTCCTGATCCTGCCGATGATTGCCCTTGCGCTGCCGCAGCTGGCAGTCTTTGCCCGGTTGACGCGCGGCTCGATGATCGAGGCTCTGCATACCGATCATATCCGCACGGCGCGCGCCTATGGCCTGCCCTCACGCACGGTCGTCATCACCCATGCGATGCGCGCAGCCATGCTGCCGGTCGTCTCCTATCTGGCGCCCGCCGCAGCGGCCTTGCTCACCGGCTCGGCCGTGGTCGAGACGATCTTCACCATTCCCGGTGTCGGCCGCTACTTCGTGCTGGGTGCGATCAACCGCGACTATACGCTGGTGATGGGAACCGTGGTGCTGATTGCCATTTTCGTCATCGTTTTCAATCTTCTGGTCGACATTCTCTACGGCCTTCTCGATCCGAGGGTTCGCCATGACTGATATCGTCACAACGGAACTGCCGCCGGAAACGGCCAGCAGAAGCCTGTTTCAGCTCGCCACCATGCGCTTTCGCCGAAACCGCGCCGCCATGGCCGGCTGCGTAACGCTGGTGCTGATCACCCTGTTCTCTTTCCTTGGCCCCTATTTCATCAGCCACACTTACGACCAGGTGTTTCCATCCTATGTCTCTGTACCGCCGAGCCTGGAACCACGGCCGGATGCGTCGAGCCTGCAGGATGTCATGGAAGGCGTTGCAGGCCGGGCTCGCGTCCAGCTGAAGGAATTCGCCGTTGACGGTCAGACCTTCACGGCCACTGTAACCTCCGACACGCCGATCGATCCACGCACCACGCGTTACTTCGACCGCGCCAACGAATTCGACAGCACGCAGGTCGTCGCCACCGAAGACGATGGCAAGACGCTGAAGCTGACCGGCCAGGTCTCCCGCGAATATTTCCTGTTCGGCACGGATTCGAACGGCCGTGACCTGATGGCCCGCGTCATGCTCGGCGGCCAGATTTCGATCGCCGTCGGCCTGCTCGCCAGCCTCGTTTCGCTGAGCATCGGCGTGCTCTACGGCGCGACTTCGGGCTATATCGGCGGCCGCCTCGATAATGTCATGATGCGTTTCGTCGAAATCCTTTATTCGCTGCCCTTCGTCTTCCTCGTCGTTGTGCTTGTCGTCTTCTTCGGACGCTCGTTCATCCTGATCTTCCTCGTCATCGGCGCGGTGGAATGGCTGGACATGGCCCGCATCGTCCGCGGCCAGACTTTGGCCCTGAAGCGGCGGGAATTCATCGGTGCAGCGCAGGCATTGGGGCTGACGGACTGGCAGATCATCCGCCGCCATATTATCCCGAACACGATTGGCCCTGTGGTGGTTTTCGTCACCGTCGTCGTGCCGAAGGTCATCCTGTTGGAAAGCTTCCTGTCCTTCCTCGGCCTTGGCGTTCAGGCGCCGCTGACGAGCTGGGGCGCCCTGATTGCCGAAGGTGCCAACAACATCCAGTCGGCACCCTGGCTGCTGATCTTCCCGGCGATCTTCTTCGTCCTCACCCTGTTCTCGCTCAATTTCGCCGGCGACGGCCTGCGCGATGCGCTCGACCCGAAGGACCGCTGACATGAATGATAAACAGGAAACAATCCTCGCCGTCCGCGATCTCAAGGTCACCTTCACGACGCCGGACGGCGACGTGCAGGCAGTCAAAGGCATTGATCTCGACATCAAGGCCGGCGAAACGCTGGCTGTGGTGGGCGAGAGCGGCTCCGGCAAGAGCCAGACGATGATGGGCATCATGGGCCTGCTGGCCGGCAACGGCCAGGTCACCGGCTCGGCGAAGTATCGCGGCCAGGAACTGGTCGGGCTGCCGCTGAAGGCGCTCAACAAAGTACGTGGTGCCAAGATCACCATGATCTTCCAGGAACCGATGACCTCGCTCGATCCGCTCTACACGATCGGACGGCAGATCGCCGAACCGATCGTCCATCACCGGGGCGGCAATTTCAAACAGGCCCGCGCCCGCGTACTGGAACTGCTGGAACTGGTCGGCATTCCCGATGCCAAGCGCCGCATCGACAGCTATCCGCACGAAATGTCCGGCGGCCAGCGCCAGCGCGTGATGATCGCCATGGCGCTTGCCAACGATCCCGATATCCTGATCGCCGACGAGCCGACGACGGCGCTTGACGTCACCATCCAGGCGCAGATCCTCGACCTGCTCAATTCGCTGCAGGCCAAGTTTGGCATGGCGGTGGTGCTGATCACCCACGATCTCGGCATCGTCAAGCATTTCGCCAGCCGGGTTGCGGTCATGCGCCGCGGCGAGGTGGTCGAGACGGGAACGACGGCCGATATCTTCGAGCGTCCACAGGCCGACTATACCAAGATGCTGCTCGCCGCCGAGCCGCATGGCCGCAAGCCTTCTCCCGGCGACAAGGCACCGGTCATTCTCGAAGGCACGAATGTCGCGGTCGACTATGCCACCGGCGGCGGCCTGTTCGGCAGCTCGGCCGGGGTGTTTCGCGCCGTCGATGGTGTCAGCATCCGGCTGAAGGAAGGCCAGACCATCGGCATCGTCGGTGAATCCGGATCCGGAAAATCGACGCTCGGCCGTGCGCTGCTGCGGCTGGTACCCAGTTCCGGTCGCTATCAGTTCGGAACGACCAACATCTCCGACTTCGGCCGCTCCGCCATGCGGCCGCTGCGCCGGCAATTGCAGCTGGTGTTCCAGGACCCGTACGGTTCCCTGTCGCCACGCCAGACGGTCGGTGAAATCATCACCGAAGGGCTCTATGTCCACGAGCCGCAGCTCAGCCGGGCCGATCGCGACAAGCGGGCGATCGAAGCGCTCAAGGAAGTTCGTCTCGATCCTGCGGCCCGCAACCGCTATCCGCATGAATTCTCCGGCGGCCAGCGCCAGCGCATCGCCATCGCCCGGGCGATCATCCTCAAACCCAAGGTCGTCATTCTCGATGAACCGACCTCGGCGCTCGACCGCTCGGTGCAGGGACAGGTCATCGACCTCTTGCGCGATCTGCAGACGGCACACGGGCTTTCCTATATCTTCATCAGCCATGACCTCTCGGTGATCAAGGCAATGTCGGACTATGTGGTTGTCATGAAGAACGGCAAGATCGTCGAGGAAGGCGATACCGACGCGATCTTCGAGGCCCCGCGCGAAAACTACACCCAAACCCTGATGAGCGCTGCCTTCACGGCGTGATATCCTGAGAGCCCGGCCTTCGCCGGCCGGGCCTCTGCCACCCTTCACGTGTTCTTGTGGTTTCGATCCCGACAGCCTAGGCTGGACCAAGGGAGCCTTCCGCAACGATCCTCATCGCTGCCGGGTGGGATGAGAAACAACACCATCAGGAACACGGGGGACGGACCATGCCCAGCCCATCGCTTTACGAAATCCACGATCCACGCTTTCGCTCGCTGGTCGTCGGCAGCGCCGTTCTCGAAGAGCTCTATTCAGGCTGCCGCTGGGCCGAAGGTCCGGTCTGGTTCGATGACGCGCAGCAACTCCTGTGGAGTGACATCCCCAACCAGCGCATATTACGCTGGGTGCCCGATGGCGGCGTCTCGGTCTATCGTTACCCCTCGAATTTTGCCAATGGCCACACGCGCGACCGGCAGGGGCGGCTGATCTCCTGCGAACACGGTACCCGCCGTGTCACCCGCACCGAGGCCGACGGTTCGATCACGGTGCTTGCCGATAGCTTTGAGGGCAAGCGGTTGAATTCGCCCAACGACGTCGTGGTGCGTTCCGATGGCAGCATCTGGTTCAGCGATCCGACCTACGGCATCCTGTCGGACTATGAGGGCTACAAGTCCGCGCCGGAGCAGGAAAAGCGCAGCATCTACCGGCTCGATCCGGTGACATGCGCGCTGACGGCGGCGGCCAGCGATTTTCTCCAGCCGAACGGCCTTGCTTTCTCGCCGGGTGAAACCAAGCTCTACGTCGCCGACAGCGGCACCAATCCGGACGATACGGCACCGGCCCATATCCGCGTCTACGATGTGGAAGGCACGCACCTGACCAATTCCGGTGTCTTCTGCCATCTCGATGAAGGCCGCCCGGATGGATTTCGCCTCGATAACAACGGCAATCTCTGGACCAGCGGCGGCCATGCCGTACATTGTTTTGCCCCTGACGGCACGCTCCTCGGCAAGATCCGCATCCCGCAGGGCGTCTCAAACCTCACGTTCGGCGGTCCGCGCCGCAACCGGCTGTTCATCACCGCGACGCAATCGGTCTATGCGATCTATGTGACGGCGACCGGCGTCCAGCGGCCGTAAGTCTATTCCTTGATCTCGCCCCGGTGCTTCAGTTGCTGTTCGCGGAAGAAAATGAACAGGCCGGAGGCGACGATCAGCGCTGCGCCAAGGGCAACCGTCCAGCGCGGCGTATCGCCGAAGAACATCCAGCCGAACACCACCGCCCAAAACAGAAGCGTATATTGCAGCGGCACGACGGTGGCCGCATCAGCGAGCTTCAGCGAGCGGCTGACCAGCAGATGGGCCATCATCGCGACGATGCCGAGCAGGCACAGCGCAAACAGCGCCTGCATATCCATCGGTGCCCAGCCGGCGGTATTGGCGCCGACCCCGACCAGCGAAAAGATCAGCGCACCGCTCAGCTGCCAGAAGATCAGGGTCGTATCCGGCGTCGAGCGCAAGGTTCGCCCGAGAAGCAGCGCGAAGGCAAAGGCAGCGCTGCCGGCCAGCGCAATCAGCGCCGGCAGCGAGAAGCTTTTGGCGGATGGCTCCAGCGCGACAATCACCCCGGCAAAGCCGATCAGGATCGCCGTCCACCGCCGCCAGCCAACCTTTTCGCCCAGAAGAAACGGCGAGGCGGCCGCGACATAGATCGGTGCAGCGAGCCAATAGGTCATCGCGTCGGCAAGCGGCATGTAAGCGACGGCGTAATAAAAGGCAGAGGCATCGACCGCGAACAGCAGCGAGCGCAGCGCATGCAGCCACGGGCGATCGACCTGGATCAGGCTGCGCCAGCCACGCTTGATGAAAAACGGCGTCAGCACGATCAGCGCCGCAATGCTGCGGATCGTCATCAACTGGGGAACGGAATAGGTCGAGACCAGCCATTTGCCCATGACGTCGTTGAGCGAGAACATCAACATGCCGAGCAGCATGATCAGCACACCGGTACGGGCGGCGTTTGATGAGTGGGCAATAGGGGCTGTCTCAGTAGTCATAGCATCGGTTCCGGCAAAGATGCGTGCCAGTCGCACATTCCGGCCGGGCGATCCAGTCGCGAAAAGGCATAGGTCCATCAACAATTGGAATGCCAATCAGGCTCGCAGTCTCCTGACCCTCAGCCCGCACCCGCATCGATAGATGTTTCCTATCGACATATGCGATGAGCGCCCTTGATTGAACAGCGAAATTCGATCAGAAGCCTCCGTAAACCGCTTCTTTGATCATGTTTTTTCTATCGGCTGCGCGTCAGGGATCACTGCGTTCATGGGCAAGACTGTTTTCATCGGCAAACGCTCCAATGCGGCAGGCGGCTGGGGTGCGTTGAAGAGCTGCGGCAAGCGGCTTTTGGAAAGCGGTTCGCCGATTTCCGGTGCCCGGGCACTTTTGAAAGCCAACCAGCCGGATGGTTTTGACTGCCCCGGCTGCGCCTGGGGTGATCCCGAACACGGATCCTCGTTCGAATTCTGCGAAAACGGCGTCAAGGCCGTGGCCTGGGAAGCGACCGACAAACGCACGCCACCGGATTTCTTTGCCGCCCATACCGTCACGGCGCTTCAGTCCTGGAGCGACTACGAACTGGAGCAGCAGGGCCGGCTCACCCATCCGATGCGCTACGACCGCGCCACGGATACTTATGTTCGCGTCAGCTGGGACGCCGCCTTTGCCGAGATCGGCGAAATCCTCAACAGTTTCGATACACCGGACCGGGCGGAATTCTACACCTCCGGTCGCGCCTCGAACGAGGCCGCCTTCCTCTACCAGCTGTTCGTCCGGCTCTACGGCACCAACAATTTTCCCGATTGCTCCAACATGTGCCACGAGGCCAGCGGCATCGCCATGAAACAGGCGGTCGGCGTCGGCAAGGGCACGGTGCTTTTGGAGGACTTCGAAAAGGCCGATGCCATCTTCGTCATCGGCCAGAACCCCGGCACCAACCATCCACGCATGTTGGGCGACCTGCGCCGTGCCGCCCAGCGCGGTGCCAGGATTGCGGTGTTCAATCCGGTGCGCGAGCGCGGGCTGGAACGTTTCGCTGATCCGCAGGACAAGCTGGAAATGCTGCGCGGCGGCTCGACCGAGATCGCCAGCGACTATTTCCAGCCACGGCTGGGCGGCGACATGGCGGCAGTGCGCGGCATGGCGAAGGCCGTTTTTGCGGCTGATGATGCAGCGCTTGCCGTGGGCGAGCCCTCGGTTCTGGATCATGAGTTTCTTGCGCAACACACCGTCGATTTTGAAGCCTATCGTGCCGCAGTCGATGTGACCGGCTGGGCCGAGATCGAGGATCAATCCGGCCTGACGCGGCTGGAGCTTGAGCGGGCAGCGGAAACCTATCTCGGTGCCGAGCGGGTGATCTGCACCTGGGCGATGGGTGTGACGCAACACCGGCATTCGGTCATCACCATCCGTGAGATCGCCAATTTCATGATGCTGCGCGGTAATATCGGCAAGCCCGGCGCCGGTCTCTGCCCGGTGCGCGGCCATTCCAACGTCCAAGGCGACCGCACAGTCGGCATCAACGAGAAGGCTCCGGCCACCTTTCTTGATGCGCTGGAACAGGAATTTAACTTCAAGGCTCCGCGTAAGGAGGGCCATAACGTGCTGGCCGCCATCGGCGCCATGCTGGATGGCTCGGCCAGAGCATTCATCGGCCTTGGCGGCAATTTCGCCCGCGCCACGCCGGACAGTCCGATCATCGCCAAGGCGCTCGCACGGCAGAATCTGACGGTGAATATCGCCACCAAGCTCAATCATTCGCACCTGATGCCGGGCGAGGTCAGCTTCATCCTGCCCTGCCTTGGCCGCACCGAGATCGACCGCAACTCGAAGGGCCTCAGCCAAATCGTCACGGTCGAGGATTCGATGAGCATGGTGCACGGCTCCGGCGGTATCAACAAACCGGCCTCGCCGGAACTGCGATCCGAAGTCGCCATCATTGCCGGCATCGCCGAGGCCACCGTCGGCTCGGCCAAGGTCGATTGGGTAGCGCTTGCCGACGATTACGACCTGATTCGCGATCATATCGCCAATGTCATCCCCGGCTTCGAGAACTATAACGAACGCGTCCGCAAGCCGCGCGGTTTTCACCTGCGGAACACCGCTTCCCATCGCGAGTGGGAGACACCAGCAGGCCGCGCCACCTTCTGGACCGGTTCGCTGCCCGCTGCAGTCGAGCATCAGGTCGCTCGTGGGCAGGACGGCGTCTTCGTGCTCCAGACCTTCCGTTCGCACGACCAGTACAACACGACGATCTACGGCATGGACGATCGCTATCGCGGTGTCTACGGCGAACGCAGCGTCGTCTTCATCAACCCCGCCGATCTCGCTGAACTCGGCGCAGAAGCCGGCGACAGGGTCGACGTTATCGGCCGGCATGACGACGGCGTTTCCCGCGTCGCCAGCGATTTCCGGCTGGTGCCCTACGACATCCCGCGCGGCTGCGTTGCCGGCTATTATCCCGAACTGAACGTGCTGGTGCCGCTGTCGAGCGCAGGCGACCAGAGCGATACGCCAACATCGAAATCGGTCCTCGTGTCGTTCCGTCCCCAGACAACGGCCGCACACGCTGCCTGATGCCGGACAACCTTACAGAGGCAGAATTCCTTGCACGCGTCGATGCTATCCGCGCGCAGGATCAAGGACTTTCCCCGCTGGTGGCCGGGATCGTCGCCGCCTTATCCCAAAGGATCGCCACTGATAGCCGCAGCTTCGCAAAGCTGTTCGGCATCGCCCATGCCCTCGTTCTGCGCGAGATCAACCAGCTTGTCGGACCGGATGCGCCGATCGAAATCACCCGCCGGGAGGCCCGCACACAGCGAACGCATCTCAAACTTACGGTAAAAGGTGAGGCGCTTTGCCGCTCACTCCCTTGACCTTGGCCAAAGGCTTGCTAAGTAAACATGGACTCCGCAGAGCAGGGCATTTCAACACGCCTGCTGAGCAAACCTGATACCGGGCCCCTCTGGCGAGAATTTACGGCGCTCTCGTGATGTCGGTATTACCCCGCAAATAAGCCGGCGGATTGTAAGCAAATGACACTCCATATCATGCGTGCTTCGCATGCCGTTCAGGGCATGTGGGATTTTTCCAGCTATTCAGCCCTCAGCCTCATCGGATCGGAGGTGCGGCCATGACAACCGCTCCCCAGACTTCGACACTCAGCTATTTCAAATGGTCCTTCATCGTCACCGCCGTCGGTCTTGCACTCGGCGCCTGGCTCGGCTGGACGACCACGGGAACGATCGGCGGCATGGCCACGGTCTTCTTCATCTGTACGGTTCTGGCCGTACTGGAAATTTCCCTCTCCTTTGATAACGCCATCGTCAACGCCAACAAGCTCAAGGAAATGACGCCGGTCTGGCAACAGCGGTTCCTGACCTGGGGCATTCTAATCGCCGTTTTCGGTATGCGTATCGTCTTCCCACTGCTCATCGTCGTTATCGCCGCCCAGATCGGACCGATCGATGCGCTGGTTTTGGCGGCCGTGCGCCCGGAAGAATATGCCCGCATCATGAATGAGGCGCATCTGCCGATCGCCGCTTTCGGCGGTACCTTCCTGATGATGGTCGGCCTGAAATTCTTCTTCGACCATGAGAAGGATGTGCACTGGATCCAGGTCCTGGAACGCAACATGTCCCGGTTCGCCTCGATCAAGGGCGTCGAAATCGCCTTCGTCCTGACGATCATCCTGATCTTCTCGTCGCTGCTTGAAGGCGAAGAATCCACCACGTTCGTCTATTGCGCCATCTACGGCCTCTTGACCTTCCTTGCAGTCGAAGTCGTCGGCGGCCTGCTCGATGCGTCGCAGCAGACGATGAACGCGGCAGCAAAGGGTGGCGTCGGCGCCTTCATCTATCTCGAAGTGCTGGACGCCAGCTTCTCCTTCGATGGCGTCATCGGCGCCTTCGCCTTGACGCAGAACCTCTTCGTCATCGCCATCGGGCTTGGCATCGGCGCCATGTATGTGCGCTCGATGACCATCATGCTGGTGGAAAAGGGTACGCTTGCCGAATACCGCTACCTGGAACACGGCGCGTTCTACGCGATCCTGATCCTGTCGGTGATCATGTATGTGCAGACGCTCTTCCATATTCCGGAAGTCATCACCGGTCTTGGCGGCGCGGCACTGATCGGCATCTCGCTCTGGTCGTCGATCAAGCACAACCGCCGCGAACAGTTGAGCGGCGCGCACTAACAAAACATCGCGCACAAAAAGAAATGCCGTCCGTCAAAAGCGGGCGGCATTTTCATGTCTGGGCATCGTGTTGCGTGGTGCCACCTTGAAGATCAAGCTATCCCGCCACGTCCTCCCGGTACCACCGAACAATGTGCGTGTATGCGAGCCTGCGTCGCATTGGCGGCCTACCACTATATGGGGACAGCCTCACCGCACCTTCCTTCATCGGCCGGGCGCAGAACGCGCACGCCCGAAACACAAAAAGCCCTACATTGGTAAACCGTCCAACTTTGAGGAGACAGTTCAAAATGACCGGGTTTGTCAGCAGTCTAAAGGCCCCTGTGCGGGGCCTTTTTTAAATTCGCTGGGCTGGCCTGGTATCAGGCGGCCGCGTGGCTCTTGCGGACGTCTTCGTCCGTCAGGATACCGCTGGCGCGCAGGAGCGAGGCAAACCGGCCATTGCTCTGGCTCAGCTCGTTGAAGCCGCCCATCTCGACGATCCGCCCGTGATCCATGAAGATCACCAGATCGGCCTCGCGCACCGTCGATAGGCGGTGGGCGATGATGAAGGTGGTGCGATCCTTGCGCAGGTTGTCGATCGCAGCCTTCACCCGGTTCTCGGTTTCGACGTCGAGCGCGCTGGTCGCTTCGTCCAGCACGAGAATCGGCGCATTCTTCAGGATTGCCCGGGCAATGGCGATACGCTGGCGTTCGCCACCGGACAACCGGTTGCCACGTTCGCCGACGCGGGTATCGTAACCGCTCTGACGGCCTTCGATGAAGTCGGCAGCAGCGGCAGCTTCGGCAGCGGCCATGACTTCGTCCAGCGATGCATCTTCACGGCCGAGACGAATATTCTCGCAGATCGACCGGTTGAGCAGGCCCGCATCCTGGAACACGGTGGCGATCGAGCGGCGCAGCGACTTGCGGGTGACAGTCGAGATATCGACGCCATCGACAAGGATCTGGCCACCAGCCGGCTCATGGACGCGCTGCAGGAGGTTGACCAGCGTCGTCTTGCCAGCGCCGGTCGGGCCGACGATGGCAATCGTCTGGCCGGCCTTGGCGGTGAACGACACGTTGCGCATACCTTCGGTCGAATTGGCGAAGTTGAAGGAGACGTCGCGGAATTCGACTTCGCCGCGGACATTGTTCAATTCGCCGGCATCGGCAGGTTCTTCCCGTTCACGCACCGAGTCTTCCAGCACGAAGAAGTCTTCAAGCTTGGCGCGGGCTTCGAAAATCTGCGTCACGAAGGCTTTCATCTGGTCGAGGCGGCCGATCAGCAGGCCGGCAAAGCCGATGAAGGCAATGACGTCGCCGATACCAAGTTCGCCCCTTTGTACCAGCACGGTGCCGATGACGAGGATGGCCATCATCGAGATGGTCGAGGCCATGCGGTTCAGCGCGCTGGCCAGCGCCCACCAATCGAGGACCGGCAACTGCGCCGAGATCAGCTTCTGGGTAAAGTTCTTCAGTTCG
>Ga0247813_10000210_pt1 | contig 67849 bp, 67 predicted proteins | sample UWRJL169409C1_FD_180719 | JGI IMG/M metagenome (GOLD analysis project Ga0247813, IMG submission 180719) | Plant litter microbial communities from Arlington Agricultural Research Station in Wisconsin, United States - UWRJ-L169-409C-1 | ecosystem: Environmental > Terrestrial > Plant litter >... | reverse complement strand
ATTCTTTCGTATTCGCCATATTCTATAAGTACTTAACTGGATTTGTATTTTCTTCTGATAAAATGATGGCAAAATTAAGGATTTTTTTTCGAAGATAATCAACAATATAGTTTTTTGTATAGCGTTCGCTCTCAAAATGACCAATATCTGCTAAAAGTAACTTGTTTTCGGCTTCATAAAACTGATGGTATTTTAAATCAGCAGTCAAAAAAGCATCGGCGCCAGCCTGAATTGCATTTTTGATGGCAAAACTTCCAGAACCTCCCAAAACGGCAACTTTCTTAATTTTTTTTCCTCTAAAGGCAGAGTGACGAATTCCGTGGGCAATCATTTTATCTTTTACGAAGATTAAAAACTCTTTTTCATCCATTTCAGTTTCAAATTCGCCAATCATACCTAAACCGATATTTTGATGTGAATTTTGAAGATCATAAATCTCATAGGCCACTTCTTCATAAATGTGATTAGCGAAAAGTGCTTTTAAGATTCGGGATTGTAGATGTTTTTCAAAGGTAACTTCAATTTTTATTTCTTCGGTTTTAGTTAATTCGTGGCGCTCTCCAATTACCGGATTACTGTCGGCATTGCCTCTGTAAGTTCCCGTTCCGGTTGAATTAAAACTGCAGTTTTCATAATTCCCAATCATTCCTGCGCCCGCATCAAACATTGCCTGACGAACTTTTTGTGCATTTTCAGGAACGGTATAAGTGACTAATTTTTGTATGAAGTTTTGCTTCTGAATCAAAATCTTTGTGTTTGTTAATCCTAAAGCATCACAAAATATCTTATTAACTCCGGCCGAATGATTGTCTAAAGCTGTATGCACCGCATAAATAGCAATATCATTTTTAATAGCTTTTAGAATAGCGCGTTCGACATAATTTTTACCGGTAATTTTTTTGATTCCGGAAAATAAAATAGGGTGAAAACAAACTACCAAATTGCAGTTTTTCTTAATGGCTTCGTCAATTACATTTTCCAGAGCGTCATGACAAACTAAAATTCCTGTGCTTTCAGTTTCGGAATCACCAACTAAAAGTCCAACATTGTCAAAATCTTCGGCGTAAGCCAAAGGAGCCATTTCTTCCAGAACTGCAATTATATCTTTAATTTTCATCTTCTTTTTGTTTCAGGTTTCAGGGTTCTTGTATTGTAGATTGAAACTTAAAACAAATTAACGAAAAAAATATATTTAAATTAAACTATACTTCTTTTACAGTCTTGCGTTGTCATTTGAATACTTAAACTAATGGTGTGTTTTTTGTATATTTGTATTTTAAAACTAGTTATTATGACTACAGTAACAATAAAAATTAACGAACGAACCAAAGCCGGAAAAGCGTTTATGGCAATTTTATCAGAAGCTTTTAATAAAGGTGCTGATGGAGTAGAGATTGTGCAAACAGATTCTAAAAAATTAAAAAAAGATAAGGATGTTTATAATCCTGAATTTGTAAAAATGGTTTTAGATTCAGCTAAAAGAGGCGATTATAAAGAATTGGATCCAAAAGATATATGGGGGAGTTTAGGGTTAAAATAGAAAAATTGGCAGAATCACATTTAAAAAAACATTTTAAGGCAGGTAATCAAGGCAGTATTAAAAAAATTACTCAAATATTAGATGAACTTAGCAGAACTCCTTATGAAGGTGTTGGAAAGCCGGAAGCATTAAAGCATAAATTAAGTGGATTTTGGTCGAGAGAAATAAATTCTAAGGACAGAATTATATATAAAGTACAAGAAAATATTGTAACCGTTTTTGTGATTTCTGCAATGGGGCATTATTCTGATAAATAATTCTATGAAGCTACTTCGAATATTACTTTTTCCGTTTTCCATTTTATACGGATTCATTACTTCAGTTAGAAATTTTCTTTTCGATAAAGGAATTCTTAAATCAACTTCATTTGATATACCGGTTATTGCAGTTGGAAATCTAAGCGTGGGCGGAACCGGAAAAACACCTCAAATAGAATATCTTATTCGATTACTATCTGATAAATATAAAGTTGCAACTTTAAGTCGTGGATATAAACGTAAATCTGAAGGTTTTGTCTTGGCTGATGGAACTTCAAATGCTGAAATTCTTGGCGATGAACCTTTTCAATTTTATCAAAAATTTTCAAATATTCAGGTAGCCGTTGACGCAAACCGTACAAACGGAATAACGCAATTACTTTCTCAAACGGAAAAACCTCAGGTAGTTTTACTTGATGATGCTTATCAGCACCGAAAAGTAAAAGCCGGATTTTATATTCTGCTTACTTCTTACGGGGATTTATATGCAGATGATTTTATGTTGCCAACCGGAAATTTACGAGAAAGCAGAAGAGGGGCAAACAGAGCCAATATTATTGTAGTTACCAAATGTCCAAAAGATTTATCGGATCAAAAGCAAGAAGAGATTCGATTGAAATTGAGCTTAAATTGCTCTCAACAACTCTATTTTACTTTCATAGATTATGATGACGCAATTTATAATAAAGAAGAGAAAATCGCTGTAAACGAAATAAAAAGAGAAGGAAAGTTACTTCTTGCCGGAATAGCAAAACCAAAGCCGTTTTTTGATTATTTAAAAAATGAAAATGATGAGTGTCTGACTTATCCGGATCATCATCATTTTTCAGATTCTGATTTGGATGAGATCCAAAACAAAGCAAACAGAAAAAAAATCATTACTACAGAGAAAGATTACGTTCGACTAAAGGATTCTAAATTGATATCACAATTGTATTATCTTCCGATAAAAAGTACTTTCATCAAGCAGCATCAAAATTTTAATGCGACGGTTTTGGACTATATTAAGAAAACCTTAGAACCTTAGTGTCTCAGAGTCTTAGCCTCTTAAAAAAAACTAATCAAAAAACTTAGCAATTATACTGTAGAATTCATCAGGAACAAATGGTTTTGTAATCACATCATTCATTCCGAAAGATAAAAGCATATCTCTGTTTTCATCCAGTGAAATAGCAGTTAAAGCAATAATTGGAGTTGTTTTATCGAATTCTCGGATGAGTTTAGTTGCAGTTGTGCCATTGATGCCTGGTAAATGGACATCCATCAAAACCATATCAAAACGTTTTACTTTTAACAGCTCGACAGCTTCTTCGCCATTGTCTAGAATTTCACAACAGATAGCTTTGTTTTCCAACATTTTTCGGGTAATCATCTGGTTGATTTTATTATCCTCAATCAACAAAATCGATTTGTGCTTTAATTGTTTGTCGCTGTACGGTTTTGCTTCTTCAACCACCTCTAATGGTTCATTGTTGATACTGAAATTTAATTTAAAAGTAAATGTTGACCCTTTGCCAACTTCACTTTTTAATTTTATTTCTCCACCTAAAAGCTCAATTAATTTTTTTACAATGGTAAGTCCTAATCCGGTTCCTCCATATTTTCGGTTTACCTCTATAGAGCCTTGAGAGAAACTTTCAAAAACAGTTTGCAGCTTATCTTCTGGGATTCCAATTCCGGTATCGACAATTTCAAAATAAACAGTTGCATTCTCTTCCTCTACAGCATACAACTTCGCAATTACATTGACATGCCCATTTTGAGTGAATTTAAGCGCATTGTTAATTAAATTTAAGATGATTTGGGATATCTTGGTAGGATCGCCAATTAAATTATTTGGAATTGCTTCGTCTATTTCAAGATTAAAATAGTTTTTATTGGCGGTGGCTAATTCCTTTAATGAACTTTGAATATTAAATAAAAGTTTCTTTAAATTAAAGCTGATATGTTCAATTTCAACTTTGGTAGAATCAATTTTATTTATTTCAAGAATTTCATTGATAAAAGTTGTTAGATAATTTCCTGAAAATTTCAATGATTCCAGATACTTTAATTGATTCTTTTTAGGATTATCTTCCAGAAGTAAATGCGTTATTCCGTTAATGGCATTCAGCGGTGTCCGCAGTTCGTGACTTACTGTCGATAAAAATTCAGACCTTGCTTTTGACGCTTTTTCGGCTTTGTTTTTAGCCAAAATAAGCTCTTTGTTTTTTTCACGCAAAAGCAAATTATTCTGGTTTCGAATAATATTGTTTTTATATAAAGCCAAACTTAAAAGAGATAAAATAGAAATTAAGGCAATAGCCAGAATACTCACCAATTTTGAATAGCGATATGTTTTTAACTGAATTTTTTCTTCGCTTTCTTTTTTAAGCGTGTTGTTTATAGATTGTGTTTTTTTGAATTTTTCATACTCGTTGAGATCCAGTTTGGCATTTTTTAATTTTAAAATGTAATTCTCAATTTGGTAATGTTCGTCAAGATAGGAATAGGCGAGGTCAAAGTTTTTGTGTTGTTTATAATATTGGCTTATGGCCAAAATGATCTTTGATTTTTGAAATAAATTATTATTTTTCACACTGTAATCCAGGGCATTATCAAAATAAACTAAAGCAGAGTCGTTTCGTTTAAGCTGCGTTTCAATTAATCCAAGCTGATAATAAGAATCAGTTTTGGTTTTAATAATTTTCGAGTTATCTGGTTTCTTTACAATTTTCTGGAAGGTTTTAGCGGCCAAAGGCAAGTTTTTACTGGCTTTTAATGCCATTGCTTTTTGATAATCTAAAATTTCAGCATGATCAACAAGCTTTAATTGTTTTAGTAAATTTTCGGCCTTTTGGTAGTAAACATTCGCAATATCATAGTTCCCTTTTGCTGTGTTTGCAGCGCCAATATAGTGTAAAGCCAAAATTTTGGTACAGGTTGGTTTTACCTTATCAAATAGAGAGACGCTTTTATGAAAGTTTTTTAGCGCTTCATCATACTTCTGCTGGTTATAATAAATTTTTCCGAGTTTAAAAGTCTGGTTGGCTAAGTTTGCGCTCTTATTATTAGTATGGCAAAAATCGATTGATTTTTTTGTGTAAAAAACAGCCTGATTATACTTTTTCTTTTCAAGATTAGAGTTGGCTAGCTTATTATAATAGGTAATGCTATCTGTATTCTTCGTTTTAGTTTGAGAATACAAAAATGAATTTAAAAAACAAACAAGAATAAGAAGGTGGTATTTCATGTATGGCAACGCTTTTACAATGAATCTTATGTTTTTCTTATCAGTAAAATCAAATCTATTAATCTTGATGAATAACCAATTTCGTTATCGTACCAACCCACAACTTTTACCATTTTATCAATTACGGAGGTCAGTTGTGCATCAAACAAACACGAATGTGTATTGCCAATTACATCGACAGAAACGATAGGATCTTCTGTGTAATCTAGTATTCCTTTTAAATTTGTTTTTGAGGCTTGTTCAAATGCATTATTAATTTCTTCAATTGTAACAGCACGTTTTACATTAAACGTGATGTCTGTCAATGAACCGTCAGGAACTGGTACTCGAATACCGCAACCTCCGATTTTTTCATGCAATTTAGGAAAAATTTTTGTTAATGCCTTAGCTGCACCTGTAGTTGTTGGAACAATTGACTGACTTGCGCCTCTAGCCCTGCGTAAATCCTTATGTGGTTGGTCATGAAGGCTTTGGTCAGTGGTGTAAGAATGTATCGTTGTAATGTACGCTTGCTCGATTCCGCAAAGCTCATCAATGATTTTTATCATTGGTGCAGCATTGTTTGTCGTACAGCTAGCATTCGAAACTATACTTTCACTACCGTCTAAAATTCCTTCATTTACTCCTAAAACTACTGTTTTTATTGTATCAACTTCTGATGGAGCTGAAAGTATTACCCTTTTTGCTCCAGCCTCAATATGTGCATTTAACTCTTCGTGTGTTTTATATTTTCCTGTTGATTCTATTACAAAATCAATATTATGGCTTTTCCAGTCTAAATTTGAAACTTTTTTTTCATGAAAAAAGAAAAAATGCTGTCCGTCAACAATAATCCCTTTTTCATCATGACCCACTTTAAAAGGAAGGACTCCATGAATGCTGTCGTATTTTATCAAATGCGACATTGTTTTATTATCAGCAATATCATTAATTGCAACTACTTCAATTTCTGGGTGGTTTAAAAGTAAACGGAATAAATTTCTTCCAATTCTTCCAAAACCATTAATAGCAATTCTAGTTTTCAAGATTTACGTTTATTTGTTAATCGTTTAATTGTTTAATCGGTTTAACAATTAAACGATTAAACAATTAAACTCTTTATAAAATATGTTTTTGTGCTTTGTATGAAGAACGAACCAAAGGACCGCTTTCTACATGACGGAAACCTAATTCTAAACCAAATTGTTCATATTTAGCAAATTGATCCGGGGTTATAAATTCTTTTACAGGTAAGTGTTTTTTACTTGGTTGTAGGTATTGACCAATAGTTACCACATCAACATTTGCATTGCGTAAATCGGTCATGGTTTGAAAAACTTCTTCTTCAGTTTCACCAAGTCCAAGCATAATACCAGATTTAGTTCTGTTTATTCCTTTTTCTTTTAAGTAACGCAAAACTTCCAAACTACGGTCATATTTAGCCTGAATACGTACTTCACGTGTTAAACGACGAACAGTTTCGACATTATGAGAAACTACTTCAGGATTTGCCTCAACAATGCGGTCGATGTTTCTTTCGATTCCTTGAAAATCAGGAATTAAAGTTTCCAGTGTAGTATTTGGATTCATTCTGCGAATTGCTTTCACAGTTTCAATCCAGATAATTGATCCGCCATCTTTGAGGTCATCTCTGTCAACACTTGTTATTACAGCATGTTTGATGTTCATTATTTTTATAGAACGTGCTACTTTTTCAGGTTCGTCCCAATCTACCGTTTCTGGCCTACCAGTTTTTACACCGCAGAATCCGCAAGAACGCGTACAAACATTTCCTAAGATCATAAAAGTAGCTGTTCCTTCGCCCCAGCATTCACCCATATTCGGGCAACTTCCTGAAGTACAAATGGTGTTTAAGCTGTATTTATCAACTAAACCACGAAGTTCAGTATATTTTTGTCCAATTGGAAGTTTAACCTTTAACCACTTAGGTTTTCCAGTTGGTATATTTTCAATGACTGTTTCCATATATCAAAATTCAAAGTACAAAGATAAGCATTGTAGTTTATTTGAGGATTTGTTTGTAGTTTAATTTGAAATTGTATTGTTACAATTCTGCGGAAGTGTTTTGATGTATATTTTGTTAAATTGTTAAATCATTGTTTTTAGAAAGTAACATTCATTCAAAAGTTATTGTTTTGGGTGTTTATTACATCTGAAAGATTAATTCTTACTAATTAGCCGGCTTATAGTGATTTGAAATTAATATCTTTATTTGTTAGAAAAAGGGCTTAAAAGAAATATAAAAACGAATATTGTTGTACTACATTTGTTGTTAAATTGAAATAATAAGAAATATGAAAAAGAAATTTATTGTATTGGGAATTTTATTTGTCGCTTTTGGTTTCACTAAAATAAGTGCGCAAATTAATTTTGGCGAAAAAGCGATTGGTGCTGTTCAAAAAGGTGTTACCGGTTTTACATTTAGTAATGCTGATGCCGCCGCACTATCTAAAGCAGCAGTTGATAAACTGGATGCAGAAAACGAGATTGCTGGCCCAGCTGATGGATATACACTTAGATTAAACAGAGTTTTTGGAAAATATACTGCTGGTGAAGGTTATACTTTAAACTATAAAGTATATAAAGTAAAAGAAGTTAACGCATTTGCAACCGCAGATGGAAGCGTTCGTGTATATTCAGGTTTAATGGATATCATGGATGACAATGAGTTACTTGCTGTAATTGGTCACGAAATTGGCCACGTTGCTAATCATGATTCGCAAGATGCAATCAAAGCGGCTTACAAAAAAGAAGCCTTAATGGATGCTGCAGCTTCGCAATCAACAACTGTTGCGAGCGTTACGGATAGTCAGCTAGGAAAAATAGGAAGTGCTATTATTGACAGTAAATTTAGCCGCAAGCAAGAAGCAGAAGCAGATTTGTTTGCATATAATTTTATGAAAAAGAATGGATACAATGTAAATGCCGAAGAATCTGCCTTTAGAATTTTAGCAAAAATGAGCGAAGGAAGCCAGGCTTCTTTTATTGATCAGATGATGAGTTCACATCCGGATTCAAAACAAAGAGCAGAAGATGCTAAAAAAAGAGCTGAAAAAGATGGTTTGTACAAGCCGTATGTGCAGCAGAAAATTGTAAATACGGTTCCTCCGGCCCCGGTTAAGAAAGCAACTACAACCAAAAAAACAACAACTAAAAAGAAATAGTAAAATTTTCTTTTAGAAAAAATAAAACCCGACAGTTTTCTGGAATTTGTCGGGTTTTTTATTTCTTATAATTAACCTAAAACGTGGTGTGCTAATACTTTCTGAACATCATAAACATTTACAGATTTAGTAAATTGTTTTACAATGCTTGGCTGTACTTCGCTTGATACCCAAATTTTTAATTCGGCTTCGAGATCAAAAGTTCCTGCTGTTTCTACACTAAAGCGGGTGATGCTTTTGTAAGCGATCGATTTGTATTCTGTTTTACTTCCTGTTATTCCTTGTACGTCAACTAAGATTAATCTTTTATTAGTGAAAATAAAAGTATCACGGATTAATTTAAATCCCATTTCTATTGATTCGTTGTCGGTTAAAAGTTGACCGTAGTTCTTTAGTAAATCTTCCTGACTTACAGAACCTGCATTACCAAGAAGCGCTGAAAATATTCCCATTTTTTAGTTTTTAATTTTAATAAATGTTTTTCTTTTATGAATTGTAAAAGTAGTTAAAAATAAAAAATCAAAGCTTTCTTGTAGTGTAAAAACTCAAATGAAAAGGTATGATGTTTGTCTCACACAAAGTCTCGAAGTCGCAAAGAATATAAAACTTTGCGACTTCGAGACTTTGCTTGATTTTTTAAATAAGGTAAAAGCTTTTTTTGAATATTTAAGGACAAAAAAAAGCAGAACCTAAATTCTGCTTTTTCTATTTATTTTTAGTCTACTTCCGTTTTGATGGTTATCGGAAGATTATAGGCTGTTCTTACTGTTTTTCCATTTAATATTCCAGGAGTCCACTTAGCTTTTATAGATTTTAAAACTCTAATAGCTTCTTTTCCTAATCCATATCCAGGATCTTTTACTACCGTTATATCCGTGATTGAGCCGTCTCTTTCAATTACAAAAGAAACATATACTTTTAATGTTTTCTCAACATCTAATTCTGGTCTTTGAAAGTTGTTTCCAACATAACTATAAAACTTAGCCATTCCTCCAGGAAATTCTGGCATTTTGTCCAATACTGCAGAATTTACAGGATCATTAGTTGCTGGTGCAATTTCTGTACCGCTGCCATTACCAGCAGTTGATGGTATAGTGTTTACTATTGTACCATTTCCTTGAGTTGCATTGTCAACAGCAGGATTATTATCTGTGTTGGGTGCAATAACATCTGGTGTCGCCTGGTCAACAGGTGCTACAACTGGATTTGTCAATTGAATTGCTTCTGGTGTTGTTGCGCTTGGTTGCTGTGTTGGCGGCGCAATGGGTTGTGGTGGTTCAGGTTGTACTAAAGGGTCAAGATCGACAGGAACAATAGGATCAGTAAAAGGTTCTTCTATTACTACAGGATCTGGCTGTCCTTTAAGTTTGTTAACCAACATCGATACGCTTCCAATACCTGCTAAAAATAGCAGTCCCATAAATAGCGCTGTTACTGTAGTTTTTGCATTCTCCTGGCGTAATTGATACGCGCCGTACTCTTTGTTTTTGTTTTCGAAAACAAGGTCGGTCCAATTGGTTTCGTAGATGTTTGATTTAGACATGATTTATGGATTTTAAGGTTAAGTAACATTAAATCATAAGCGACAAGTTTTTTGGTTTTAGCAACAACGTAGGTATTGTTGTTTTAGTATGTGAATAATTGATTGTTTTAAGGAAAAATACGAATATATTTTATTCTTTACCTAAAGATAATAAATTATCTATTACGTTCGATGATTTCTGCTAATAATTTTTTAGCGCGTAGTAGCTTTACTTTTACATTGCTTAAAGGCTCATCGATTTTAAGGGCAATTTCCTGATAGGTCATTTCCTGAAAATAACGTAAGTGAATAACTTCCTGATAATGGGGTTTTAATTCTTTGATGCATAAAAGCAAACGAGATAAATTTTGCTCTTTAATTAAGGCATCTTCAGCAGATGGAGTAGGGTCGGCAATATTATATGCCTGTTGATCTTCGGAGTCGGTAATTTCGATAAAAAGATTAGTTTTCTTTTTGCGCAATAAATCGATATAGACATTTTTTGCGATCGCAATTAGCCAGGTGTTAAATTGAAACTCTGAGTTGTAAGTAGCAATTTTATCGAAAGCTTTTGAGAATGTTTCGATTGTAATATCCTCAGCAATAGTTTCGTTTTCAGTACGTTTTAGCATAAATCCGTACACTTCATTCCAATAAAAATCTAATAAAAAAGTAAAGGCAATCTGGTCGCCTTTTTTTGCTTTTTCTATTTTAGAATTTATTTCCAATGTACAGGTTTTGAAAAGAGATTAGTTATAAAGATATTAATTTGTGTGAATATAAGCACCATCTCTACCACCGGAAACCATATTTTAAGGTCATTTTCTTTTAATTTACCAGCAGAAAACCCCATTACGGTCCATGCAATAGTGTAACGTGTAGCCAATATTGCCAATACTGCAATCCATTGAAACTGGAATGCTAATAAAATAATAACCAATAAAAAGAAAAATAATTGCGAGGTGTAAAAAAGACCTAACTGCATTTTATCAAAAAACTTATAATATTCTGCAGTAGAAACATGTCTTCTTTTTTGTGTAAACCATTCTTTATAAGATTCTTTTGGTTTTGAATAAGTAAAGCTTTCCGGATTATAGGCAATCGTTGTGTTTCCTTTATGTGCTGCCTCGTTTATAAATAAATCGTCATCTCCCGAGCGAACCTGAATATGATTGATAAAACCATTTACATTAAAAAATTCATCTTTTTTATAAGCTAAATTTCTTCCAACTCCCATATATGGCGCTCCAATTTTAGCCCATGAAAAATATTGTACAGCTGTTAAAACAGTCTCAAAACGGATTATTTTATTTAATAAAGAACGCTCAATTTTTTCGTAACCACCATATCCCAAAACAATGGTCTTGCTCATAGTGAATTGCGAAGTCATTGCCGTTATCCATTCTTTTGAAGTTGGATAACAATCGGCGTCTGTAAATAATAAATACTCTTTTTTAGAAGCTTTAATTCCTAATGTCAAAGCATATTTTTTGTTTCCCCAAAAAGCTTCATTGTTTTGTACTTTAACTAAACGAATATTGGAGTATTGTTGTTCGAATTGTTCAAAAACTTCTAAAGTTTCGTCGCTTGAGGCATCATCAATTAAAACGATTTCAAAATCAGGATAATCTTGTTCTGCTAATAAAGGAATAAACTTTTTTACATTTTCTTCTTCATTTTTAGCACAGACAATTACCGAAACAGGAAGTTTTTTTTGTGTAATTTCTTGTGGTTTACTGAAAGCAAACTTTCCAAAAATTCCTAAATAGTAGAAAATTTGAATAAAAACAATAGCAATAAAGAAGTAAAATAAAGTTATAAGCATCTGATTTTAATGTCTTTTAATTTCTGAATCTTGCGCGTGCAAATGTACTTATGAATTCGTAATTTTCAATGGTTAAATCCAATTTACTTTCTGCATTTTGACATTTCTTTTGCAACAGCAATAGACTGAGGGTTTTCGGTTTTTTCTAATTCTGAAATTATGTTTTTATAATTGTGATCGTCGCGGTTTTGAGAGAGTTTTTTGGTGGCCTGAATCTCATCGATTTCTATTTCAAAACCAAATATGCCTCTGGCTTCACGCATTGTTTTTGCTGATAAATCTTTAACCCTAACAGGATTTTCTGAGTTAGCTTCGTACTTGTCAACCAATTTTTTTAGTTGTTTAGTTGCAGTAGCTTCGTCAACAATTTTAATTCTCCCATAAACGTGTACGGCTATATAATTCCACGTTGGTACATTTTCGTGATCGTACCAGGAAGAAGAGATATAACTATGCGGACCTGTAAATACAGCCAAAACCTGATCATTTTCCGTAAAGCCTTCTGCTTGCGGGTTTAGTTTTGAAATATGTCCCTGCAGAATTTCTTTTCCATCAGCATTGATTTCAAGTTCAATTGGAATATGAGTGGCGCATAATTTTCCGTGAGTCTGATTGATGAGAATTCCAAAACTATTTTCTTTCAAAAAAGCTCTGATTGATTCCGGATCTTCGTTTTTGTATATTTCAGGTGTATACATTTTATGAGTTTATTTTAAAGATTTTCCAAAGCAAATGGCTTCCGGTCGATCTATGTATTTTCCATAATTCGGAATTACTTTATAATCTTGTTTTTTGTAAAACTGAGTAGCTTCTTGATTTTTTACTCTTGTTTCTAAAATCAAATCAGTGTAGCCAATTGCTTTTGCTTTATCTTCTAAAAAAGCTAAAACTGTCTTGCCGATTTTCTTTCCCGGATATTTAGAATACATTCGTTTTACTTCTCCAATATTTTCGGAAATTGGTCTAATCGCTCCGCATCCTACAATTTCATTGTCAATTTCGGCAACAGCAAAAACATATTTAGAATTATTGTATTCCCAATCGGCAAAAGAATTTTTTCCATCACTTCCAAAACGAAGATAAAGATTTGCCGACAATTCTTCGATGATTGCCAGAACTTTTTCATCATTTGGATGTGTGGTTTTTATCGAAATATTTTCTGTCATTAATTTTTTAATTTGAACCTAATTTCTGTTGAATTTAAATAGATTTTTCTTGACACTTAACCACAAAATAGTTGCTCCAATAACAGTAAAAGTAATTCCGCCAATTAAATACTGTATTTCAAAATCATTAGAAAATGCATTTCCAAAAGAAATAAATAAACGTGTTGTGATTCCTTCTTTGAAAAATTTGGACCATAAAAGCGTGTATATTAAGATCGATGCTAAAATTGTATTTATAAATGAAATTTTATTTTTCCAATTTAAAAAAGAAATAAAAACAACTACTATTAATAATCCTAAAAATTTCCATAGTAATACATTGGATAGAAATTGAGAGAAGTCTTCTTTATTAGGAAATAGTCGATCCCAACATTCACTTTTTTGATTTTGAAAGTATTGAATTGCGCAAGCATACTTTTCAGCTACAGTATAAATTTTTAATTGAAAAATACCGTTAATCAGAAAGATCATTCCAAAGAGCTGAATTGAAATAATTCTGATTTTTAGTTTTTCCATGTATAGTTTTAATTATAATTAATGAAAAATTGGTATGATCGGTAGCTAAATAATTTTTTAAATCACATTCACTTCAGCCTCAATATGAATGCCGAAAGTTTCAAAAACAGTTTTTTGAACCTCTTTTGAAACTGCTAAAATTTCCTGCCCCGTTGCATTTCCATAATTTACTAAAACCAAAGCCTGATTTTTGTGAACTCCCGCATCTCCAAAACGTTTTCCTTTAAAACCAGCCTGCTCAATTAACCAACCCGCTGGTACTTTCACTTCGGTTTCAGAAACTTCGTAATATTTCATTTCAGGAAACTTCAGATGGATTTTTTCGAAATCAGATTTCGATAAAATAGGATTTTTAAAGAAGCTTCCGCTATTACCCAATTCTTTCGGATCTGGTAATTTGCTTTGTCTGATAGCTATCACCGCATTACTTACGTCTTTTAAAGTTGGAGTAACAACATTGTTCTTAGCCAATTCAGCTGTAATATCCCCGTAAGAAGTATTGATTTTATGATTGCGCTTGGTAAGTTTAAAAACAACCGAAGTAATGATGAATTGATCTTTTACGTCATTTTTAAAAATACTTTCACGATATCCGAAATTACATTCAGCATTGTTGAAGGTTTTGATTTCCTGAGATGCAATATTCATGGCTTCGCAAGAAACGAAAGTGTCTTTAATCTCAGTTCCGTAAGCGCCAATGTTTTGAACTGGAGTTGTACCCACATTTCCGGGAATTAAGGACATGTTTTCTAATCCTCCAAAATTCTTATCAATGGTATAAAGAACGAAATCATGCCAGGTTTCGCCAGCCTGACTTTTAACCCAGACAAAATCTTCGTCTTCTTTGATGATTTCTTTGCCTTTTAAATCTATATGAATCACTAGAGCGTCGATATCTTTAGTTAAAAGCATATTGCTTCCTCCGCCTAAAATGAATTTTTTCTCGTTTTTGTATTCTTCTAAAATCGTTTTTAATTCAGCAACAGAATGCACAGCGACAAATTCTTTTGCTTTGGCTTCAATGCCAAAAGTATTGTAGTTTTTTAAAGAAAAATTGGATTGGATTTCCATATATAAAAGGCTTTTTTATCTGTGTTCAAAAGTAAGGATTATAATTTATTTGAATTGGATTTTGGTGAAATGTATTTTACTGCAAAGAGCGCTAAGATTTACGCAAAGTTCGCTAAACTTAGAGAATATTACGGTTATATTTCGCAAGCAATTCATGATATTTCTTAGCAATAGCCTTCATATTAATATCATAATTTGCATTCTCCTCTACAAACTTTCGATTCTTTAAAATGGCATTATTTCGGGATTCGCTATTTTCAAAAGACCAAATCAATTCTTCTGCCAGCATTTCGATATTGTCAATTTCGATCAATTGCCCGTTTTCCCGATGTTTGATCCAGCTTTTATTTCCGGGAATGTCAGAAACTACAGGATAACAACTGCAAGCCATTGCTTCAAATAAAGACGCTGAAACACCTTCGGTAATAGGCATGCTGATGTAGATATTCGATTGCTGCAATAATTTAGGAAGTTCTGTATTTGGAATTCTTCCTGTAAAGATCACTTTGTTTTCGATTTGTAATGTTGAAGCTAAATCCTTTAAAAATTGCAATCTTGTTCCGTCTCCCACAATTGTCAAAGTGAAATCTATTTTTTTTTGATGTAGAACTGCAAAAGCTTTCAAAATAGAATCATGACGATATTCCGGTTGTAAAGAACGTGTTACAATCGCTTCAATTTTAATTGAATTATTAATAGAGGGCGTGAAAAGCGTTAAATCAATTCCTTTTGGGATAACCAAAACTTTACTCATGTCAACTCCGATTTCTTTCATCGAAATTGTCATAACCGGTCCCCAAGCGTGAATTAAATCAGCTTTTTTGAAGGCGTGCTTTTGTATGATTTTTTTAAGTGGTAATAAAACAGAACCTTCCGGCCATAAATCAGTTCGTCCTTGTTGTGCGATTGCAATTGGATGCAGACCAGAAATTGCAGCGAGAAAACCGTAACTGGTGGTTCTTTCCGCAATAATCATATCCGGTTTTTCTCTTTTGATTGTTTTTCGAATAGAAATAGGAGAGAACGCATATTCTAAAATACGCTTGAATCGATTGCCTTTTGAAGTGTTTGGTGTCTGAAGTTCCCAGGTACAAATTTCAAAATCGCCAAATTCTTTCAAACCTTTCATCCACGTGATAGCGTCTGAACGATACGATTCTCCCAGAAAAAGTATTTTCCTTTTTTTCATTCGGCAAACTTAGTAACTATTTGTGAAGCTATTTATATTTTTCCGCCACGAATTCACGAATTAGCTTAAAATAATTCGTGAATTCGTGGCGGAAAATAGGTAGGGATTGGTTAAAACTCATCTGTGTCTAAAGCACGATTGATGAATTCGTTTAATGGTTTTAGTGCGATTAATTTTTTGCTCATTTTGGCAACAAAATCTTTTTGAGTCACTTCGGAAATATCATATTTTTGAGTTGCGGTAAAACTCTTCAATTTTAAAAACTCAATCGCCGGATGGTCTTTTTCATAACCACGTGGCATGCTTTTAAGCGAATTGGTTTCGTTTACATCTAAACTTCCAAATTCCTTTTTAAAGTTTTTATCAGCCAAAATAGCTTCTAAATCCTCATGGAAAAAAGCAATTTCTTTTCGTACTTTTTTTAAGTCTGCAGCTTCAGGGGAATAAAATCCACCGGCGATAAAACTAGCTTCTTTTTCAATATGTACATAATATCCGGCACGATTAGCGCCTTTAGCTCCAGTCGACATCCAAACCCCTAAATGTGCTTTGTAAGGTGATTTGTCTTTGGAAAACCGAATGTCACGATTGATTCGGAACGTACAGTTTTTAACTTCTAATAATTCCAAAGAAGGATCAAGCGGTTTCATAACATCCAGAAAATCACTTACTAATTGATGATAATCTTTTTTAAAAATCTCGTATCGTTTTTTATTGTCCTGAAACCAATCTCTATTGTTGTTCTTTTTTAAATCGTCTAAAAATTGCAATGATTCTTTCGTTAGCATATCGTGTTTTTATTGCAGTTGTTCTTTTAAATTTTGTTCAGAAGTCAGGCCTATTATTTTCTTTTGCACTGCTTTGTTCTCGTAAATCAAAATAGTTGGGAGTGAAGTGATTTTCATTGTTTCTGCCAAAGTTTTGTTTTTGTCCACATCAATTCGGACAACCACAACTTTGTCAGCCATTTCTTTTTGCATTTTCAAAATGTAAGGTTCCATTTGTTTGCAGGGACCGCACCATTCGGCATAAAAATCAACTAAAACTTTTTTGTCCGTATTTAATAAATCATTAAAATCATTCATCGTCATTCCAACCTGAGCAGTTGACGGATTCGATAATCCTGCTTCGCTCCAGTTTAAGAAGCCACCGTCTAACTCATAAATAGTAGTAAACCCAAGTTCCTGAAGTTTTGCGGCCGCTTTTTTACTTCTTCCCCCACTTAAGCAGTACACAAAAACAGGTTTTGATTTATCGTAAGACTCAGCTTTAGTTGTAAAATCATCACTGTTCCAATTTACGTTTACAGCATTGTCAATATGTCCCGATCCAAATTCGTCGGGAGTTCTAACATCTAAAATTTGTGGATTTTCAGTTGTCTTGATTTTATCTGCAAATTCTTTCGGTGCAATCGATTCAAAAGGTTTTCCTTTTTGGTCGTTGCAGGAGAATAATAGAATTGAAACTATAAGCAATAAAATTTTTGGGAATTTCATGATATTGAATTTTAAAATAAAGTATTGCTAAAGTAATGATTTTTCAATTTTGATTTCATAACAGAATGGTAAAATCAATTTAGAGATGAGGCTTGCAGTTTCAAACGTCATGCTTGGAAACTTGAAACCTAAAACTTGAAACCTGAAACAAAATTTATAAATTGAATATCTTATAACTCTGATGCGTCGATTTTACAATTGCTTCGGTACGTTCCGGATGTGTGTCTGAAATAAAAAGCTGACCAAAGGTTTCACTGTTGACCATTTCTATAATTTTAGAAACTCGGGTTTCGTCTAGTTTGTCAAAAATATCATCAAAAAGTAAAAGTGGTTTTACTCCGCTTTGTTTCTTTAAAAATTCAAATTGCGCCAATTTCAAAGCAATCAAAAAAGATTTTTGCTGACCTTGAGATCCGAATTTTTTTATAGGATAAGAATCGATTTCAAAAGACAAATCGTCTTTATGGATTCCGACACTTGTGTAATGAAGCGCACGGTCTTTATTTATGTTTTCCTGTAAAAGAGTTAATAGGTCTTTTTCGTATAGATGACTTTCATAAACCAATTGCACGGTTTCTTCAGACCCTGTGATGGCCTGATGATGTACATTAAATATAGGTATAAATTGCTCCACAAAATCTTTTCGCTTTTCGAAAATAGATTGTCCAAAACTATTTAACTGCTCATTATATATAGATAAGGTATCGTTATCAAAAGTATGATTCAGGGCGAAATACTTCAAAAGCGCATTTCGCTGAACGATTACTTTTTGATATTGAATAAGCTGATGCAGGTAAGTGGAATCTAATTGCGAAATCACACTGTCCATGAATTTTCGACGCGTTTCGCTTCCTTCTACAATTAAATCGCGATCAGCTGGCGAAATAATTACCAATGGAATTAAACCAATATGATCTGAGAATTTGTCGTAAGCTTTGCCGTTTCTTTTTAAAACCTTCTTTTGTCCTTTTTTTAAACTGCAGACAATTTGTTCTGTTCTGTCATTTTTTACTATTTCAGCATCAATAACAAAAAACTCTTCTCCGTGTTTGATATTTTGAACCGCTAACGGATTAAAATAGCTTTTTCCGTAGGCCAAATGATAGATTGCATCAAGTACATTAGTCTTGCCAATTCCGTTTTTGCCGACAAAACAATTGATCTTGAGGTCAAAATCGAAACTGACTTCGGCGAAATTTTTATAATTGAATAAAGAAATTTTGTTTAAATGCATTTTTTAAGAAACTCTAGGGTAAAATCTGATGTTTTAGAACAGCAAAAATTTGAGGGTGCAAATTATCGAAAATTATTGATATAAAAGGCTTTTGGCGTGTTTCAAGATGAATTATTTTAGTACTGAGAAGAAACGACTTAGCGTTTGAAAAAATATTTTTTTTAAAATAGTGATAAAATTGATTTTTTTTACCTCAGTTTCAATAAAAATTTTATTTTTGCCGTTCACTAAATTAATTTTAAATGGCTACTTACAATAAAAGAGGATATAAAGCACCAAAAGAAAAGGAAGTTAAAGAAGTAACTGAAGAAACACAGGTAATCATTGACGAAAAAGACAGCACAACAGCTGGTGTTTTTTCTAAATTAGATGAAACTGCTTCAAGAACTGAGGATTGGGTTGCTAAAAATCAAAAAATCATTATTGGTTTAGTTGCTGGTATTGCAGTTGCTACTATTGGATATTTGGCTTACCAAAAATTTATCGAAGCTCCTAAGCAAGATGAAGCTGCAAACGAAATGTTTGTTGCTCAACAAAATTTCCAAAAAGCGACTGAGGGCGTTGCAAGTGATTCATTATATAAATTAGCATTGAATGGTTCTGAAGGTAAATTCGGATTCGTAAAAATTGCTGATGAGTATTCTGGAACTGACGCTGGAAACTTAGCAAATTACTATGCTGGTATGGCATATTTGAATACAGGTAAATTTGATGATGCTATTAAATACCTAGGGAACTTTAAATCTGAAGATTTGATTTTAAGTGCTTTGGCAAAAGGTGCTATCGGAGATGCTTATTCTCAAAAAAATCAACAAAAAGAGGCTTTAGAGTATTATGTAAAAGCTGCTGAATCTAATAAAAACGATTTTACAACGCCTCGTTTCTTATTAAAAGCTGGTAAAACTGCTTTGGCTTTAGGTCAAAAAGAAGATGCTTTGAAATATTTAACTGATATTAAAGAAAACTTCGATGCAACTCCGGAAGCAGCTTCTGTTGATGTATTGATTGGATTAGCGCAATAAAAAATATTGTAGAGTTCAGATTTTAGATTTTAGATTCGTATTTTTACAATCTTAAATCAATCCCGAGGCTTCGGGACTAAAATCTTAAATATAAAAGATGGCTACCGAAAATAAAAATTTATCAGAATACGATAAAAACACAATCCCAAATGCGAAAGACTTTCGATTTGGGATTGTTGTTTCTGAATGGAATGAAACCATAACAGAAGGATTATACAATGGCGCTTTTGATGCTTTAGTTGATTGCGACGTACCAGCCCAGCAAATTATTCGCTGGAATGTTCCAGGAAGTTTTGAGCTAATTTATGGCGCAAAAAAAATGTTGCAAACACAAAACGTTGATGCAGTAATCGTAATTGGTTGTGTAATTCAGGGAGAAACAAAACACTTTGATTTTGTATGTGAAGGTGTTACACAAGGAATTAAAGATTTGAATGTTCAAACGGATATTCCGGTTATTTTTTGTGTTTTGACAGATAATAACATGCAACAGTCAATAGATAGAAGCGGAGGAGTTCACGGAAACAAAGGAACTGAAGCGGCAATTGCAGCAATTAAGATGGCGTATATTCGTCAACAGGCTTCAATGTCACATCCTTTTAATCAGCCTTTATTGACTTCGGGTGCGCTTCAGCTTGAAGATACACCAATAAAAATCGAGAACGAATAAAGCACAATCGTTTTAAAATACTAAAACCTATACTGTGTAAAATAGTATAGGTTTTTTGTTTTTTTTATGATACCACTTATTCAAAAAGCCAACGGAAATTCATTAAATTTGTAGGCCTTGGTTTTGAAAAACCATAAAGCAATTAATAATATTACCCTGAGATTCTTACGGATTATTTCCGTTAAAATGGAAGGACAACCTTAACCCAAATTTTTTAATGTCGAGTATAATTCAATTACTTCCTGATCACGTTGCTAATCAAATTGCTGCTGGAGAAGTGGTTCAAAGACCAGCCTCAGTTGTAAAAGAGCTTTTAGAAAATGCTGTTGATGCTGATGCAACCGACATTAAATTAATTATTAAAGATGCTGGAAAATCATTAGTACAGGTTATTGATAATGGTAAAGGAATGAGTGTGACTGATGCACGTTTGTGTTTTGAGCGTCATGCAACTTCAAAAATCCGCCAGGCAGAAGATTTATTTTCATTATGTACAAAAGGTTTTCGCGGAGAGGCTTTAGCTTCTATTGCGGCGATTGCACATATGGAAATGAAAACCAAACAGGATCAGGAAGAACTAGGGACACATATCGTAATTGAAGGAAGTAAATTTGTTTCTCAGGAAGCAGCAGTTTTACAAAAAGGAACTTCGTTTGCGGTTAAAAATCTGTTTTTTAATATTCCCGCTCGTCGTAATTTCTTAAAGTCAGATACGGTTGAATTTCGTCATGTTATGGATGAATTTCAGCGTGTAGCTTTGGCACATCCAAATATTCATTTTACTTTTTACCATAACGGCAGCGAAATGTACAATTTGCCTGCTGCAGGATATCGTCAGCGCGTTGTTGGGATTTTCTCCGGAAAAACTAATGAAAAATTAGTTCCGGTTAACGAAGATACCGAGATTATCAATGTTCAGGGATTTGTATGTAAGCCTGAATTTGCTAAGAAAAACAGGGGAGAACAATTCTTCTTTGTAAACGATCGTTTCATTAAAAGCGGCTATCTGCATCATGCAGTAATGGCAGCTTATGACGGACTTTTAAAAGATGGTTCGCAGCCAAGTTATTTCCTGTATTTGCAAGTTCCGCCAAATACTATCGATATCAATATTCATCCAACAAAAACAGAAATTAAGTTTGATGATGAACAAGCCTTATATGCTATTTTAAGAGCTTCGATAAAACATAGTTTAGGACAATTTAATGTGGCTCCGGTTCTCGACTTTGATCGTGATGCCAATTTAGATACGCCCTATCATTATAAAGATTTAGAGGCCGAAACACCAACGATTCAGGTTGATGGTAGTTTTAATCCGTTTACTGATGATAAAACCAATCAGCATTATACCAAATCGGGTTCTTCGGGATCTGGATCAAGTTCAGCTTCAAGCTATAGTTCGGGATCAAATTCTTATTCCGGATATTCTAAAAGAGTAGAGCCAACCGCAAGTTGGGAAAGTTTGTATGTAGGTTTGGATACAGAAAGTATCGAAAGCTCGCCTTTTACTTTTGAAAATGAAGAAGTAACTTCATCTTTATTTAACGATGATGAGGTAGAAACAGCACCTCAAAAGACCTATCAAATTCATAAAAAATATATTGTTTCTCCTATAAAATCCGGAATGGTTATCGTTGATCAGCAGCGAGCGCACCAACGTGTTTTATACGAACAATTTTTGCTGAATATGACCGTAAATCAAGCTTCGAGTCAACAATTATTATTTCCTTTGAATTTGTTCTATTCTTCAGATGAAATGACTTTGATCGAAGAATTGAAACCTTCACTAGAAACAACAGGTTTTGTTTTTGATGACGCGCAGGCCGATCATATTGTGATTTCTGGAATTCCTGTGAATATTACAGAAAGCGAAGTCTCTTTAGTAATCGAACAATTATTAACTGATTTGCAGGACGGAATACCGGCGAGCAGTTACAGTCAGAATGATACTATTGCCAAATCGATGGCAAAAAGTTTAGCGGTTAAAACGGGATCTTATTTAACCGAAAAAGAACAGGATAATTTGGTAAACGGATTGTTTGCCTGTAAAGATCCCAATATTTCACCTTTTCAAAAACCTACCTTCATCACCATGCGTGTAGAAGATATAGATAAAAAGTTTGCCATATGATGAACATGACTCCAGTTGTAAAACAACTATTAATAATCAATATTATCTTTTTTCTTGGTTCTCAGCTTGTGCCGGTTTCTTATGAATATTTGGCAATGTTTTTTCCTGAAAACCCAAATTTTGGAGGTTGGCAACCCATTACTCATATGTTCATGCATGGTGGGATTATGCATATTGCTTTCAATATGTTTGCTATGGTTTCTTTTGGTTCTGCTCTTGAACATTTTTGGGGTGGTAAAAAATTCTTGTTTTTTTATATTTCCTGTGGTCTGGGTTCGGCACTATTACATACAGCGGTGAATTATTATTCTTTTCAGGATACTTTAAGCGCTTTGATGGCTAATGGTTTTCAGAAAGATCAAATTTTAAAACTTTTAAGTGAAGGAAAAATAGATACAAGATGGCAGGATGTAGTTTCTGTTTCGCAATTTAGTGCTTTTACTGATGCATATATGGGAACAGTTGTTGGAGCTTCTGGAGCTATTTATGGTTTGCTGACGGCTTTTGCTTTTATGTTTCCTAATGCTGAATTGGGTATAATGTTTATTCCAATTCCAGTTAAGGCTAAATATTTTGTTCCCGGAATTTTAGCAATAGATTTGTTTTTAGGATTTAGAGGAAGTTCTTTATTTGGAAGTGGCGGTACTGGAATTGCCCATTTTGCTCATATTGGAGGAGCTTTAACTGGTTTTTTAATTATGTGGTACTGGAAAAAAAATCAGTTTAATAGTAATCGTTGGAATTAATTTTTAACTTTAATATCGGAAACTAAAAAACAAAGGAAACTTTATGAATATTTTAGATGATTTAAAACTACAATATAAAATAGGAGGAATCGCGTTGCGTGTTATTTACTGGAATATTGCCTGTTTCCTGATTTCATTGGTGTTTTTCTATCAATATTCAGGTGGCGGTTTTGCTTATCCGGAATGGCTGGCTTTATCTTCAGATCCAAATAGTTTTTTATTCAGACCCTGGACGCTTTTAACCTATGCCTTTTTTCACTCGTCATTTTTACATTTGTTGTTTAATATGATGGTTTTGAATTTTGCGAGCCAGTTATTTTTAACCTTTTTCACACAAAAACAATATTTAGGACTATATATCTTAAGCGCTATTTTCGCAGGAATTGTTTTCGTATTAAGTTATTATTTTTTAGGTTATTCTGCATCCATTGTTGGTGCTTCTGCTGCAATTATGGCCATTTTAGTGGCAGCAACAACCTACCAGCCTCTAATGAACGTTCGATTGTTACTAATCGGAAATGTAAAATTGTGGCACATTACAGCTGTAATTTTAATTTTGGATTTAATGCAGCTTCGTCTTGAAAATATGGGTGGCCATATTTCGCATTTAGCTGGCGCTTTGTTCGGATTTATCTATATCAAATTGCTTCAAAACGGATCTGATTTGAGTATTGTAATTTCCAGAACCATTGATTTCTTTGTAAATCTATTTAAAAAATCTCCTACGACCCCATTTAAAAAAGTTCATAAAAATTATCAAAAACCTGCAGAAAAAGTAACGTCAAGAATTGTTACGAAAGACAAAACGCAACAGCAAATTGATGAAATACTAGACAAGATTAGCCAATCTGGTTATGATTGTCTGACAAAAGAAGAAAAAGAGTTTTTATTTAAAGCTGGAAAATAATCCTTTTAGCAAGAAAACATGAAAAACCTTTCCTGGTTTAATAAGATAATGTTCTTTTTGAATATAGTGCTGACTGTTCTTACATTTAGTGTCTATATTCTACCATTTCTGGCACCTAAGAGCTTTCCGCTTTTATCGGTGCTTACGCTATTTATGCCTGCTTTTTTTGTGCTCAACGCATTCTTCTTTATTTATTGGGCAATTCAGTTTAAAAAACGCCTCATTTTGTCTGGTTTGGTTCTCTTGACGGGAATTACATTCATCAGTAAGTTTTACAAATTCTCACCAAAAGAATACGTCAAAGACGAAAAAGATTTCTCTGTAATGAGTTATAATGTGCGTCTTTTTAATGTTTTTAAATGGCTGGACCGCGATGATATTCCGGAAAACATTAAAACGTTTATTGACGAAAAAGATCCGGATATTTTGTGTATTCAGGAATATTCGAATTCAGCTCATATAGATTTGAAAGTATATCCGCATCGTTATATTTTCATAGACGGAAATCAAATTAAAACGGGTCAGGCTATTTTTTCTAAATTTCCAATCTTGTATGAAGGAAATATCATATTTCCAAATTCAGATAATAACGTGATTTATGCAGATATAAAACGAGGGAAAGATATTATCCGTGTGTACAATATGCACTTACAGTCGATCAAAATTTCGCCTGATGTTGCTAAAATTTCGAATGATATTGATAATGTAAATCAGCAAAAATCGCAATTAATTTATACCAGAATCAGTAAAGGATTTAGACAACAGCAAGAACAGGCCGAAATGTTTAAAGAGAATATTAAGCAATGTAAAAATCCAATTATTATTTGTGGTGATATGAATAATAGTCCGTTCTCCTATGTATATCGAAATATAAAAGGAAAATTAAAAGATACTTTTGAAGAAGCTGGCGGAGGCTTTGGTGCGACTTATAAATTCCGTTATTATCCTGCCCGAATTGACTATATTTTTGCAGACAGTAATATGAAAGTTAAACAATTTGAAAGTTTTTCTGATTTCGAAAATTCGGATCATTATCCAATTATGACCAGACTTTCGATTGAATAAGTTTTTTTTTTATTTAACCGCAAGGAGTGCAAAGGTTTACGCAGAGCCAAAAAAATAATTTTAGGCGCTTGGTGTAAACCTTTGCACTCTTGTATTTTAAAAATGATTTGGAATATTGAAGACATACAACAATTATTAAATACCAATTAAACCATGATTAAAAAACGTTTTTTATTACTTCTTTTTGTTTGCTCAGGTATATGGGCTCAGACAGATATTGACATTGATGCATTAAAATGGCTGCCCAATTCGCATTCATTCTGGATAAACTCAGGAGAGAAAATTGTAGTTTATGATGTCGACAAATTAAAACAGAATACCATTGTTTTAACTAACAAACAATTAAAAGACGCTGGTTTTACTGGCGAGGTAGAAGATCTGGTTTGGAATCAAAATAAAACAAAAGTATTAATTTATACCAATTCAAAAAAAGTTTGGAGAGCCAATACAAAAGGAGATTATTGGTTTTTTGATTTAGCAACAGGTAAAGGAAAAAAACTGGGAGCTAATTTAGAAGAATCATCATTAATGTTCGCTAAATTTTCTAATGATAGTGAAAATGTTGCCTATGTATCCAGGCACAATATTTACCTGGAAAATTTGGTTTCTGGTAAAATAACGCCTTTAACAACTGATGGAACCGATAAAGTTATCAATGGTACCTTTGATTGGGTGTACGAAGAAGAACTTGCTGCCAGAGATGGCTTTCGCTGGAGCCCTGACGGGAAAAGTATTGCTTACTGGCGCGTTGATGCTTCAAATACCAAATTTCACTTAATGATCAACAATACGGATTCCTTATATCCATTTGTAGTTCCTGTTGAATATCCTAAAGCCGGAGAAAAACCGTCATCTGCAAAAATTGGAGTTATTGATGTTGCTTCTTTAAAAACGAATTGGCTCAATATTCCGGGTGAACCTGATAATAATTATTTGGTTCGTATGGAATGGGTTGCTGCAAATGATGTAATGGTGGTGCAACTTAACAGATATCAAAATCAGGCTTCTGTTTATAATTGTAATGCACAGTCAGGACAAGCAAATTTAATCTATCAGGAAAAATCGGCGGAATGGATTGATGTTTTCGATATTTCTTCAGGTATATATGACGGTTTTCCTTGTCAATTTGTAGACGATGGAAAAGCTTTTTTATGGAGTTCTGATGCTGATGGCTGGATGCATATTTATAAAATTAGCAAGGACGGAAAAAAGAAACAACTAGTTACAACTGGTAAATTCGATGCTTATTTTAAGGCATATAATGATAAAACAAAGTCGGTTTATTATATCTCAAGTCCAACAGATGCAACTCAGCGTTATTTGTACGAAACCAATTTAAAATCTGGAAAAACAAAAAGAATTACTCCCGAAGTATTTGAGGGAACAAATGAATATGAATTCTCTACAGATGGATCGTATGCAAAACATACCAATTCTAATATCAATCGTAGTCTAAATACAAGATTGGTTTCACTTTCAGATCATAAAAAAATACTGCCAAAAGAGGCTGATGTTTTTACAGCGCCAAAACGTGATTTTTCTTTAGAAAAATTTAAAGTGACAACGGTTGATGGTATTGAAATGGATGGTATAATGGCAAAACCTCTTGATTTTGATCCAACAAAAAAATATCCATTGTTTTTTTATGTATACGGTGAACCTATGGCTACTGTAGCGAATGATATGCCTTATTTTAGTGGCTTTATAGATTTGTTAATTCCAAGAGGCTATATAGGAATTGCAATGGATAATAGAGGAACTCCATCTCTGAAAGGAACAAAATGGAGAAAATCTATTTACAAAAATATCGGAATTATCAATACCCGTGACCAGGCAATGGCCGCAAAAGAAATTTTGAAATGGAATTTTATTGATACAGACAGGGTTGGTGTCAATGGATGGAGTGGTGGTGGAGCTGTAACCTTGAATTTGATGTTTCAATATCCGGAGATATACAAAACCGGCGTAGCGATTTCTGCGGTTACAGATCAGCATTTTTATGACAATATTTATACGGAACGTTATATGGGGTTGCCAAGCGAAAATGAAGCAGCTTATGTTCAGGCTTCACCAGTGACTCATGCTAAGAATTTAAAAGGTAACCTGCTTTACATTCATGGAACAGGAGATGATAATGTACATTATAAAAATGCCGAAGTTTTGATTAATGAATTGATTAAATATGACAAAATGTTTAATTTAATGATTTATCCAAATCGTTCACACAGTATCTATGAAGGAGAAGGTACAAGAGAACATTTGATTAATACATTTATAAAATTTATAGAAGAGAAAGCACCGCCGGGAGCAAAATAAAATAAAAATAAAAAGGGAGAATTTCTGTAAATGAAATTCTCCCTTTTTATTTTTATTAAAATGACTTACATTATATTTTGATTTTTTAGATAATCCATAGCAAATTTCCCCTCGTTAAAAAGCAAATCCAGAACGCTAAGGTTGTTTATAAAGCCATGTTTGTCATCAAATACCTGAGGATATTTTTCGAAAGAATTCGGGTCTTTTTTACCATTTGCCAAATGTCTGAAATCAGAGATGTTTTCTGCCTCCATAAAATATTCTGTTGTTTTACTGAATTCTAATTTCATTCTCAAACATTTAGTAACAATGTCCAGGACTTCCATGTTTAAATCCATTAGAAAAGTATGTTTCTTTTCGAAAACAGGTCGGATATCATCTTCGAAAAATTCAAAAAAAGGCGAACTTCTATAGCCTGCTTCTAAAGATTTAAAATGTTGTTTTTGCCAGTCAAATTCATTTTCAATCAAAACATCTTTTGTTTTTTGATGTAAAGTTTTAGAATGTTTAACTGGAATGTTCAATAACTGAATTCCGTTTGGACTATAGATATAGGTACGGTTTCTGTTGGTTTGTTTTTGAAAATTATCTTCCATTTCAAAAGTAATATTTTCAGATTGAGCCATAACTGCAAAGTGGCTAATCGATGGAAAATAAGTAGGAAGTAATAACGAATTCATTTTGTTTTAGTTTCAGGTTTCAAGTTTCAGGTTTCAGGTTTGCACCAGAACGTGAAACCTGAAACCTGAAACAAAAAAAACTTTATTTTATTTATGCTTTATTTTCTTTTCTTTTTCTCCAGAAATATTCCCCTACAAAATAGGCAGCCAGTACCATTAAGAAATATTTGAAGTATGATTGTGGTTGTCCTTCACCGTCAACTGTAGTGAAAACTCTATCCCAACGAATTTTGTTGATTCCTTTTCCATTCGTATCCCAGCTTAACCAGATAAAAACAGGTTTTCCTACAATATGATCTTCCGGAACATATCCCCAATAACGGCTATCTTCAGAGTTGTGACGATTGTCTCCCATCATCCAATAATAATTTTGTTTGAAGGTATAAGTATTAGTCTGTTTTCCGTTGATTATAAAATGAGAACCATCTATTTGCAATGTATTGTGCTCGTAATTGGTAATGATTTCTTTGTAAAATGGTAATGATTCATTTGTTAAAGCAACCGTTTTTCCTGCTTCGGGAATGTAAATTGGACCGTAGTTGTCTTCATTCCACTTATTGATGTGTGGAAAAATTCTATCGTCATTTCCCTTCGCAATTTCCCTAACTACACCTGTAATACCAGGAATGCTTTTCATGCGTTCTGCATTAGCTTCTGTTAAGGCACCAATAAATAAAGTATCTCTTTTATTTTGATCTCTAAAACCTCTTACGTCAACAAGGTTGACATTCAATTCTTTTAAAAGCGCTTCTAAATCTATTGGAGTTTTTTCATCCAACGCTATTTTATAAGAGTATTGTGGTTTTGCTCTTTCAGGTAAAATTAATTTTTTTCCGTTGATGTAAACATAACCGTCTTTTATTGATAAACTATCTCCTGGAATACCAACACATCTCTTAACGTAATTAGATCTTTTGTCAATTGGTTTTATAACACCCGGTCTTCCTTTTGGCTCGTAAAAATAATGTACTGTATCAACTGGCCAGTTAAAAACAACAATATCGGTGCGTTTTATTTTTTCGAAAGCAGGTAATCTAAAATATGGCAATTGAGGCCAGCTTAAATATGATTTTCTTTTTGTTAATGGTATAGAATCATGTACCATTGGTAAAGCAACTGTCGTCATTGGAACCCTTGGTCCGTAGTTTAGTTTACTTACGAATAAAAAGTCTCCTATTAGTAATGATTTTTCTAAGGAAGAAGTTGGAATCGTATAAGGCTGTACTACATAAGTGTGTACTAATGTTGCTACGATTATAGCAAAAAGCAATGAACTTACAGTATCAGCAGTTTTGTTTTCAGGAGTTAATGATCTGTTGGCGTTATATTCTAATTTTTGAGTATAGTTTACATAGTAAATGTAAAAACCAAGAGTGAAAATACCCAGAACGGTATCTAAAGTTGATTTTTTACCGAATGTTCTTAAAGTTTCAACCCAAATTACCGGAAACATAATAAGGTTAATAATCGGAATGAAAAGTAGTATTGTCCACCAGGTTGGTCGACCAATGATTTTCATTAAAACTATAGAATTGTATACAGGAACAGCAGCTTCCCAACTTTTTCGGCCAGCAGCCTGATACAATTTCCAGGTACCCAGAAAATGAATGATTTGAACGGCTAAAAAGAAAACAAACCAAAGATATAGTGTCATAATATTTTGTTTAAAGATTCAAGTTAAAAGTTTATCCGCAGGATTAACCTTTACTCTAATTTTATTTATTTAAGTTTAAAACATCTTTCATGCTATAGATTCCCTTTTTTCCAGCTAACCATTCAGCTGCAATTACGGCTCCTAGAGCAAAACCTTCGCGGTTATGAGCAGTGTGTTTTAATTCGATGCTATCTACAACTGAATCGTATGTTACGGTATGAGTTCCCGGAACATCACCTATTCTCTTTGCTGCAATATGGATTTCATTATTTTTTGCTTCATCCATTGTCCAGTTTGCATAGTTGCTATTTTCAATAACACCTTTAGCTAGGGAAATTGCAGTTCCGCTTGGAGCATCTAATTTTTGAGTATGGTGAATTTCTTCCATTGTCACTTTGTACGAATCAAATTGTGACATGATCTTAGCTAAATATTCGTTTAGTTCGAAGAAAATATTCACTCCTAAACTAAAATTAGAACTCGAAATGAATCCTCCTTGCTTTTCGTTGCAAAGTGCAACCATTTCATCAAAATGCTCCAGCCAGCCTGTTGTTCCTGAAACTACAGGTACATTTGTATGGAAGCAATTTGAAATATTGTCTACGGCAGCAGTAGGAACGCTAAAATCTATTGCGACATCAGCAGTTGAAAGTCCGTCAAAAGTATTAGTTTCATCTTTCTTTAAAACAATTTCATGACCTCTTTCTAAAGCAATTCTTTCAATTACTTTACCCATTTTTCCGTATCCTAAAAGTGCAATTTTCATTTTGTGTATTTTTTGAAATTTTAATAGCTGTAAGAAACTATTAAAAGTGGTAATTAAAAGTTAGTCCAACGTTTGGTTTAAAAGTTACATCGGCCGGATAAATTTCCGGACGAACTGATAATCTTTCGTTTACGTTAAACTGAATCAAAGCGGCATCGACATTGGCATCGATAATATTTAAAACATAAAAACCTACCACAAATAATGCTGATAAATCTCTGTTTCGTTGATAGAATTTTTGCCCGGCAATAAGTCTGTCATCGTCTAGAAATTGGTAATCATCATCGTTGTAACCTTCTAGTCTTCGTTTGTAGGCATCACGATAATCATGGTATTTTTTATTATTATCAATATAAAAATAAAGACTGGTACCAATTGCTCCGTAAACTAATGGGATTTTCCAGTATTTTTTGTTGTATGCCTGACCTAAACCTGGTAAAATTGCCGAGTAAAAGGCTGCTTTTGCTGGGGTAAGCGGGTCTATTTCCTGATACTTAGTAGTGTCTTTAACAACCAAAACCGTGTCTTTTTTTGCCTGAGCAAAAAGAGAAACGGTTCCTATAAGAAAGAACAATAGACTTATGGGGACAATTTTATTCACTATCCGTTTATTAATTTTATAATTCTGTCAAAGTCGGCTTGAGAATTAAAAGGAATTGTAATTTTCCCCTTCCCGTTACCAGCCACTTTTATATCAACTTTCGCACCAAAATAATCATTGAAAGTGTTTTTTTGGGTTTCTTTAACAAGGAATGAAGATTCTGCTTTTGCTTTTGCTTCTCCTTCTGGTTTTGGTTTTACGCCTTCGTGATAGTTTTTTACCAAAGCCTCTGTTTCACGAACAGATAAGTTCTGGCTTACTATTTTTTGATAGATATCCGTCTGTACATCTAAATCTTCAATATTGATAATTGCCCTACCGTGTCCCATACTGATAAAACCATCACGAATACCAGTTTGGATAATCGGATCTAATTTTAAAAGACGTAAATAATTGGCAATGGTAGAACGTTTTTTTCCAACGCGTTCGCTCATTTGTTCCTGAGTCAACTGAATTTCATCAATTAGACGTTGGTATGAAAGTGCAATCTCAATTGGGTCTAAGTCATGACGCTGAATGTTTTCAACCAAAGCCATAACCAATGACTCATTGTCATTTGCAATACGGATATAAGCTGGAACATGTGTTAGACCAACTAAAGTTGAAGCACGTAAACGACGCTCTCCTGAGATTAACTGATATTTATTGAATTCTAATTTTCGAACAGTAATAGGTTGAATCACACCAAGTTCTTTAATAGAAATGGCTAACTCGCGTAATGATTCCTCATTAAAATTGCTTCTAGGCTGAAACGGATTTATTTCGATAGCACTTATTTCAAGCTCTATAATATTTCCAACAACTTTGTCAGCATTTTTGTCTTCTACTGATGTAATGTCGTTTTCCGGATCTTTTAATAATGCTGATAATCCTCTTCCTAAGGCTTGTTTTTTAATTGCTTTTGTCATAAAAACTATTTGCTGTTTTTCTTTATAATTTCCTGAGCTAAATTGATGTAATTGACTGCTCCTTTGCTTGTTGCGTCATAATTAATGATGCTTTCGCCAAAACTTGGAGCCTCACTCAATTTTACATTTCTCTGAATCACGGTGTCAAAAACCATATCGTTGAAGTGTTTTTGAACTTCTTCAACCACCTGATTAGATAAACGTAATCTTGAGTCATACATTGTAAGTAGTAATCCTTCGATATCAAGATCTGGATTGTGTATTTTTTGAATACTTTTTATAGTATTCAATAATTTCCCTAATCCTTCAAGTGCAAAATATTCACATTGAATAGGAATAACTACTGAATCTGCAGCTGTTAAAGCATTCAGGGTTAATAAACCTAAAGAAGGTGCACAGTCGATAATAATAAAATCATATTCGTCTTTAACACTTTCCAATGCTTTTTTAAGCATGTATTCTCTGTTTTCTTTATCTACTAATTCGATTTCGATAGCTACAAGGTCAATATGAGCAGGGATCACATCAACATTTGGAGCTGAACATTTCACGATAGTTTCCTTTGGGGTGTGGCTATGTTCAAGTATTTGGTATGTACCAATTTCTACAGATTCTACGTCGATCCCAAGTCCTGAAGTGGCATTTGCTTGAGGATCAGCATCAATCAATAATACTTTCTTTTCTAAAACACCTAATGAGGCCGCAAGATTTACAGATGTAGTAGTCTTTCCAACGCCTCCTTTTTGATTAGCAATCGCAATGATTTTGCCCATTTATTTTCTGAATTTTGAACCGTAAAAATACAATTATTTATGGTTTTTGGAAATCTATTTTGTTAACATTTGTGAAACTTCGGTTAATCGTTGTACGGTGCGTGTTTTGAAGATTTTTATTTTTGAAATAATAAAAAAGGGTAATAAAATTTAATCCTCTTTTGTATCTGTTTTAAGCACAAAAAGTGCAAAGTGATAATTTGATTAACTAAATACAATTGGGAATTAAAATTAAGTTTTTAGTTTTTTAAAATTTCAATTTTCACATTCATTGAGCCACTTCCTTTGTTTGAAGCGATTTTCATAAAAGCTCTTTTGGTAAGATCAATTTCTCTTTTTTTGCTAAAAGGTCCTCTGTCGATAACCTCTACAATGACAGATTTATTATTTCTTTTGTTTGTTATTTTTAGGATAGTACCAAAAGCAAATTTTTTATGAGCAGCAGTGAGTTTGTTATTATTAAATCTTCTTCCGCTTGCCGTTCTTTTTCCGTTAAATTTATCATTGTAATAAGAAGCGTGGGCTTTATTCTTATATAAGATGTATTTTTCAGCTTTTTCCTTAGGTTCTTTAGAAGCGGATTTTTTTTGTGCAAAAGTGACCGTGGAAATAAATAAAATTAGATAGAGGGCTATTACTTTCATTTAAAATTTTTCTATGGGTACAAAAAAAGCCTATTTAAAAAATAAAACCAAATCGATTAGGTTATATTTATACTAAAAGAAAAGATTTTAAAAAAATCTTTTCAGAAAAATGAAAGACTTTGTCAGGTGGCGGGATTCGAATCTACTGTATTTGTGATTAGTTAAAAGCAAAAAAAAGTCTTTTCAAATAAATGAATAGATTTTTGTCGGGGTGGCAGGATTCGAACCTGCGGCCTTCCCGATCTCAATCGGGACGCAATAACCGATCGTTTATGTTAATTTCAAAAAAGTTAAAAGCAAAAAAAAAGTCTTTTCAATAAATGAAAAGACTTTTGTCGGGGTGGCAGGATTCGAACCTGCGGCCTCCTGCTCCCAAAGCAGGCGCGATAACCGGGCTACGCTACACCCCGAAGATGTATTTGTTGTACTGCCCGTAAGCGGATGCAAATATAGTAATAAATTCTGTTTACAAAAGGAAAATCTCAAAATAAATAAAACTTATTTTGAGATAGTTATTTAGGATTTAATTTGGTGGTAATTTTTTATAATAAAGTTTACATTTGCATCACAAAAAACTACACTTATTATGTCAGATACAATAGAAAAAATTAAATGCCTTATTATAGGTTCTGGTCCAGCAGGTTATACTGCAGCAATTTATGCAGCCAGAGCAAATATGAATCCGATATTATACCAGGGAATGCAGCCTGGAGGTCAATTGACTACAACTAACGAAGTAGAAAATTTTCCAGGTTATGTTGATGGAGTAACAGGACCGGAAATGATGATTCAGTTGCAGCAACAAGCAAAACGTTTTGGTGCTGATATTCGTGATGGCTGGGCTACTAAAGTTGATTTTTCAGGAGATATTCATAAAGTCTGGATTAACGATAGCATCGAATTACACTGTGAAACTGTTATTATTTCTACAGGTGCTTCGGCTAAATATTTAGGATTGCCATCAGAACAACACTACTTAAATATGGGTGGAGGAGTTTCTGCCTGTGCGGTTTGCGACGGATTTTTCTACCGTAATCAGGAAGTTGTAATTGTTGGAGCTGGAGATTCTGCTTGTGAGGAAGCCCATTATTTATCTAAACTTTGTAAAAAGGTAACGATGTTGGTAAGAAGCGAAAAATTCAGAGCTTCAAAAATCATGGAAGAGCGTGTTCGTAAAACCGAAAATATCGAGATCTTAATGAACCACGATACTGTTGAAGTTTTAGGAGACAATAGCGTTGTTCATGCTATAAAAGCCTTAAACAAAACAACTGGTGAAGTTATTGAAATTCCTGCAACAGGATTTTTCGTAGCAATTGGTCACAAACCAAACACAGATATCTTTAAAGATTACATTACACTTGATGAAACAGGTTATATCATAAATACTCCGGGAACATCTAAAACAAATGTTGATGGTGTTTTTGTAGCTGGAGATGCTGCAGATCATGTTTACCGTCAGGCAATTACTGCTGCCGGAACAGGTTGTATGGCTGCTCTTGATGCAGAAAGATATTTGGCTTCTAAGGAATAAAGAATTTTGTTTCAGGTTTTTCTTTGTTTGCTTCGCCAGTTCGGCTAAATCCTCGGGTCAGGTTTCAAGTTGTTGGAACGTAAAAAAATGAAAAGTCCCATTCGCCGCGGCGAATGGGACTTTTTTTATAAGCTTCAGACTCATTTTTCAAATAACTTGAAACCTGAAACAAGAAAAACTTGAAACTTTTATTTGATCTTCTTAATCAATTTTGCTTCTTCAGAAAAACGGGTCAGCGTAATGGCAGGACTTCCAAAAAGAGAAATCTCTGTTTTATCTCCTGCGGCTAATGAAAGTGTTGTTTCAGCAAAAATACTCGCGATCGTGTATCCTTCGGCGGTTACAGTTGCATCTTTTAAGGTGAATTTCGTACCTGTAAATATAGCATTATTATCTACTCGAATAGTTGCTTTTTGAGCAATTCCTTCGAGAGCTGCATTGGCTTTTTGATATAAATCGCATTTGAATTTCGTTGCAGAAACTAATGATTTAATAATTGAATTTTTGCTCAATTGTAAACTGGCTTCATCAGCTTTTAGGTTTATTTCTGACTTTGATTTATCATCAGCAATTAAAGTGAATTTTTTAGCATTTACGTTCAGGTATAATTTTGAAAAATCGAAACTATTAAAAGTAATATCGTCTAATTGCAGTTCCTGAATGGCATAAACAACTGCTTCATTTTTTGTAATAACTTTATTGAAAGTATTCGTATAAGTTACATGTACGGTAAGTTTTTTGAAAATGGTACTTTCTTTTGACGTGTATAAACGAAGTGTATTCTCTCTCAAATCCATTCCGATGATCTCGTGCAAATTATCGTCGGCTTCAATTTTAATTTCATTTTTTTCTCCGCGTTCCAAATAAACTTCAATATTGTCGTCTACTTCAAGAGCATCAAAACTTCCTGATTCTTTTATTGAAGTCGTTACGATTTTAGACCCCTTTAGTTTTTCTCTTTTTTGGGCAAAAGTTACTGTAGTGACTAATAGTAATAGGAGTAGGGCAGTATTTTTTTTCATTAATGCAAGATTTGATTTTGACAAATATAAAAAAATCATCCACTTTTGATGAATGATTTCTTTTATATTTAACAGATAAATTAAGGTTATCCCTATCCCTGATCAACACTTCCTCCTGAATTTTCAGTTTTTTCGATCGACTTAGGAGATCCCTGATAACTTATACTTCCACCACTGTTTGCTTTTGCTTTTAAACTCACAATTGGGTGAATGCTTATACTGGCTCCGCTATCAGCATCTGCTTCAATGTCATTAGCTAACAATTTTTCTGCATCGATACTTGCTGCACTAGAGGCTGAAGATTTTACTTTTAAAGCTTTTCCTTCAATCGTAATTGAACCTGCACTGTCTGTATCAAGAGAAATTTCATCAGATTCTATATTAACATTCATCGTGGCAGCACTTGAAGCATCTAATTTAATGCTTGACGACTGAAGAACATTGTTACTGGTTATGGTAGAAGCACTTGAAGCTTCTAATTCTTCAATAATCGGCATTTTCACGATTACTTTTTTCTTGCTAACATTATGGAAAGAAGTAAAACTACAACGAATTACAAGTGTACCGTTTTCAACAGTTGTTTTAATTTCTTTTTGCAAATTGTCATCTGCTTCAACAATGATTTCCGTTTTGTCGGATTGTTCGATTACTACATCAATAGCATTGCTTACAGATACTTTTTTAAAATCACCCTGAACAATTCGTTTTTCAGTCGTAACATTTCCACTGCCTTCTATTGATTTCATGCTATTAAAATTACATGATGCGAACAATAAAGCGGTAATAGTGGCAATAATGAATTTCGTAATATGAATGACTATTTTTATCATGGCTTAGTTTATTTTGATTATAACTCCGTTTTTGTCAGTGGTTAGCTTTCCGTTAGTTTTTTTTCCGTTTAAAACTTCTTTTCCGTTTATTTTAATAGATACTTCTTTTACAGTATCGTTGTCAACTCTCGTGGTGTCATTACTCTCGTAGTCTACATCATTATCATTTTCATCAGCAGGACAATTCAAACATTTAATTTTAGAACCTTCTACTTTGTAGTTATAGTTACCACTGAAGTGTAGGTTGAAAAAATCATCTTCAGAATCATCATAATCTTGTATAGATGTATCTGGCTTAAATAATTGTCCTTCTGGTAAGTACAAATATACATCAACTTCCTGACCTCTAAATTTATTTTTTACATCTGTCAGAAAATAATTATCCAAAACTAAATGATTTCCTTTGATTTGAATGTTGTAATCGATTTTTTCAGCTCTTTTTTTAGCATTTGAAAAAGAATTTCCTCTTGCACTTTTTTCTATCTGTAAATAAGGACTTGCTTCATCAGTGTGTAAAACATGTAAGCGAACATCATTTGAATAAATTAATTGATTGTTTGCTGAATCCTGTACAAACTCAAACTCTCTGTGGTAATTATTCAGGTCTTTAGCGAAATAATCGTTGTATCTGAACTTTACATAAAGTGTATCTTTTGAACTAATATTGATCGTTTTTTTCTCTACTGTTTTTCCATCATATGAAATTTCAGTTGCTTGTTTGATTCCAATACTAATTGCAATCGCAAGAGCTATAATCCAGATAGCTAATAAAGTGTATTTTGTAATATTACCAATAGACTTTAAGTTTGGAGATAACAATTTGAAACCTAAAAGTGTCAAAAAGAAAAATGGAATTCCAACTGCAAAGAACATTAATAAACCAAATGACCAAATAGGATATTCTGTAAAGTTTCCTGCTTCAACGAAATTTTGCCAAGGGAAATCAATAAAGATATTCGTTCCTAAGGTAAACACTCCAATCAATAACATGATCAAAACTGATATTCCTGACATGATTAAAACTACGCCCAAAAATTTTGCGAAGATTTTAAAAACCGTAATGACAAAGTCTCCAAATGAACTACTTATTCTCTCAGCTCCCGACTTTACCTGGTTTCCCATTTTGTCATAATCTGCACTTTTAAATTTATCAGATAATGATTCTATTTCTTCACGAACTTTTTTTTCGATGTTTGAAATGGTTACTGGCTCACCAGTCATTTCTAATTTCTCAGAAGTTGTAACCGCTTCCGGAGTTACGATCCAGAGAACGAAATAAGCCAAAATTCCTGTTCCAAAACCTGCAAAAACAAATACTAAGAATAAGATTTTGATCCAGACAGCTTCAATTCCAAAATAATGTCCTAAACCTGTTGCAACACCACCAATCATACCTTTCTCTTTGTCACGGTATAATTTTTTATGTTTTCTGGTTCCGTAATCGTTAAAGGACTGATTAGATTTTTCTTCATCTTCAATGATGTAATCTTCAGGTTGTCCCATAACGGCAATCACTTCATCAACGTCTTTCAGTCCAACAACATGTTTCTCGCTTTTTTGTTTTTCTGTTAATAATTCAGAAACACGCATTTCGATATCTTTAATAATTTCATCTTGTCCGGATGAGCTGTTAAGTGATCGTTTTATTGCGTCAAAATAACGGGTTAATTTTAAGTACGCATCTTCATCGATGTGAAAAAACATACCTCCTAAGTTAATATTTACTGTTTTGTTCATGACTATTGATTTTGATTGGTGATTAGATTTACGGCGTCAGATAATTCTGTCCAGGTGCCGCTAAGTTCGTTTAAAAATGTTTGTCCTATTTCGGTTAATCCATAATATTTTCGTGGAGGCCCTGAGGTCGATTCTTCCCAACGATAATTTAGCAAACCGTCGTTTTTCAGCCTAGTTAAAAGTGGATAAACTGTTCCCTCAACAACTAGTAATTTTGCGTTTTTTAAAGTGTCTAATATTTCTGATGTGTATGCGTCTTTTTCTTTTAATACTGATAAGATGCAAAACTCAAGAACACCTTTGCGCATCTGTGCTTTTGTGTTTTCAATGTTCATAATTTCATTTTGTTTTTTTTAGATTGAACAATTCGTTTTTTGATTGATGATGATTGCTGCGCCAGTTCGCCCTCCTGGCTCGGGTGATTGATGATTGATTTCGAATTTATTCTGTTAGAATTATTTCGTATAACTTATAACTTATAACTTATAACTTTTAACCTTTTAAGGATTACTTTATAAAAGGAATCGTTAGCGGATATTTATAATATTCTCCGTTTGATGTTTTTATTGAAGCATAAATCACTAAAAAGAATTCAACAACTTTTAATAAGCCAAAAAGTACAACCGCTGTTCCACCTATTGTAAGTAACCCGATATTGCCTTGAAAATCAAAATTTCTGATCACAAAATTATCGTCGTTAAAAAAAGCTTCCATTGGGATGTTTTTTAGGAAAACAGTTATAAAAACCGGAATGGCAATTAGAGCCAGAACCAAAGTGTAAAGCAATAAACTCAATTGAAAGTTTAAGGTCTGTTTTCCGTGGTGATTTACAAATTCTGATTTGTCTTTGTAACTCGACCAGATCAAAATTGGAAAAATATAATTTCCAAACGGAATGAAATACTGTGTTAAAGTACTTAAATGTGTGAACGTTGCTGTGTTCTTTTCAGATGTGTTTTCCATGATTAGTGGTGTTGATGTTTCCATGATTAAAAGTATATAGTAATTTCTTATACAAATATATGGCTAAAAGACAGTATCTTGTTTTGCATAGTACCAAATATTAACAAAATTTTAACATAGTTGAAATTTTAAAAGCGATTATAACATGCTGAAAATGATTCGTAAGTACCGGTTTTGTTGGTGTTTTAGGAAAGTAATATCTATTTATTGTGCGTGCATAGTTTTTTTGTATTTTTACATAAAAAAATAAATCTCATGGCAGTTTCAGTTTCCAAACTCAATAAATTTGTATTAGTCAAATTACCATCAGCATACTTTTGTGGTGTGCGTGTCAAAGCAATTGATAAAGACAGATGCGTAGTAAGCGTTAAACACCGTTGGATAAATCAGAATCCGTTTAATTCAATGTATTTTGCGGTTCAGGCTATGGCAGCCGAATTAACAACAGGAGCTTTGGTGATTTCTCAAATCCACGAAAGTGGTAGAAAGATCTCCATGTTGGTAGCCAACAATAAAGGAAACTTTACTAAGAAGGCAACTGGGAGAATAACTTTTGTTTGTAATGACGGTCATTTGATTGCCGATGCTATTAAAAGAACGATAGAAACAGGAGAAGGGCAAACCTTCTGGATGAAATCGATTGGAACAAATGAAGAAGGTGTTCAGGTTTCTGAAATGGATTTTGAATGGAGTGTAAGATTAAAATAGTTTAGTTTGACACGAATGTCACGAATTTTCACGAATTTTTAAATGCTGCTTAACGCATTTAAAAGAAATAATTCGTGAAAATTCGTGGCAAAACAATATAACAAAAAAGACCTCAAGTAATTGAGGTCTTTTTTGTTGAAATAGAATTTCATTTATTTTTTAACGCAGCAAGATTTTTTGTCTTTTTTATCTGTTGACGTTTTTTTGCAGCAGGATTCTTTTTTTGCTTTTTCTTTTTGAACCGGTTTTGTTTCTTGTGCAGTTACTCCAATTGAAAATACAGCAGCGGTTAAAAAGGTAATTACTTTTGTCATTTGATATAATTTATTGTGTTAGAAATATTGCTTTTGGTGCATCAAATATAATAACATTTCTTAGAGTTGATTCTTACAATTTGTTAATGTTTTTATAATAATATGTCATTGAAAAGCAAATAAAAGGCAGAACACTAATAGTTTAGGTTTACTCCAAAACCAATTCCCATATCACTATCATAATGTGTTGTGATTCCGAAGTTTCCTCCCGCTACATATTTTAAACCCGCCATATATTCTTTATCGGTATTCCACATTAAATTCAAGCGCAAACGTCTTGAAAGCGGAATGTCTTTTCGCTCAAATTGAACTCTCACATTTCCATCCGTGTAAACTTCAACCTGTGCTTTTACCAACATTGGTAATGTATATTCAAGTCCGGCACTAAAAACAGCACGGTTGTCTTTGGTATTGGTTTGGCCAAAAAGGTTTTGTTCCTGTTCGTCCATTCCCATTTTTCGATAGCGCCAGTCGAAACCTATAAACGGCATTAGCCATTGCATTTTTCCAATGTAACGTCCAATATGGGTTTCGGTTTCATAACCGTGTTTGTCGTTATAACCCAAACGCCATTCGGTTCCAATGCTCCATCGTGTGTTGCTGTACATGGCTTCTCCGTCATTTCCGTTTGTAGCAAAATCATTTTCGGCCATAAAGTGAAACATACGATCGTCCATTTTTAGCATTTTGTACGCCATTTCAGGATGATGAATCAAAGGGTTTGGAGCCGAATTTTCATAAGTAAAAATCCTTCCCATTCCGGCCATCATATGATATAAGATGTGACAATGAAAAAACCAGTCGCCGTCAGCATTTGCCTGAAATTCGATCGTATCGGTTTCCATTGGCATAATATCAATCACATTTTTAAGCGGAGAATAATCGCCATGTTCATTCAAAATTCTGAAATCGTGTCCGTGCAAATGCATCGGATGACGCATCATCGAACCATTATATAGTACAATCCGAACGTTTTCTCCTTTTTTAATTAAGATTTTATCGGTTTCAGAAATCACTTTATTGTCCATACTCCAAACATAGCGGTTCATGTTTCCTGATAATTCAAAGCGTAATTCTTTTACGGGAGCATCTTTTGGTAATGTTGTTATAGTCGGAGATTTTAGCATTCCGTAATTCAGCGTTGTAATCTCAGCAACTTCTGTTGTATCGTTTGCCATATTCATGCCTTCCATAGTATGCTGAGAATGATCTTCTGTTTTAGATACTTGCTCTTCTCCGGAAATCTCCGGATACATCACTGCATTCATGTCCATTTTATTCAAGGACATATTCATACCCATATCGTTCATTTCGCCGTTCATCTTCATCATGTCGTTCATCATTTTCATCCCTTCAAAATATTTTAGTTTGGGAAGATGAGCAACAGGCTGTTTACCTCCGTCTCCTAAAAACAAAGAAGCTGATCCGGTTCTGTCTTCGGCTGTAGCCAAAAAAGCAAAGGATTTTTTATCTTCAGGAATGGTAACCACAACATCATAGGTTTCAGAAACCGCAATAATCAATCGGTCAACTTCAACAGGCTCAACATCATTTCCGTCACTGGCCACAACCGTTATTTTTCCACCACCGTAAGTCATCCAGAAATAACTGGATGCGCCTCCGTTTGCGATTCGAAGTCGGACTTTATCTCCAGCTTTAAATTGCGAAAGCTGATCTTCATTTTTACCATTAATTAAAAACTTCTCATAATAAACATCACTGACGTCCATGGCGTTCATACGTTTCCATTCGTTGGTTACTTTTGTTGAAAACTGACCTTTTTTAACTGCTTCGGCATAACTTTGAGTTGTTCCTTTTTTGATGGCAAACCAGTCGTTGGCATTGTGCAGCATTCGCTGAACATTCTCCGGTTTTAAATCGGTCCATTCGCTTAAAATTACCGGAACTGTCGGTAAATCATCAATTCCTTTTCTAAAAGTAGTATCGTCTTTCTTTTTGTTGATGATAAAAAGACCGTACAAACCTATTTGTTCCTGCAGTCCGGAATGGCTGTGATACCAATACGTTCCATTCTGAATAATTGGAAAACTATATTTATGAGTAGTTCCAGGTTTAATTGGCATTTGGGTTAAATAAGGAACGCCATCTTCTTTATTCGGAAGAAATAATCCGTGCCAATGTAATGCGGTATCTTCTTTATCCAGTTCGTTGTGCACATAAATTTCGGCAACATCGCCTTCTGTAAATGTCAAAGTGGGCATCGGAATTTGTCCGTTAACAGTCAAAGCACGTTTTTCTTTTCCGGAAAAATTGACAATAGTATCGCGAACGTATAAATCGTACCGAACTACTTTCTGCGAAAGCATAATCTGCGTGAAGAATAACAGTAATAATACCGCTGGAAATGATTTTTTATAATTCATTATAACATTGTTGTTAGCATAATTAAACTCATGATAATCATTAAACCGTCTTCTATAATGGTAACAGTGCTCATAGGTAAATTAAAAACGGCACCTAAACACGCACACTGAATTTTCTTTTTATTTAAAACTGATTGCAGAACACCAATAATACTAATAGTCATTACAATGAAAGTAACAGCGTTTGTGAAAATTGGATTGAAATTCAGGAGATAAGAAATTCCTAAACCAAATTCGAGAAAAGCATAAATATATCCCCAAACCGGAATTTTTCTGGCCAAAACATCATACATCATATAACTCTCTGCAAAACCTTTTAAATTCAGCATTTTGAAAAAGGAGAAGACCAAAAAGAATCCTGCCATAAAATGCTGCATCGCCTGCATATAATCAAAATGATGATTGGCAGTTTGTATTAAAACCGTAATCAAACTGATATAAAAGAAAATAAGTAAAATAGGTTTATAAGTTTCAAACCAGGATCTCGTTTGCTCAATAGTTTCATTATGCTCAATAGCAGATATCTTATATTTAGGATCTAAAGCATTTTGCAAATCTGCTAGGGCAATATGTTTGTTCATACTCACAGTTGCAGTATTGTTTTCTTTTGAAACTTCTACAGTAGTGATATTGTCAACTAATTCAAGTACTCTTTTTACTTTGTCCTCACAACTTGAACAAGTCATTCCGGTAAGCTGATAGGTATGTGTCATTGTTTTATCTTTTAAAGTATTACAATGCAAATTTCTGAAGTAAGGTTTGCTTCGGGTTGTATAATTTTGAGAATGATTTGTAATATTTACAAAAAGTTATTTAACCGCAAAGTGCGCAAAGGTTTTTTGATATACTAGATTTATTAAAAACACAAAGTTCGCAAAGCTTTGACTAAATAACTTTGTGAACTTTGCGTAAATCTTTGCGCGCTTTGCGGCCAAAAAAATTACAAATTATAATTTATAAAAATAAATTCTTTGATATTGAGGGTTTTACAAAAATAAGGATATTTTTAGTTAAATAATTGAATGGATTATAATAGGTAGGTTTTTGTATCTTTGTAATATAAATAATTAGATTATGACAACTATAACCATTAACGAGCGAACAAAAGCGGGTAAAACACTGCTTGAACTTGCAAAGTTGCTAGCAGTTACGAATAAAGGTGTGAAAATAGAGGAAGAAGAAAGTCCTTATAATCCTGAATTTGTTGCTGAGATACAAAAACGATATGCAGATTATAAAAGTGGAAAATCTAAAAGTATAACAGTTGATCCTAATGATATATGGGGAAGTTTAGGGTTGAAGTGATTCCGGAGGCACAAGCGGAAATTTCTAAACATTTAAAATCAGGTAATCAGGCTAGTATTAAAAAAATCGCAAAAATTTTAGAAGAACTTAGTGAAACTCCATTTGAAGGAGTAGGAAAACCTGAGGCACTCAAACATAACTTTTCAGGATTTTGGTCCAGGGAAATAAATAAAAAAGACAGACTTATCTATAGTGTTGAAGAAGAAATTGTAACCGTTGTGATAATTTCTGCAATGGGACATTATTCAGATAAATAAAAAACGTGCTAATTTGTAGCACGTTTTTTTTATGGTATAAATTGATTTACAAATTCTCAATCTGAATGCGTTTTTTATCTTTCAATTGTTTGAAATAAGTAGGAGTGAAGCCCGTAATCTTCTTAAATTGATTACTCAAATGTGCTACATTGCTATAATTTAAAATGTCTGCGATTTCGCTTAACGAAAGTTCATTGTAAATTAAAAGCTCTTTTACTTTCTCAATTTTCTGACTGATGAAATATTTTTCGATTGTTGTGTTTTCTACTTCTGAAAATAAATTGCTTAACGTATTATAATCCTGATTAAGATTTTGTGCCAGATAATCAGAAAGATTGATTTTTAGTTCATTGTTTTTATGATGAACCAAATCGATAATGAGATTTTTTATCTTCTCAATAGCTTTACTTTTTTTATCATCAATTAAGTCGAAACCTAAAGCGTGTAATTGAATTAAAAGCTCTTTTTTTTGATCTTCGGATATGGTGTCTTTTAGTTCGACTTCACCTAATTCAACAGAAATAGTCTGAAGTCCGAGTTTCTCAAACTCAGACTTCACAACCATTTTGCATCGACCACACACCATGTTTTTGATGTAGAGCGTCATATTTACTTGATCGTTTCTACCACGTTTCCACAAGTTAGCATTGAAGAGCCATAATACGGATTCTTAACTGCTTTTTCTTTGCTTAACCAGTCAGCGTCTGCCATTGGGCAATATTGCTTATAGACCACTTGTGCCGATTTTGAAACTTTGATCAAATCATAAGTGTTTTTTGAAAGTGATTTAAAAGTCTCTCTTTGTTTTTTCAGATCTGTAGTTGCCGAAATGCTTTTTGCATCTGCAGTTAGTTTTTTAATGACTTTCATCCATGCTGTATGTTCGTCACTTTTAAGTTTGTCCATTTTTACAGCCGAAATTGCTGTCAATAAATCCTTGGCTTTCGCCGAAGTTAATTTGCTGTCACTTTTTATAAGTGCATCTTTTACGGTAAAATAAGCATCATAAACAGGTTGCAACTGATTTGAATCTACAATTTCAATTGATGTTGTTTTTATTTTTACAGCGTTTGCCTGAATAATATTTGCAGTAAATAATGTAATCACTGATACTATGGTTGCTATTGACTTTTTCATTGTATGATATTTTTTTAAAATAGAAATAATTTTCCTCTTCAAATTTAGCTCTTTTTTATGGGAAGCGCTATGTATTTAAGATTTCGATAACTACAGTTTTTTATAATCTGTAGGTTTCATGTTTTTGCGCTTTTTGAAATAATTAGATAAATGACTTTCATCTGTAAAACCAAACTCATGCGCAATTTGCTTAATTGGCAATTGATTATTGTGGAATCTTTTTTCAATCAAAGTCGTTCTCAAATTATGAATATAATCGCGATAACTAATTGCAAATGTCCTTTTGAAATAAGCACTGAAATACGTTTGTGCAATATGAAAATGATCTGCAATTACTTTTATCTGAACCAATCTCGGATTGTAAATATTCTGATGAATATAAGTTGATATTTGTTCGCTATCAATAGAGTTTCCCTTTACAACAAGATTTAAACTGCGCATGGTTTCTTTGATTAATCCGAAAATAGATAGAATCTGATAAAATACAATGGGCGAATTCGATACATCAGTCTGGCAGTTGTAAGCGGCAATGTTTTCAATTGTGTTTTTTAAAATCGTTTTACAAGGGTCATCAAATTTAAGGACGGTTTCTTTTAATGTTTTATCGCGCATGAAACTTTCAGGTGTATGAAGTAAAAATTCATCGCAAGTAAGGTTTTGTTTCGAATTAAAATAACTGTCGGTAAATTTAATATAGAAAAAACGAGTGGTCTTCTTAATATCAAAATAATGCTCGTCTTCTGGAGAAATCACAAATAGATCGCCAGTTTTATAGGGTAGTAAGTTGTTATTTAAATGATGAATTCCGCTTCCCTTTTTAATGTAAATGATTTCATAGTAGGTATGAGAATGCAGTGGAAGATGAAATTTCTCATCTTCAAACTCATCAATCATCAGTGTTTTGAATTGATTTAATTTCGTCATAACTTAAATCTACAAGTTTATATCGCAAATGTACAATTTATTTTTTGCACTCTTGCCGTAAATTTGCATCATAGAAAATCTATTCCTTTCTTAATAAAACAAATGAAAAAAAGTCTTATTGCCTTGTCTTTAGGAGGTTTAACTATTGGGATAACCGAATTTGTCATGATGGGTTTATTGCCTGATATTGCTTCAGATATGAAAGTTTCAATTCCGGTTGCCGGCTATTTAATTTCGGCTTACGCGTTGGGTGTTGTTATTGGCGCTCCTTTATTAGTAATCATCGGAAGAAATGTTCCGCCAAAAAAAATGCTTTTAATTTTAGCTTTGATGTTAACGGTTTTCAACGCCCTTTCGATCATTGCTCCAACTTATAATTTTCTCTTTGCTTCAAGATTTCTTTCCGGATTGCCACATGGCGCTTTTTTTGGTGTAGGAGCGGTAGTCGCGAGCCGTTTGGCTGATAAAGGAAAAGAAGCACAGGCAATTTCAATAATGTTTGCTGGTTTAACGCTGGCCAATTTAATAGGAGTGCCAATTGGTACTTATATAGGGCACCATTTTATATGGCGTTATACTTTTGTTTTAATTGCCATTGTCGGAATGCTAACCTTTTTATTTATTTCCTTATGGATGCCAAACCTGGAGAAAAGTGGGAATGTAAATATGAAAACACAATTGTTGTTTTTCAAAAAAACAGAAGCATGGTTAATTATCGGAATTACCGCTATTGGTTTCGGAGGCTTGTTTGCCTGGATTAGTTACATCGCTCCTTTATTAATTAATGTTTCTAAATTTTCACCAGAAGATGTTTCGTATATTTTAATATTAGCAGGATTCGGAATGGTGGTTGGAAATTTTCTGGGAGGGAAGCTGGCGGATAGATATTCACCCGCACCCACCGTATTAGCGTTGCTGTTTATAATGGTGATCGATTTAATTATGGTTTACTTTTTCTCTTTCAATCAGTACATATCTTTATTCTTTACGTTTTTAACCGGAGCAATTTCGTTCTCGGTAATTGCGCCAATCAATATGTTAATGATTAAAACAGCCAAAGATGCTGAGATGATTGCATCAGCTGCACTTCAGGGAAGTTTTAATATTGGGAATGCCCTGGGTGCTTTTTTAGGCGGATTGCCTCTGACTGCCGGTTACAGTTATGCTTCTCCAAATCTTATAGGAGTTGGTATGGCGGGTATCGGAATGGTTATAACCATAATATTAATGCAAAAACATAAAACGAATTTGCAATTGCAAAACGTGTAATAAATAAAACTCCAAAATAGCAAACCCTTAAACATTCTTGTTTAAGGGTTTTTTTGTGCTTTATAGAAAGCGGGAATTCTTTGTTTTTATCAGACTTGTCGAAATTATCCACTCTTAGCAATTTGATAATGTTTGTGGTTGTAATCGATTGTTTTTTTATTAAAAATGCATCAAATGAATATTTAGGAATAATATATTTAATATTTTTTCACAATATAAATTACACATGTCGTATAAAAACACAACTTTATTTTTCATATGTAATTTTTTTTAGGAAATTTTTATGAATTTTAATTTTTTATATAAAAAAAATATTTATGTTTGTGTAATCGATTACATGATGTTACAAGCACTAAAATCAGCCTTTTTAATTAGCCTGTTAAAAAACTTAAAAGCCTTGGTATTATTGAGTCGATGAAAGCTTTTCTCAGTATTAAAACAGAATAATTTATAAAACAAAAAACCACAAAAACAATTAATAACTTAAACACTAAACCATGAATTTTAAAGATTTATTTAATAAAAGAACAAATTGTTTTGCAATTGTTTTCTTATTGTGCTTATTCATGAGCAATCACGTAAGTGCGCAAAATGTAACACTCGAGGGGACGGTAAGAGATGCCGTGGGTATGAGTCTTCCGGGAGTTAATGTATTAGAAAAGGGAACTAAGAATGGTACCTCTACTGATTTTGACGGGAAATATAAGTTAAAGCTTAGCAATCCTAAAACGGCTGTATTAACTTTTTCTTTTATAGGATTTAAAACAAAGGAAGTTTCTGTTAGTGGAAAAACTAAAGTTGATGTGGCATTAGTAGAAGATTCAAACAACCTGAATGAAGTTGTAGTGGTTGGATACTCAAGTGTAAAAAAATCTGATTTAACAGGAGCTGTTTCTGTAGTTTCAGGAAATGATTTGAGAAAAAATCCTGTAGCTAATTTAGCAGAAGCTCTTACAGGTCGTGTGGCTGGGGTTCAGGTAACTTCTTCCGAAGGTTCTCCAGATTCTGAAATTAAAATTAGAATTCGTGGTGGTGGATCATTAACACAAGACAGTGCGCCTCTTATTTTAGTAGATGGATTTCCTGTAAACAGTATGAATGATGTTCCGGCTGCTGATGTAGAATCACAAACGATTTTAAAAGATGCTTCTTCAACTGCAATTTACGGTTCAAGAGGAGCAAACGGAGTAATACTTATTACTACTAAAAGAGGTAAAGATGGAGCGATATCTGTAAACTATAATATGTTTTATGGTATGAAAACGTTGGCAAAACAAATTGATGTTCTTCCAACAGAAGATTTTGTGAAATGGCAGTACGAATATGCTTTGCTTGATGCACCAACTCCTGGAGATGTTAGTTCTTACGAAAAATATTTTGGGACATGGCAAGATAGAGATTTATATAATGGTGTAAAGGGTGATAATTGGCAAAAACAAATTTATGGACGTACTGGAGAAGTACAAAGCCGTGATTTAGGAATACGTGGTGGTTCTGATAAAATCAATTTCAATTTTAATTATGCTCATTATGATGAAAAAGCGATTATGGTTGGTTCAGATTTTAAAAGAAACAACTTATCATTAGCATTAAATAGTAAAGCTTCTGATAAGATTGATCTTGCTCTTACAATGCGTTACGCTGATACAGAAATTAATGGAGGTGGACTTAACGAACAAAAAGAAGTTTCTTCTGCAGATGCACGTTTACGTCATGCCGTTGGTTACTCTCCAATTCCATTGCCAGGTTTAACAACAGATAATACTGATGAAGCAGTTTCTAGTTATTTGGTAAATCCGTTTGTAGCTACGGCTGATGCTGATCGCCAACAGTTTAGAAAAGTATTTAATATGTTAGGTAGTTTTTCTTGGAAAATAATTGAGAATTTACAGTTTAAATCAGATTTTGGATTGGATAATTTTTACTACCAGGATTACCGTTTCTACGGTCGTAGTACTTATTATGTAAACAATGCACCTGCATCAGAAAATCAGGGTATGCCGGCTCTTACTATTGGAGATCGTAAAGATGACAGATTTAGAAATGCAAATACACTTAGTTATGATTTCAAAAAATTACTTGGAGAACAGCATAATTTAAGAGTTCTTGTTGGAGAAGAGATGATTGAGACACACTCAAATCAAGTGATGACCGTCATTCATGGTTTTCCTAAATTCTTTGATTTTGAACAGGCACAAAAACTTACTACTCAGGGTAAACCAAATTCTGTAGACAACTACTATAGTCCTGATGACAAATTACTTTCGTTTTTTGGTAGTGTAAATTATGATTTCAAAGATCGTTATTTATTTACAGCAACTTACCGTGCGGATGGTTCTAGCAGATTCTTAGGTGACAATCGTTGGGGTTACTTTCCAGCGGCTGCCGTTGCATGGAAATTGTCTGAAGAAAGCTTCTTAAAAAATACATCATGGATCAATTTACTTAAACTTAGATTGAGTTATGGTGAAGCTGGAAATAATAATATTCCGGTAGGACAAACAGTTCAAAATTTCGAATCTTCAACAACAACATGGATTAATGGAGTTGGAAGTATTTGGGCTGCATCTAAAACATTGGCTAATCCTGACTTAAAATGGGAAACTACAGTGACTCAGAACTTAGGTCTTGACTATGATTTCTTCAAAGGTCGTTTAACAGGATCTTTAGAGGTATATAAAAATGTAACCAAAGATCTTTTAATCCTTTTCCCAGTTGCCGGAACAGGTTATGATAATCAATACAGAAACATGGGAGAAACTCAAAATAAAGGTTTTGAAGCTACTATGAATGTGGTAGCAATTGAAAAACCAAATTATGGTTTGAACTTCTCTTTTAATATTGGTGTAAACGAAAACAGAATCAACTCTCTTGGAGTAATGAGTAACTTCGGTATGAATACAAACTGGGCATCAACTCAAATCGGAAACGATTATGCAGTAAATGTTGGTTCTCCAATTGGTTTAATGTACGGATACAAGAGTGATGGTCGTTATGAAATCTCAGATTTCGATTATAACGGAACAGCTTATACTTTGAAAGCAGGAGTTGCAAATGCTTCTACTGTTGTTGGAAATGTGCAGCCGGGTTATATGAAATTAAAAGATATTAATGGAGATGGAGTTGTAAATAATAGCGACCTTACTATTATTGGAAATGCAAATCCAAAAGCTACCGGAGGTTTTGCAATCAACGCAAATGCTTACGGATTTGATTTCTCAGCAGCATTCAACTATAGTATTGGAAATGATATTTATAATGCAAACAAAATTGAGTTTACAACGTCTAACCAAAATGGACAATACAGAAATTTAAGTTCAGAAATGGCTGATGGAAAAAGATGGACAAATCTTGATGTTGAATCAGGAACATTAGTAACAGATCCTACTGCGTTAGCGGCACTTAATGCTAATACAACAATGTGGTCTCCATTTATGAGCCGTTTTGTTTTCAGTGACTGGGCAGTTGAAGATGGTTCTTTCTTAAGACTTAACACGCTTACTTTAGGTTATACTGCACCAAGCATTTTTACAAATGCAATACACGCTACTAAAGTAAGAGCTTACTTAACAGCGACAAATGTTTTTGTTCTTACAAATTACTCAGGTCCAGACCCGGAGGTTTCTACAAGAAGAAATACTCCACTTACGCCGGGTGTTGATTATTCAGCGTACCCACGTAGCAGACAATTGGTTTTTGGTTTAAACCTAAGTTTTTAATTTAATAATTATCACGATGAAACATAAAATAATAATAGCGGGTCTAATTATAGCAAGTTTTTTTACTTCTTGTCAGGAAGATTACCTGGACGCGCCAGCACAATCAACATTAGATGAATCAGTAATTTTTTCTACAGCCGGACTTGCAAAAGGGGCGGTTGATGGAATAAAAGTACCATTTGCAGAAACAAACTCTTACAGAGGTCGTTTTCTTCCTTTTTATGGATTAAATACTGATGTTGAATGGTATAACAGTTCTCAAACAGCTGGAGATGCTGCTGATTTATGTGTTTACGATGCTAAACCTATAAATTCGCAAATGAATACTACAAACAATGCCTGGGCAATGATGTATTCTGGAGTAGAACGTGCTAATATTTGTATCCGTGGTTTACGTCAATACGGAGATCCAAGACCAGGAACAGATCTTGGTTATTTATTAGGAGAGGCTTTAACTTTAAGAGCTATTTACTATGCAGATTTAATTAAAGCATGGGGAGATGTTCCGGCTCGTTTTGAACCAATTAATTCAGCAACAATTTATTTGCCTAAATCAAGTCGCGATGTAGTTTACAAACAAATCATTCAGGATTTGGGAGAAGCAGCTACATTAGTGCCTTGGCCAAATGAAACTGCTGCTACAAATTCTGTAGAAAGAATTAACAAGGCATTTGTAAAAGGATTGCGTGCACGTTTAGCCTTGGCTGCAAGTGGATTCCAACAATATCCTGACGGAATTAGAAGAAGTACAGATCCTGCACTTTCAGTTGCGGCTATGTACAGATTAGCTTTAGATGAAGCGCGTTCTGTAATAGGTAGTGGAAAAGCACATTTAGAGCCTTCATTTGAAACATTCTGGAAAAAATACAACCAAGAAGTTACTACTGCTGGTGGAGAATCTCTTTGGGAACTTCCTTTTGCAGATGGTAGAGGAAGAATGTTGTTTAGTTTTGCTGTTCGTCACACGACAAACGATCAGTTTCATGCCAATGGAGCTAACCGTGGAGGTACTGCAGGACCACTTCCTTTTGTATTTTATGACTACGATCAGGCAGATACACGTAGAGATGTAACTTGTGTTCCTTATAAATATGGTACTGCAGTTAATAATGTTGCAAAACAAGAATTAGGTGCATTAAATACTTGGTATTTTGGTAAATACCGTTACGAATGGATGACTCGTTTTGTTACTTCAACTAATGACGATGGTGTAAATAAAATCTACATGCGTTATGCTGAGGTTCTTCTTATTGCTGCTGAAGCGGCTAACGAATTAGAAGGTCCGGCTGCTGCAGCTCCTTATTTAAAAGAAGTGCGTAGAAGAGCATTCCCATCAGCAGCTCAGGCTATAAAGGTTGATGCTTATGTAAACGCTTTAACTAGTAAAACTGCTATGTTTGATGCTCTTGTTAACGAAAATAAATATGAATTTACTGGTGAGATGGAGCGTAAGCAAGCACTTATTCGTTGGAATTTGCTAAAAACAAATCTGGATAAGGCTAAACAAAAAATGACAAGTCTTGCAGCGCGTACAGGAGAATATGCTGATGTTCCGGCGACATTATACTATAAATTTAAAGCAGATAATGTATCTCTTGATATTTATGGATTGAACAAAGGTGAAACCACAAATCCTGGTCCAACTTATACTGCTTTTCCATGGACGTGGACAGGAGCAGCGGCAGATACTAAGATAAATTCATTATACAAACCAGGTGTTAATCCAGATAACAGACAATTCTGGCCAATATGGCAAGTGTTTATTGATGGAAGTAATGGGCAATTAGTTAATGATTACAATTATTAAGTCTTAGAAAAAATATAATCAATTATAAGTTATTATGATGAAAACAAAATATATATTAAAAGGATTAATAGCCACATTACTTCTTGCATTTGCAGTTTCAAGCTGTGAAAGTTATACTGAGGAGCTATTAGATGGTATAGGAAATACAAGAGAGTTTTCTCCGATTGCACTTACTGCAAAAGTAAAAAACCAGACTTTCGTTGAATTGAACTGGACAGTTAATCCGGAAGCAGATCATTATACTGTAGAGTTTAGTGCCGATGATCCAACATTTAAGGTTATCTATAAAACATTACAAGTTACCGGAGCGCAATTGCCTTTGACAGTTCAACTTGAAGGTGAAACTACCTATTCAATAAGAGTAAAGGCTGTCACAACTGGTTTGGATGATTCAAAATGGTCAGTAACAACTGCAACAACTTTATCTGAGCAACTTTTCTTCCCTGTACAGCCTGCAGATATTGAAGCAAAACAAGTGACTTTAAGATGGGTTCCTAATAGTAATGTAACACAAATTTCGGTAATGCCAGGAAGTATTACACATACTATTACTGCAGCTGAAAAAACAGCTGGTGTGGCTGTCGTAACAGGACTTACAGGAGAAACTGCTTACACTGCTACTTTGTTAAATGGAACTAAGAAAAGGGGCGTTGTAGCTTTTACTACAGGAATTGATATTGGAACTGGTATTTTGGTGAAACCGACAGATAATTTGAGTACAGTCATTGCAGCTGCACCTTCTGGATCTATTTTGGTATTAATGCCGGGAGATTATACAGCATATAGCGGAGAGATTGTTTTAAGTAAATCGATCACAATAAGAGGACTACGTCCGGCAGATCGACCAAAATTGCATGTTAGATTCACTCTTGGTGTTGGTACAGCTAATTTTTCATTAATTGATTTAGATTCAGAAGGAACATTAACAGGAGATAATAATTTTATTACAATTTCTGGTGCTAGTAGTAATTATGGAGATGTATTAATTAGTGGTTGTTATGTTCATGATTATTTACGTGCCTTAATGTATGGAAATGCAGCTACAGCAAAATTAAATTCATTTACTGTGGATAATACTATAGTTAAAAATGTAAATACTAATGCACAAGCTGATTTTATAGATTTCAGAAATACATATGTAGCAAGTATAGTTGTAAAAAACAGTACTTTTGATTCTTGTTCAATAGGACGTGATTTTGTTAGAGCTGATGCTGTAGTTCCTACTAACGGTTTTTCAGGAACTGGACTAACAACAAATGTATTAATTGACAGTTGTACATTGTATAATGTATCAAATACTGCAGCACCAAAAAGAATTTTATATGTTCGTTTTGGAGCAAATACATCAACGGTAAAAAATACTTTGATCACTTCAACAACTGCAATTTATACAAATCAGGCTCTTACTGTAATGCCAACATTTAGTAAAAATTATTATTATACAGCACCAAGTTTTATGGATGCTACTATTGCAAATAATAAAATTGATGCTTCTGGAACTACAGCAAATCCTCAATTTGTTGATCCGGCAACAGGTAATTTTAAAGTTCAAAATCAAACATTAATTGATAATAAAATTGGTGATCCACGTTGGTTAAAATAAGAAAATTATAATATTTAGATTTAGTCGAAAAAGGGATGCAATTTTGCATCCCTTTTTTGTTTTCAGAAATATAATAGCAAACAATTAAATCTGCTTTACATCGTAAATCTTTAAATTAAGGCAACAAGCGCTTTGGTTTTATTCCAATTCAATACAATCAAAAATGTCGTTTTTTAATACTATTTCAGAAATCTCCGTTTCACTCTCAATTCGTAAAATGTTATCACAATCCTCGAGATCAAAGTTCCATTTGGCATGAGGTAGCAATTCGCTAAGCAAAGCTGTTGCGAATTCTAATTTCGATTTTGTATCAATTGAAGTCTTAAAAACATGAATCATAAATCTGCTTTTTTATGAGGCAAATTTCACGAAATGCTTTTGGAATTGATAGGATTTCACAATCAATAATTAGGACTTATCAATCATTTTACGGTATTGAACCGGAGTCAGTCCTTCATGTTTTTTAAAGAATCTGCTAAAGTAGGAATGATCCTCATGTCCAACCTGCATGGCTATTTCGTTTACCGAAAGAGTTGTTTGATAAAGTAAATATTTTGCCTCAAGCACTATGGTTTCATCAATCCATTTTGTTGCCGACTTTCCTGTAGCAGCCTTAATCGATTTGTTAAGATGATTTGGCGTTACATTCAAAAGCGAAGCATAATAATTTACCTGATGATTTATTTTGATATGATCGTAAATAAGCGCCCTGAATTTTGACGAAAGTATGGTTGCGGCACTATTGTTTTGGGTTGTTTTAATGTTGTTTTTATTCATTTCACAGAACAAAGTCATCAAATAAGACTGCACGATTTCTAAATTAGCTTTTTCACTTTCGACATATTCATATTGCAGACGGCTAAATAAATTGTAAATAAAAGGAAAGTCGGTTTCTGAAACTGAAATTTTGGGATTACCACCAATTTTCAGGAAGTCAAATTCATGTAGCATTTCGGTTCCACCATATTTACCTATTAAAACATCAGGGTGAAATTGGCAAACAAAACCAACATGCTTATTGTTGAGGTGCTCTATTGAAAAAATCTGACCAGCCGGAACTACAATAATTCCGTTAGAATAGGTGTGATATTCCTCAAAACCAATTTTGATGCTATGCATGCCCGAGGTTATAAAAATGATCGTATGACAGCTATGTTTAGAAGGCGGAACCGGAAATCGCAATCCCATCATTTCCTCGATCTTCAGACAAAAAAAATGGTCTGAATTCGATTTAAAAAGTAAGTGCATCGGATTTTCTTCACCAAGAAATTTTTCCCGGAAACCTTTTGCTTCATACGTTTTTATTTTTTCATCGGATTTAGTTTTCATTGTTTAAAATAATACAATCTGAAATCGAGCAATTGACAAAGCGCATGATGTTTTTGATACAATTCTTCCACCACTTCAATAAGGTCGTCGTTGTCCTGATATAAGCTAAAAAAAGCTTTATCAATCGTACTGCTGCTCGCAATTTTGTTATAAGTGGATCCGTAGCCAGAAATAGCGCGCGCACCGGTTACATCCAGAAAATATTGTGCTTCTTCTTCGCTTAAATCTAATATTTTTTTATTGGCAAAATGAATCACTTTTCCTTTCATTTTTCCTTCAAAAAGTTCCGCAATTTCTTCTAGGCTGTAGTAATAATCATGAAGACAAATATTGTTGGGTTCGCCGGGCATTACCAGATATATGATTTCGTAATCTTTAAAATTATGATCTTCGTAAAGTAATGTATTCAGACTTTCTTCCAGCCCTTCAATAGTATCGCAGGTTTTATAAATACTTGCAATGCCCTGGTCTATAGCAATTTCTTCTAAGTTTTTAACGACTTGAGTCTCCAAATATGTATCTACATCAGGAACGCCTTCCAGACAGAAAATAAATTTATCATGCTCCATAACAGTACACTTTCAGGTTCAGGGTGAATGGTGAAAAGACGCTCTTTGTTTTCGTTTTAACAAATGTATTTTTTTATGCGGAAAAACTGTTATAGGATACCAATTTTAACTTGCTTTTTGGATTCCTAATCTTTTACTCCACACATTTCTTATTGTAGATGAGTGGGTGCAACTGTTGTGTTATTGCTATCAAAACAGTTTTACAATGAAATGTCTTACAGCTTACTAAGACAAATTTGATACAATTTAGAACAATTGAATTCAGTTATTTGTAACGATCAATAACTAATTTTGATTCAATGAATTTTCATTTCCAAAACAAATAAAAAAGTCAAAAATGATAAACGAGAGAGTGATGGAGAAATTGGCAATCTTAGCAGATGCTGCAAAATATGATGTTTCGTGTTCGTCTAGTGGAAGTAAACGTGAGAATAAAGATAAAGGACTCGGAGATGCTAAAGGATATGGTATTTGTCATGCCTATACAGAAGACGGTCGTTGTGTGTCATTGTTGAAAATTTTACTTACAAATCATTGCATTTTTGATTGCGCTTATTGCGTAAGCAGAAAAAGTAATGACGTTAAGCGAGCAGCTTTTACGGTGCAGGAAGTGGTTGATCTTACAATAGGTTTTTACAGAAGGAATTATATTGAAGGATTATTTTTAAGCTCCGGTATTTTTGATAATCCTGATTATACAATGGAACGTTTGGTTCGGATTGCCAAGAAACTGCGACTGGAAGAAAATTTTAATGGATATATTCATCTAAAGGCAATTCCGGGCGCGAGTGACGAATTGATGAAACAAGCCGGAATATATGCAGATCGTTTGAGCGTAAATGTTGAAATGCCAACAGAGCAAAGCTTAAAATTATTGGCGCCAGATAAAAATCATATCGATGTGATTAAACCAATGGAATATCTGAAAAATGAAATTGTGGGTCATAAAGAAGAAAAGAAACTAAATTATAAAGCGCCTGCTTTTGCTCCCGCAGGTCAGAGTACGCAAATGGTTATTGGGGCAACAAAAGAAAGCGATCTTGAAATTTTGGGCATGGCAGATTATTTTTATGAGAAGATGAATATGAAACGTGTTTATTATTCTGGTTATGTGCCTATTAGTTATGATAGCAGGCTTCCGTCTATTGGAACGCCGGTGCCTATAATACGCGAAAACCGTTTGTATCAAGCCGATTGGCTAGTTCGTTTTTACGGATTTAAAGTAAATGAAATTGTTGGTTTCAACCAGCCAAATCTTGATCTTGATATCGATCCAAAACTAGGATGGGCTTTGCGCAACCTCAATCAATTTCCAGTTGATATTAATACAGCCGATTTAGAGCTTATAAAGCGTATTCCCGGCATAGGTTATTTAAGCGCCAAAAAAATTGTAGCAGCGAGACAATTTAAAAAACTGCTTCCGGACGATTTAAAAAAATTAGGGATTGCTTACACGCGCGCCAAATTTTTTCTGGCGTTTGTTACTCCATTTCAATTGCAGCGTGATTTAACTTCGATTCAAATCAAAGATCAAATTTTAAATCTGCAAAACAGTAAATACAAAAATGACTTCTCGAATCAACTTGCATTATTTTAATCAGAATGGTACAGATAATTTATGACGGAACTTTTGAGGGCTGGCTCACAGCCATTTTTGAAATTTATGAATATAAATTTGATGATGTTGTATTTGCTAAAAAGGAAGCTTCTGCAGCTTTGCTTTTTGCAACCCACCATAAGGTAGTGACAGATCCGGAAAAAGCAAATCGCGTTTTAAGCGGAATAAAAAAACGACTTTCAGCAGGAGGATTTTCAGATTTTTATAAAGCATTTTTTTCTGATTTGAGTGAGATAGAACAAATCATGTTTCAATTTGCTAAATATGCATTAGCAAATTCAAAAAATATTGAAGGAGATTTTAGCAACAGTGCGGTTTGGGATTTAAGAAAGGCAGCCAGATTGACCAGAAGGGAAGCGCATCGTATGGAAGCATTTGTTCGTTTTAAACTCACAAAGGATAATTTATATTATGCCATCGTTGAGCCGGATTGTGATGTTTTGCCCATTATCGAAAATCATTTTAAAAAACGCTACGCAGACCAGCGCTGGTTAATATATGATGCGAAGCGTAAATATGGCATTTTTTATGACTTGGAAAATGTTTCAACAATCGAATTGGAATTTAATACCGAATGTAATTCTTCTAAATTCTTAGCTGAAATATGCGACGAACAAGAAGAGTTTTTTCAAAATTTGTGGCGTTGTTTTTTTAACAGTGTGAATATTGAATCGAGAAAAAACATGAAACTTCATATTAAGCATATGCCAAAAAGATATTGGAAGCATTTGATTGAGAAAATTCCGGTCCTAAAAAACTAATAAAAGGTAGTTTAAAATAAATCAATTCTGTTCAACCAGCTCAATATCCATCGTTTTTATTAATCCTTCCTGAAAAGTATAAATGTGTTTTACTAAACCGTCAAACATTAGATTGCCTTGTAAATCCTTTACATTTTGATGAACCTTAACTTCTAAACTTCCGTTTTCTCTTTCAGTAAAACCTACTGGCTCAACTTTCGGATTTATTTCTGCCCACTGCCTGGTCCAATACTGTTTAATTTCATCGTGTCCGGATATGTAACCGCCTTCCCAGGCTTTTGACCATTGAACATCTGATTGCATTGTTGAAAGCGCATTGTCTATGTTTCTTTCGTTAAATGCGGAATAGGCTTTTTTGATTGTGTTTTCGAAGCTCATTATTGTGTTTTTAAATTATGATTTTTGTATAAAATTCTAAAATTCATTTTAGTTCTTATTCATTATAAATACCGCAATTTTTCTTCTTCTATATCTAAATAGTGCATTTGTCTCCTAATAATAGATTCGTCTAAAGTTTGGTCTTCTTTGTTTTTCTGTACTAACCACTGTCGCTGCTGGTTTAATAAATCAAGATAGATAACTTTAAGTTCTTCCCCAATCGATTCGTCATCTATTCCATTGCTGTGGAGTTCCCATTTTTGTATGAGATGTTGTAACGAGGTATTGTTTTCTATCTCATTATTATAATTGGTTTTTAGGTAATCTGTAGCATATTCTGCTAACTCTTTTCGGACATTATTGTACGCTTCTTCACGCGGAACGGGATCATAAATATCTGTAAGTTTAATTTTTTTGATAAAATAGGGTAATGTTAATCCCTGAATCAATAAAGTCAAAAGAATAACAATAAAGGTGATAAATAAAATAAGGTTACGCTGTGGAAAGCCATTTCCATTATTCAAATAAACCGGTATTGATAACGCTGCAGCGAGAGAAACTACACCCCGCATTCCGGTCCATCCCAGGATAAAAGGAGTCTTTATACCCGGATTTCTTGTGTCTGCTACTGTGATGAAGTTGCGGGCGATCATCGTCACAACTACCGCTCCATAAGAAGAAAGCATTCGACTTACGATTAATACAAGAGTAATAAGTACACCATATCCAATTGCTGAAGGAAGACTAACTTGTTCAAGTCCTTTAGTAATTTGTGGAAGATCTAATCCGATTAGCATAAAAACGAATCCGTTTAATATAAAACAAAGGCTTTCCCAAACATTTACACCCCTCAAGCGTGATTTACTGCTAAGAAAGCGATGCCTGTTATTCGATAGAAGTAAACCTCCGCTTACTACAGCCAGTACACCAGAGCAGTGCACTTCTTCGGCAGCTAGATAGATAATATACGGTGTTAGTAGAGACAGAACAATATCAACATTAGCATCAGTAGGTAAATATTTATGAGCTTTCATAAAAAGCCATCCTATTAATAAACCAATGGATACGCCGCCAATAATCATCCAGCTAAAACTTGCAGCGGCTTTATAAAATATAAATTGCTCTGTTGCAACAGCGATCATGGCAAATCTGAAAATAATTAAAGACGAGGCATCATTCAATAAACTTTCGCCTTCTAATATAGATGAAATAGCTTTTGGAACTTTAACGAATTTTAGAATAGCACCTGCGCTCACGGCATCTGGTGGCGATACAATACCACCCAATACAAAACCTAATGCCAGTGAAAATCCGGGAATAACATAATTTGCGACTAATGCTACTGAAAGTGCAGAAAGAAAAACGACTACAAAAGCAAAACTTGTAATAATTCTTCGCCAACGCCACATTTCTTTCCACGAAACAGTCCAGGCGGCTTCATACAATAAGGGAGGAAGAAAAATAAGGAATATGAGTTCAGGTTTGATATTAATGAATGGTACACCAGGAATAAAACTAATTACTAATCCTGCCAGTACCAATAGTACAGGATAAGCAACTTTTATTTTATTGGCGAGCATAATGAGCAATAAAATAACAATTAACAGGCCTAGATAAAAAGGAAAGTTTTCAAACATTCTTTGGGTTTATAAAAGAAATTAATTTTAGTTTTTTGTGGAAAGCCGATTAAAATCTAATTTTTGTTAATTGAAGAATTTGATTAAAATCATTCCTTAGCTAAATTAATTAATTTTAATTGATTATAAATGAGAAGATTTATCGATTCTTTTTTGATTAAAGTATCAAAATGATTGGACAAAAATTAAGCGATACTTCGTATTATTACTGAAAAAACATAATACCTCTGTTAAAGAAAATCACGTAGTGAAGTGCAAATTGTATAAATCCAATTACTGTATTTCAACTGCATTTTGTTGCTTATTTGTTACAATAGAATTTCGCCTTTTGTATTGAAAAGTTACAAGGTTTTTTTCTGAATTTTCTATAATAGGGATGTAAATATTAAAGGTAACTCCCTTGTTTAAATCGCCATCAGCAACTATAATTCCCTTGTGATTCTCTACAATTTTTTTTACTATCGCTAAACCAATTCCTGTACCTGAATAATCTTCGGTATGATGGAGTCTTTGAAATATCACAAAGATATTTTGGTTATACTGCGGTTCAAAACCAATTCCGTTATCTTTAAAACTAAGATTCCAGTAATCACATTTTTGCTGACCATTATGCAGATTAAGTAGCCTGAATTCTTCATTTTTAAGAATAGTAGATGCTATCATAATCTGAGGAGGGACTTCGGGTATAGAGAATTTCAGTGAGTTGCTGATTAAATTGTAAATAAGCTGTCGAAATTGGAAGGCTATTATATTTACCGGTATCAATCCTTTTGTTTCAAAAACCGCCTTTTTTTGACGAATTTTATCATTAAGTTCAGCTTTTACATCTTCAATAATATGCTTTAAATCGTTCATTTCATATTGATGATCGGCAGTACTAACTCTTGAAAAATCCAATAGGTCCTCAATAAGCTGTCGCATTCTTGTTGCTGCAACATGTATACGTGTAAGGTTATTTTTTCCGCCTTCGGTCATGTTTTCCATTTCTTTCTCCATGATAATTGAAATGAAAATTTGAATTTTTCGAAGCGGTTCCTGAAGATCGTGGCTTGAAATAAAATTGAAAGCAAGCAGTTCTTTATTTGCATTTAGTAATTCAATAGCTCTTTTTTCTTTTTCAGCATTTTGAAACTCTAATTCCTGATTTACTATCAATAATGCAGCAGTTTGTGTTTTTAGTTTTTGGAGCAAATCTTCTTTCTCAATTAATTCCTCGGCTTCTTTCAAAGCACGGGTTATTTTTTGCATTAAAGACGAAAAATTATTTTTAGAGATGTAATCTGTTACGCCTTCTTTTATTAGCATTACTGCATTTTCCTCGCCAATGGTTCCGGAAACGATGATGAAAGGTGTATTAAGTGCTCTTTCTTTTATTATTTTAAAAGCAGAGACAGCATCAAATGAAGGTAAATTATAGTCAGATAATATAATATCAGGTGAAAAGACATCCAGCGACTCTTCGAAACCTTTTCGTGATTCAACTGTTTTTGAAACAAATGACATCCCGGATTTTTTCAAATGCCGTACTATTAAATCCGCATCCGAAGTATTATCTTCCAAGATCAATACTTTTATATCTTTTTTCATTTGATATGGAATCATAGCTTTTGTATTAAATAACAATTTGTTAAGTCCTTATAGGGCAGGCTGGCTTAATATCATCCAGTACATTCCCATCTCTTTTATAGCATTAAAAAAATTATTGCTGTCTACAGGTTTCACAATGTAACTGTTGGCACCCAGACTGTAACATTTGGCGATATCGGGATCTTCTTGTGAAGAGGTAAGGATGACCACCGGTATCGATTTCAGTTCAGCATCCATTTTTACTTTTTCCAGTACCTGTATTCCGGACATCTTTGGCATTTTTAAATCTAAAAGAAAAAGCTTGGGATGCGCTTTTGGATTCCTGTCGGAATAGATACCGCGGCAGTAAATAAAATCAAGCGCTTCCGCTCCATCTTTTACATGTAAAAGTTTGTTTGTAAAACCGCTTTTGTTTAGAGCGCGGATCGTTAGTACAGCGTCTTCCATACTGTCTTCGGCAAATAAAATTTCAATATCGTCGTAGTTCATTTTTTTAGTTTTAATGTTTAATAGTTGGCAGGCTAAAGTAAAATTTAGCACCTGCATCTAATTCTGATTCTGCCCACACTGTTCCATAATGCCGATTAACGATTTTTTGCACGATAGCCAGGCCAATTCCTGTTCCTGAAAACTCTTCCTGTGAATGCAGGCGCTGAAAAACACCGAACAATTTATCGTAATAAGCCATATCGAAGCCAGCACCGTAATCTTGTATAGAATATATTATTTGATCGTCTTTGCAGACTGAGGTAATTTTAATTCGGGTTTCTGATTTATATTTGGAATACTTAATTGCATTAGAAATTAAATTTATCCAAACTTGTTTGATCAGTGAAGAATCTCCAGTAGATGAATCAAGCTCATCGATTTCGAATAGAGGAGTGTTTTCGTCTTTCTCAATTATTATTTCATTGATGACTGCATTTACTAAGGCTTTCATGTTTATATTATTAGAGGATACCTGCTTACGGCCTAATTTGCTAAAAGCCAGTAAATCGTCTATTAATACTCCCATTTTTTTTGAATTTTTTATGATAGCCTGAAGTATGTTTTTTCCATCATCATCAATTAAATCGATATGATCTTCTGTTAAAATTTGGGTATAACCATTGATAGCTCGTATTGGAGCGCGAAGATCGTGTGAAACTGAATAGGAAAATGCTTCCAGTTCTTCCTGTGCTTTTTTTAATTCATCATTGGCTAATGTCAGTTCTTTACTTCGCTTTTCCTGATACGCCAGTTCCCTGTTTTTGACAATTAGTTCTGCTGCACGCTTTTGTTTCTCAACTTTTCTTTTTTCTTTTAGAATGTTTTCAGCTGCTAATTTTTTGTTTGCAATAATAAGTTCGGCTGCACGCTTTTCTTTTTCCTTACTTTGTATAGCAAGTTCTTTATTGGCAATGATCAATTCGGCAGCACGTTTTTCTTTTTGTTCGTTCTGAAATTTGAGTTCTTTATTCGCAATAACAAGTTCTGCGGCACGTTTCTCTTTTTCTTCATTCTGAAAGGCAAGTTCCTTATTCGCAACAATTAATTCCTTTGCTCTTTGTTCTTTTTGTTGGTTCTGAAATTTCAATTCCTTATTAGCTATAACTAATTCGGCAGCACGTTTTTCTTTTTCTTCATTCTGAAAAGCAAGTTCTTTATTTGCTACAGCAAATTCAGACGCTCTTTTTTCCTTTTCTTGTGCTTGTACTGCTAATTGCAGGAATTGGGTTTTTGCCAGTGTAATGTCTGTAGCTATTTTTAAAATTTTACTGGGTTTGCCCAAAATATCAAAAATGGGATTGTAACTCCCGGAAAGCCATATTAATTTTCCATTTTTGGCTACTCTTATAAATTCATCTTTTTGATGAATTCCTTTTTTTAGATTATCCCAAAATAACTGATAGGCTCTGGATTGTGAATAGGCTGGATTTACTAAAATGCGATGATGTTGACCTAAAAGATCTCCATCATTGTAACCCATAATTTCCAGAAAATTTTTGTTAGCACTTAATATATTACCGTCAAGATCAAATTCAATTGATGCATTTGAGTTATCAATTGCATTAACATGATTGCTAAGTTGCTGTTCTTTTGCTTTTAATTGCTCTTTGAGATCCAGGATTTCAGCCGATAGATTTGTCTTGAGAATTTCTGGTTTTAAATTTTTCTTTTGGGTATTTTCAAAGGTTACTTCATTGTAAAGTAACGTAGTCTTTTTCTTTGTTTTATTGTTTTGAGAAACTAGTTCTTTTTTTGGGATATTAAGTTCTGTATTCTTGTGATCATTTTCTTTTTTAATCAGTAAGATTCGATCGGTGGGAGAGATTAATTCCTTATTGGCCTTTTTTTCTTTGTTAGTCATATAATACGAAGTTATATTTAGAAAAATAATGGCAGTAATTTGCTGGAAAAGCACCTATATTTTAGTAATTATGAGAATGCCTGGCTAAAATCTCATTTGAGAATAGCAGGCTTTTTAACGAATATAGCGAAATTAAATAACTAAACCCTTACTTATTGTATCTATTATAAGAAACATATTTTGGTTGTAGTAAGAGTTTCACAATTGTTTTTAATAATAATATGAAATTCTGATAGGATTGAAGATGTATTTACTCCTGTTCTAAATTATCAACAGCAGAAATTTGATCCAAGATATTGGTTTGGTTTGGCGAAATATAGTTTTTTACTTCAGTGGGAGCTTCTTTCTTAAAAAGAATATCTAATGCATTGTATAGTTTTAATAAAACATCTCTGTCTTGCTTTTCAATTTCTAAGGCGGTATTAAAATTAAAGACATAATTATTCGAATTGCGTACTTCTACTTTTATCGTTTTTGATGTGATTTTAAATTTAACTATATCCATATTGTTGTTTGTGAGTTACTTAGTTTCTAAAAAAGGTCAAGAAAGTAATTTTTTTGTCTGATGTAAAGTTAGGTTTTAATAGTATTAAATCCAATAAAAAACCTGTAATCAATTATCTAATATAGGATTGTTTTTCAATTGACGAGAAAAGTAGGACTTGTCCGGTTTACCCTTTTAACGGGTTTTTTATTTCTTAATCTAGATTAATCGATAAACAGCTATAACAGAGGTAAATTTGTATAAGAAATCAAAACAACTTAATAAATACAATATCATGGAAAATACAATTTTAGGTTTACACCATATCACTGCAATCGCAGGTGACGCTACACGTAATTTCAATTTTTACTCAAAAATACTAGGATTAAGATTTATCAAGAAAACAGTGAATTTTGACGATCCGGGAACGTATCATTTTTACTTTGGAGATGAAGCAGGAAGTGCAGGAACTATTTTGACTTTTTTCCCTTGGGGAGAAGGCATTCAGCAAGGGCGAAAAGGTGCTGGAATGGCTACCGAAATTGGCTATTCTGTTCCAAAAGGAAGTCTTGATTTTTGGCAGAAACGTTTTGAACAATACAACGTAATCTACAATAAACCTGCTGAAAAATTCGGAGAAAAATATCTTACTTTCCTTGATCCGGACGGATTAAAATTAGAGTTAATCGAATCTAAAACAGGAGACAACAGAAAAGGTTGGGAGACAGAAGAAGTAAAAGCTGATGTGGCAACAAAAGGTTTTCACAACATTACTTTGACTTTAAACGACATAAAACCTACTGCTGCGATTTTAACAGAAATATTTGGTTACAAATTGATTGATCAGGATGTAAACCGTTACCGTTATGCAACAGATACTGTGGAAAATGCCGCAATTGTTGATTTAGTAGAATTGACTGATGAAAAACGAGGTTTTGTTGCCAATGGATCTGTGCATCATGTTGCGTTCAGAGTAAAAAATGATGAAATTTTAATGCACTTCCGTGAAAAAATTGAAGCATACGGATTGTCAATTACGCCACAAATCGACAGACAATATTTTCACTCGCTATATTTCAGAGAACCAGGAGGAGTTTTGTTTGAAATCGCTACAGATAATCCTGGATTTACAGTAGATGAGAGCTTAGAAGAATTAGGTCAAAACTTAAAACTTCCTGCACAATACGAATCTCAAAGATCAAGTATTGAAAATCATTTAGTTAAAATTAATTAATTTAAAATTTAGTAAATTAGATTCTTAAGCAAAAAAGGTATGGAAACAATAAAACTGGAATTAGACGAGAAACAACATGGTGCTTTTAATCTCTATGTTGATGATAAAAAGCTGGGCGAAATGACAGTAAGCATTAAACCTGATTTGCTGACGGTGTATCACACGGGTGTGGAACCTGAAGCGGAAGGCAAAGGATATGCTAAAAAACTTTTGGACGAAATGATATCTTATGTACGTGCTAATCATTTGATGGTTTTACCGCTTTGTCCGTACGTACATGCACAATTCAAAAGGCATCCGGACGAATATCAGGATATCTGGAAAAAATAATTTTAAAAATACTATTATGAATATAGAAACTTTAACAGACGGTGTGCCTTTAAATGATGCAAAAAAAGCTTTGATCATGATTCACGGACGTGGTGCAGGCGCTCATGATATTCTTTCGATTTCAAAACATCTGAATGTCGATGATTTTGCATTGGTTGCACCGCAGGCAGAAAATAGAACCTGGTATCCTTATTCTTTTTTAGTACCTATAAATGAAAATGAACCTTCATTTTCAAATTCACTAGAGGCTATTCATCAGGTTGTTGTTGCAATTCAGCAAAACGGAATTGAAAAAGAGAATATCTATTTTCTCGGATTTTCTCAGGGCGCTTGTCTTGCCTTAGAATTTACAGCCAGAAATGCTGCAAAATATGGAGGTATAGTCGCTTTCACAGGAGGGCTCATTGGAGATAAAGTTTATGAAAATCATTACTCAGGGAACTTCGAAAATACACCAATTTTTATCGGCACAAGCGATCCCGATTTTCATGTTCCGGTTGAAAGAGTAAATGAAACAGAAGTACTTCTTAAAAAAATGGGAGCATCAGTTACTAAAAAAATCTATGAAAATATGGGACATACCATAAGTCAGGATGAAGTAGATTTGGTGAATGAACTTATTTTTGGGAAAAAGTAAGGTTTTAAGTTCTAATTTGCTGAGTTGTATCTAGTATCAAAGAGCCATATATAGAATTCATAAATCAAATATTAGGACTTTAACTTTCTGCTTTTGCGAAATTCCTCACTTGGATTCCTTACTCAGTGAGGAATTGTTTGAAATAAAAAACCCTTAAACATTTGATGTTTAAGGGTCTGTTTTTTGTAGCGAGGACGGGAGTTGAACCCGTGTCCGCCGCGGCGGATATAAATCCTGCTATTTATAAATTGCGAATAAGGTTTTGAATAAATTCTCTTCCAATTCCGGTTTTAAAATATTTCTCTCTTTTCATTGCTTCGGATTTAG
>Ga0247813_10000209_pt1 | contig 67935 bp, 64 predicted proteins | sample UWRJL169409C1_FD_180719 | JGI IMG/M metagenome (GOLD analysis project Ga0247813, IMG submission 180719) | Plant litter microbial communities from Arlington Agricultural Research Station in Wisconsin, United States - UWRJ-L169-409C-1 | ecosystem: Environmental > Terrestrial > Plant litter >... | reverse complement strand
GCTGGCCTATTGGCAAAGTCCCGAAGCCGAGCCGCGCACGCCGCCGGCGCTGCGCTTCATCGTCGCCCAGGCGAGACGCGCGTTGGCGCCCTACCAGGCGGCGGGCAAGCTGCGCAGCTTCAAGCCCGGTGATGCGCTCCCGGCCGGCATCCAGGCGCTGGCGTCGCCGGGGCATACGCCCGGACACACGTCATTCCTGATCGACGGCGGTGATGCGCAAAAGTTGCTGGTCTGGGGCGACGTGGTGCATTACCACGTCGTGCAGTTCGCCCGGCCCGCGGCCAGCTTCGAGCCCGACGTGGACCGCACCCGCGCGATTGCCTCGCGGCGGCAGCTGCTGGCGCAGGCCGCACGCCAAGGCTGGTGGGTGGCGGGGGCGCACCTGCCGTTCCCGGGGCTGGGGCATGTGCGGACCGAAGGGGCGGGTTACGCGTGGGTGCCGGCAGAGTTCTCGCCTCTGCCGACGCCCTGAGCCGGCGTACTGTCAGGGGTTGGCAGCGAAATGCGGCTCGGCCTTGACCGCGTCGCCCTGGTAGAAGGCGGCGAAGCGGTCGAACTGGCGTTGGGCGGCCGACGCGTCGACGCCCTCGCGCAGCACGGCGCTGGTGAAGCCCATGCGCTGCATCTGCACCAGCTGATCGATCAGCACGTCGCCGGTGGCACGGATCTCGCCCTGGAAGCCCATGCGCCGACGCAGCAGGAAGGCCTGGCTGTACGCCCGGCCGTCGGTGAACTTCGGGAAGTTCAAATCGATGCGGTCGATGTCCTGCAGGCACACGGCGATGGCGAGCGGGTCGGCATCGTTGGCGAGTTGCAGCACCTTGGGGCTGCCGTCGTCGACATGTTCTTCGGCCGCGATCAGTTTCAGGGTTTTGTTCATTCGGAAACCTCCGCGCTACGCGCTGCGGTATTCGCCTTGGGAGCGGCCCGGCGGCTCATGCCGCCACCTCTTCAGCCTTGAAGCGCGCACCGTTGGCGGCGGCCTTGAACGGGTCGGGCCCAACGCGGCGAAGCGTGTCGATGAAGGTCTCACCGGCGTTGCGCGTGTCGCGGTAGGTCGTGAGCACAGCCTCGATCACCTCGGGCACCTCGGCGCCGGTGAACGACGGGCCGACGGCCTTGCCGGCCAGCGGCGCGCCGCTGAGGTCGGAGCCGTCCGAGCCGCCGAGCGACACCTGGTACCACTCCTTGCCATCCTTGTCGACGCCCAGGATGCCGATGTGGCCGCTGTGGTGGTGGCCGCAGCTGTTGATGCAGCCGCTGATGTGCAGATCGATCTCGCCCAGGTCGTCGAGTTCGTCCAGGTCCTGGTAGCGCTCGGTGATCGCCTCGGCAATCGGGATGGAGCGCGCGTTGGCCAGGTCGCAGAAGTCGCCGCCGGGGCAGGCGATCATGTCGGTCAGCAGCCGCACGTTGGCGCTCGCGAAGCCGGCTTCGCGGGCGGCGAGCCAGAGCGCGTGCAGGTCTTCGGCGTGCACCCAGGGCAGCAGCAGGTTCTGGTCGTGCGTCACGCGGGCTTCGCCGGCGCTGAAGCGCTCAGCCAGGCGCGCGGCGGTGTCGAGCTGGTCGGCCGTCGCATCGCCCGGCGCCTGCTTCAGGCGCTTGAACGACAGCGTGACGGCACGCAGCGCGGGGTTCTGGTGCGGCGCCACGTTGCGCGCCAGCCAGCGCGCGAACATCACGTCGTCGGCGGCGTGCTTCTGCAGCGCGGCTTCCGTGACGTCGGCCGCCTGCAGCACGCGCGTGGCAAGCGTCGGCGGCACGAAGGACGCGGCCACGCGGTCGAACTCGGCCTGCGTGATGGTGTGCGGGGCACCGTCGTGCGTGATGATCTGCTGGTACTCGGCCTCGACGTCGTCGATGTAGCGCTGGCCTTCGGCCTTCACCAGGATCTTGATGCGCGCCTTGTAGATGTTGTCGCGGCGGCCGTAGCGGTTGTAGACCCGCACCACGGCTTCCAGGTAATTCATGATCTGGTGCCAGGGCAGGAACTCGCGCAGCACGGTGCCGATGATCGGCGTGCGGCCCATGCCGCCACCCACCTGCACGCGAAAGCCCAGTTCGCCTGCGTCGTTCTTGATCAGGTGCAGCCCGACGTCATGCCAGCCAGTGGCCGCGCGGTCTTCGGTCGCACCTGTGATGGCGATCTTGAACTTGCGCGGCAGGAACGCGAACTCGGGGTGCAGCGTGCTCCACTGCCGCATGATTTCGGCGAAGGGGCGCGGGTCGGCGATCTCGTCGTGCGCGACGCCGGCGCGCTCGTCGCTGGTGATGTTGCGGATGCAGTTGCCGCTGGTCTGGATGCCGTGCATGTCGACGGTGGCCAGCAGGTCCATCACGTCGGCGCTCTTGGACAACGGGATCCAATTGAACTGGACGTTCTGGCGCGTGGTGAAGTGTCCGTAATGCGTGGGCAGGTGCTTGGTCCCCAGGATGCCCTGCTTTTCGGTGGCCAGCTTGTAGACGGCGGCCTCGGGCTCGTCGTATTCGCGGGCGATGCGGGCCAGCACCCGCAGTTGCCTGCTCGACAGTTCGCCATACGGCACGGCCACGCGCAGCATGGGCGCATAGCGTTGCACGTACCAGCCGTTTTGCAGGCGCAGCGGCTTGAACTCGTCTTCGGCGAGCTTACCCGCCTGCCAGCGCTCGAGCTGGTCGCGGAATTGCGCGGCGCGTTGGCGCACGAACTGGCGGTCGAAATCTGTGTATTGGTACATCGTGTGTCTGGCGAAAGAGCGTGCGTCCACGCCGGCGGCAAGAAGTCCCGGACTGTAGAAGCACGGCTTATGGAAGCAAACTACTTTTTGGTTCGCACTTTATGCGGATAAGCTTATTCACCAATGCCCATGCGGCTTACGGGACGTTTCGAGGCAAATCCTGGATAAAGCGATTCGGTGGGCAGGCGCTGTCGGCGCTTGCGATTGTCGCGCTTCGCGGTCTGCCGTGTCGGCGATGGGCATCAACAGTCAACGGCACATCCGGTAGCCGCCGGTTTCCAGGTGGAAGTGGTCGCGGTGCGCCGCGTTGTAGTCGGGCCCCAGCACGCCACGGAAGTAACGGCACGCGCCCTGGTGCACGTCCTGAAGCAGCAAGGCGGCGGCGTCGGGCGGCACCGTGGCGGTTTGCGTTGCCGTCGCGCCCGCCGAAGCCGGTTTTTCGCGCTCCCAGTCGCGCAGCACGCTGATTCGGCGCCCGTCGGCGAGCGTCAGGCCGGCGATGTCCAGTGCGTCGGCGGTGGCATGCCGACTGCGTGACGCGCCTGGTGCCACGCCTTCGCCGCGGTTGATGTTGCGGCAGGCATAGCTGCCCAGGTGCTCGACCGATGCCACGCGTTGCCCCAAACGTGTTTCGGCCGCCGGCTGCAGGGCGTTGCGTTCCCACATGAAGAAGGAGAGGGCCATGGGGCAGCTCAACGACAGCGGCGCGCCGAAGCGGACGGCCGCACTGCGCAGGCGCACCGCGTTGTCGAAGCCGCAGCCGGGTCCCGTCACGCGGTCCGGCACCCGGTCGTACTGCATGCCGGTGCGGGCCAGCGTTGCCTTGCACAAGGCGGGGTCTGCCAAGGCACGGGAGAGCTTGAAGTCGGTCAGGAAGTCGGGCGCGGCCATGACGTCCAGCGGCGCCCATGGGTTGAATCGTTCGGGGACGACGAGCGTGCCACGGTACACGGCAAAGGCGGCTGCTGCGATGGCTCCGCACAGGGCCAGTGTGATCCAGCGGCCAGGTTTGAAGGTCGAGCGGGAAGGCGGTGGCAGGTCGGGCATTCGATGGTTTATAGGCGGTGCCATGCGGTGACGATGCAGGACGACAGGCGCTGTGAGGCGGCGCAATGCGGCAAGCCGGGCTGCTGTCCGGCATGGCATCGATCCACGAAGCGTTAGAAATGTCCATGTCCTTTCCAACGCCCCGACAACCCCGACAGACCCGAGGTCTTTGCCCATGAAAATATCCTGGTCGCTCTTTCCGGCGGTGATGGTTGCCGCCTTTTGCGTGCCGCTGTCGGCCGCCGCTGCCGATCGCAATCCTCTGGTCGCTGAGCGCTGGAAGACCCGTCCGGTGGTCGTCGTGGTGCCGAAGGCCGGCGACACGCTGGTGGACAAGGTCGAGTCCGCGCTGCGCGAAACCTCGGTGCGCGAGGCCTTCATCGAGCGAGAGATGGTGCTCTACACCGTGGTCGCGGGGCAGGGCACGCGCAATGCCCAACCCCTGGCGGCGGACCAGACGCGCGCGCTGTTGTCCGCGCTCGGACTGGACGCCCAGGGCCCGCCCACCTTTATCCTGGTCGGCAAGGACGGCGGCACGAAGATGAAGGAGGGCGCAGACGTCGACCTGAAGGCCGTCTTTGCCGAGATCGACCGGATGCCGATGCGGCAGCGTTGACCTGCCCTGAGCCTTCGGTTCGTTTGGCGGCTGCCTAGTTCGCGAGCCGCAAGACTTCGACGGTGGCGTCCAGGCCGATGTAGGAATCAGGGTCGCCGTACCAGCTGCCTGACACCGGCGCGGCGTACGCCGGGTCGCGTGCCACGCCCACGCGGATGAGCTGGCTGCCGCCCAGCAGGTTGTTCGTCGGGTCGTAGGCCACCCAGCCTGCGCCGGGCAGGTAGGCCTGCAGCCAGGCGTGCGTGGCGCCTGCGCCGGTCATCGCGCCGCCCCCGAGCACGCCGGCGTCGAGTGCCGCGTCGTAGAGATAGCCCGAGACGAAACGCGTGGCCACGCCCAGGCGACGCGCGGCTTCCATCATCAGCAACGCATAGTCGCGGCAGCTGCCGCTGCCGAAAGCCAGCGTCTGCAACGGTGTCTGCGTGCCTTCCTCGTCGCGCGCCTCGTAGCGAAAGTTCTGGTTGATGTACTGGTTCATTCGCTCGAGCAGGTCGCGCGTGGGCGTCTGGCCGTCCTGGCGCAGGAACTGGTGCGCCCAGGCGATCAGCTTGCCGTCGGGGTCGTCGTGGTGGGGGCGCAGGTAGTGTTCGAGGTCGAGCCGGTCCTGCAGCGAGTAAGCGAAGGGCAGGTATTCGGCCGATGGCGACAGCAGCGACAGGTCGACGGGCGTGTCGGCGCGCTCGATGGTGAACGAGCATTCGAGCCGCAGTTCGAGCGCCGGCTGGATGGGCTGCACCAGCGCCACCGAGTTGGAATGCGGGTCCTGGAACATCCGCACGATGGCCTCCGGGCTCACCCGCAGGTCGGTGGCCAGCACCCGCAGATCGTGGCTGTCGCGGGGCCGGAACATGACGCGGTGTTCGCCGAAGGTGACAGGCTTGCTGTACTTGTAGACGGTGGTGTGGGTGATCGCATAACGGACAGGCATGGCCCATTGTGCGGTGTGGATGTGTCTTTTGTGCGCCTGTCTTCGTGTCCGTCGCACCGCGGTCAGTTCGCGGTGCGCGCCGTACCCAGCGCCGCAGCCAGCCTGGCCGGCAGCGCAAGCGGTTCGGCATGCCATTGGGCCGCCAGCAGTTCGGCGCACAGCACGGCAAAGCTCAGGCCGCGTGAGCCGAGCGCCGTACAGAGCCATGGCCCCTCGGGGTCGGCCATGTCCAACGGCCCCACCAGCGGCCGGCGGTCGGCCGATGCGCACCGCACGCCGACCCAGGCCTGCACTTGGCCACCGTCGAAAGCGGGTGCGAGCAGCGCGGCGGCGCTCGGATGAAGCCGCGCGAGTTGCGCGCGGTTGGCTTGGGCGTCGGCTTCGGCGGGCGCCAGGTCTGTGCAGTCGCGATCGAAGGTGGCTCCCGACAGCCAGATCGTGCCCGCGTCGTACGGCACCCGGGCGATCAGGTGGCCGTCGCCGTTCACCGGCGTGGCCGGCAGCGCCTGCAGGTCGCCGACCCGACCCCAGGCGACCTGGCCACGCACGGGTTGCAGCGGCTGCGCGGGTGCAAAGGCGCGGCTCTCGTAGCCTGCGGCAATCACGACGCGGTCGGCGGCGAGCAGCCGCCGGCCTTGCGCATCGATCAAGGCCCAGCCCTCGGCATCGCGTTGGAACGCGCCGACGCGGCAGCGCTGGCGCACCTCGATGCCCGGTTGGGCGAGCCATGCCGCCACGAGCCGGCTTGGCTTGACCCAGCCGGCCTGCCCGTGCCACAGCGCAACGGCCTCTTCGGGCAGGCCCGCGGCCATGCGCTGACCGGGCGAGGCACGCCATGACAGGTTGGGCCCGTCCGCGGACCAGCCGGCCGGCAGGCGCGTACCGTCGGCGTCGCGGCGCTCGACGACGCCGGTGGCGCCCCAGTCTTCATCTTCCCGCAGCAACGCCTGCGCCTGCTGCCAGGTCATGCGAACGCCCGCACGCGTCAGGCGCGACAGCAGGGCGTCGTCGGGCGAAACGTGCGGCGCCATGATGCCGACCGGCAGGCCCGATGCACCGCCGGCCGGCGCATCGGCAGCGTCGAGCACCGTGACGCGCCAGCCACGCCGCGCCAGGCTCGCCGCGACGGCTGCGCCTGCGAGGCCCGCACCGACGACCGCGCAGTGCCCGGGCGTGGCAGATGGCCGTTCAGGCAGGCGGCGGCGCGGCGTCCAGGACGGCGCATAGCGGCCACGCAGGCTGCCGCCGTCCATGCCGTGGCCATCGTCGAGTGTGGGTGGATCCAGCGCAAAACCGCACTGGCCCAGTGCGGCCCGCAACGGGGCGCTGCTTCGGGCGCAGGCGATGGTCGTCCCGAGGCGCGCAAAGCGCGCGATGGCTTTCAGGACGTCGACCGGCGCCGGATCCTCAGTCGCGACCGCATCCCCCTCGCCGAGCCAGATGCTGTCTGCCTCGAAATGCTGGGCGCGCAGCATTTCCTGCACGTCGCCGATGCATAAGGTCAGCAGGACGCGACCCTCCTCGAAACTCAGGCGGTGAAAGCCGGGCAGCAGGCCCTGCCACTGGTCCGCCAGTTCGCGCGCCAGCGGGGCCAGCGATTCGTCGGTGTCGCCCTGGCGCAGCAAGGCCTCGCGCGCCGGCGGCTGCGCAAGAACCCAGACGACATGCAGCAGCCGGGCTCGCTGCGGATCGCGCCGCCAGGCGTGCCAGGCCGTGAGGAAAGGAAGGCCGTCGGAGAAGGAGGTGTCGAGAATGCGCCACCGGGGCGCCTTTGCCCATGCTTTGGGCAGGTCACAGTCGGCGAGGAGCACCTGCGCCGACCGGATTCAGCTTGCGGAATCGGAAGGCGGTACGAAGCCCTGCGCCATGTCCGCGCCTTCGCCGAAGAAATGCTTTTCCATCTGGCGCGCAAGGTACTGGCGCGCCCGCAGGTCGGCCAGGTTCAGGCGGTTCTCGTTGACGAGCATCGTCTGCTGCTTGAGCCAGGCGGCCCAGGCTTCCTTGCTCACGTTTTCCCACAGGCGCTTGCCGAGATCACCGGGGTAGGGTGGGAAATCGAGGCCTTCCGCCTCTTTGCCGAGCTTGATGCACTGGACCATGCGTGCCATTTGGGACTGCCTTTATGTGGGTTGAGAACGCAGCTTGATGCGCCCTTAGTTGATTTGGCTATTTAGAACTGAGAAAACGGTAGTTCCAGTTTGAAGAGGCCACTTCCAGAATCTGCAGCTTGTCACCGCAGATTCCTTTCGAAAGAACCCCATGAGCCTTCGCCGCGACTTTATCAAGCTTTCCGCCGGCGCCGTCCTCGGCGCCGGTTTCGCCCTCACGGCGTTGCCGTCCTTCGCACAGACGGTGAACCTGCTGAACGTGTCGTACGACCCGACGCGCGAGCTCTACGTCGACTACAACGCGGCCTTCGCCAAGCACTGGAAGGCCAAGACCGGCCAGGACGTGGTGATCAAGCAGTCGCACGGCGGCTCGGGCAAGCAGGCGCGCTCGATCATCGACGGCATCGACGCGGACGTCGCCACGCTGGCACTGGCGGGCGACATCGACGCGGTGGCGTTGCACGGCGGGCTGATCAAGGCCGACTGGCAGAAGCGCCTGCCGCAGAACTCGGCTCCCTACACCTCGACGATCGTCTTCCTGGTGAAGAAGGGCAACCCGAAGGGCCTGAAGGACTGGGACGACCTGATCAAACCGGGCGTGCAGGTGATCACGCCGAACCCGAAGACCTCGGGCGGCGCACGCTGGAACTACCTGGCGGCCTGGGAATTCGCCAAGCGCAAGTACGGAGGTGAAGAAAAGGCCAAGGAGTTCGTGGGCAAGCTCTACAAGAACGTGCCGGTGCTCGACACGGGCGCACGCGGTTCGACCATCACCTTCGTCCAGCGCGGCGTGGGCGACGTGCTGCTGGCCTGGGAAAACGAGGCCTACCTGGCGAAGAAGGAATTCGGCGACGACAAGTTCGACATCGTCGCGCCGTCGATCAGCATCCTGGCCGAGCCCACCGTGGCGGTGGTCGACAAGGTCGTCGACAAGAAGGGCACGCGTGCCGTGGCCGAGGAATACCTGAAGTACCTGTATTCCGACGAAGGCCAGGAGATCGCGGGCCGCAACTACTACCGCCCGACCGGCGAAAAGGCCAAGGCCAAGTACGACAAGCAGTTTCCCAAGCTGACGCTGTTCACCATCGACCAGGCGTTCGGCGGCTGGGCGAAGGCCGACAAGGCGCACTTTGCCGACGGCGGTTCGTTCGACCAGATCTACGTCAACAAGTAAGCCGTACGCCATCCGCGCCTGCCCGAAAGAAAGTCTCTTGTGACCGTTCTGCTGATTGCCGGAAGCCCTTCCGCTCCCTCGCGCTCCACGGCGCTCCTCGAAAGCGTGGGCGATCGCCTGGCACGCCGTGGCGCCGAGATCGACCGGCTGTGGATCCGCGACCTGCCCGCGCAGCCGCTGCTGCACGCGCAGTGGTCGCATCCGGCCATCGAACGCGCCATCGCCCAGGTGGCTGCGGCGCAGGTGGTGGTGGTGGCGACGCCGGTCTACAAGGCGGCCTATGCTGGTCTGCTCAAGGTTTTCCTCGACCTTCTGGCGCAGGACGGGCTGCGCGGCAAGACCGTGTTGCCGCTGGCGACAGGCGGCAGTCCGCACCACATGCTGGCGCTCGACTACGCGCTGCGACCGGTGTTGCAGTCGCTGGCGGCGCGGCAGATCCTGCCGGGCGTGTACGCCACCGACGCGCAAGTGGCACTGACGCCCGAGGGCGCCTACCAGGTGCATGCCGACCTGGCCTTGCGGCTGGACGACGCGGCGGAAGCGCTGGCGACCGACGGTCTCAAGCTGGCTCCGCGACACGGCTTCGATCCCGTGGCCTTCTCGTCGGTGCGATGTAGTTTCTGACGGGCCGCGCGCCCGTCACGGCTTCACGGCTGCCGTCCAGCCCTCCCGTTTACGCCTTCTTCCTGTCTCTGTCCTGCCGCCGCTGTGCGGCCGGGGGAGGCGCATCCGAACTCACCGCATCTGCACCCCACCACGCACGCCGTGCACACCGAGTCGACACCATGACATCAACCTCCATTGCCCGCCGTCAATTGATCCAGGCCGCTGCCGCCAGCGTCCTCGCCACCTCCATGGGCGCCTGGGCGCAAGCCCCGGCGCGTACGCTGCGCATTGGCAACCAGAAAGGCATCCTCAGTCTGCTCAAGGGCCGCGGCACACTGGAAAAGCGGCTTGCGCCGCTCAACGTGTCGCTCAAGTGGACCGAGTTCACGGCCGGCCCGGTGCAGCTCGAAGCGCTGAACGTCGGTTCCATCGACTTCGGCGACGTGGGCGAGGCACCTCCCATCTTTGCGCAGGCCGCCGGCGCGCCACTCGCGTATGTCGCGGCGACGGTGCCGCGCCCGGCGGTGGAAGCAGTCATCGTGCCCAAGGGCTCGGCCATCCGCACCGTGGCCGACCTCAAGGGCAAGAAGATCGCGCTCAACAAGGGCAGCAACGTCCACTACTTCATCGTCAAGCTGGCCGAGAAGCACGGCCTGGCCTACAGCGACCTGAACCTGGTCTACCTGCCGCCGGCCGACGCCCGTGCCGCCTTCGAGAAGGGCTCGGTCGATGCATGGGTCATCTGGGACCCGTTCCTCGCCGCCGCGCAGACCACGCTCGACGCACGTTTGCTGGCCGACGCGACCGGCGTGGTGGGCAACCGCGCCTACTACTTCTCGTCGCTCGACTACGTCGCGAAAAACGCCGACGTGCTGAAGATCGTCGTCGAGGAAATCAACCGCATCGACCAATGGGCCGAGGCCAACCAGGGCGCCTACGCCACCGAACTGGCCACGTTGCTCGGGCTGCCGAAGCCGGCGCTCGACCTCTTTGTCGGCCGCAACCGCTACGGCACCACGCCGATCACCAAGGCCATCCTGGCCGAGCAGCAGCAGATCGCCGACACCTTCTTCGCGCTCAAGCTGATTCCGAAAAAGATCAACGTGCTCGACGCCGCCGCGGCCGGCATCGCCTGACAAGGACCCACCATGCAAGTCTTCTGGTTCCTCCCTACACATGGCGACAGCCGCTACCTCGGCACGACCGAAGGCGCGCGCACCGTCGACCTGGCCTACCTGCAGCAGATCGCCGGCGCGGCCGACCGGCTCGGCTACGAAGGCGTGCTCATTCCCACCGGCCGTTCGTGCGAGGACCCGTGGGTGATCGCGTCGAGCCTGATCGGCGCGACGAGCCAACTCAAGTTCCTGGTGGCGGTGCGCCCCGGCCTGCACCAGCCGAGTCTGGCCGCGCGCATGGCCGCGACCTTCGACCGGCTCTCGGGCGGGCGCGTGCTGGTCAACCTGGTGACGGGTGGCGACCAGGCCGAGCTCGAAGGCGACGGCGTGTTTCTCGACCATGCCTCGCGCTATGAGCAATCCGACGAATTCATCCGCATCTGGCGCGAGATCATCGCGCGCAGCCACGACGGGCAGAGCTTCGACTACGAGGGCAAGCACCTGAGCGTGAAGGGCGCCAAGCTGCTGTTTCCACCGACGCAGAAGCCGCATCCGCCCGTGTGGTTCGGCGGCTCTTCGGAAGCCGCGCACGAACTCGCCGCCGAGCAGGTCGACACCTACCTCACCTGGGGCGAGCCGCCGGCCGAAGTCGCCAAGAAGATCGCCGATGTGAAGGCGAGGGCGGCGCGCAAGGGCCGCGACGTGAAGTTCGGCATCCGCCTGCACGTCATCGTGCGCGAAACGGAAGACGCAGCCTGGCAGGCGGCCGAAGACCTGATCAGCCGTGTCGACGACCAGACCGTGGTCCGCGCGCAGGCCGCCTTCGCCAAGATGGACTCGGTCGGGCAGCGGCGCATGGCGGCGCTGCACGCAGGCGGTGCCAAGCGCAAGCGCGAAGACCTGGAGATCAGCCCCAACCTGTGGGCCGGTGTCGGCCTGGTGCGCGGCGGCGCTGGTACCGCACTGGTGGGCGACGCGAAGACCGTGGCTGCGCGCATCGAGGAATACGCGGCGCTCGGCATCGACAACTTCATCTTCTCGGGCTATCCGCACCTTGAAGAGTCCTATCGCTTCGCGGAGCTGGTGTTCCCGCTGCTGCCGCGCAAGCAGAGGCCCGGGCTGCCAGGCCAGACGCTGACCGGCCCTTTCGGCGAAGTCGTCGCCAATCTCGATGCACCCTCGCGTCTCGTTTCGCAAAGTTGAAGAGGACGTTCAGATGAATGAACAAGTTCATGAACTGCCGCAAAGCACGCTGAACGTGCCGCCGGTCATCGCGCCCGCGCTGCGTCAGTTCGCGTTGCGCCTTGCCCAGCGCCTGATCCCGTGGCTGGTGCCGGTCACGCTGATCGCGGCCTGGCAGATCGCCTCGTCGCTCGGCTGGCTGTCGACGCGCGTGCTGCCTGCGCCGCTGGACGTGGTCAAGGCGGCCTGGACGCTCACGGCGTCGGGCGAGCTCTGGACCCACGTCAAGGTCAGTGCCGGCCGCGCGCTGGCCGGGCTGGCCGTGGGCGGCGGGTTGGGGCTGGCGCTCGGCCTGCTGACCGGATCGGTCAAGTTCTTCGAAACGCTGCTCGACTCCACCATCCAGATGGTGCGCAACATCCCGGCGCTGGCGCTGATCCCGCTGGTCATCCTGTGGTTCGGCATCGACGAGACGGCCAAGCTGTTCTTGATCAGCGTGTCGGTTTTCTTTCCGATCTACCTGAACACTTTCCACGGCATTCGCAACGTCGATCCGCAACTCATCGAGATGGGGCGCACCTACGGCCTGACGCGCTGGCAGCTCTACAGGGAAGTGATCCTGCCGGGCGCGCTGTCGTCGATCCTGGTGGGGCTGCGTTTCTCGCTGGGCCTGATGTGGGTGATCCTGATCGTGGCCGAAACGATTTCGGCCCAATCGGGCATCGGCTATCTGACCATGAACGCCCGCGAGTTCCTGCAGACCGACATCGTGCTGGTGGGCATCCTGCTCTACGCATTGCTCGGCAAGCTGGCCGACCTGTTCGCTCGCGCCCTGGAGCAATGGTGGCTGCGCTGGCATCCGGGCTACCAGAAGAAGGCCGCGTGAAGCGGCAAGGAACATCGACCATGACTTCGAAGCTTCTCCTCAACCGTCGGCACGCACTGGGCGCGCTGGCTACGCTGGCCACATGGGCCGGTGGCACGGCCCTGGCGCAGGGCGCGGCGCCCTCGACCGTGCGCATCGGCTACCAGAAATCGTCCACCCTTATCGTGGTGCTCAAGACGCAGGGCGTGCTCGAACGCCAGCTGGCGCCGCTGGGCGTCAAGGTCAGCTGGCACGAATTCAGCAGCGGCCTGCCGCTGCTCGAGGCGCTGAACCTCGACAACCTGGACATCAGCGCCGATGTGGCCGACACCGTGCCGGTGTTCGCCCAGGCTGCCGGTGCGCAGCTGACCTTCATTGCGCAGGAAGCGCCATCGCCGACCGCACAAGCCATTCTGGTCAAGGCCGAATCGCCGCTGAAGACGGTGGCCGACCTGAAGGGCAAGAAGGTTGGTTTCGCCAAGGCGGCCGGCGCGCACTACCTGCTGATCGCCGCGCTGGAAAAAGCCGGGCTCACCCTCAAGGACATCGAGCCTGCGTACCTCACGCCGGCCGATGGCCGCGCCGCCTTCGAGAAGGGCGCGATCGATGCGTGGGTGGTGTGGGACCCGTTCCTGTCCGCCGCGCAGCGGCAGTCGGCCGTGCGCGTGTTGGCCGACGGCACCGGCATTGCGTCGTACCAGCGCTATTACCTGGCCGCCACGCGCTTCGCGCAGGCGCGGCCCGACGTGCTCAACGTGGTCTATGCCGAACTGCACAGGGCGGGCCAGTGGGTCAAGCAACAGCCCAAGGACGCCGCTGCCTGCTGGCGCCCGTGTGGGGCATCGACGCCGCGACGGTCGAGCAGGCCAATGGCCGCCGCAGCTATGCCGTGCGCCCTGCGGTGGCGCAGGGCCTGGCCGAGCAGCAGCGCATCGCCGATGCCTTTTTCGCCGAAAAGTTGTTGCCACGAAAAATCAACGCGCTCGATGTGGCGCTGTTCAAACCAGGAGCACCCGCATGAGTGCCGTGATCGAAGCGCCGGTGATCGTCGGCGGTGTGAAGCTGGAAGTCCGCGGCGTGCACAAGCGCTATGGCGAGCGTGAGGTGCTGCGCAATACGCAGTTGCGCATCGAGCCGGGCGAATTCATCGCCATCGTGGGCCGCAGCGGCTGCGGCAAGAGCACCTTGTTGCGCCTCGTGGCCGGCCTGGAAGCCGCATCCGACGGCGGTCTGTACACCGACGGCAAAGCCATCGACGGCCTGCATGACGACACCCGCATCATGTTCCAGGAAGCGCGCCTGCTGCCCTGGCGCCGGGTGCTCGACAACGTGACGCTCGGCCTGCCGGCGTCGCTGCGTGCGCGCGGCCGCGAGGTGCTGGCACAGGTCGGCCTGGCCGAGCGCGAGAACGAATGGCCGGCGCGCCTGTCGGGCGGCCAGCGCCAGCGCGTGGCCCTGGCGCGTGCCCTGGTGCATCACCCGAGGCTGCTGCTGCTCGACGAACCGCTGGGCGCGCTGGACGCGCTCACCCGCATCGAGATGCACCGTCTCATCGAGAACCTGTGGCAGCGCCACCGCTTCACGGCCTTGCTGGTCACGCACGACGTGCAGGAAGCCGTGGCGCTGGCCGACCGCGTGATCCTCATCGAGGACGGGCGCATCGCGCTCGACGAGCGCATCGACCTGGCACGGCCGCGCTCGCAGGGCGACCCGGCCTTCGCGGCGATCGAGAAACGCATTCTCGACCGCGTGCTGCAGAAGCCCGATCCGACTGAAGGCGAGCCTGCCAACGACACACGCTGGGCCGACGGCCCGGCCCACGTGCTGCGCTGGGCCGTCTGACGGCACGGCATCTGCAACCCGATCCCTCCATCCATCCACACCAAGGAATCATTCATCATGTCCATCCAAGCCATCAACGTCCGCAATCAGTTCAAGGGCAAGGTCAAGGAGATCATTCGCGGCGACGTCGTGTCCGAAGTCGACGTGGAAACGCCGTGGGGCATCGTGACCTCGGTCATCACGACGCGCTCGGTCGACGAACTGCAGCTCAAGCCCGGCTCCGACGTGGTCGCGCTGGTGAAGTCGACCGAAGTGTCCATCGCCAAGCTCTGAGTCTTTTCACGGCAGGGGCGTTCGCCCGGTGCCCGGCCGGTAAACGGGGATCGCTGGAGAATGCCCCGATCTTCTCCAGGACCTCCAACCATGGCCTCCAGCAAGCAACTCCGGCTCGGCGCGTTCATGCGCCCGGTCAGCATCCACACCGGCGCCTGGCGCTATCCGGGCGCATGGCGCGATGCCAATTTCAACCTGCCCCGGCTGACCCAGCTCATCAAGACGCTCGAGCGCGGGCGGTTCGACGCCTTCTTCATGGCCGACCACCTGGCGTTGCTCAATATGCCGGTCGAGGCGCTCAAGCGCAGCCACACCGTCACGTCGTTCGAGCCGTTCACGCTGCTGTCCGCGCTGTCGCAGCACACGACGCACATCGGCCTCGTCGCCACGGCATCGACCACGTTCGACGAGCCTTTCCACATTGCGCGGCGCTTTGCCTCGCTCGACCACCTGAGCGAAGGGCGCGCAGGCTGGAACATCGTCACGACCTCCAACCCCGACGCCGCGCTCAACTTCGGCCGCGACGATCACATGGAACACGACGAGCGCTACGCCCGCGCACGCGAGTTCTACGACGTGGTCACCGGCCTGTGGGACAGCTGGGCCGACGACGCCTTCGTCCGTGACGCCGAGAGCGGCCTGTTCTTCGACACCGATCGGCTCCACGTGCTCGACCACAAGGGCAAGCACCTGTCGGTGCGCGGCCCGCTGCACATCGCGCGGCCGGTGCAGGGCTGGCCGGTGATCGTGCAGGCAGGTGCCTCCGAAGCGGGGCGGCAGCGTGCGGCAGAAACGGCCGAGGTGGTGTTCGCAGGGGCCAGCACGCTGAGCAATGCGCGCAGCTTCTACGCCGACGTGAAGGGCCGCATGCGCAAGCTGGGCCGCAATCCGGACCATCTGAAGATCCTGCCCGGCGCCTTCGTGGTGGTGGGCGATACGTTGGAAGAGGCGCGCGCCATCCGCGCCCGGCTCGACAGCCTGGTGCACTACGACAGCGCGATCGCGTCGCTGTCGATCGCGCTGGGCCACGACACCTCGAAGTTCGACCCCGACGCGCCGCTGCCCGCCATTCCGCCGACCAATGCAAGCCAGAGCAGCCGCGAGCGCGTGATCGACCTGGCCGAGCGCGAGGGGCTCACCGTTCGCCAGCTCGCCCAGCGCCTGGGCGGCTACGGCGGGCAGGCGTTCGTCGGCACGGCCGAGACCATTGCCGACGACATGCAGGAATGGCTGGCGAGCGAGGGCTGCGACGGATTCAATGTGATGTTCCCGTGGCTGCCGGGCGGGCTGGACGACTTCGTCGACAAGGTCGTGCCGGCACTGCAGCGCCGCGGCATCTTTCGCACCGAGTACGAGGGTCGCACCCTGCGCGAAAACCTCGGGCTGCCGCGGCCGGGCAACCGGTTCTTCGAGACGCCGCCAGCGGCGATCAGAACGCCGGGATGAGCGAGCCGTTGAACTTGGTCTCGATGAAGGTCTTCACCTCCGGCGACTGGTAGGCCTTCACCAGGCGCTGTGCCCAGGGCTTGTCCTTGTCGGCGCGGCGCACGGCAATCAGGTTGGCGTACGGGCCTTGTGGCGATTCCTTCAGGATGGCGTCCTTGCTGAAAGACAGGCCCGCCTTTTCCGCATAGTCGTTGTTGATGGCCGCAATCGCGAGGTCGTCCAGCGAGCGCGGCAGCTGCGCGGCGTCCAGCGGCACGAGCTTGAGCTTCTTGGGGTTGCTGACGACGTCCAGCGGCGTGGCCGTGTTGTTCTTCACCGCGTCGGGCTTGAGCGTGATGAGGCCCGAAGCCTGCAGCAGCAGCAGCGCGCGGTTGCCGTTCGACGGATCGTTCTGGATGCCGACCGATGCGCCATCGGGCAGGGTGGAGATGTTCTTGATCTTGCGTGAGTAGAAGCCCAGCGGCGCCGTGATGGTCAGGCCCACCGGCACGATGTCGAAGCCGCGCGCCTTGATCTGGTTGTCGAGGAAGGGCTGGTGCTGGAAGGCATTGGCGTCGAGATCGCCTGCCGCCAGGGCCGTGTTGGGCAACTGGTAGTCGTTGAAGACGATGACCTGCACGTTCAGGCCGTCGCGTGCCGCGACCTTCTTCACCACTTCGAAGATCTGTTCGCCGTTACCGACCGAGACGCCGACCTTGATGGTGTTCTTGTCCTGGGCGTGCGCCATGCCGCTGCAGAGGAGGGCGGCGGTGACGGCGGTGACGAAGAAACGGCGTGAGGGGAAAGTGCGCATGGCGATCTATCAGGGAAAATATGGAGGCGCGAATGTCGCATCGACGGCGCGCAAAGGGAACGAACCAATCCACATATGGATATAACTTCCCTTGCCGGCGTCTGCTTATTCTTTTTTGGATATAAGTAGCGTCCTATTTGTTCGTTCCCTTTTGGACCGTTTCTTCGCATACTCGCCACCCTTGCAGCTTGGCAAGCGCGTTTTTTCGCCCCTTTCCTGCCCCTTTTCGCCCGTGCGGCACGTGCATTGCCTGATCCAATTCAATGAGCCTTCCTTCCCACGGCGCCGGGCCCGACAGCCCCGTGATTCGTCTCGATTCCGTCCAGAAATCCTTTTCCCTGCCCAACGGCGAGGTGTTCGACGCCGTGCGTTCGGTGTCCCTGGACATCGCCCAGGGCGACGTCTTCGGCCTGATCGGCACCAGCGGCGCGGGCAAGTCCACGCTGCTGCGCCTGATCAACCTGCTCGAGCGTCCAGATGCCGGCCGCGTGCTGGTGGGCGGTCGCGACCTCACGCAACTCTCACGCAGCGAACTGCGCGACACCCGCCAGAACATCGGCATGGTGTTCCAGCAGTTCAACCTGCTGCAGAACGCCAGCGTGTTCGACAACGTCGCCTTCCCACTGAAGATCCACGGCAAGCACTCGCGCACGGAAATCGATGCGCGTGTGCGCGAATGCCTGGCCCTGGTCGGGCTGGCCGAGAAGATCGACACCTACCCGGCCCAGTTGTCGGGTGGCCAGAAGCAACGTGTCGCGATCGCGCGTGCGCTGGCACCGCGGCCCCAGGTGCTGCTGTGCGACGAACCGACGTCCGCGCTCGACACCGAGACCACGCGGGCCCTGCTGCAGACGCTGCGCGACATCAACCAGAAGATCGGCGTGACCATCGTCATCGTGACGCACGAACTGTCGGTGGTCGAACTGCTGTGCCGCCAGGTCGCCATCATGGAACACGGTCGGGTGGTGGAGCAGTTCGCCGTCGACTCCGCCAGCGCCGCGCCGCGCCTGTCGGCCCTGGGCCGCGAACTCGACGCGCTGGTGCGTCGCCGCGAGCGCGACCAACGCGAGGCCCGCGAGGCCGAGGTCAACTATGTTTGAAAATATCCTCCCCATCCTGCCGGAGCTCTGGACGGCCATCGGCCAGACCTTCCTCATGCTGGCCATCGGCCTGTCGGCCGCGGTGCTGATCGGTGGCCCGCTGGGCATCCTGCTGTTCCTGCTCGGCCCTGGGCAGTCGCTGCAGAACAAGCCGGCGTTCCTGGTGCTGAACTGGATCGTCAACACCGTGCGCTCCTTCCCGTTCATCATTCTCCTGGTGGCGCTGGTGCCTTTCACGCGGATCATCGCGGGCACCTCCATCGGTCCGCTGGCCGCAGCCGTGCCGCTGTCGATTGCCGCCATTCCGTACTTTGCGCGGCTGGTCGACCAGTGCCTTCGCGAGGTGCCGCGGGGCGTCATCGAGGCGGCGCACGCCATGGGCGCTTCGGAACTCCAGATCGTCTGGCGCGTGCTGGTCGTGGAGGCCCGTTCCGGGCTGGTGCTGGCGCTGACGGTGCTGTCGGTGAGCTTCCTGTCGTACTCGGCCATTGCCGGCGTGGTGGGCGGCGGCGGCATCGGCGACCTGGCCATTCGCTACGGCTACTATCGTTTCCAGACCGACGTGATGGTGCTCACCGTCGCCGTGCTGGTCGTGCTGGTGCAGATCCTTCAGTTCGTCGGCAACACGCTGGCGCGCCGGCTGGACAAGCGTTGATGCCGCTGCATCTTTCGCTTTTCGCTTTTTCGGATTCCTTGTTCTCCGTTTTTCTCTCTACGCTTTCATGACGACCTCTCTGCTCCGCCGTTCCGTTCTCGCCCTGTCCCTCGCCGCGCTGTCGCTCGGCGGCCTGTCGCTGCAGGCGCAGGCCCAACCCGCCACCAAGAAGGAACTGGTGATCGGTGGCACCGCAGGTTCCAACTTCGACCAGCTCAAGTTCGGCATCCAGCCTCAATTGGAAAAGAAGGGCTACAAGGTCAAGCTGGTCGAATTCAACGACTACGTGCAGCCGAATCTCGCGCTGGCTCAGGGGTCGCTCGACGCCAACTTCTTCCAGCACCTGGTCTACCTCAAGAAGTTCGCCACAGACCAGAAGCTCGACCTGGTCGAGCTGGTGCAGGGCCCGATCGCGCCGATGGGCGTGTACTCGAACAGCCGCAAGTCGCTGGCCGAAGTGAAGGACGGCGACCGCTTCACGCTGCCCAACGACCCGAGCAACCTGGCGCGCGCGCTGTTACTGCTCGAGCAGAACAAGCTGATCACGCTCAAGACTGGCATCGACCCGATCCGTGCGTCGGAAAAGGACATTGCCGAGAACCCACGCAAGCTGAAGTTCATCCCGATCGAAGCGGCGCAGTTGCCGCGCACGCTGGGCGACGCCGAATACGCCATCATCACCGGCAACTTCGCCATGGCTTCGGGCCTCAAGCTGACCAGCGCCGTGGTGCTGGAAAAGCCCGCCGAGCACTACCTGAACGTGGTCGCCGTCAAGCGTGCGGACAAGGACGCGCAGTGGGCAAAGGACATTGCCGAGGCCTTCCGCTCGAACGAATTCAAGTCCATGGTCGACAGCCGCTTCCCGGGTTACGCGAAACCTGCCTTCCTGCAGTAGGCATCGCACCACCGTCATCGAAAGCCACCCGTCGCGGTGGCTTTTTTCGCTCGTGTCGCGCGGTGCGCCGACAGGAAGGGCGGCTGCGGGCCATCGAGAATCGGCCACCCTTCGTCTCGTACCGCCATGAACCTTCGCAAACACCGACCTCTCATCCTGAGCTTCCTGCTGGCCGTGCTCGTGGCCGCGCTGCTGGGCTCGGTGATCCAGACGCAATTCAACCTGGCGGCGCTGCAGGCGATGGGCGCGCCGATGCCGGCCGAGGTGCGGCTGCGCACCACGGGGCAGGACCTCATCGGCTTCACGCCGGCCTATGCGGGCATCGTCTGCGCCGCGTTCCTGGTGGCGCTGCCGGTCGGCGCCTGGCTGACACGCCGGCTGAGCCGGACCCTGGGTCCGTGGGTCCTTGCACTGGCGGCGGTCGCTGGCGTGGGCATCGCGCTGCAGGTCACCGACGCCGTGGCACCCATGCCCACGCTGATCGCTGCGACGCGCAGCACGGCCGGGACGGCAGCGATGCTGTTGGGGGCGGCCGTCGGCGGCCTTCTGTTCGCGCTGCTTCGTCTGCGTCGTCGGGAGCGTGCGGCATGAAGGCCGGGGGCATCGCGCTGCTGCTGCTGTTCGCTGCGGGCGTGGCGCACGCGAGCGGTTATCGCATCGACACGGTCACCGACCAGCTCCGCTCGCCGGCCACGCTGGCCTTCCTGCCCGACGGCCGGCTGCTGGTGGGCGAGCGCCCGGGCCGGCTGCGCGTGATCGACGCGCAGGGCCGCGTGCAACCGCAGGCCATCTCGGGCCTTCCTGATGGCGGGCTCGATGCCACGAGCAGCCTGATCGACGTCGTGCCCGACCCCGACTTTGCGCAAACCCGGCGCCTGTTCATCAGCCACATGCAGGGCACCACGAAAGCCAACTTCCTGCGCATCTCGACCGCCCGGCTCGATGGGGACCGTCTGGTCGACCTGCGCACGCTGTTCGATGCGAAGCCGGCCAAGCCGGGGCGCTCCAACTTCGGCGGTCGCCTGCTGTTCCTGCCCGACCGGACGCTGGTGTTCAGCGTCGGCGATGGTTTCGACGCGCGCGAGCAGGCGCAGAACCTGCGCAGCCACCTGGGCAAGCTGCTGCGCCTGAACCGCGATGGCTCGGTGCCCGCGGACAACCCCTTCGTGCAACACGGCGATGCGGCGCCGGAGGTCTACAGCGTGGGCCATCGCAACGTACAGGGTCTGGCCTACGACGAGGTGAACCGGCGTCTGTATGCCAACGACCACGGCGCCAAGGGCGGCGACGAGATCAACCTGATCCAGCCCGGCCTCAACCATGGCTGGCCGCTCGTGACCTTCGGCGTGGACTACATCGGTGCGCGCGTCACGCCCTACACCGCGCTGCCCGGGCTCGCGCCGCCGCTGCTGCACTGGACGCCGTCGATCGCGCCCTCGGCCATCGCGGTTTCCCGCAGCGCACGATTCCCGCAATGGCAGGGCGACCTGTTCAATGCGGCCCTGGCGGGCAGGGGCGTCTACCGGGTCCGGCTCGACGGTGTACGTGAGGTGCAGCAGGAAAAGCTGTTCGGCGAACTGGACGCGCGCATCCGAGACGTGAAGTTCGGGCCCGACGGGCTGCTCTATCTGTTGACCGACGGCGCCGAGGCGCGACTGCTGCGGGTGTCGCCGGCGCCGTGATCTGCGCTTGATCCCCGCTGCCGCACTGTCTTTGGAATGGTGCGATGCTCGCGCTTTCGAACAGGCAAACGAGTTGGAGGCAAACGATGGCCGGATTCCAGGTAGACGAGATCGTCACCGCGCTGCATCAGGTGCGCAGCGAATGGCGCGAGTCGCAGCAGCGGTCGCAGGCGGGCGGCGAGCGCGAACTGCCATCGCGAGAGGTGATCGGGGAGGTGGTGCAGGCGCTGACCGGCGCTCTGTTTCCGATGCGGCTCGGCCCGACCGACCTGCGCCAGGAAAGCGAAGACTTCTACGTGGCCCATACGCTCGATGCGGCGTTGCACCAGTTGCATGTGCAGGCCACGCTGGAGCTGCGTCACGAGCGCCGCCGCACACCCGTCGAGGCCGCCCAACTCGGCGCCGAGGCGCATGAGCGCATACGCGCGTTCGCGGCAGCACTGCCCGGCATTCGCGCGCTGCTCGACACCGACGTGCTGGCCGCGTTCCATGGCGACCCCGCGGCGCGCAGCGTCGACGAGGTGCTGCTGTGCTACCCGGGCGTGCTGGCGATGATCCACCACCGCATGGCGCATCAGCTCTATCGGCTCGACCTGCCGCTGCTCGCGCGCATCGTGGCCGAGCATGCACATGCGCAGACGGGCATCGACATCCATCCGGGTGCGCAGATCGGCGCGAGCTTCTTCATCGACCACGGCACGGGCGTGGTGATCGGCGAAACCGCGGTGATCGGCGAGCGCGTGCGGGTGTACCAGGCGGTCACGCTCGGCGCCAAGCGCTTCCCGACGGATGCGGACGGCAACCTGCAGAAGGGCCTGCCGCGCCATCCGCTGGTCGAAGACGACGTGGTCATCTACGCGGGTGCGACCATTCTGGGCCGGGTGACGCTGGGCAAGGGCGCGTCGATTGGTGGCAACGTGTGGGTGACGAACGACGTGCCGGCCGGTGCCAGCGTGACGCAGGCCAGCCTGCAGAAAGCGCCGCGCGGGGACCCGTGCCAGGACGATGCAGGCATGAGCTGAATCCGGACGGCAGCGGTACCACGCGCGGCATTGACGTACATGCGTCACGCCATGCGCTTCCCATAATGAACGGGTCCTTTTCATCCATCCCCAGTTCGTTCATCGGAGATTCGCAATGACGCAATACAAGATTGCCGTGATCGTCGGCAGCCTTCGCCAGGATTCCTTCAACCGCAAGCTCGGCCTGGCGCTCGCCCACCTGGCGCCGCCGGAGTTCACCTTCGAGCACGTCGCCATCGGTGACCTGCCGCTCTACAACCAGGACGACGACGGCAAGCCGGCCACCACCGTCCAGCGCCTGAAGACGGAAATTTCGGCCGCGCAGGGCCTGCTGTTCATCACGCCGGAATACAACCGCTCGATCCCCGGCGTGCTCAAGAACGCGATCGACCACGCCTCGCGCCCGTACGGCCAAAGCGTGTGGGGCGGCAAACCTGCGGGCGTCATCGGCGTCTCGGTCGGCGCGATCGGAACCGCTCTGGCACAACAGCATCTGCGCAACGTGCTGGCCTACCTCGACGTGCCGACGCTGGGCCAGCCAGAAGCCTTCATCCAGAACAAGGACGACCTGTTCGACGACAAGGGGCATGTCGGCAACGAGTCGACGAAGAAGTTCCTGCAGACCTGGGTTGACAAGTACGTCGCCTGGGTCAAGATTCACAACGACTGAACGGCAAAGGGGCGCAGACGATGCGCCCCTTCGGAGTGCCCTGCTTGCGCCAGGGCGCGTCCTTGGTTCAGACCACGGCTCAGGCCGATTCGGCCAGCGGCGCTTCGATCAGCGCGGTTGCGATATGGCCGCGTGCGGATTCCAGCGCCGCCGTCTTGGCGGCATCGCCCATGGCCAGACCTTCGGCGCGCACGATGCGCACGTCGGTGATGCCGAAGAAGCCGAACAGGACCTTCAGGTAGCTTTCCTGGTGCTCCAGCGCCTGGCCGGCGTCCGACGTTGCGTACATGCCGCCCCGCGTCGACACCACGATGACCGTCTTGTCACCGGCCAGGCCGACGGGGCCCTTTTCGGTGTACTTGAAGGTGCGGCCGGCCTGCGCCAGGCGGTCGATCCAGGCCTTGAGCTGGCTGGGGATCGTGAAGTTGTACATCGGTGCGCCCACGACGATCACGTCGGCCGCCAGGAACTGCGAGATCAGCTGTTCCGACACCGCGTTCTCGGCGCGCTGGGCCGGTGTGGGCTCGGCCTGTACGCCGACCTTGATGCCCAATGCGTCCGCACCGAAGTGCGCTGGCGGATTGGCGGCAACGTCGAGGTACTCGACCGTGGTGTCGGGGTTGGTCTTCTTCCATTCGGCAACGACCTCGGCGGTCAGTTGGCGGGAGATGGAGTGGGCGCCCAGGACGCTCGAATCGACTTGCAGCAGCTTCATGATCATTTCCTCTTTGTGAATGGGCCCGTGAGCCGGACCGATGGAGATGATTCTATTTTTGAATCGAATGGTTGATAAGTGCCTAGAATTGGGTTTCATTGTCCTGTTCATCGATCGAATGGACGGCTTCACAAGCCTGGAGATGCCAAATGCACGATCTCAACGACATGGTGTTCTTTGCAGAGGTCGCGGAGCGGGGCGGATTTGCGGCCGCAGGGCGAGCACTCGGCGTGCCCAAATCGCGCCTGTCACGTCGGATCGCCGACCTGGAAGCCCGCCTGGGCGTCCAATTGCTGCAGCGGAGCACGCGCAGCCTGTCGCTCACGCCGGCGGGCGAGCTCTACCTGCGCCACAGCAGCGCCATGCGCGACGCGGCGCAGGCTGCGGCCGAGGCGGTGGCCCAGGTGCAGAACGAACCGCGCGGCACGGTGCGACTCAGCTGCCCAGTCACCCTCGCACAAAGCAGCCTGGGTCCGCTCATTCCGCTGTTCATGGAACGCTATCCGGGCGTGCGCATCGAGATGCGGGCGCTCAACCGGCCGGTCGACCCGGTCGAGGAGGGCGTCGACATCGCGCTGCGTGTGCGGCCGGTCATCGAGGAGAGTGGCACCCTGGCCGCGCGCACCTTCGGTGCGAGCCGTGGCCTTCTGGTGGCGCTGCCGGCGCTGCTCGGCGCGCACGGCCCTGTGGCGCAGCCCTCGGATCTGGCCGGCTTGCCCACCGTAGCGATGTCGGCGGCAGACGGCCGGTCGACCTGGCGGCTCGAAGGGCCGGCCGGCGCGGTCTGGGTGCATGTGCACCAGCCGCGCTACGTGGTGGACGACTTGTTGGCGTTGAAATTCGCCGTCATGGGAGGCGTAGGCGCCTCGGTGCTGCCCGACTACATGTGCCGAGAGGAAGTGAAGGCCGGCCTGCTGGTGGAGGTGCTGCCCGGATGGGGGCCGCCGCCTGCCATCACGCACGCGATGTACCCGCCGCGCCGCGCGCTGGTGCCCGCCGTGCGGCTGCTGCTCGATTTTCTGGCGCTGCATCTGGATGGCGACGAACCCCACGAACCGTGCCGTGAAAAGCTTTCCAACGGACATCCCGCCGCGGTCTCTTATTCTTAGAACGCCATATCCAAACAATTAGATATTCGTTTGTGATCGTAGCGATTGTTCTGACAATGGCCATTCCGATCCATTCGAACACTCAGGAACGACCATGGCCAGCCTGCGACTCGGCGACACCGCCCCCAATTTCACCCAGGAATCCAGTGAAGGCCCCATCGATTTCTACGAATGGGCAGGTTCCTCGTGGGTCGTGCTGTTTTCGCATCCGGCCGATTTCACGCCGGTCTGCACGACCGAACTGGGCAAGACCGCGGCGCTGTCGGGCGAATTCGCCAAGCGCGGCGTCAAGCCGATCGCGGTGAGCGTCGATCCGGTGGGCAAGCACCATGAATGGATCGCCGACATCAACGAGACGCAGCAGACCACGGTGGACTTTCCGATCCTGGCCGACGCCGATCGCAAGGTGGCCGACCTGTACGACATGATCCATCCGAACGCGTCGACCACGGCCACCGTGCGCAGCGTGTTCATCATCGACCCGAAGCACGTGCTGCGCACCACCTTCACCTACCCGGCGAGCACCGGCCGCAATTTCGACGAGATCCTGCGCGTCATCGACTCGTTGCAACTCACCGACAGCCACAAGGTCGCGACGCCCGCCAACTGGAAAGACGGCGACGACGTCGTCATCGTGCCGAGCATCCAGGACCCGGCGGAACTCGCCGAGCGCTTCCCCAAGGGCTTCAAGGCCGTGCGTCCCTATCTGCGCGTCACGCCGCAGCCCAACAAGTGAGCCTGCAGGTCGTCATCGTCCCCGGCTGGCGCGATTCCGGGCCGGGCCATTGGCAAAGCCTCTGGTGCGACGGCATTCCGGGCGCCCGGCGCGTGGTGCAGGACGACTGGATCACGCCGACGCGCTCGGCCTGGGTGTCCGCGCTCGAACGCACGGTGCTGGCCGCCGAAGACCGCGTGGTCATCGTGGCGCACAGCCTGGGCTGCATTGCCACCACCCATCTGGGGCCTGAGGCGACCGCGCGCATTGCAGGCGCATTGCTGGTGGCGCCTGCCGATCCCGAGCGTCGCGCCGTGCTGTCGGACTTCGCGCCCGTACCCTACGAAAAGCTGCCGTACCCCAGCGTCGTGGTGGCCAGCACCAACGACCCCTACTGCCCGGTGCGCCTGGCCGGCGCCTATGCCCGTGCGTGGGGCAGCGAATTCGTCCGCATGCAGAATGCGGGCCACATCAACATCGACTCGGGGCATGGTGACTGGCCGCTCGGCCTGGCGTTGCTCCAGTCTTTGTACCCATCCTTGCGCGATGCGCCGATCCTTGCGGCGGCGCGCACCGATTCCCTCGAACCTTTGGCTAGCTCATGATTTCCAAGACCAAGATCCTTCTTGCAGGCCTCGCCCTCGTGGCCGGCTCCGCTGCCGTGGCGCAGACCAGCACGCTGCTGAACGCCTCCTACGACGTGGCGCGCGAGTTCTACAAGGACTACAACCCCGCCTTCGTCGCCCACTACAAGAAGACGACCGGCAAGGACGTGAAGATCGACCAGGCCCATGGCGGTTCGAGCGCTCAGGCGCGCGCCGTGGCCGATGGCCTGGACGCGGACGTGGTCACCATGAACACCTCGACCGACATCGACTTCCTGGCCGGTGCCGGCGTGGTCGCCAAGGACTGGACGAAGAAATTCCCGGACAACGCATCGCCGACCACGTCGACCATGCTGATCCTGGTGCGCAACGGCAATCCCAAGGGCATCAAGGACTGGGACGACCTGATCAAGCCGGGCGTGCAGGTCGTGGTCGTCAACCCGAAGACCGGCGGCAATGGCCGCTATGCCTACCTCGCAGCCTGGGGCTATGTGAAGAAGAAGGGTGGCACCGACGCGCAGGCAGCGGAATTCGTCGGCAAACTGTTCAAGAACGTGCCGATCCTCGCACGTGGCGGACGCGATGCAACCACCGCGTTCCTGCAGCGCAACATCGGCGACGCGCTGATTACCTTCGAATCCGAAGTGCTGTCGATCGACCGCGAGTTCGGTGCAGGCAAGGTCGACGCCGTGTACCCGTCGATCAGCGTGCTGGCCGAAAACCCTGTGGCTGTGGTCGAACGCACTGCCAACAAGAAGGGCACCGGCGAACTGGCCAAGGCCTACCTGGACTACCTGTACTCGGACGAGGGCCAGGAAATCGCCGCCAAGCACGCGCTGCGCCCGCGCTCGCCGGCCGTGCTCAAGAAGTACGCCAGCACGTTCAAGCCGGTGCAGCTCTTCACGGTGCAGGAACTGTTCGGCGGCCTGGGTGAAGCGCAGAAGGTGCACTTCAACGACGGCGGTCAGTTCGACAAGCTCTACACCCCCGGCGCCAAGTAAATGGCCGGCGTGAGTTCATCGGCGCTGTCGTCCGCGGCAGCGCCGCTTTCGCGTCCGGGGGGTCGCGGCGCTGCCAAGCGCGTGCTGCCCGGCTTCAACATCACCCTCGGGTTCACGGTGTTCTACCTGTGCCTGATCGTGCTGATTCCGCTGTCGGCGCTGGTCTTCAAGACCTTCACGCTCGACTGGGCCCATTTCTGGAGCGCGGTGACGTCGCCGCGCGTCATGGCTTCATACCGCCTGACCTTCGGCGCGTCGCTGCTTGCGGCGCTGGTCAACCTGGTCTTCGGGCTGCTCGTGGCGTGGGTGCTGGTGCGCTACAAGTTTCCGGGCAAGCGCATCGTCGATGCGCTGGTCGACCTGCCTTTTGCATTGCCGACGGCGGTGGCCGGCATTTCGCTGACTGCGCTGCTGGCCGGCAACGGCTGGATCGGCCAGTTCCTCGAGCCGCACGGCATCAAGCTGGCGTTCACGCCGGCGGGCATCGTCATTGCGCTGATCTTCATCGGCCTGCCTTTCGTGGTGCGCACGGTTCAGCCCGTGCTCGAGGATACCGAGCGTGAACTCGAAGAAGCCGCCAGCAGCCTTGGCGCGACGCGCCTGCAGACCTTCACCAAGGTCATCCTGCCGGCGATCATGCCCGCGCTGCTCACCGGTTTTGCCATGGCCTTCGCCCGTGCAATCGGCGAGTACGGCTCGGTCATCTTCATTGCCGGCAACATGCCCATGATTTCCGAGATCACGCCGTTGATCATCATCGGCAAGCTCGAGCAATACGACTATGCGGGCGCCACGGCGGTCGCATTGGTCATGCTGGTGATTTCGTTCGCCATGTTGTTGGTCATCAACGGCCTGCAGGGATGGCAGCGCCGCAGATCGGGAGATTCCTGATGAGCAGCGACAACAACCGCACCGTGCGCCGTGTCACGGCCGGCACCACCGAGTCGCCCTGGGTACGCCGCGTCCTGATCGCGCTGGCGCTGGGCTTCATGTTCCTGTTCCTCGTGCTGCCGCTGGCCGCTGTCGCGACCGAGGCGCTGCGCAAGGGTTTCGGCGCCTACGTTGAGGCGCTCAAGGAGCCCGACGCGTGGAGCTCGATCCGCCTGACGCTGATCGTCGCGGCCATCACCGTGCCGATGAACCTGGTGTTCGGCGTGGCCGCGGCCTGGGCCATCGCCAAGTTCGAGTTTCGCGGCAAGGCGCTGCTGACCACGCTGGTCGACCTGCCGTTCGCGGTGTCCCCCGTGGTCGCTGGCCTGATCTATGTGCTGGTGTTCGGCGCGCAGGGCTGGATCGGCCCCTGGCTGGCCGAGCACGACATCAAGATCATCTTCGCCGTGCCCGGCATCGTGCTGGCCACCGTGTTCGTGACCTTTCCCTTCATCGCGCGCGAACTCATTCCGCTGATGCAGGCCCAGGGCACCGACGAAGAGCAGGCCGCCATCGTGCTGGGTGCGACCGGCTGGCAGACCTTCTGGCGCGTGACCCTGCCCAACATCAAGTGGGGCCTGCTGTACGGGGTGATCCTTTGCAACGCGCGTGCCATGGGCGAGTTCGGTGCCGTGTCGGTGGTGTCGGGCCACATCCGGGGCCAGACCAACACGATGCCGCTGCACGTCGAAGTGCTCTACAACGAGTACCAGTCGGTTGCCGCATTTGCCGTGGCTTCGCTCCTGGCCATCCTTGCGCTGGTCACGCTGGTCATCAAGTCGGTGATCGAGTGGCGCCACGAGCGCGAGATGAAGGCCATTGCCGAACTGCCCCCCGAACGGCCGAACCCATGACTCGCCCCCAGTCTTCGCGCACTGCGTGTCGCTGCGCCAACCCCCTGCCGGGGGCAACACCAGCGGCCCGGCAGAGCCGGTTCCGCGGTGTTCCTGGAAACAAGAGAGAGAAATCGGAATGAGCATCGAAATCCGCAACATCAGCAAGCAGTTCGGCGACTTCCATGCCCTGCGCAACGTCAATCTCGACATCGAGTCGGGCGAACTGGTGGCCCTGCTCGGCCCGTCGGGCTGCGGCAAGACGACGCTGCTGCGCATCATCGCGGGGCTGGAGACGGCCGACGCGGGCAACATCCTGTTCTCGGGCGAGGACACCACCGACGTGCACGTGCGCGAGCGCCAGGTCGGCTTCGTGTTCCAGCACTACGCGCTGTTTCGCCACATGACGGTGTTCGAGAACGTGGCCTTCGGCCTGCGCGTGAAACCGCGCAAGGAGCGCCCGTCGGACGCGCAGATCAAGGCGAAGGTCACCGAACTGCTCAAGCTGGTGCAGCTCGACTGGCTGGCCGACCGCTATCCGTCGCAGCTGTCGGGCGGCCAACGCCAGCGCATCGCATTGGCGCGCGCGCTGGCGGTCGAGCCCAAGGTGCTGCTGCTCGACGAACCGTTCGGCGCGCTCGACGCCAAGGTGCGCAAGGAACTGCGCCGCTGGCTGCGCCGCCTGCACGACGAACTGCACGTCACCTCGATCTTCGTCACGCACGACCAGGAAGAGGCGCTCGAGGTGGCCGACCGCGTGGTCGTGATCAACAAGGGCCAGATCGAGCAGGTCGGTTCGCCGCAGGACGTGTGGGACCATCCGGCGAGCCCGTTCGTCTACGGCTTCCTGGGCGACGTGAACCTGTTTCACGGCCGCGCCCGCGATGGCGAGGTGCAGGTCGAGGGCATCCGCATCGACGCGCCCGAGCATGGCCAGGTCAAGGACAGCAAGGCGCTGGCCTATGTGCGTCCGCACGACGTGTCCGTCGAGCGCTACGTGGCCGGTGCCAGTGGCATCGTGGCCAAGCTCACGCGGGCCATCGTGGTCGGACCGATCGCACGGCTGGAACTTGAGCCGGTCGAAACGAATCCTGATAATCCAGGCTCCGGAACCATCATCGAAGCGCAACTCCCTGCGCAACAGTTCCGGGAACTGGGCTTGAGCGAGGGCGACACCGTGGTCGCCACCCCGCGCAAGGCCAGAGTCTTCGTGGAAGATTGGGTTTCTCCTTGATCAATTGGTATTTTGGCGCGCCTCGGCGTGCCCTGGCGCTCATCAGTCTCGCCTGCGCCGCCATGCTGGTGTTCGGCATGTACCTCCAGCACGTGGTCGGGCTCGAACCCTGTCCGATGTGCATCGTCCAGCGTTATGCGCTCATCCTGGTGGCGGTGTTCGCCGCCATTGGCAGCGCGACCGACCGCACGGGGCTTCAGCGCACAGGCACCGGGCTGGCGCTGGTGGCCGCAGCGGGCGGTGCCTACACCGCGGCCCAGCAGAGCTGGCTGCAGTGGTATCCGCCTGAAGTGATGTCCTGTGGTCGCGATCTTTACGGAATGATCGAGACCTTCCCGCTCAAGCGCGCGCTGCCCATGATCTTCCGCGGCGGTGGCGACTGTTCGCAGGTTGACTGGACCTTCCTCGGCCTGTCGATCGCGAACTGGTCGTTCATCTGCTTCGTCGGTTTCGCGGTGCTGCTCCTCGTGCTGCTGTTCAAGCGGGCACGCTGAGCTTTCTCGACCACGCGTTCAGGCGCCTGCCAGTACGGGCAACAGGGCGCCGACTGCCGCCAGCGTGGCATTGCGCTGTGCCATGGGCGCGGCGGTCTGTGTGAGAAAGGCCGTGACCAACAGCGGCGGCCTGCCGCCAGGCGGCCAGACGATGCCCACGTCGTTGTGGGTGCCATGAGCGCCTGAACCCGTCTTGTCCCCCGTCTGCCAACCCGCCGGCAGACGCGCGCGAAGCCGGCCGTCGCCCGTCTTGTTGGCCAACAGCCAGTCGCGCAGTTGCTGGCGCGAAGCGGGCTTGAGCGCATTGCCGATCAGCAGCGTGTTCAGCAGGCCGAGCATCGCGGCGGGCGTGCTGGTGTCGCGGGGGTCGCCGGGGGTGCTTTCGTTGAGCGTGGGTTCGTTTCGGTCAAGGCGCGTCACCGGGTCGCCGAGCGACTGCAGGTAGCGCGTCAGCCGTGCCGGCCCGCCGTAGCTCGCGAGGATGAGGTTGGCTGCCGCGTTGTCGCTCTGCGTGATGGCGGCTTCGCACAGGTCCCCCATCGTCATGCGGCGGCCCACACGAGGCTCGGTCACGGGCGAGTGCGGCAGGATGTCGGCGCGCGCAATCGCAATGGGTCGCGCAAGCTGTTCATGCCCGGCATCGACACGGTCGAGAACGTACGCAGCCGCCAGCCACTTGAAGGTGCTGCACATGGGAAAGCGCTCGTCTTCGCGATGGCCGATGCGCTGGCCCGTCGCGGTGTCCAGGATGCTTGCGCCGAGCCGGCCGCCGCTGGCGTCTTCGGCATCGGCGAGTGCCTGCCTGAGTGCGTCGCTGCGCGCACCCGAGGGTGCTGGCGGCGTGCGGGTCTGGGCAGGGGCCGCGAAAGCGAATGCCATCCCGCCACCCAGTGCAACCGCAAAACTGCGTCTGTGCATGCGTTCCTTGTGCGCCGGCCGGTGACCGATTAGAGCGGCAGGGTGTCGAAGGCGGCGTAGGTCGTTGCCAGCCACGACTTCACGCGCTGGCGCTCGAGCAGGCCCAGGGCGTGTTCGCCCTGGCGATCGTTCACGGCCTTCCAGAAACTGGTGTTGTTTGCATCGATCTTGCGCATGCTGGCCTCGTGCAGGCGCGGCAGCGTGATGACCTGGGCGCCGGCGGCGGTCGCCTTGGCGAGTGACGACGATGCGAGCAGCATGCCGAAATCGCTGCCGCGGCCGTAGTTCTGCACCACGATGTAGTTAGGGCGCGTGCCGAAGGTGTCGATCAGCGTGCCGAGCAGCTCGCTCGAATCCTTGCCGTCATCCAGCACGTGCCAGAAGTTGACTGCCACGCCGAGTTCGTCGAACACGTCGAGCAGGTCGGATTCCTTGATCCAGCGGGCCAGTGGCGCGAGCGTCTGCGCGGCCAGGTCGACGATCACGTTCTGCTCCGGATTCGACTCGAATCCGTTCACGATGGTGTCCAGCCCTTCGAAGCTGTCGACCACCACAGGCGAGGCATAGCCTTCATAGAACCGGGTGAAGGAACTGTGCGAGCGGTCGGTGTCGAAGCCCGTGAAGGCGCGGTTGTGGTCGATGAAATACTGTGCCAGTACGCGTGCGGTGACCGACTTGCCGACACCGCCTTTTTCGCCGCCGATGAAATTGATGGAGCTCATGAAGACCCTGGGTGAAGTAAAGAAAAAAAGCTTGTTTTCATTCTAGGGGGCGTGTGGTGACATCACTCTGAAAGAGAGCGCTGGCGGCCCGGCATTTCGGCAGCGATGTGCGTGCGTCAGGGCTTGGCCATCTGCAGGAACGGTCCGAGACTGCCCAGCAGCCAGCCCTGGCTGAAATCGAGCGCGGCGCGACGGTATTTTTCATCGGCCTGCGCCGCCAGCAGGTCGAGCCGGGCCACCACCTTGGACAGTTCCCGGTCGACCACCAGATTGCGCCCGCGGTCGCTGATTTCCGTCGACAGCAGCAACGGCTGGCCGTTCGGCGCGACACGCGAACTGAGCAACCACAGCGAGATTTCCATGTTGCGCGCCGCCCGGTAGCTGTTCTCGGCATTCACGCCGTCGACCATCGTCTGCTCCCAGGTGCCGCCGTTGGCTTCCTTCAGCATGGTCGCCCAGCCGTAGACCAGGGCGGCGACGCGGTCGCCTGCAAAGCCCTGCGGCGCAGTGTCGAAAGCCAGCCGGATCGCGTCGATGCCGCTGGCGCCCCGCAACTCGGGCGGCGGCGTGCCGGCATTCACGGCATCCCAGCTTTTCTGGATGGCCGCGTCGATGGTGGCCGACGTCTTGCGCCATTCCGCGGGATTGCGGCGGTAGAGCGTCAGCTGGACGCGGCGAATCGACTGCAGGTTGTCGCGCACCGACAGGTTGGCGATGCGGTTGGCACTGGACTGCAGCCATTCGCTGTTGGCGTAAGGCGCGGCCTGGCCGGTGGAGCGCTGGGCCGCGCAACCCGCCATCACCGCGGTCACGGCGACTGCAAGGGCGATGCCGAGCGAGCGCGAGCGGCGCTGCGTCGGCGCGCGCCATGCAGGGGCAGCGCGCACGCGCTGGGAGACTGGGCAAGGGTCAGGCGCAAAGGAAGGCGCAAAGCCAGGTTCGGACAGGGAGGAAACGACAGGATCGCGCATGGCGGTGACGTTATCATCACGATCTCGGGTGGCAGTCGTGAGACTGTGCAATTTTCCTTACAAATCAATACCTTGGCATCCAAGCCAGGACGGAACGACCCCTCGTGCGTCTCAACTCCATCAAGCTTTCCGGCTTCAAGTCGTTCGCCGAACCCACCAACTTCCTGCTTCCAGGCCAGCTGGTGGGCGTGGTCGGGCCCAACGGCTGCGGCAAGTCGAACATCATGGACGCCGTGCGCTGGGTGCTGGGCGAGTCGCGCGCCAGCGAGCTGCGCGGCGAGTCGATGCAGGACGTCATCTTCAACGGCACGACCACACGCAAGCAGGCCAGCCGTTCGAGCGTCGAACTGGTGTTCGACAACGCCGACCACCGGGCAGGCGGCCAGTGGTCGCAGTTCGCGGAAATCGCCGTGCGCCGCGTGCTCACCCGCGACGGCACGAGCAGCTACTACATCAACAACCAGGCGGTGCGCCGGCGGGACGTGCAGGACGTGTTCCTGGGCACCGGCCTGGGGCCGCGCGCCTACGCCATCATCGGGCAGGGCACGATCAGCCGGATCATCGAATCCAAGCCCGAAGAGCTGCGCCTGTTCCTGGAAGAAGCCGCAGGTGTCTCCAAATACAAGGAGCGCCGCCGCGAGACCGAGCACCGCCTGAGCGACACGCGCGAGAACCTGACGCGCGTCGAAGACATCCTGCGCGAACTCAATGCCAACCTGGAGCGCCTGGAAAAGCAGGCCGAGGTCGCCAAGCGCTACAACGCGCTGCAGGCCGATGCCACGACCAAGCAGCACCAGTTGTGGTTCCTCAAGCGCGCCGAGAGCGGCGCAGACCAGGCCCGCATCAAGGCCGACGCCGACAAGGCAGTCAACGACCTCGAGTCGCGCATGGCCGACCTGCGCCACATCGAGGCCGATCTTGAAAAGGTGCGTCAGGCGCATTACGCAGCCGGCGACCAGGTCAACCAGGCGCAAGGCAAGCTGTACGAAGCCAGTGCCGAAGTCGGCCGGCTCGAAGCCGAAATCCGTTTCGTGATCGAAGGACGCCAGCGCGTCGAGCAACGCATGGTCCAGCTGCGCGAGCAGATCGGTCAATGGGGCACGCGTCGCGAAGACGCCGAGGCCGAACTCGAAACGCTGGCCGGCCAGGGCTTCGATGCCGAAGAGCAGGCCGAACTGCTCGCCGCGCAGATCGAGGAGCACGAAGCGCGCTTGCCCGAACTCGAAGAGGCGCAGCAGCGCGCGCAGGACCAGGCCAACGTGCAACGTGCGAGCGTGGTGCAGGTGCAGCAGCAGATCCAGGTGCTGGCCGCCGACCAGCGCAACATCGAGGAACAGAGCCGCCAGCTCACGCAACGCAGCGAGCGCCTGCGCGGTGACCGCAACGCGCTGGCCGCGCCCGACGAGGCTCACCTGCGCGATCTGCAGGAACAGACCGCGGCCGCGCAGGAGGCTGCGGAAGAAGCCGATGCGCGCCTGCAGGACCTGCAGGAATCGGTGCCGCAACTCGACGATGACCGTCGCACGCGCCAGCAGGCCGTGAACGCAGAGGGTGCGCGCCAGGCCGAGCTGTCGGCCCGGCTCGAAGCGCTCAAGGCGCTGCAGGAAAAGGTCAAGACCGATGGCAAGCTGGCGCCGTGGCTGGCCAAGCACGGGCTGGACGGCCTGCAGGGGCTGTGGAGCCGCATCCATATCGAGCAGGGCTGGGAGAACGCGCTCGAATCGGCTTTGCGCGAACGGCTGGGTGCGCTCGAGGTGTCGCGGCTGGACCTGGTGCGCGCCTTCGGCAACGATGCGCCGCCGGCCAAGCTCGCCTTCTACAGCCCGCCTGCGGCCGGCGTGCCGGCCGGCGAAGGCGCGCTGCCGCGCCTCGCCAGCCTGCTGCGCCTGAACGACGCGGGCCAGCAGGCCCTGTTCGACGACTGGCTGACGGGTTGCTACACGGCGGCCAGTTTCGAGGAGGCGCTCGCACAGCGCGAGCAGTTGCGCCCCGGCGAAGTGATCTACGTGAAGAGCGGCCACGCCGTGGCATCGCACAGCGTGAGCTTCTATGCGCAGGATTCCGAGCAGGCCGGCCTGTTGGCGCGCCAGCAGGAAATGGAAAACCTGGGCCGCCAGTTGCGCGCCCAGACGCTGCTCAACGAAGAGGCGCGTGCCGGCCTGGTGCGCGCAGAGGCGGCGTATGCCGACGCGGCACAGCGGCTGGTGCAGGCGCGGCGCGAGGCCGCCGACACGCAGTCGCGTTCGCACGCGTTGCAGGTGGAATCGATGCGCCTGAACCAGTTGGCCGAACAGACGCGGGCTCGCAGCCAGCAGCTGGAAGCCGACCTGGCCGAAGTCGACGCGCAGCTTGAAGACATCCAGGAGCGCCGCATCGCTGCCGAGGGGCGTTTCGAGGAACTCGATCTGCAGCTCGCCGACAGCCAGGAGCGGCATGCGGAGCTGGACGAGCGCGTCATCGAAGCCGGTCGCGCCCTCGCGGCCAGCCGCGAGCAGCACCGCAGCCTTGAACGCAAGGCGCAGGAGGCGACTTTCACGCAGCGTTCGGTCGAGGCGCGCCGGGCCGAGTTGGGCCGTGCCATCGACACCGCGTCGCAGCAGGCGGTGGCACTGGCCGACGAACAGGAGCGCGCTGTCGCCGAACTCGGCCGGCTGTCCGACGCGGCGGCGCAGGGCGGCCTGCAGGACGCGCTGGCGCTCAAGCTCGATCGCGAGACGGCGCTCGGCGCCACGCGCAGCCAGTACGACGACCTCACGCTCAAGCTGCGTGCCAGCGACGAGCGGCGGCTGCAACTCGAGCGCGAGCTCGACCCGCTGCGCCAGCGCATCACCGAATTCCAGCTCAAGGAGCAGGCCGCGCGCCTGGGGTTCGAACAGTACGAGCAGCTGCTGGCCGATGCCGAGACCGACCTCGAGGCGCTGGCGCTCTCGATCGAGACCGACAAGGTGCGCCTGAGCGGCCTGCAGGGCGAAATCGACCGGCTGCACCGCGAGGTGGTGGCGCTCGGCGCAGTCAACCTGGCCGCTCTTGATGAACTGGAGTCGGCGCGTGAGCGCAAGACCTTTCTCGACGCGCAATCGGCCGACCTGAACGAAGCCATCGGCACGCTGGAAGACGCCATCCGCAAGATCGACGGCGAAACGCGCGAACTGCTCGGCGGCACCTTCAAGATCGTCAACGAGCACTTCAGCCGCATGTTCCCCGAACTCTTCGGCGGCGGCAATGCGCGGCTCGTGATGACGGGCGACGAGATCCTCGACGCCGGCGTACAGGTGCTGGCGCAGCCGCCCGGCAAGAAGAATCAGACCATCCACCTGCTGTCGGGCGGCGAGAAGGCGCTCACGGCGATTGCGCTCGTGTTCGCGATCTTCCAGCTCAACCCTGCGCCGTTCTGCCTGCTGGACGAAGTGGACGCGCCGCTGGACGACGCCAACACCGAGCGCTATGCCAAACTTGTGACTGCCATGAGCCGCGAAACCCAGTTCCTTTTCATCAGCCACAACAAGATCGCCATGGAAATGGCCGAACAACTCATCGGCGTGACGATGCAGGAACAGGGTGTGTCGCGCATCGTGGCCGTCGACATGGAGTCGGCCGTTTCGATGGTCGACGCCTGAGGCAAAGCGGTCATGAGCAGTCTTACCGTCGCCCTTGCGATCCTTGGCGGCCTCGTCCTGGCGGGCCTGGTCGCCTACAACACCTGGATGTCGCGCCGCAATGCGCCGCGCCAGCCCGATGCTCCTGACGTCGATGCGCCCGCGCCAGCGCCCGATCCATCGGCCGAAGAGGGTCCGGTGCTTCACGTCGAACCGCATCCCACGCCCGGCAACGCGCGCCACGAGCCCCTGTTCGACCCCGATCTGCCTGCACCATCGGCGCTGCCGATGCAGTCGGCCGAACGCCGCGGCGGGCTCGACCCGTTGATCGACGTGATCGCGCCGGTATCGCCTGACGGTCTGGTATCGGGCGATGCCGCGCTGGCCGCCATGCCAGCCACCCGCCGCGCGGGCAGCAAGCCGGTGGCCGTCGAAGGCCTGAACGAGCACACGGGCGAATGGGAGCAGCCAGCGCCTGGCCAGCGCTACGGCGCGTTCCAGATCGGCGTACAGCTGGCCAATCGCACCGGTGCGCTCAACGAGATCGAGTATTCCGAATTCGTCGTCAAGGCACAGGCCTTTGCCGACGCGATCAACGGCGCGCCCGAGTTTCCGGAGATGCTCGACGAGGTGGCGCGGGCCCGCGAGCTCGACCAGTTCGCCAGCGCGCACGACGCGCAACTCGGCTTCGTGCTGCGCGCGCGCCATGCGGCATGGAGCCCCGGCTACGTGCAGCAGAACGCCGCGCGCCTGGGTTTCGTGCAGGGCATCATTCCGGGCCGCATGATGCTGCCGACGGGGGAGCCGGGCATGCCGCCGATCATCGGCCTGTCCTTCGACACGCAGGCCGCCCTGGCCGACGACCCGGCGCAATCCGCCATTCGCGAGATCACGCTGAGCCTGGACGTGCCGCAGGTCGACCGCAACGAGCGGCCCTTCGAGCGGATGCGTGAATCGGCCGCCACGCTGGCGCGCGAGATGGACGGCGTCATCACCGACGGCGATGGCCAGTTGCTGCGCGACGAGACCATGGACGTCATCGGCGGTGATCTCGAGCAGCTCTACGACACCCTCGACCTGCGCGATCTGCCCGCGGGCTCGCCGCTGGCGCGCCGCCTGTTCAGCTAGCCATGAATGCAATTGAAAAAGCGTCGCATGAAGTCGCGGCACTGAGCGCACAGCTGCGTCATCACGCGCACCTCTATTACGTGCTCGACCAGCCGACGCTGCCCGACGCCGAGTACGACAAGCTGTTCCAGCGTTTGCAAGCGCTGGAAGCAGAGCATCCCGAACTGCGCACGGCCGATTCGCCGACCCAGCGCGTCGGTGGCGCCGTGCGCGAGGGCTTCGTCAAGGTTCGCCACCGCGTGCCGATGCTGTCCATTCGCACCGAAACCGACATCACGCAGGAGGGTGCCCGCGCTTTCGATGCGCGCATCCGCCGCGAGCTGGGCCTGGCGGCCGACGCGCCGCCGATCGACTACGTGTGCGAACTCAAGTTCGACGGGCTGGCCATCAACCTGCGCTACGAGCACGGTGTGCTGGTGCAGGCGGCCACGCGCGGCGACGGCGAGGTGGGCGAGGACGTCACGCAGAACGTGCGCACGCAGCGCCAGATCCCTTTGCGCCTGCATGGCGAGGCACTGCCGCCGGTGGTCGAGGTGCGCGGCGAGGTCTACATGCGCCGCGACCAGTTCGACCTGCTCAACGAACGCCAGCGCGAGAAGATCGCTGCAGGCCAGAAGAACGAAAAGGTCTTCGTGAATCCACGCAACGCGGCGGCCGGTGCCGTGCGCCAGCTGGACCCGGCCATTGCCGCGAGCCGGCCGCTCAGCTTCTTTGCCTATGGGCTGGGCGAAGTGAGTTCGCCCGAGGAGGGCGGCCCGGACTGCGCCACGCAGTTCGACTGGCTCCAGCAGTTCTTGGCCTGGGGTTTCCCGGTGGCCGCGCAGACGCAGCGTGCGTCGGGCGCGGATGCGCTCGTGGCCTTCCACATGGCGATGGGCGCTCAGCGCGACGCATTGCCCTACGACATCGACGGCGTGGTCTACAAGGTCGACAGCGTCGCATTGCAGCGCCAGCTGGGCTTCGTCTCGCGCGAGCCGCGCTGGGCCGTGGCGCACAAGTATCCGGCGCAGGAACAGTTGACGCAGGTGCTGGCCATCGAAGTGCAGGTCGGCCGGACCGGCAAGCTCACGCCCGTGGCGAAATTGGCGCCCGTGTTCGTCGGCGGCGTGACGGTGACGAACGCCACGTTGCACAACGAGGACGAGGCGCGCCGCAAGGACGTGCGCGTGGGCGACACCGTGATCGTGCGCCGGGCAGGTGACGTGATTCCCGAGGTGGTCGGCGTGGTGCCCGAAAGTGCAGCCCGGCCGGCCGACGAGCGCGGCCCCATCTTCACCATGCCGACGCATTGCCCGGTGTGTGGCTCCGACGCGGTGCGGGAAGAGGGTGAAGCCAACCACCGCTGCACCGGCGGGCTGTTCTGCGCCGCACAACGCAAGGAGGCCGTGCTGCATTTCGCCGCGCGCCGTGCCGTCGACATCGATGGGCTGGGCGACAAGCTGGTCGAGCAGCTGGTCGATGCCAAGCTCATCCGCACGCTGCCCGACCTGTACAAGCTGGGCTTCAACACGCTGGCCGGGCTGGACCGCATGGCCAAGAAGTCGGCGGCCAACCTCATCGAGGCCTTGAAGGATTCACGCACGACGACGCTGCCGCGCTTTCTCTTCGGTCTGGGCATACGCAACGTGGGCGAGAGCACGGCCAAGGACCTGGCCAAGCATTTCGGCTCGCTCGACGCCATCATGGCCGCCGACGAGGCGCAACTGATCGAGGTGAACGACGTCGGGCCGATCGTCGCGCGCAGTATCCGGGCGTTCTTCGAGCAGCAGCACAACGTGGACGTCGTCGAACAACTGCGGGCATTGCCGCCTTATGGTTGCGGCCTGAACTGGGAAGAGGGCGAGCCCGCTGCACGCACGCCACGACCACTGGCAGGCAAGACCTTCGTCATCACCGGCACCTTGCCGACCATGGGGCGCGACGACGCCAAGGACAAGCTCGAAGCGGCCGGCGCCAAGGTCGCGGGCTCGGTCAGCAAGAAGACCGATTTCCTGGTGGCCGGGGCCGAGGCGGGCAGCAAGCTGGACAAGGCGCAGAGCCTGGGCGTGGTGGTGATCGACGAAGCGCGCATGCTGGAAATCCTGGAAAAGGGCCTTTGAGTGCCGTGCGGCGTGCCGCGTGCTTACGTGGCGTTACCGTACTTCACACGCGCGCAGTCAGCTGGCGGTCTGTAAAGACGTTGAACTGACACACGCAACCCGGAGTCCCAAGACCATGAACAAAATTCGATTGCTCGGTGCCTGCATCGCCGTCGGCGGCCTGGCCGTCCTGGGCGGTTGCGTGGCTTACCCCGCGGGCGCCTATGACAATGGCCCGGTTTATTCAGACCCGTACTATTCGTCCGGCCCTACGGTGATCACGTCGCCGCCAGCGGTCTATATCAACGGTGGCAGCTATTACGACGGTGGCTACTACCACGAGCGCCCGGGCTACTACGGCCGTCCTGGTTATTACGGTGGTCCGCGTCCCGGTTATGGCTATGGCCCACGACCGGGCTGGCGCCCTGACAACGACGGCCGGGGTGGTCGTGGCGACGGCGGACGACCGGGCTACAACGGTGGCGGTGGCCGGCCGTCGGCACAGGCGCCCAACCCGGGACCGCGCCCCTCACGTCCTCCGCGGCCAGAGGGCTACGTGCAGCCGCCGAACTCGATGGTGCCGCGCTGAGTATGGAAGTTCGGGTGCAGCAGGAGTCGTAGCACGGCAGCTGCAACATCCGCGCACCACGTCGCGATAATCCGCACATGACCATTCGCGACATTCTGAAGATGGGCGACCCGCGGTTGCTGCGCGTGGCGCAGCCCGTGGCCGCTTTCGACACCGACGAACTGCACCTGCTGGTGCGCGACATGTTCGAGACCATGCACGCGGTCAATGGCGCAGGCCTGGCGGCGCCGCAGATCGGCGTCGACGCGCAACTCGTCATCTTCGGCACCGATGCACCGAACCCGCGTTACCCCGACGCGCCGGTCGTGCCGCGCACCGTGCTGCTCAATCCGGTGATCACGCCGATCGGCGAAGAAGAGGAAGAGGGCTGGGAAGGCTGCCTGTCGGTCCCTGGCCTGCGTGGCGTCGTGCCGCGTTTTGCCAACGTCCGGTACACCGGTTTCGACCTGTACGGCGATCCGATCGATCGAACCGTCAATGGTTTTCACGCACGCGTGGTGCAGCATGAGGTCGATCACCTGCTGGGCAAGCTCTACCCCATGCGCGTGCGCGATTTCTCGCGCTTCGGTTTCACCGAGGTGTTGTTTCCGGGGCTGGATGCGTCGGACGACGATTGAGCCCAGCGGCGTTGATGGCACTTCATGCGCGAGAGCGATTCCTCGCCTGGCTGCCTCAACGGTGTGAGTAGAATCGCCAGACCGAACTGCGGCTTCCTGCAGCTTTGGCGGTTCGATGCAGGAATTCGTTGGTCATCAACGAGTTACAGATTGCGGGTGTAGTTCAATGGCAGAACGGCAGCTTCCCAAGCTTCATACGAGGGTTCGATTCCCTTCACCCGCTCCACTTGCCTTAATTCGTTGATTTATAACGATATTTTAGGGTAGATGAAGAATCGAACTCACACCTAGTACTCACACAGGTGCTGAAATTTTAGGCAGTTGGAGCATCCGACCTGCCGACCCACGTGCCCTGGCTCATCCGGGCTGATCATCAGCGAACTGATCAACCCGTCAGCAGTGCAATGTAAGACTGGTAGCTGAAGCTGCGATGGGACTTCTGCCCCGTCACTTCCGTCACGATGCCCAGTTCTTCGAGCACTTTCACAGCCGCATTGGCAGTTGGAAAACTGGTATGAGGCTTTGGCGCACTCGCTCGACGGTGAAGCGCGGCATCAATGGCAAAAGCTCAAACAGTCGATAGCTCGCCGGCCCCGCCTTTGGGGCTGCGAGTAAACGGCGGCGGTCTGTGGCAACCAGACTCGCGATGGCGACGATGCCTCGCTCTGCTTCAGTGGCGGCCACGGCCACACCTTCGAGAAAGAAGCTTACCCAGCCCTCCCAATCTCCCTCCGTGCGCACATTGGAGAGCCGCCGGTAGTAGTCGGCCTGGTGCTGCTTCAAATAGCCGCTGAGATACATCAACGGCTCGGGCAGCAAGGCCCAATGCTCCAGCAAAGCGGCGATCAACAGGCGGCCAATGCGGCCGTTGCCGTCGAGGAAAGGGTGGATCGTTTCGAAGTGCGCGTGCGCCAGGGCGATCTTCACCAGTGGCGGCAGGCTTGGAGAGGCGTCGCTGTGGATGAATCGCTCGAGGTCGGCCAGCAACCCCGCCACGTGCTCTGGCGGAGGCGGTACGAAAACAGCGTTGCCAGGTCTGCTGCCCCCGATCCAGTTCTGCGAGCGTCGGAGAGTACCGGGCTGCTTGCCTGCACCGCGTGCCCCTTCCAGAAGCAGGGCATGGGCGTTGCAAAGCAACCGGACGCTGACAGGCAAGCCCGCCGGGTCGCGCAGATTGTCTTGCACCAGCCGAAACGCGCGCAGGTAGTTGGTGACTTCTTCCAGGTCGTCCGTGTTGCCGACCGCAAAGCCGGCTTCCTCGTCGAAGAGGTCGGTCAGCGTGGCTTGAGTGCCCTCGATTTGCGAGGTGAGCAGCGCTTCCTTGCGGATGGCACTATAGAGCAGCCATTCCACCGAGGGCACCAACCCGGATACGCCACACAGTCGTGCCAGCCGGTACGGCGCATGGATTAAAGCGTTGTTGAATCGGTTGCCGCGATATTAAAGCAGTCTTTAATGGAATCACGCGTTAGTCAAGCTGGCTTCACTGCCGCCCTTGCGCAACCAGCACACGCGCAGGACCCATACCTAAGCACTACAGCTCATGCAGCAGCGTCATGTTGAGCCTTCAAAATGCCGCTTTGCATTCGTCACATGCGGTTCAGACAGTGAACAATTGTTAGCATCAGCGCTTTGAATCTGTCAGGTCTGCGCTGTGCGTGCGAGCCCGACGGGCCCGCTCGGCTTCACCTCATCTCCACGCCATGAAAAACCTGACCCTTCGCCAGCGCATGCTTGCCGGCTTCGCTGTGATCCTGGGCATCATGGCGCTGATGGGGATGCTCGATCTGCGACGCCTCTACACCATCGAGAAAGAGGTCGACGCCATTCGGCAGGATGCCGTGCCAGGGCTGTACTACAGCGCCTCGATGCGGGCGGCGTGGGGGACAGGATTCGTCCGGACGCGTGACGTGCTGGAGCATCCGACGCCGGAGGGCCGCAAGGCGCTGCTCGACCTGCAGGTCAAGAGCGACGCGCAGTTCGACGAACTGCTGGCGGGGTACCTCAAGTCGGTACACCGTTCCGACGAAACGGCGATGTACAACGAGTTCCGCACGTTGGTGCTCGACTACCGTCGCCGGCGCGATGTGCTGCTGGCCGATCAGTCGGCTGCGGCGGTCGGCCAGGCGCGCGCGCTGGTGCAGGAGCAACTGGCGCCTCAGTTCGCCAAGGGCAGCGAGATCCTGCTCAACATCGTCGCAGTCAACAAGGCGCAGGCCGACGAAGCCACTGCGCGCATCGAACACGCGGTGTCCATCGGCGAGACCGGTATCGTCGTCTCGCTGGTGCTGGCCCTCCTGGCGGCATTCGCGTGCGGCTACCTGCTGATGCGTGCCATCACCAAACCGATGGGCTCGATCGTCGAAGGGTTGACACAACTCGGCGCGGGCGACCTCACGCGCCGGCTCGACCTGGCGCGCAAGGACGAGTTCAACGCCATCGAGCAAGGCTTCAACACCACGGCCAACGAACTCTCGTTACTGGTGAGCAAGGCGCAGCGCTCGGCCATCCAGGTCGCGACGTCGGTGACCGAGATCGCGGCCACGTCGCGCCAGCAGCAGGCGACCGCCACCCAAGTGGCCGCCACCACCACCGAGATCGGCGCGACCTCGCGCGAGATCTCCGCAACGTCGCGCGACCTGGTGCGCACCATGTCCGAAGTGTCGGGCGCAGCCGAGCGCACTGCATCGCTGGCGGGCAACGGCCAGACAGGCCTGGCGCGCATGGAAGACACGATGCACAACGTGGTCGAGGCCGCGGGGTCGGTCAACGCAAAGCTGGCCGTGCTCAACGAGAAGGCCGGCAACATCAATCGCGTGGTCACGACCATCACCAACGTGGCCAACCAGACCAACCTGCTGTCGCTCAACGCGGCCATCGAAGCCGAGAAGGCGGGCGAATACGGCCGCGGCTTCGTGGTGGTGGCCACCGAAATCCGCCGCCTGGCCGACCAGACCGCCGTGGCGACCTACGACATCGAGCAGATCGTGCGCGAGATCCAGTCGTCGGTGTCGGCCGGCGTGATGGGCATGGACAAGTTCTCCGAGGAAGTGCGCCGCGGCATGGGCGACATGCAGGAAATCGGCGAGCAGCTCTCGCAGATCATCCAGCAGGTCCAGACGCTGGCGCCGCGCGTGCAGATGGTCAACGAAGGCATGAGCGCCCAGGCGACCGGCGCCGAACAGATCAACCAGGCGCTGGTGCAACTGAGCGAGGCCACGCACCAGACGGTCGAATCGCTGCGGCATTCGAGCCTGGCCATCGACGAACTCAACGTTGTTGCCAACGACTTGCGCGCTGGCGTGTCGCGATTCAAGGTGTGACTTCGGCTGCGCATTCCTCGTCGATGCCGCCGTCGGCGGCGCACCTGCAGCCGCAGCCGGGCGGTTTCGTCGCGCGCAAGCTCTTCCTGCAATTCCGCATCGGTGGCGACCGCTACCTGCTCGCGGCCGACACGGTCGTGCAGGTGCTGCCGCCGCAACCGCTCAAGCAGGTGCCGGGCGCGCCGGTATGGGTCGCCGGCATCCTGTCGTACAAGGGCGAGCCGGTGCCGGTGCTCGACATGAGCCAGCTCGCGCTGGGCCAAGGTGCGCGCCAGGTCACCAGCACGCGAACCGTGCTCGTCGCACACCGCCACAGGGGGCATGAACCCTTGCGCACGCTGGGGCTCATCCTGGAAGGCGTGACCGACACGGTGCACCGCGATCCGGCCGATTTCATGCCCAGCGGTCTGGACGGCGTGCAGGCGCGCTACCTCGGGCCCGTGCTGCAGGACGAAGAGGGCGGCATGCTGCAGTGGGTGAGCGTGAACGAGTTGCTGAGCGACGAGGCCTGTGCGCTGCTGTTTGCGACGGCGACGGCAACAGTGACCGCCCGGGAAGCGCAGCCGTGAACGCGGTCGACCTGCGCTTCGGTCCGCTGCTCAAGGCGCGCATCGGCCTGGATTCGGCGTCGATCGGCGCTGCCGCCATCGAACGTGCGGTGCGGCTGCGCACCGCTGCCACGCGCGCGGGCGGCGAAGACGCCTACTGGCACCTGCTGCACGCCCAGCCCGACGAAATGCAGCAGCTCATCGAAGCGGTGGTGGTGCCCGAGACCTGGTTCTACCGCTATCCGGAATCGCTCGTCGCGCTGGTCGACGTGGTGCGCGAGAGGCTCGCACGCCAACCCGGGCCGGTGCGCATCCTGAGCCTGCCGTGTTCCACCGGCGAGGAGCCTTATTCCATCGTCATGGCGCTGCTCGATGCGGGCGTGCTGCCGTCTCAGTTGACGGTAGACGCCGTGGACATCAGCCAGGCGGTGGTGGCCCGCGCGCGCCTGGCGGTGTACGGCCCGAATTCGTTTCGCGGCGGTGAGTCCGACGGCTGGCGCCAGCGCTACTTCACGCCCGGTGCGCAGGGCGACGCGCTGTCGCGCCGCGTGGCGGACCGGGTGCGCTTCCAGTCGGGCAACCTGTTCGATCCTGAACTGCAGGCCAACGCCGGTGTCTACGACATCGTCTTTTGTCGCAACCTGCTGATCTATTTCGACACGCCCACGCAGGAGCGCGCCGTGCGGCTGCTGACGCAACTGGCGCGTCGCGACGGCATGTTCTTCGTCGGCCCGGCAGAAGCCAGCCTGCTCACACGCCAGGGCATGCGGGCGTGGCGCCTGCCGCACGCTTTTGCGTTCCACGTCGCGCCTGCGCCATCCACGCCATCTGCAGCGGCGGCTGTGCCTGCAACGCCTGGCCATGTGCTTGCGCCGCGCTCCGTCCAGCGGGCTGCATTGCCGCGTCGGCTCGCGTTGCCGTCTGTGCCCCCTGTGCCGTCTGTGCCGTCTGTGCGTCGTGCGCCGCTGGCGCCCGCCAGCATCCAAGACCCCGTTCTGACCGAGCTCGAGCGCCTCGCCGACCGGGGCGAGACCGCACTCGCGCTGGCGGCTTGCGAGCGCTGGCTGGCCACGCGGGCGCCGACGGCGCAGGTCTACTACCTTCAGGGGCTGTTGCACGACACCGCCGGTCGCGCCGACGCGGCGCAGACCTCGTACCGCAAGGCCTTGTACCTCGACCCCGGCCATCGCGGCACCATCGCCCATCTGTCGGCGCTGCTCCAAGCACAGGGCGACGCCGAGGAGGCACGCCGCCTGCAGGCACGCCGCGCACGCAAGGAGCGCCAGCATGGATAGCCGCATGGCCCTTGCCGATGCGCAGGCCGCACCGCTGGACGACTGCTGGAACCGCATCGGCAGCCAGGGCAACAAGCAGTGCGAACGCCTGGCCGAGCACGTCCATTGCCGCAACTGCCCGGTGTACGCGCGTGCCGCGCGCGAGCTGATCGACCGGCTCGTGCCGCAGGCGGTCGACGCACCGGCCGCTGCCGAAGAAGGCGCGTTGCTCCACATGGCCGCGCACAGCATGGCGCTGCTGGTGTTCCGCGTGCAGGGCGAATGGCTGGGCCTGCCCACGCGCGTACTCGACCACGTGGCGCCCGTGCGCGCCGTGCACACGCTGCCTCACCACTGGGACCCGGCCGTGCTCGGCGTGACCAACGTGCGCGGCACGCTGACCGTGTGCATCTCGCTCGCGCGCATGCTGGGCATCGATCCGCAGCGTGCGGCGGCGGTCTTTGCAGAAGGGCGTGCGCGTCCCGGCGAGCCGCGCATGCTGGTGATGGGCGGCACAGGCCGTGCGGTGGTGTTCCCGGTCGACGAGGTCGACGGCATCTACCGCGTGGCCGAGTCCGACGTCGATGCGCTGCCCGCCACGCTGGCGCAGTCGAGCGTGAAGTGCGCACGCGGCGTGGTGCGCTGTGGCCCGCACACGATCGGCCTGCTCGATGAAGCAGCGCTCACGCGCTCGCTCGACCGGAGCCTGGCATGAACCCCGAGCAGATCCGCGACGCGTCGCTGCTGGAGCTGTTCCAGATGGAGGCGGTCACCCAGGTGCAGGTGCTCAACGACGGGCTGCTCGCGCTCGAACGCGACCCGCGCGCGGCCCCGCACCTGGAGGCCTGCATGCGCGCAGCCCATTCGCTCAAAGGCGCCGGCCGCATCGTCGACCTGGAACCCGCCGTGCGCATCGCGCATGCCATGGAAGACTGCCTGGTCAACGCGCAGGAAGGTCGGCTGCTGCTGCAGCCCGGCGACATCGACGCACTGCTGATGGGCGCCGACCTGCTGCTGCGCGTGGCGACACCGGGCGTCGACCTCGAAGCCGACATCGCCCGGTTGCAGGCACGCCTGAGCGCCACGCCCACGGCACGCACCCTTGCGGAAATGCCCGCCGAGACATTGCCCGTCAACACGTTGGCCGCCGCACCGGTCGCTGCCGCAGCCTCGCCGAACGTTCCCGCAGCCACCGACGACGAACGCGTGCTCCGCGTGACCGCCGACACGCTCAACCGCCTGCTCGGCTTGTCGAGCGAGACCCTGGTCGAGGCGCACCGGCTCGAACCGCTCAACATCGCCATGCTGCGGCTCAAGCGCCAGCAAGGCGAAGCGGCGCGCGCGCTGGACACCCTGCGTGAGGTCCTGTCGATGCAGCACCAACCCGACCCCCGCGTGCAGGCGGCGCTCGACCACGCCGTGCAGCTGATGGGCGATTGCGAACAGACGCTCGGCCGCCGCATGGACGACCTCGACCAGTTCGGCTGGCGCATGACGCACCTGTCGCAACGCCTCTACGACACCGCGCTGGCGTGCCGCATGCGGCCCTTCGGCGACGGCATCGGCCCGATGGCGCGCTCCGTGCGCGACCTGGCGCGCACGCTGGGCAAGCAGGCGCGGCTGGTGGTGGAGGGCGACGCCACACAGGTCGACCGCGACATCCTGGAAAAGCTCGAGGCACCGCTCACGCACCTGCTGCGCAACGCGCTGGACCACGGCATTGAACTTCCCGGCGACCGGCTGGCCGCGGGCAAGCCGGCCGAAGGCGTGGTGCGGCTGCAGGCACGCCACAGCGCCGGCATGCTGGTCATCGAAATCGGCGACGACGGCCGTGGCATCGACCTGCCACGGTTGCGCGAGGAAGTGGTGCGGCGGCAGCTCTCGACCGCGCCCACGGTCGCGCGCCTGAGCGAAGCCGAACTGCTCGAATTCCTCTTCCTGCCGGGCTTCAGCACCCGCACGGCCGTCACCGAGATATCCGGGCGCGGCGTCGGGCTCGACGTCGTGCAGAACATGGTGCGGCAGCTGCGCGGCTCGGTGCGGGTGCACCAGAAGACGGGCGCCGGCATGCGCTTCGTGCTGGAAATGCCGCTGTCGCTGTCGGTCATGCGCAGCCTGCTGGTCGAAATCGGCGGCGAGTATTACGCGTTTCCGCTGGCCTACGTCAACCATGCGCTGGAGGTGCCGCACGCGGCCATCGAACAGCTCGAAGGCCACCAGCACCTGCGCTTCCAGGATCGGCAGATCAGCCTCGTCGCGGCCCGCCAGCTGCTGCAGTACGGCGATGCGGCGCAGGCGCCCGAGCACGTGTGCGTGGTCGTGATCGGCGAGCACGGCAGCACGTACGGCGTGGCGGTCGACCGCTTCATCGGCGAACGCACGGTGGTGGTGCAGCCGCTCGACCCGCGCCTGGGCAAGGTGCGCGACATCCAGGCCGGCGCGTTGATGGAAGACGGCACGCCGCTCCTGATCCTCGACGTCGAGGACCTGCTGCTGTCCATCGGCAAGCTGGTCGCCGGCGGGCGGCTGGCGCGCGTGGACGCGGGCGGCAGCGTCGCCGGCGTGGCGCGTCGCCTGCGCGTGCTGGTGGTCGACGACTCATTGACCGTTCGCGAACTGGAGCGCAAGCTCTTGAGTCACCGCGGTTACGACGTTGCCGTGGCGGTCGACGGACTGGACGGCTGGAACATGTTCCGCGCCGAACCGTTCGACCTGGTGGTGACCGACGTCGACATGCCGCGCATGGACGGCATCGAACTGGTCACGCGCATCAAGCGCGACCCGCGCCTGCAAAAGGTGCCCGTCATCGTGGTGTCGTACAAGGACCGCGAGGAAGACCGGCAGCGCGGCCTGGACGCAGGGGCCGACTACTACTTGGCGAAGAGCAGCTTTCACGACGAGGCCTTGCTCGAAGCCGTGGAAGACCTGATCGGAAAGGCACACGCGTGAAGATCGGCATCGTCAACGACATGCCCCTGGCTGTCGAGGCGCTCAAGCGCGCCATTGCGCTCGACCCGACGTTCGAGGTCGTGTGGGTGGCCGGCAACGGCGCCGAGGCCATCGAGCGCTGCGCCGCCGTGCGGCCGGAGGTCATCCTCATGGACCTCCTCATGCCCGTGATGGACGGCGTCGAAGCGACGCGCCGCATCATGGCGCAGACGCCGTGCGCCATCGTGGTGGTGACGGGCGACGTGAGCGGGCAGACCGGCCGCGTGTTCGACGCCATGGGCCATGGCGCGCTCGACGCGGTCAACACGCCCTCGCTCGGCCTGGGCGACATTCGCGAAGCCGCGGCGCCGCTGCTGCGCAAGATCCGCAATGTCGGCTGGCTCATCGGCCGCTATGACAGCACGCGGGCGCCGGCGCCCGCTGCCACGGCCACCCGCGTGCTGTCCGAGCCGTCGACCCGGCTGGTCGCCATCGGTGCTTCGGCGGGTGGCCCCGCGGCGCTGGCCGAACTGCTGCAGGCGCTGCCGGCCGACTTTCCTGCCGCCATCGTGCTGGTGCAGCACGTCGACGCGCAGTTCGCAGCCGGCATGGCGACCTGGATCAACGACCAGACACGGTTGCCGGTGCGGCTGGCCGTGGCCGGCGACGTGCCGCTGGCCGGCACGGTGCTGCTCGCCGGCACCGACGACCATCTGCACATGCACGCGAACGGCCGGCTGGCTTACGGCAGCGAGCCGGTCGAGTCGCTCTACCGGCCTTCGATCGACGTTTTTTTCCAGGACGTGGCCACGCATTGGCAAGGCGAAGCTGTGGGCATCCTGCTCACCGGCATGGGCCGTGATGGTGCGAAGGGCCTGAAGGCCATGCGCGACCGCGGCTTTCTCACCATCGCCCAGGACCAGGCCAGCAGCGCCGTCTACGGCATGCCCAAGGCCGCGGCGGCGCTCGGCGCCGCCGTGGAGATCCGGCCGCTGGCCGGCATCGCGCCGCGCCTGCTCGGTCTTTTCCCCTCGGTCCGCCCGCTGAACATTCCAGGACTCTGACATGCTCCCGATACCTGAACCCTACGCTGCGCTCCCCGAGCCTCAGCACTCGACCATGGTGCTGCTGATCGACGATCAGTACATGGTCGGCGAGGCCATCCGGCGCGCGCTGGGCTCGGCGCCGGACATCGCCTTTCACTTCTGCGCCGACCCGGCCCAGGCACTGGCCGTCGCCGTGCAGACCCGCCCGACCGTGATCCTGCAAGACCTGGTGCTGCCCGGCGTGAACGGCCTGACGCTCGTCGAGGCCTACCGCGCCCACCCCGTCACGCGCGACATTCCGATCATCGTGCTCTCCACGAAGGAAGACGCGGCCATCAAGAGCGCCGCCTTCACCGCCGGCGCCAACGACTATCTGGTGAAGCTGCCCGAGACCATCGAGCTGATCGCCCGCATCCGCTACCACTCGCGCTCCTACCTCGCGATGATCCAGCGCGACGAGGCCTACCAGGCCCTGCGCAAGAGCCAGCAGCAGCTGCTCGAGTCGAACCTCGAACTGCGCCGCCTGACCAATTCGGACGGCCTCACCGGCCTGGGCAATCGCCGTTACTTCGACGAATACCTGTCGGCCGAATGGGAGCGCGGCCTGCGCGAAGGCCGCGAGGTGAGCGTGCTGATGGTCGACGTCGACCACTTCAAGGCCTTCAACGACGGCTACGGCCACGTGCCCGGCGACGAGGCGCTCAAGCAGGTCGCGCGCACGCTGCTGGGCAGTTCCGACAAATCTTCCGGACTGGCCGCGCGCTTCGGTGGCGAAGAATTCTGCCTGGTGCTGCCGGGCACGCCGCTGGGCGGCGGCCGGTTGATCGCCGAAAAACTGCGCCGTGCCGTCGAGGCGCTGCAGATTCCGCACGAAGGCTCGCCCACGTCGTCGTGGCTGACCGTGAGCGTGGGCGTGTGCGCCGGCGTGCCGCACGCTACAGGCATGTCGTCGAAGATCGTCGAAGGCGCCGACCGCAACCTGTACGAAGCCAAGCGCCTGGGGCGCAACCGCGTGGTTGCTGGCGAACTGGCCGACTTGCCCGGCGAACCGCTGCTGGACTGAGCGCCAGGCGGGCGCGGCTGGCCTGTGAATGTCGCTGGCTTCGCCGCCTCAGTGTCCGCCCGGCGTTGGCGCCTGCTTGCGCCAGGCGCGCGGCGACTGGCCGTAGCGGTCCTTGAAGGCGCGGCTGAAATGCGCCGCGTCGTTGAAGCCCCACGCGAAAGCGATTTCGGACACCGACACCCTGGCCTTGCGTGGGTCGAGCAGATCCTGCTCGCAGGCTGCCAGCCGGCGGGACCAGAGGTACTGTGCAGGCGTCTGCGGCTCTGCGGCGAACAGGCGGTGCACGTGGCTGGGCGACAGGCCCATTTCTGCGGCCACGCCCTCGATGCGCAAAGCGGGGTCGTGTTTGCGCTCGTCGATGCAGCGCTTGATGCGGGCCAGGTGGTAGGCCTGCAACGCCGAGGGGTCGCTGGGCTGGCTGCTCGACAGGGACTGCAACCCACCGACCAGCACGTTGACCAGCCCGTTGACCATCGACGCAGCCGACGTCGGCGGCAGGTCGTCAGCGTCGTCCTTCAGGGCCCGCACCATGCTGCCCATCAGTCGGCCGGCGCCCGACTGGCCTGAAATGGTGGTGGCCGTGAGCCGGTCGCAGCCCGAGACCAATGTGCGCAGGCGGCTGCCCCTGACCTTCAGCACGATTTCCTCGAACGCTTCGCCAAAGCGCAGGGTGTAGGGGCGCGCCGTGTCGTAGATGGCGAAGTCGCCCGGCACCATCGCCGCGTCGCGACCGTCCTGCGACACCATGCCGCGGCCCCGGGTCTGCAGGCTGACGATGATGAAGTCGTCCTCGGCCCGCGAGATCATTCGGGGCGTGCGCATGACGCGTTGCGGCTGCGAGCTCACCACCGACAGATCGAGCCCCGGCAGTGCATGGTTGACGATGGAGCCCCCGAACGCCCCGCCATCGCCCGCTTCGCATTCGAGGTCGACGTACGTCGAACAGATGCCGTCGACCCAGTAGCCGAGCCGGTCGCGCGGGGCCACAACGTCGGTGGTGAGGGTTTGGCTCATGGTGCTCTCGCGGTGGGTGCTTTCGTGCGCATGCTACTTCGGGCTGCTTGCAAAAACCATTCCGGAAACTACCGGATGGGACGCGCAGGCAAGAGCAGTGCGACTTCCGGGCAAGACGGTGGAGGCGGCGGACGCGAGCATTGGTGCTGCCGTTCAAACACTTTTTTCCATCCACGCAACCCCCAGAAAGACACCCATGCCCAGCAAGACCCACCCCAAGCTCACCGTTGCCGCCGTCCAGGCCGCGCCCGTCTTCATGGACATCGATGCCACCATCGACAAGACCATCGCGCTGATGAAGCAGGCCGCCACGCAGGGCGCCACGCTGGTGGCCTTTCCGGAAACCTGGCTTCCCGGCTACCCCTGGTGGATCTGGCTGAACACGCCCGCGTCTGGCATGCGCTTCGTTCAGAGCTACTTCGACAACTCCCTGGAAATCAAATCGCCCGAATTCAAGCGGCTGGCCGATGCCGCCCGCGCGCTGAAGATCTGGTTGTCCTTCGGTTTCAGCGAGCGCGACGGCGGCAGCCTGTACATCGCCCAGGCCCTGATCGACGACCAGGGCCTGGTCGTGACCACCCGCCGCAAGCTCAAGCCCACGCACGTCGAGCGCACCGTGTTCGGCGACGGCGACGGCAGCGACCTCACCGTGGCCGACACGGCCATCGGCCAGGTCGGCATGCTCAACTGCTGGGAACACCTGCAGCCGCTGAGCAAGTACGCCCTGTACGCACAGCACGAGCAGATCCACATCGGCGCGTGGCCCAGCTTCTCGCTGTACACCGGGGCCGCCTATGCCTTGAGCGGCGAAGTCAACAACCATGTCAGCCAGGTTTATGCAGTCGAAGGCGGCTGCTTCGTGCTCGCGCCCTGTGGCGTGGTGTCCAAGGACATGCAGGACGTGCTGTGCACCGACGACATGCAGCGTCAGTTGCTGAAAACGGGTGGCGGTTTTGCGCGCATCTACGGCCCCGATGGCGCGCCGCTCGGCCAGAACATTCCCGAAGGCGAAGAGGGGCTGGTGATCGCCGAGATCGACCTCGGCCTCATCTCGCTGTCCAAGTCGGTGGCCGACCCGGTGGGCCACTACGCCCGGCCCGACGTCGCGCGCCTGCTGCTCAACAAGACGCCCGGTCACCGTGTCGTGTCGCACATGCCGGTAGGTGCCGTGGTCGATGAGGTCGAGCCGGCGCCGACCGCGTCGGCCGTGGTCGCAGCCGCCTGACTTCCGGGCACGCAAGGAAAACACCGTGGACACTCTCGAATCCGCCATCCCCGCGCACCTGCGCTGCCCGCGCTCGCAGCCGGCGCGCACGCCGGACGGCTACCAGCCGCCGTACCCCGCATCGGTCGCGCGCTTCAAGCCCGAAACCAAGCAGGTCGTGATGGCCTACCTGGGTCTTCAGTATGTCGAGGCGGCGGATGCGGGCGCCGAGGTCGACGGCGCACGCCGCTGGCTGGCCGAATCCCTGGCCGGCATGCGAGGCCCCTCGCACTGCGAACACGCCCGCTACGTCGACGAAGCCGGCTTCACCACATGGGTCAGCATCGGGTACTGGGACGACGTGGCGACCTTCGACGACTGGTTCGACGGCAACGGCAAGGCGTGGACCGACGGAAGCGCCCTCGGTGGCGCTTCGCTGGGCAGGTTCATCGAGGTGCTCAAACCCTCGGTCGAGCGCTTTGAAACGCTGTTCTCATCGGACGTGCCCGAAGGGGTCGCCGGCCTGGCCACGCACCTCAGCGGGGCCATCGAGGAGCACGCCTACTGGGGCGGCATGCGCGACCGCATGCCGGCGGCGCAGGCAGACCTGCTCCAGCCCTCGGGCCAGCCAGGCGTGGTGACCGACGGCTTGCGCCAGCGGGTCGCGCCCCAGGAAAATCTCTGCCTCATCCGTTCGGGCCAGGACTGGACGATGGCCGAGGCCGACGAGCGGCGCATGTACCTGGACGACGTCGAGCCGGTGCTGGCGGCCGGCATGGTCTTCCTGCGTGACCAAGGCCGGGACATCGACTGCCATGCCAACCGCTACATGACGGTGCTCGACGATGCAGGACAGCCGGTCGAGAAAACCTTCGGCATGAGCTGGTGGCGCAGCCTTGTGGCGCTGGAGCGCTGGGCCGAATCGCATCCGACCCACGTCGCGATCTTCGGGGCGGCGCTGCAGCACCTGGGCCGGCTGGGACCGAACGCAAGGCTCAAGCTCTACCACGAGGTGACGGTGGCGACCGCGGCGCAGCAGTACTTCGAGTACTTCAACTGCCACCCGCAGACCGGGATGCTGCGCGCGGTGCAGGGCTGACGCCGCGCTGGCTTCGCCGCCTCAGTTGTCGATCACCCGCCGCGCGAACTGTTCCAGGTAGTCGAGCAGCCGGTTGGCACCCGCCACCGCAGCGGCCTCGTCGCCCGTGGCGATGCCCTGCGCCAGTTCCATGTGTGCCTTGGCAGCTTCGACGATGTCGCCTTCGTGCTGGTAGGCGTACCAGAAGCGGCGGCACTGCACGATCAGCGGCGCCACGCTCTTGACGGCCGACTGGTTGCGACTGGCCTGATGGTTCACGCGGTCGAGCTCGTGGTCGGCCGCCATGTAGTCGTCGAGGTGGCCGCGTGCCGCCTCCTTCACCATCTTCTCTGCGCAGCGCACGATGTCCTTGCGCTGGCCGGCCGTGGCGCGGCGCGCCGAGCAGGCCGCGATCAGGCCCTCGAGCACCCGGCGCGTCTGGATCACGTCGAGGTGGTCGGCCAGGTCGATGCCCGACACCAGCAGGCCACGGCGCGGCTGCTGCACGATCAGCCCGATCGAGCTCATCCGCAGCAGCGCCTCGCGCACCGGCGTGCGGCCCATGCCGGTGCGCTCGGCGATCTCGGCTTCCACGATCTGGCTGCCGGGCTCGAGTTGCAGCGTGGAGATGAGGGACTCGATGGCGTCGTACGCCACGTCGGCGGCGCGCCTGCGGGGCGCTGCGGCGGCAGGGGACGTGGTGGCAACGGGCATCGTTCGGGAACTCAGGTCGGCAATGGGTGAAGCGAGTTTAGTGTCCCATTGCCGTGCGTTGCGCCGGGTTGTCGCTGGCGTCTTCAGAGCGACGCACCGACCTTGCGCAGCTCGGCGATGGCCGGCGCCTTGGGCAGCCAGATCTTGTCGAACTCGGCGATCAACGGCGCGGGGTTGAAGGCCGTGTCGTTCTTGATCACCAGGCTGGTGGCCTTGAACCTGTCGATCAGGCCGAGTTCGGTGGTCACGATGTCCTTGATCTGCGCGTCGAGCGACTGCTTCACCAGGTCGGTGATCAGCGCCTTGTCCTTGGCGTCCAGCGTCTGCCAGATGCGGCCCGACACCAGCGGCGCGAAGGGCATGAACAGCGCGTTCATCGGCAGCATGACCTTGGCCACCTTGTCGAAGCGCGCGTTCCACGAGAACTCGATGTCGGCTTCGAGACCGTCGACTTGGCCGTTCGACATCGCGTCGAACACGGCCGGCGTGGGGATGGGCGTCGGCGCGGCGCCGAGCATCTGATAGAAGTCGCGGTAGACCGGCGTCGGGTTGATGCGCAGCTTCATGCCCTTCAAGTCGGTCGGCGTCGAGATGTCCTTGGTGGCGAACACCACGCGCATGCCGGTGATGCCCCAGCCCAGGCCGACGGTGCCGGTCTCGCGCGGCAGCACCTCGAGCAGCTTGAGTGCGGCGGGCGTGCGTACCAGTGACGCGACGTTGGTGGTCGAGCGCACCAGGTAGGGCGCGTTGATGGCGGCGACGCTGGAAACGCGCGAGCCCAGCTCGGCCGCCTGGATCCAGCCCATGTCGAGCGCGCCCGACTGCAGCTGCTGCATCATGGCCGACTCGTTGCCGAGCTGGCCCGAATGGAAGACGGTGGCGCTCAGGCGGCCGTCGGTGGCTTTCTTGAGCGACTCGCCGAAGGCGACCGCGGCCCGGTTCCAGGAGTGGCCGGCCGGGGTGATCAGCCCGAGGCGGAATTCCTTGGCCGTGGCGGCGCGCACCATCGGCGCGAAGAGGGCGGCGGAAAGGGCGGAAGATGCGGCGGCGGTGCCGGCCGCGGCCTGGACGAACTGGCGACGGGAGAGGGACATGCGAAGCTCCGGTTGGGGTGGAAAAGAGACGGCTCGAACAACTAATCGAGGAGTGCGAGCGACAGGCTCGGGAACAGCGACAGCAGCACGAGGGCCGCGCAGCAGATCAGGAAGAAGGGCAGCGTGACGATGAACATCTTTCCGGGCTTGGCGCCGGTGACGGCTGCGGCCACGAAGAAGCTCAGCCCCACCGGCGGCGTCATCAGCCCCAGCACCAGGTTGATGACCACGACCACGCCGAAATGGCGCGGGTCGATGCCGTAGATCTCGGTGGCGATCGGCAACAGGATCGGCACCGTCATGATCAGCCCGGGAATGCCGTCGATCACCGTGCCGATCACCAGCAGGATCACGTTGACCAGCAGCAGGAAGGTGATCGGGTCCTTGGCCACGGTCTGGATCCAGGCCGCCGTGGCCTGCGGCACCTTGCCGTAGATCAGCAGCCACGAGAACACCGCCGCGGCCGCCACGAGGAACAGCACCACGGCCGAGTAGATCGCCGACTTGAGCAGGATCGTGGGAATCATCCCGTAGCTGAATTCGCGCGTCACGTAGCGCCCGACCAGCACGGCGGCCACGGCACCCACGGCCGCTGCTTCGGTCGGGTTGGCGAAGCCGCCAAGGATGGAGCCAACGATCACCAGCGGGATGAGCAATGTCGGGCAGGCCGTGGCAATGGTGTGCAGGCGCTGGCGCAGCGTGCGCTTCTCGGTGCGCGGGTAGTTGTAGATGAACCCCATCAGCGCGATCACGATGAAGAACAGCACCGTGAGGATCACGCCGGGGATGATGCCGGCGATGAGCATGTCGCCCACCGCCACCTGCGCGAGCACGCTGTAGACCACGAACATCACCGACGGCGGAATGATCGGGCCGAGCATGCCGCCGTACACCGTGAGGCCGGCCGCGAAGGTCTTGTCGTAGCCTTGCTTCTCCATCTCAGGCACCATGATCTGGCTCATGATCGCGACCTGCGCCGTGGCAGAGCCGATGATCGACGACACCAGCATGTTGGCCAGGATGTTCACGTAGGCGAGGCCGCCCTTGACCGAGCCGATGAAGGCCAGCGCCAGATCCACCAGCCGCTTGGTGATGCCGCCGCCGTTCATGATCTCGCCGATGAGGATGAACAGCGGAATCGCGATGAGGCTGTAGCTGTCGACTCCGCCGAACATCTGCGTCGGGAACGACTGGAACAGCACCGTGTCGCCGGTGTTGAAGATGTAGAAGATGCCCGCCAGGCACAGGCACGCGCCGATCGGCACGCCGACCAGCATGATGAGCAGGAAAAAGCCGGTGGTCAGCATGTCAGTTCACCACGTCCGCGTTGGCGATGTTGAAGCCTGCGTGGCTGCGCCTGGGTTGCAGGTCGAGGTCTTCGATCAGGTTCGACAGCGCATGCAGGCTGAGCGTCACCGAGAAGATCGGCAGGATCAGCTGGATCGCCCAGACCGGCCAGTCCAGCGTCTGCGTGCGCTCGGTGTAGAGGAAGTTGAACGACTCGGCAGCGAACTCCTTGGCATCGAAGCCATAGCGTGCGAGGCCGATCGGGTCCATGTAGATCCAGCACATTGCGAGCAGCGCCAGACCGAGCACCAGCACCCCACCCGAAGCCGCCGCCTTGGCGATGCGCACCGCCCGCGCACCCAGCTTGTCGGTCAGCAGCGTCACCGCAAAGTCCAGCCGCAGCCGCGTCATGGCCGATGCACCGACGAAGGTCAGCCACACCACGCAGTAGACGGACGCTTCGTCCACCCAGTAGAGCGGCATGCCTGCGTAGCGTGTGACCACGTTCAGCAGCACCAGGACGATGAGCAGGCCCATCAGGAAGGTGAGCAGATGGCGCTCGCAGCGAAGGATGAAGTCCGACGCGTCGAGCAACCGTCGGCTCGGGCCCGCGCGGCCAATGGCTTTTTCTTGCATGGTGTTGTTCGCCTGGTTGCGGAGTGGGGGGAGGCTGCCGATGCGTCGGTCAGGCAACCGACTGGTACTGGGCGGGGCGCGTCTCCAGCGCCTTGCGCACCACGCCCTCGACGAAAGCGCGCTCTTCGCCGACCAGTGGCAAGCGTGGCCGGCGCATGTGTTCGGTGCCCACGCCCACCAGCAGATCGATGAGCTTGAGGTTCTGCACCAGCTTGGTGGAGACGTCCAGGTGGAGCATCGGCGTCATCCACTGGTAGATCTTGAGCGCCTCGGCGAACCGGCCTGCCTTCATCAGGTCGTACAGCGCCACCGTCTCGCGCGGGAACGCACAGCCGACGCCTGCGAGCAAGCCGTCGCAGCCCAGTGCCAGGCCTTCGTAGGCCAGGTCGTCGACGCCCAGGAACAGCTGGTAGCGATTGCCCACGGTGTTGCGCAGGTCCGTGATGCGGCGGATGTTGTCGGTGCTTTCCTTGATGGCGACGATCCATTCGCAGTCGGCCAGCTCGACCATGTGCTCGGGCTTGAGGTCGACGCGGTAGGCGACCGGGTTGTTGTAGACCATGACGGGCTTCTGCGCGGCTTCGGCCATGGTGCGCACGTTGAGCATGGCTTCTCGCGCGTCGGCCACGTAGATGACCGACGGCATGACCATGAAGCCCGCCACGCCCAGCTTGTTGGCGCCGTCGATGTAGCGCAGCGCTTCGGTGGTGCGCGTTTCCGACACGTTGGCGAGCACGGGAATGCGGCCATCGGCTGCCTCGAGCGCGATCTGCGCGACCTGCAGTTTCTCTTCGAGCGACAGCGTGCTGGCTTCGCCCAGCGAGCCGCAGGTCACCAGGCCGTGGATGCCATTGCGGATCTGGAAGTCGATGTGGCGTGCCGTGCCTTCGGCATCGATGCTCTCGTCGGCGTTGAACTTGGTGGTGATGGCGGGAAAGATGCCTTGCCAGCGGGGTTGGGTCATGTGGATGCTCCTGGGTGTACGAGGGTGATGGGAGAAAAACGCAACGTGCTACTAATATATTAAGGAGATATTAGAAATATGTTTTCAGGGTATTAGCAGATTGCGTGCCAGCAGGAAATCGGCTTGGAAGCGGTTTGGAAGCGGCTTTGGAGGCGCGCACGGCCCGGCGGTGGCACCGGCTTGAGGCGCCACGCCGCCCGATGGCGCACGCGCGGCGCTGGCATGCCCCAAAACCTATAATCGAAGGTTCGGCCCCTACCGGGCATTCAGGTGCGTTCAGGCACCTCGGCACCCACAAGATTCCAAGATGAGCCAGCCCACATTCAGCGTCGCAGACATCCGCAAGACCTTCCTCGACTTCTTCGAATCCAAGGGCCACACGGTCGTGCCGTCGAGTTCGCTCGTGCCCGGCAACGACCCGACGCTGATGTTCACCAACTCCGGCATGGTCCAGTTCAAGGACGTGTTCCTGGGCGCGGACAAGCGTTCCTACGTGCGCGCCGCCTCGGTGCAGGCCTGCCTGCGCGCCGGCGGCAAGCACAACGACCTGGAAAACGTGGGCTACACCGCGCGCCACCACACCTTCTTCGAGATGCTGGGCAACTGGAGCTTCGGCGACTACTTCAAGCGCGACTCGCTCAAGTGGGCGTTCGAGTTGCTCACGCAGGTCTACAAGCTGCCGGCTGAAAAGCTCTGGGCCACCGTCTACATCGAGGACGACGAGGCCTACGACATCTGGACGAAAGACATCGGCCTGCCGCCTGAGCGCGTGGTGCGCATCGGCGACAACAAGGGCGGGCGCTACATGTCCGACAACTTCTGGATGATGGCGGACACCGGCCCGTGCGGCCCGTGTTCCGAAATCTTCTTCGACCACGGCCCCGAGATCGCCGGCGGCCCGCCCGGTTCGCCCGACGAAGACGGCGACCGCTACATCGAGATCTGGAACAACGTGTTCATGCAGTTCGACATGCAGCCCGACGGCTCGGTCAAGAAGCTGCCGGCCCCGTGCGTGGACACCGGCATGGGCCTCGAGCGCCTGGCCGCCATCCTGCAGCACGTGCACAGCAACTACGAAATCGACCTGTTCGACAAGCTGGTCAAGGCCGCATCGCGCGAGACTGGCGAGAAGGACGAAAGCAACAAGAGCCTGCGCGTCATCGCCGACCACATCCGCGCCACCGCCTTCCTGGTGGCCGACGGCGTGATCCCGTCCAACGAAGGCCGCGGCTACGTGCAGCGCCGCATCGTGCGCCGCGCCATCCGCCACGGCTACAAGCTGGGCCAGAAGAAGCCGTTCTTCCACAAGCTCGTGCCCGACCTGGTCGCGCTGATGGGCGACGCCTACCCGAAGCTGGTGGCCGACGAGCAACGCATCATCGACACGCTCAAGGCCGAAGAAGAGCGCTTCTTCGAAACGCTGGCCAACGGCATGGAAATCCTCGATGCGGCCCTGGCCGGTGGCGCCAAGGTGCTGCCGGGCGAAGTCGCCTTCAAGCTGCACGACACCTTCGGCTTTCCGCTGGACCTGTCGGCCGACGTGTGCCGCGAGCGCGACGTCGAGGTCGACGAGGCCGGCTTTGCCGCCGCCATGGAAAAGCAGAAGGCAGCCGGCCGCGCCGCGGGCAAGTTCAAGATGGACCGCGCGCTCGACTACGCGGGCGCCAGCAACACTTTCACCGGCTACGAAGTGCTCGAAGCCGCGGCCAAGGTCACGGCGCTGTACTTCGAAGGCACGTCGGTCGAACAGTTGAGCGAAGGCCAGCAGGGTGTGGTCGTGCTCGACAGCACGCCGTTCTATTCGGAAAGCGGTGGCCAGGTCGGCGACCAGGGCGTGCTGGCTGCCGAAGGCGTGCAGTTCGGCGTGGAAGACACGCAGAAGATCAAGGCCGACGTGTTCGGCCACCACGGCGTGCTCTCGCAGGGCACGCTGAAGGTCGGCGACACGCTGACCGCGCGTGTCGACACCGAGCGCCGCGCCGCCACCATGCGCAACCACAGCGTGACCCACCTGATGCACAAGGCCCTGCGCGAGGTGCTGGGCACGCACGTGCAGCAGAAGGGCTCCCTGGTCGACGCCGACAAGACGCGCTTCGACTTCGCGCACAACGCGGCCGTCACGCGCGAGCAGATCCTCGAGATCGAGAAGCGCGTGAACGCCGAAATCCTGGCCAACGCCGCCACGCAGGCGCGTGTGATGGACATCGAGTCGGCGCAGAAGACCGGCGCCATGATGCTGTTCGGCGAGAAGTACGGCGAGAACGTGCGCGTGCTCGACATCGGTTCCAGCCGCGAGCTGTGCGGTGGCACGCACGTGCAGCGCACCGGCGATATCGGCCTGTTCAAGATCACCAGCGAAGGCGGCGTGGCTGCGGGCGTGCGCCGCATCGAGGCGATCACCGGCGCCAATGCACTGGCGTATCTGCAGTCGCTCGAATCGACCGTGCAGAGCGCGGCGCATGCACTCAAGGCGTCGCCGGTCGAGCTGCAACCGCGCCTGGCGCAGGTGCTCGACCAGGTCAAGCAGCTCGAACGCGAGATCGGCATGCTCAAGGGCAAGCTGGCGTCGTCCAAGGGCGATGAGCTGGTGGCGCAGGCCGTCGACATCAATGGCATCCAGCTGCTGGTGGCCCAGCTCGAAGGCGGTGACGCCAAGACGCTGCGCGACACCATGGACAAGCTCAAGGACAAGCTCAAGACCGCCGTGGTGGTGCTGGCCATCGCCGAAGGCGGCAAGGTGCAACTGGCCGCGGGCGTGAGCGGCGGTGCACTGGGCAAGGTCAAGGCCGGCGAACTGGTGAACTTCATCGCGCAGCAGGTCGGCGGCAAGGGCGGCGGCAAGCCCGACATGGCGATGGCCGGCGGTACCGATGCGGCGGCGCTGCCTGCGGCGCTGCAGTCGGTGCGCGGCTGGGTCGGCGAGCGGGTCTGAACGGGGCGTTCGGCACCGCAAGGGAACGCTGAAAAATGTTGCGAGTCGCCCTGATCGGCTGTGGCGCCATCGGCGTTGCAGTGCTTGAGCTTCTGCAGGCCGACGCCGACCTGCGTGTGACCGCGCTCGTGGCGTCGGCGACCAGTGTCGGCCGAGCGGCATCCGTGGCGCAGCGGCTCGCACCGGCTGCAAGCGTGCTGACCGCAGTGCCCGTGGAAGATGTGGATCTCGTGGTCGAAGCCGCCGGCCATTCGGCGATCGAGCAGCATGTATTGCCTGCCTTGCAGCGCGGCACGCCGTGCATCGTGGCGTCGGTCGGTGCGTTGGCTGGCGAAGGAATGCCCGCTCGACTCGAAGCCGCGGCACGGCAGGGCGCTACGCAAGTGCAACTGGTTTCCGGGGGCATCGGCGCCATCGATGCGCTGGCTGCTGCACGCATCGGCGGACTCGACTTCGTTCGATACACCGGGCGAAAGGCCCCGCATGCATGGAACGGCACGCCGGCCGAGCAGGCCTTTGAACTGGATGCGCTGGTGCAGTCGACCGTGATCTTCGAGGGCAGCGCGCGCGAGGCGGCGACGCTGTACCCGAAGAACGCCAACGTGGCCGCCACGGTGTCGCTTGCAGGGATCGGCCTCGACTTGACGCAGGTGCGGCTCATCGCCGATCCCGACGCGCGCGAAAACATCCATACCATCGATGCGCGGGGCAGCTTCGGCAGCCTCGCACTCACGTTGCACAACAAGCCGCTTGCAAGCAATCCGAAGTCTTCGGCACTCACGGTCTACAGCCTGGTGCGCGCCGTTCGCCAACGCGCTGCAGCGCTCGTTATCTAGGCGCCCCGACGTTGGTTGGGCGTGATGCCATGATGGCGCTTCCGATGTCGAGGAGCCCCATCATGGAAACCCGTCCGCCCGTACCGCCCTTCACCCGCGAAACCGCCATCCAGAAGGTGCGCGGCGCTGAAGACGCCTGGAATTCCCGCGACCCCGACCGGGTCGCGGGCGTCTACACCGAGGACACCGTCTGGCGCAACCGCGCCGAATTCCCGGTGGGCCGCGAAGCGGTCCGTGGCTTTCTGCAGCGCAAGTGGGCGCGCGAGCTGGACTACCGGCTCATCAAGGAACTCTGGGCCTTCACCGACGACCGCATCGCGGTGCGTTTCGCCTATGAGTGGCGCGACGACTCGGGCCACTGGTTTCGCAGCTACGGCAACGAGAACTGGGAATTCAATCCCCAGGGTCTGATGCAGCGGCGCTTCGCCAGCATCAACGACCTGCCGATCGCCGAGCAGGACCGCCTGTTCCATTGGCCGCTGGGGCGTCGTCCGGACGACCATGCGGGGTTGAGCGAGCTGGGTCTTTGAGTCAGTAAAAATAGTTACCGAACGGTAATTTTCATTGACTGCGCCGCATGATGAATACGATAATTACCGTTCGGTAACTTTTCGAGGTCGACATGGCGACGCAGCGCAAGAAAGTCCCGCTCGGTAATTTTTCGGAAGGTGCGGTCCAGGTGATTCGTTCGTCCGAAGCGCTGGGCGGCTGTGTGCGCGAACAGCGAAAGCAGCTTGCTCTCACCCAGGCCGACCTGGCCGGCGTCGGCAATACCGGCAACCGTTTCATCGTCGACCTGGAGAGCGGCAAGCCCACCGTCCAGTTGCAGAAGGTCCTCGACGTCATGGAACTGCTGGGTCTGGAGCTGGTGGTACGGCGCAAGGCTGCGGGCGGTTCGCAGTGAGCCGGCCCAGTCGCCTCGATGTGTTCTACGGCGACGAACTCGTCGGCAGCCTGCACGATGCGTCGCCGCTGTCATTCGAGTACGCGCCGGCCTGGCTTGTCCGCGCCACGCCCATGACCATCGCCAACATCGGGTTCGGGCCTGGGTGCAACGACTCCGCCGCTGTCCACGCTTACTTCGAAAACCTGCTGCCTGAAGGCGAGTTGCGCGCCTACATTGCCGAGCAGAACCAGGCATCGACGCTGTTCTCCATGCTGCTCGCCGTGGCCGGTGACACGGCCGGCGCGTTCCTGATCCTTCCCGAGGGCGAGCAGCCGGCGCCTCCCGTCTATGAAGCGACATCCTGGGCAGCGATCGCCGGGCTGCTTGGCAAGAACCCGGCGGCTGCGGTCGACATCCAGGGCACTGACGCACGCATTTCCCTGGCCGGCGCGCAGGACAAGGTGAGCCTGGCCATGTTCGACGATGGTGTGCCCCGGCTGCCCCGCGGCACGGCCCCATCCACGCACATCCTCAAGCCCGACATCCGGCGGCTCGGCAAGGTCTGGCACTCCGCCGTCAACGAGACGGTGCTGATGCGTACGGCCGCGCACTGCGGACTTCCGACCGCGGAAGTCTTCTACGAGCCCTACACCCAGGCTTGCCTGGTGCGGCGTTTCGACCGGACACTGCGGCCGGACGGTACGCTGGCCCGTCTGGTGCAGTACGACCTGTGCCAACTCGCTGGCACGCTGTCCGACCGAAAGTACGAAAAGGAGGGTGGTCCCGGCATCGAGGCCTGCGCCGAAATGATCCGGCGCTACAGCACGCAGCCCGCTGTCGACCTGCGCAACTTCGTCTGCTGGATCTTCTTCAATCTCTACACCGGCAACAACGACAGCCACGCCAAGAACCTGTCGCTGTACTGGCAGCCGGGCGGCACAGTGACGCTGACGCCCTTCTACGACCTGATGAGCACGCGTGTCTATCCGGGACTCGCACGCGACTTCGCGCTGTCGGTCGGTGGTGAGTTCAGGCCCGGCGCCTTGACCCGTTCTCATGTCGAAGCGATGGCGGGACAACTGCGGATGCGGCCTGCGTTCTTGCTGCGCCAGGCGGCGGAAATGGCCGAGAGGATTCCTGAGGCGCTCGACGCCGCCCTGCAGGCCATCGTTCCCGTGGTGCCGCCCGGCGGCAAAGACCTGGCGACGAAGCTGCGTGCCTTCGTGCTGTCGACGACGCGCAGAACCGCAGTGCGCCTGGCCGGCCCGCCCTGACGCTGAAGCCACCCACTGGCACATCCATTGCGTGCAGCCTTTGCATGCACGACCCCGCACTGACCCTGCCCCGCGCCGTCGACGCAGGCGTCGATCCCCTGTGGCGGCACCCGCTGAGCCTGCTGCTCGAATCCACCGGCGACGGCATCTTCGGCATCGACCTGGCGGGCAACTGCATGTTCATCAACCGCGCCGGGGCCCAGTTGCTGGGCTGGCCGGCGGCCGAGGTCATTGGCCGCAACATGCACGAGCTGACGCACCATTCGCATGCCGACGGCTCGCACTACGCCGACACCGACTGCCCGATCTTCAACGCCTTCCGGCGCGGGCTGCCGTGCCGCATCGACACCGAAGTGTTCTGGCGCCGCGACGGCAGCGCCTTCGCGGTCGAGTATTCCAGCCACCCGATCATCGATGAGGGCGTGGTGCGCGGTGCCGTCATCGCCTTCCTCGACATCACCGAGCGCAAACGGGCGGCAGCGGCCCTGCAGCAGTCGCGCAACGAACTCGAGCAGCGCGTGGACGAGCGCACGGCCGAGCTCAGCGTCGCGCTGCAGCAGGTGCGCGAACTCTCGGCCTGGATGGACTCGGTGCGGGAAGAAGAGCGCACCCGCATCGCCCGCGAGGTGCACGACGAACTCGGCAGCCTGCTGGTCGCGCTGAAGATGGACGTCAACTGGATCGGCAAGCGCCTGGGCGAGCAGCAGACGCGAGACCCCGACGCCGCGCAGGACATGCGGCTGCAGATGCGCTGCAAGTGCAGCAACATGAGCGGGCTGATCGAGCGCGCGGTCGACAACGTCGGGCGCATCATCACCGACCTGCGGCCCAGCATCCTCGACCACCAGGGCCTGTGGGCCGCGCTCGAATGGCAGGCCAACGAATTCGTGCAGTCGGCCGAACTCGACCTCGCGTGGGACATGCAGATCGACGAGGCGCTCGAACTGCCCGAGCGCGCCGCGATGGCCGTGTTCCGCATCTTCCAGGAGATGCTCAGCAACATCGCCCGCCACGCCCGCGCGAGCCGCGCCGACATCCGCATCCGCACCGACGACGGCGTGCTCGATCTGCGGGTGCAGGACGACGGCATCGGCGCCGCGCCCCAGGCCTTCAGCGCGCCGACCGCCTACGGCGTGCGCGGCATGCGCGAACGCGCGCTGCATTTCGGCGGCACGCTGGAGATCGCGAGCCAGCCGGGCAAGGGGAGCAGCTTCAGGTTGAGGCTGCCGCTGGCGGGTTGACCCCCTGCGCGCAGAGGCTCAGCTTTCGTACCCGTTCGGATTCCCCTGCTGCCAGCGCCAGCTGTCCGCGCACATCTGTGCGATGTCGCGCTTGGCTTCCCATCCGAGCGTGGCCTTGGCTTGCGTCACGTCGGCCCAGTAGGCGGGCACGTCGCCGCTGCGGCGGGGGCCGATGTCGCGCGGGATGGGCTTGCCGCTGACCCGCTCGAAGGCCTTCACCACGTCGAGCACCGAGCCGCCGATGCCGGTGCCCAGGTTCAGCGTCAGCAGGCCGGGTTGTTTTTGCACGTGGCGCAACGCGGCGACGTGGCCTTCGGCCAGGTCCATCACGTGCACGTAGTCGCGCACCCCCGTGCCGTCAGGCGTCGGGTAGTCGCCGCCGTGCACGGTCAGGCGTTCGCGCAGGCCCACCGCGACCTGCGAGACGAAGGGCATCAAATTGTTCGGCTTGCCGTTCGGGTGTTCGCCCATCAGGCCGCTCTCGTGCGCGCCGACCGGGTTGAAGTACCGCAGCCGGGCGATGCGCCAGTCCGGGTCGGCATGGTGAAGGTCGGCCAGGATCTCCTCGACCATGCGCTTGGTGCGGCCGTACGGGCTGGCCGCCGCATAAGGCGCGTCCTCGGGAATGGGCGAGCGCTCGGGCTCGCCGTACACCGTGGCCGAGGACGAGAAGATGAGCGTCTTCACACCGGCCGCGGCCATCGCGCGGGACAGCACCACCGTGCCGCCGACGTTCACGTCGTAGTAGGCCAGCGGGTCGGCCACCGAGTCGCCCACCGCCTTCAGCCCGGCGAAGTGGATGACGCCGCCGATCGCGTGCGCTTCGAACACGCGTGCGAGCAGTGCGCCGTCGCGCACATCGCCCTGGATCAGCGCCGGCGTCGCACCACTGATGGTGTGAATGCGTGGCAGCACACGCTCGCTGCTGTTGCTGAAGTCGTCCAGAATGAGCGGCGCGAAGCCGGCCTGGGTCAGCGCGACACAGGTGTGGCTGCCGATGAAACCGGCGCCGCCGGTCACGAGGATGGTGTTGCTGCTGGGCATGGAAATAGGTGGGAAGGGCGGGCTGCGGGGTGTTCGCCCTGAATATAGTCGACCCATGACTCTTCCTTTGCGCGTTCTCATCGGCGACGACCACCGCATCGTGCGCGAGGGCCTGCGGCAGGTGCTGGGCGATCCGTCCAACGGCACGCCGGAGATCCTCGTCTGCGCCGAGGCCCAGACCGGCCCCGAGGTCATCGAGCGGGTGGCGACGCTGCAGCAGGGCCGCGAGGCCGAGCGCCTCGACGTGGTGCTGCTCGACATCGCGCTGCCCGAGCGCGATGGCCTCGACGTGCTGCAGGCGCTGCGCGCGGCCTGGCCGGCGCTGCCGGTGCTGATGCTGTCGACCTACCCCGAGCGCCAGTACGCGGTGCGCTGCATCAAGCTGGGCGCGGCCGGCTACCTCAACAAGAGCGCCGACGCCGACGCCATGGTGGCGGCCGTGCGCAAGGCGGCGGCCGGCGGCATCTACGTGTCGGCTGCGACGGCAGAGGCGCTGGCGGCGGCCGTCAGCCGGGCCACCGCGACCGAGACCCTGTCGCACCGCGAGCACCAGGTGTT
>Ga0247813_10000208_pt1 | contig 68173 bp, 44 predicted proteins | sample UWRJL169409C1_FD_180719 | JGI IMG/M metagenome (GOLD analysis project Ga0247813, IMG submission 180719) | Plant litter microbial communities from Arlington Agricultural Research Station in Wisconsin, United States - UWRJ-L169-409C-1 | ecosystem: Environmental > Terrestrial > Plant litter >... | reverse complement strand
ATGTCTACATTATACCAGCGGCTGATTTTGCGCATAGCAGTTTCCATCGTTTCATTATCAAATATGAAGAAGCCATTTCTCCAGGCCACAGCCTCTTCAGTGTCAACTTCTTTTATACTAATTCCCTCGCTTCCGCTATATGTGGCTTGTTGCCCGGGCATCAGTGTGCGGTCGTAGCTGTTGCGGTTGCCAACTGTGGAGACTTTTACACTTCCCTCTAAAAGGGTGGTTTTGATGCTGGCATCATCGTCATATGCTTTAATGTTGAACTGTGTTCCCAGTGCAGTGACTTCCTGTTTGCCTATATTTACGATGAAGGGATGTTTTTTGTCTTTGGCTACCTGGAAATAAGCTTCACCGGATAAGGTGACGCTCCGGTTTTTGAGCTTTGCGAAACTAGTTGGGTATTTGATTTTAGAGGCAGCATTCAGCTCTACCATAGTGCCGTCTGGCAATCGCACCTGGTACGTTTCCCCTTTAGCTGTCGATAAAGTGTTGACGCTATTTGGATGAGTATCCGAACCGCGAATTTCGTAAACCAATTGTCCATCGGCTGTTTTTGTGATACTAATTCCAGCCTCATTGGCCAGCTCACCATTAGCGGCATCAGTTAGTCTGATTTGCTTACCAGACGCCAATGTCAAGGTAGCCCCTACTTTTCCAGGGGTAATATCCTGAACGATCAGATCGGCAGGTTGATTAACTGTTTTTCCATTATAATTAAAGAAGTAAACACCCAACACAATCAAAGCAACGGCAGCGACTACCGCCGCGATACGAGGCCATAGTTTTACGCTACGGGAAGAAGAAACGAGCCGGGCTTCCAGCCGCTGCCAGACTTCCGCCTTCGAGCCATCCAGTTCAGATTCGGACACGACAGCCCTCTTCTTATTATTGAGCTGAAAAAGCCAGAGTTTAGCCATTCGCCCCTGCTGCTCATTATGGCTTCCGGCAGGCAGCTGTTCTAAAATATCCTTGATGTCTTTTTTTTCCATAAGGCTTTGTATGCTGATTTAAACTATGGCAGATCAAATGGCCTCATTGGTGACTCCAGATAAAGAAAATGTAAACTTAAATTAAAATTATTAATCAATAAACTGATTATCAGTAAGATAATTTTTGATAGAAATTATCTATTCAGGATGTAGAGTACAAAAACAGCAGGGCCTAAATTGTCCCTGAGCTTTCTGACCGCCCGCTTGAGATGCGTGTTCACCGTGTTTTCGGATATATTTAATTTGGCAGCGATTTCTTTTGCACTTAAATACCCTTTGAATTTAAGTTCGTAGACTTCACGCATCTTAGCGGGCATGGTCTTAATTTCCTGACTGATCATATCGGCAATGTCTTTTTCACGGATCAAATAATCGCTTTCGGCGCTGTCTACTTCAATAAAATAATCGCCCTGCTCAATGTATTTTTTAACGATGGCCTGATGGCTAAAAATGTTGAATACCTTGTTCAGTATGGATTTATACAAATAACTGGATAGCGAAGTCTTCAGAACAAAGTTTTGCCTGTGGTCGATCATCCACGCAAACACATCATGCACCACATCTTTGGCTTCATCAGTATTGCGGAGTTTGTTATAAGCAAAAAGGTAAAGCAGGTTATAATAGCGGTCATATATTTCCTTAAATGCAGCGTCATCCCCGGAGCGAAATAACTCCGAAAGTTCCGAATCACTGTATTTACTATAGTACTCCATTGATGATTTCTTTTGATATAAATCCACTAAATCGTGAGCAATGTAGAAATTATTTGGCATATACAACTCACCAAAGTTCACCATGCGTAAGGGTATAGCGGTTGCTCCAGAATTTTTTTGGTTTTTACTTTAACAGCGGGAACAGATTGGTACATACAATGTAGAACTCTTGTCCATCACAAGTCAGATACAGGTCGCAATAATAATCTCATTTGCAAATTATGACATCATTACATTTCTTAATTTTTCTACGAAGTGTATTACAGTGTTTTTGAACACAAGAAAAGTGGATTCGAACACATACGAGGAATTAAATTGACTGAGCTTTGCAGCATCATTAAATGCTAGAATAATATGAAAATAGTTTTGTCAGGTTCATTAGGGAATATCACCAAGCCGCTTTTGTTGCAATTGATTAAACAGGGACATCAAGTTACCGTAATCAGCAGTTCGGTCGCAAGGAAAGCAGAAATAGAGCAATTGGGCGCAAAGGCTGCGATCGGCGAAGTAGAGGATGGCATTTTTCTAACCAACACTTTTAAAGGTCAGGACGCTGCCTACTGTATGATTCCCCCCTTTAATTTTTTCGGGGATCAGCATCTTAATTATCAGGAACAGGCATTGAAAATAAGTACAAATTATGTTCAGGCGATTCAAAATGCGGGCTTAAAAAAAGTAGTTCATCTGAGTAGTGTTGGTGCCGAAAAAGCAACTGGGGCAGGTGTCTTAGTTTTCCATTACATCGCAGAATGTGTTTTTAAACAACTTCCTTCTGACGTAACTGTTACCCATCTTCGCCCGGGATCTTTCGATTATAATTTGTATGCCTTTATGGATATGATTAAGGGCAAAGGGTTTTTGGAAGGTATTATCGGTAAATTACTCTACCTTAAACATTATGGTCTGAAAGGTCTTCTGAAAGGATATTCCGGAATAATATTATCAAATTATGGCGGAGCCGACAAAATAGCCTGGGTGTCGCCCATAGATATTGCAGCCGCCATTGCTGAGGAAATGAATGCTCAACAAAAAGGCAAAAAAGTAAGGTATGTTGCCAGTGAAGTACTTACTTGTCAGGAAATAGCCTCTGTTTTAGGAAATGCCATTGGAAAGCCATACTTGAAATGGGTGCTTATCAGCGATAAGCAAATGAGCGACGCCTTTATAAAAATAGGAGCATCAGACCAGATCGCCAAAGAATTTACAGAAATGAATGTTGCGATGCATAATGGTAGTTTGTTTGAGGATTACTTCAGGAACAGGCCAGACATCCTGGGCAGGGTAAAAATTAAAGATTTTGCAACAGAATTTGCCATAAAATACAATGAGCAATGAGACATCTATTTCTAACAATTCTATTTCTTAATTTTTCAACAATGTTATTTTCACAATCAAAAGCCGATGATATTATTGGTATATGGTACAGTCCAATAAAGGAAGGCAATGTCCAGATATTTAAGAGCGGTAAAAACTATTACGGCAAACTAGTCTATTTAAAACATGCTGTCGATAAGCAGGGAAAACCTGTTTTAGATGTCAATAATCCTGACAAAGAAAAACGGAAAAGGCCTCTGGTAGGAATTTTTCTGTTAACAGAAATTACGTTCCATGATAAGAAGAACAGCTGGAAAGGAAAGCTATATGATTATGACGGGGAAAAGGGAAATACCTATGATTCTTATCTTACCATTACCAAAAACGGCAACCTCAATATCAAAGGCTTTTGGGGACTTTCTTTCTTCGGATTAAATCCCGGACTTACTTTAGAAAGAGTTGATCTGGAATAATCTTATATTTAAACCTTGTAATAAACTAACCGGAATGATTTTGCAGCAGCCCTACCGAATAAAAACTATCAAAGAATACCATAAAATACTTGGTGTAGGTAATCCTGAACATCCTATGATAAGTGTCATAGACCTTGCTCAAATAACACCTTACAAAAGCGAGGAAAGTATCAAGGTGATTTTTGATTTTTACATCATCTCACTAAAAAAGGTGGAGGTCGGAAATGTACAGTACGGCTATGGGCAGCAAAAGTATGATTTCGATGACGGCATCTTGTTTTTTATATCGCCTAATCAGATATTTTCATTCAAAGCGGATGATGATTTTAAGAGTGCAGGAAGTATGTTGCTCATTCATCCGGACTTTTTATGGGGTAATCCATTAGCTAAAAACATCAAAAGATATGAGTTTTTCAATTATGCGATAAACGAAGCTCTATTTGTTTCCGAAAAAGAAGAACTTGTGTTGAACAGTTTTATCAAAAATATTGAGCAGGAATATCATTCACACATTGATAAATTCAGTGAGTCTATCATCATCTCGCAAATTGAATCATTCCTCAATTATTCAAATCGATTTTATATGCGTCAGTTTCTTACACGTAAAATATCGGGAAGTCGGATCCTGGATAAATTGGAGAAAATCCTTGACGACTATTTTAATGATGACAAGATGATCAATAAAGGATTACCGACCGTACAGTATATTGCCGGACTTCTCCATTGTTCTCCCAACTATTTGAGTGGAGTTTTGAAAACCCTTACCGGTCAGAATACCCAGCAGCATATTCACGAAAAGATCATCGAAAAGGCTAAAGAAAAACTTTCGACGACTACGCTCACTGTAGGTGAAATCGCTTTTGAACTGGGGTTCGAGTACCCACAGTCTTTCAGCAAATTGTTTAAAAGTAAGACCGATCTTTCTCCGGTCCAGTTCAGGGCTTCATTCAATTAATTTATCATTTATCCCTCATCTTATACCTCGGCAAATTGATATCCTGCTCCTGCGGATAAGGCGCCCTGTTGGTCATACTCACATCTTCCTGTATATTCTTGTGCGCTGTAAACTGCTTTTCATCACCAGTTGAAAACCTTGGATCAGGTATAAAAGGCATCTTGGCCATCTTCACAATCGTGATCGTTGGAAAATGATAATCAACCTCTACATTTCCCAGTAACAAATAACAACCACCTCCCTGAAAAGGATACTGCTTCAACGTATTCGTAAAATGCGCCGTATCAAACATTTCACCATAGCTGTCTATCCAGGTGCCGAAATACATCGGCCCCATTTTTGTCGGCACATGTTTTCGCGAGATCAGATAGGCGATCATCTTTACTTGCTTTTTATGGTATAAAGGCAATTCCTTAGCCTGTACAGATCCGCGATATTTCGTTTGCAACAAATCAAAAGGGGAGCAGGAGACGGGGAAGCTGAGCAGTTCAATCTCATCAAAGGCGTCTTCAAATACCGATCTTTCCAGCGTGGGCAATTTATATTCTTTCACGGGTTCCTGAATCAGCATCAGGTTCCTGTTTTCTGGTTTAAAATTCACCAGGATCAGCCTGGCAATCACCAGCAGCTGGTTCTTGGTTTTCCCGGTGAAACGGAATGCACCGATAAAAATCAGGATTTGTATCCCTTCAATGCCGATAGGAATGCGGTTGATGAAATCCTCCATAGATTTATATGCCCCATTCCTTTCGCGTTCAGCAACAATTTCCAGTGCAACCTTGCCTTGTAAACCGTCCAGGTGCATAAAACCCAGGTAAACTTCAATACCATACAAAGTAGTGGTATACTCACTTTTATTGACACATGGATTCTGGATATGTGCACCAGACATCCTGGCTTCATGGACATAAACTTCGGTGCGGTAAAAGCCGCCCATGTTATTGATTACGGCGACCATAAATTCTATGGGGTAATGCACTTTAAGGTACAAACTCTGGTAACTCTCCACGGCATAGGATGCGGAATGCGCTTTGCAAAAGGAATAACCCGCAAAGGACTCAATCTGGCGGTAAATTTCCTCGCTCAGTTTCATGGGATGACCCTGCTGCGCGCAGCTTTCGAAAAAGTGATCTTTCACTTGCTGCAATGCGGCTTTGGAACGGCCTTTTCCGCTCATCGCCCTGCGCAGAATATCCCCGTCTGCTGCGGGCAAACCGCCATAATGCAGGGCAATCTTAATCACATCTTCCTGGTATACCATGATGCCGTAAGTTTCGCCGAGCTGTTCTTTAAATACCTCATGGAAATACTCAAATCTATCGGGATAGTTATGCCTGAAAATGTATTCTTTCATCATCCCGCTCTGCGCTACACCGGGTCGGATGATAGAGGAGGCGGCGACCAGGATCTTGTAATCGTTACATTTGAGCCGGCGCAGCAAACCGCGCATGGCCGGACTTTCAATATAAAAGCAGCCGATGGTTTTTCCTCTTTCCAGGAATACGTTACAGGCAGCTTCGTTTTTGGAAATGGCATTGTCGCGAATGTCTACCTTCACACCGCGGTTCATCTCAATGAGCCTTACACTTTCATCGATATGACCTATGCCACGCTGACTGAGGATATCAAACTTCTCAAAGCCAATCTCTTCGGCCACATGCATATCAAACTGCACGATAGGGAAGCCCTTGGGTGGCATTTCCAGTGTGGTGAAGTTAGTAATCGGTTCTTCGGAAATGATGATGCCGCAGGAATGCATACTGCGCTGGTTGGGATACTTCTCCATCATCTCCCCGTATTTATGGACCTGCTGTACAATTGAGTTCTTGTCATGCAGGTTCATGGGATTGATGGTCAGTGTATCGAGTTCCTCTTTAGGCAGTCCGAATACTTTGCCGACTTCCCTTAAGATGGATTTATATTTAAATTCCACATTGGTACCACAAAAAGCGACATGTTCTTTACCATATCGGTTAAAGATATATTCCAGGATGGTATCCCTTTCTTTCCAGCTCCAGTCGATATCAAAGTCGGGCGGACTCTTGCGGTTCAGGTTCAGGAAGCGTTCAAAGTATAAATCCAGTTCCAGCGGGCAGATGGCAGTTATGCCCAGGCAATAGCTCACGATGCTGTTCGCTCCGCTGCCCCTGCCGATATGCAGAAAGCCCATGCTGTTGCTGTAGCGGATAATGTCCCAGGTGATCAGGAAATAACCACTAAATTCCAGCTCATCAATCACCTTGAGTTCTTTTTCTACTCTTGCTGTGGCTTCCGTATGGTTTTTCCCGTATTTCTTGAGCAAGCCCTGCCTGGCCAGACTGGAGAGCAGCTCCATATCGCTTTTTTTGTTGTTGGTATAATATTTCCGGTTTCTGGGCACGCCGAACTCAAACTCAAAGTTACAGTCGGCAATGACGGCTTCGGTATTGCGCAGGATTTGCGGATAATCCTGATACAGGGCTTTCAGTTTCTCCAAAGGCTGCATAAACTCAGACTTTTTACAATAATCTTCCTCGCTCAGTTTGGATAAAAGCTGGTTCCGGTCTATAGCCCGCAGAATCCGGTGGAGGCTATATTCTTTTTTGGTGCGGTAGGTGACCGGTTGCAGGACTACCATTTTATCGAGATAGCCATGCCATTTTTGATGAAAAAGACCGGGCAGCTGCTCAGCTCGCACACCTATAAACTCATAGGCTTTCAGACTGGCAGGAATGTTTTCCATAGGGTAGATGACCAGCACATGTTCAAAATCGGGCGCCAGCAGCGGGAGCGGGGTATCTTCAAAATTATGATGAGTCAGCAGCCGGTTCATTTCGCCCAGACCGGCATTGTTTTTCGCCAGACCAATAAAATGCAGCTGATGGTCATACCTGAATTCCATGCCCACCAATGGTTTGATACCCTTATCCCGGCAGGCTTTGATAAATTCATAGATACCGGTAACGGTATTGATATCGGTCAGTGCCAGGGTACTGAGTTTATATTCAATAGCCTGCTCCACCAGTTCGGACAGGGGGATAGTGCCATAGCGAAGGCTGTGGAAGGAATGACAGTTCAGGTACATATTGAAACGTTTTAGTTTTTGGATCTTTTTTTCAATACTGCACCTGCACAACGTGCCACAGCGTCTGCGCCGAAGCGCAGCTTCATCTTGTCCATCGCCTGGTAAAGTGCCATGATTTCCACCGTATCTTCAAAAAGATTGATCTGATGGGTGCCGCGCACCAGTCCGCTCAGCTGTATGCCGATCAGGCGAAGCCGCATCCGGCGCTGGTAGAGTTTATCAAACAGCTCGGTGACTACCCGGTTCAGCGTGTGGTCGGCCGAAGTATAGGGGATTTTACATTGTTTGGTTTCGGTATCAAAATTGGCATACCTGATTTTTACGGTCACGGTAGAAGTGAGCCAGTTTTCTGAGCGGAGCTGAAAGGCGAGTTTCTCTACCATGCCCACCATTAAGGATTTGAGTTTCGGGATGTCGATAGTATCCTGATCAAAGGTATGTTCTTTAGAGATGGACTTTCTTTCGGTATAAGGTTCTACGGGATGGTTGTCTATCCCGTTGGCTTTTTTCCATAATTCCAGTCCGTTTTTACCGATCATCTGCTGCAATACTTCTGCCGGCATTTCAGAGAGGGTCTGGATATTGCGGATGCCAATGCGCGACAATAAATTGAAGGTCACTTCACCGAGCATCGGGATCTTGCGTATAGAGAGCGGATTTAAAAAGGAACGCACCAGGGACTGCGGAATTTCGAGGTTGTGTTTTTGTTTGCTTTCGCCGGTGCCGATCTTAGAAACGGTTTTGTTTACGGACAGCGCAAAACTGATCGGCAGTCCTGTTTCTTTGGTGATGGATGAGGATAATTCAGTTGTCCAGCTGTAGGCACCAAAAAACTGGTCCATACCGGTGATGTCGAGATAAAACTCATCAATGCTGGCTTTCTCCATTACCGGGGCTTTTTCCTGAATGACTGAGGTAACGGTATGGGATAACCTGGAATACAATTCCATATCTCCCTTGACGATTTTTGCCTGGGGACAAAGTTGCATGGCCATTTTGATGGGCATGGCCGAGCGGACGCCAAAATACCTTGCCTCATAGGAGCAGGAGGCCACTACACCCCGGTCGCCGCCACCAATAATCAGCGGTATCCCATTCAGCTGCGAATTGGTTAACCTTTCACACGACACAAAAAAGGTGTCTAAATCCATATGCACTATCGCTCTCTCCATAAATAATATGCTAAATTATTTAGCAAAAGTAACCGGTGTTCCCACATTTTTATTATTTTTGATGCTATAAATATTAGCAATGTCACTCCTTTCAGAAAACTTACGGTATTTAAGAGCGCAAAAAAAGTGCGCCCAACAGCAGGTAGCCAATGATTTAATCATTAGCAGGGGTCGATATAGTAAGTATGAAGACGGGAAATCTGAACCGCCACTGGAGATCTTAAAACGGATTTCTAAGTATTACCAGGTGAGTATAGACCTGATGGTTTGTGTTGATCTGAGGCAAATACAGGTAGAAGAATTAAAATATCCTGAATCACATGAAAAGCACATCAGTGCATCGAATTCGGGAGGGTAATTGTGTAAGTCAGGCCTTGGTTAACCTCGCTTTTAAGATGAACTGATCCGCCTAGTGCTTCAATATAATTTTTAACTAAAAAAAGTCCCAGACCTTTGCCCTTAAGGGTAGGATGAAAGGCCTTGTAGGGCTTGAATACTTCTTCTCCATGTTGGGTGAGGTCTATGCCATAGCTATTGTCCGTATAGTGGATAGTCACTTTGTCATCCCTATGCAGGACTTCAATATTGATGAACGGGGGGCTGTCTGATGTATATTTGATGGAGTTGCTGATCAAATGGAGAAAAATACTATAAATATAGGCCTGATGGGAGTAGATGATCAATGATGCTCCGGAGAGATGTAGCTGTGCCTGGCTTTGCGCTATTTTAGCCGACATCTCCCCTTTGATCTGCATGATGATCACTCCCAGATCTAGAGGATTTGTCTTTAATTCTGTCGACCGGTTGCTGGCACTTAAAATCTGACTTAATTCTATGAGTACTTCATCCATTCTGGAGATGGAACTGTCCAAATTAGCGAGGTAAGGCCTTATTGCGCGGGGGATATCCGTTTCCATTTCCATCAGCATTGCCAGGCTTTTGATATTGGCTACCGGAGAACGAAGATTATGCGATATAATATAGGCAAACTCATGCAGTTCACGGTTCCGCTCAAATAAGTCTGCCGTTATCCGTGCCATCTCATGAAGTGATTTCTTCCGCTCACTGATATCATGCATAGCGCCCACCATTCGAACAGCCTTTCCATTTTTGTCACGTATCACAAAACCGCGGTCCACAACATCAGCATAAGTACCATCTGCTTTTTGATAGCGATATTCTTCTTTCCAATTGGTTTCTTTGCCAGCGCAAATGGTTTGAATAGACTGAATCACATATTCGGTGTCCTCGGGATGGATGTATTTCGTCCATGCCCGGAGTCCCCTTGGAAAGGTACTCAGGTCATATCCAAAGATGATTTCGAATCCCTCTCCCCAGTATAAGGTATCCTGTAAAATATTCCAGTCCCAGATCGCATCTGAAGTGGCCTTGGTCACGTACTGATAGCGCCTGTTGGATTCTTCCAGAGATTCTCTCATCTGCTCTGTTTGCTCAGTAATATTCCCATGCCGGGCAATACAATACATCAACTGATCATCTTCATCCCATTGCACACACCATAACAAGGGTATAATTCGACCGTCTTTATGTACATAACGGTTTTGAATTTGTACATCCGGGATGCTGACTCTGAGTCCTGAGATCGCTCCTTCTGCATCAACAATATCCTGCGGCAGGATAAACTCCTTATAGGAACGGTTACGCATTTCGGCAGGGTGATACCCCAAAATAGCATAAGAAGCTTCACTTACCTCTACAAAATGATTTTGCGCATCTACAGTGCAGATCAGATCGGTCGATAATTTCAATAATTTGGTCAGATCCATTTGTTAGAGCTAAATAAGTGTATATTTTCTTTAATATTTTATGCCGGATCCATATAAGCAGCCAGTGAGATACGGAATACGGCACCTTCGTCATTTTCTACCGAAATTTGTCCACCATGTTTCAGCACAAACTGACGCACGATAGCTAAGCCTAAACCTGTACCATGTGCTTTATTTGCGGTAACGAAAGGTTCAAACAAGGTTTTTAACAGGGCGGGTGGAATCCCCGGTCCATTATCCTTAATCTGTATAATGACCTGCCCGCTTTCTTCCCATATCCGGATGTCAATTGAAGGATTTTTGATTTGGCAGGCTACCAAAACTTCAGCTGCATTATGGAGCAGATTAAACAAAATTCGCTGTAATTTGCTCTGATCTGCCATGACCATCAATCCTTCCTGTACGGAAAGCGTTATGGGGATACTAAGTCCCTGATCACTTAACGAAAGCTCAGCAAGGCTGCTTTCAACAATCTTTTTGATCGCCAGCGGTACTTTGTGAATAGGGTTTTCTTTGATAAAATCCAGAAAATCTTCAAATATTTCTTCTGCCTGGTTTGCGGCGGTATCAATCACATCCAGCCATTCACTGGCGAGGCCCTCTCCACGCATCAGAGACGTAATGGCCCGTATGTTTTTAATAGGGGAGCGGAGATCATGCATCACCATTCCTACAGCTTTACCCACAGCAGAGAGTTTTTCCTTTCTTAAAAGTTCCTCGTTGAGTTCTGCATTACGGATGGCCTGAGCCGCATTTTGTACAAAGAGCTTAAGCAGGTACAATCGTTCGGTTTTGAGGCGACCTTGTTTTTTAAGTACTGCAAAAATAGAGTAGCCGTTTAGACGTGCTACAACCAGTTCATCAATCTGCAGCACCTCCTGTGGTGCAAGGTCAAGTTCCTGGATCCGGCGCGTCAATTCTGTCAGATCGACCCGCTCCTCCATAGCACCGATGGAGAGCACTTTCTCATATGATAAATCATCATGTAATTTGCCTAACAGGGCCATGTCTGTATCAACCGACATCGCCAGCTGATCAAGTATGTTCTTCAGTAAAGAATTAAGTTGCTGTTCATTCAATCCGATTGACGCAATTGATTCTATAAGCCGCTCCAGATTTCGCATCCTCGCATAATCGGTTACCCCTTTGGTAGCGAGCTGTAATATTTCTTCATTGGCATAAGGCTTACAGTGGTAACCAACGTTTTGCCCGGCTTGCTCCACAATTTCTTCAATGGAACGATCAGTAAATGCGGTAATAAATATGATCTCTGCTTTTACATCAATCTTACGGATCTGGATTGCGGTTTCCAGGCCATCCCAGCCCGGCATACGCATATCCAGAAAGATCACGGCATAGGGGCTATCTTTTGCTATGGCCTGTTGCACCTTTTCCAATCCCTCCATGCCATTAACAGCCTTATCAACTTTAAAAGAGGGGATGTTATTATTGGTGGTGACCAGTATAGGGGCGGGTTCATCAAACAGAATATTTGCCGCCATATCAATTTGCTCTTCTGCAGGAGTAGGCTTTTTGGGCAGTAGAATATCTTCTATATTATCTCTTACCAGTTCTTCATCGTCAATCACGAGGATGGAAGCATTAATTTCATTGGTCATCATCTATTTATTAAATTTTAAATTCAATAATTGTTTTGCTACCTTTTCCTTCACCTTCACTCTGAATAGTGATACTGCCTGAATGGCTTCTTATTATAGACCTGCAATTGTATAAACCCAGGCCCGATCCCTGATCCTTCGTGGTAAATCCGCGTGTAAATAGCCGTTCCAGGATATCCTGGTCTATACCTTTACCAGTATCCGTAATGATCAGTTTTACGCGCTCGCCTTCTTCAGAGAGCGTAATTTCAATGTCTTTAACCGTTGCCGTTTCTGGTATAGCTTCAATACTATTTTTTAAAATATTCAATATCACCTGCATCAGTTTCGTGCGGTCGCCCTTGATTTCAATCGCGGGTGCAGAGGCAACGATATCCATGTGAATGTTTTTTCTTTCCAGGTTAGCATTGATGATTGCCTTGCAGTCATCAATGATCTCATTGAGATTGACCGGCTTTCTTTCTACAACCTCACGGCCAAGCATATACTGCCGCTGAATGTTCAGGATGTCCTGAATATGTTGGATAATACGTAATTGTTCCTGTACGGCATGTTGCATTTCCGTTTGTTTTTCCGTACTGGAGGTGCTGATCCCCGATAACATGGCTACCAGTGCATTCGCTTTGGTCTCGCCAATAGCTGTAGCTATTGCAGTCTGTTGCTGATTTAAAAACTGGACTACACTATCCAGTTTATTTAAGTTATTCCCGTCCAGGAGTCTGCCAAACCGGGTAAGATAAGTGCTAAATCCAACTATAGCGTTACCTATATCATGGAGGACTTCTGAAGCAATTTCATATTTTCCCTGGGCCACCGCCTTGTCCTGCTCTGCTTTTTTTAAGGCCTCTTCCTCAATGATCCGGAGTGTAATGTCATCAATAGTAACAATGATACAATCCGGAAACATTCTGCTCGCACCCACCATATAATAATTCCTGGTTTGATCCTGACTGGTAAAACTATACTGTTCATTAGTGAAGATAAGACCCAGTGGTTGCTCAAAGTTTTGAATAACCTCCTTTATAGCAACACTGAGATGATCTGCAATCGGAAAAAAATCCTGCCCCTGTTGAATCAGGTTACTGGTGATTGACTTAAAGATCTGCTCAGCCTTTAGGTTTACATTTTGAATAACGCCATTATTGGTAATTTCAATCAGCCCGATAGGTGCCATTTGCATGACGGACCGAAGTTTAAGTTCTGTAGGACTGATAGGTAATTCCATACGGTTTAATAATTTGGTTAGTGGTGCTGCTATCTTCTGCTTACTGAAGTATGGATTAAAGTACATAAAACTTTGACAGTATAAGAATTAAGTTGGATAGTTGCTCAGACAATTGTATTCCTGACTGATATACGTAATAAACGATAGCAGTAGTTAATATGGCGAACGTTAACCGATGGTTTTTTCGAAGGGTATCACAGCGGGCAATGCCATTACACGTAATATGTGGTTGAACAAGGAAATTATTAAATTTTGCTAAGATATTGTTAGTGTGCTTTTTAAAACTTACAGGAATACCACTTTTTATAGTAGTAGCTTTAAGGAGTTGATTCAGGTAATACCATTTGGATTCAATTTATAAGCTGATGAAAGCCAATATCAAACGTTACCTCAAGGCTAATCCAATACTTATCGCTCCGCTTAATATCGCAATGATTGACTTACTTAAGGCGAGTCATCTGGAATTAAATAAAATTGCCATTATGAATGTGCATAATTATTTGAATAACCTGAAGGAGAGCCTGAAAGCAAAGGTGCAGCCCTGAGCAATATCATTATAAAGCTGATTGATATAGAAGGTAAAAAGAAGTAAATAAAACGTTTTATTTTAAGCCGGTTCCAAATTTCGTTACCTTATATTATAGATAATGTGTTTTATCCTGATGATAATGATTTAATAATTTGACTATCTGGTGAATCGAAAATTAATCCTACTTAAATGGTGATTTAATTTCTTATGTTTGAAAGAAAGAGTGTTGTTCGTGATAACATTCTGGCAACAGCCTATTTAAATCAAACAGCGGTGGAAGAAAGCAAATCAGCAATAGCAGCATTAGGGGGGATAACAGGGTATGATAGTCAAACTGCTGTTTTAGAAGCAGCAGGACTATGCGGGATTTGCACCGATGAGCACCTGAAGGTGTTGAAATCATTTGGGGATACTACAACTTATCTGAAAAATGAAAATTTCGTTTTTGCCCTTATTGATCTCCTGCCCGGGAAAAAAATGTCTGGTATAGTGAGATCCGGCGCGCATGAGGCACTCAAAACGAGCAGGCCGGTGATGCTTCGTGAACTGGATTTCGGTACAGACACAGGGAATCAGCAGTCTGTAAATATCATGATCAGTCCTTTAGCTAGTGGCAATGTGGCTAACAGGCAACTGCTCATCCTTTTTAGCACGAATAAGAGAAACGGGAAGGAAAAGTTATTGCGTCCGGCTAAAAATAACAGACAACTTGCCCAGCTGCACCTGAACAGTTTAGAACAGGAACTTGCTGAAACCAAAAGTAAATTACAGGGCGCATTTGGATTGATCAATTCGTCTAATGAAAATATTCAGTCTTTTAATGAGGAACTGCAGTCGGCTAATGAAGAAATGCATAGTACCAATGAGGAACTGCAGTCTGTCAATGAAGAATTGCAAACTATAAACTGGCAACAGCATCAAGCCAATAGCGAGCTGGCGGAAACAAATGATGACCTGAACAATTATTTCCTGAGTAATACGAACGGGCAGTTATTTGTGGACCGCAACCTGTTGCTGAAAAGATTTTCTCCAGCTGTGCTGAAACACATTAACTTGAGGGATAGTGATATCGGCAGATCGCTCACACATATTACTACCAATATTAAGTTTCAAACCATAATAGCTGATATCAGGCAGGTACTGCTGGAAGGAAAGGCGATCACCCGTGAAGCGGAATCAATGGATGGTAAAATATACCAGGTGATGACCATGCCCTATATCCGCCAGGACGCGGAAAAAGCGGATGGGGCCATCATCAGCTTTTATGATATCACTGAGCTGAAAAAACTCCTGGCCGCACTGGATATCAGCAACAGAAGCCTGACGGCTTCAGTCGCAGCAATTGAATTGAGCAGGGAGACCGTAAGGGAATCGCTCGAAAAAGAAAAATTACTCAATGTGATGAAAAGTCGCTTTGTTTCTATGGCTTCTCATGAATTTAAAACCCCGCTCACCGCTATCCAGCTGGCTGCCGGTCTCATTGGAAAAATGGCGATGGAACTGGATCACCCGATCATCAGTAAGTATACGCAAACAATTAAAAACGCAGCAAAGAACCTCACTGATATATTAAATGATTTTCTCTCTATGGAGTTACTGGAAACCGGCAGTATCGATCCTATAATGACTGAGTTTGATGTGGTCAGATTTGCAGAAGATATAGCTGAAGACATGCAGGCTTTAACGAGTGAAAATCAGCAGATCAACTATCGCCATACTGGCAAGGGCCGCCTGGTTACCTTAAATCCTTCACTGCTTAAAAATAGTGTCATTAACTTGGTTAGCAATGCAATAAAATATTCAGGTCCTGATTCCGTCATCGTTTTTAATACCCGGATTACCAGTCGCAATTTCGTCATCACGATCAGCGATAATGGAATAGGCATACCTAAGGAAGATCAAAAGCACCTTTTCGAAGCTTTTTTCCGTGCACAAAACATCGGGAACATTCCGGGAACCGGACTGGGCTTAAATATAGTTACCCGTTATACGGCGCTTATGAATGGTCTGATTAAGTTTAAAAGCGAGGTGAACGAAGGTACTACTTTTACACTCACTTTCCCCCGTAAACCCGTTGTAAGCGCTTAATGTTTATTTAATACCCTATCGGCCATGGCTAAAATTCAGGATCAACAATTTATCATCGCTATTGGCGCATCTGCCGGTGGTTTGGAAGCAATAGCTGCCTTTTTTGATTATACCCCGCTGGATGCAGTATCTTATATTTTGATTCAGCACTTGTCTGCCGATTTCAAAAGCCAGATGGTGCATATCCTTGCCCGTCACAGTAAGCTTAAGGTAGTAGAGGCGGAGCATGATATGGAGATTCAGTCAAATACAGTGTACCTGATTCCCAGCACAAAGTTTATGACCATTGAGAAGGGCATACTTAACCTTTTAGACAAAAAGGAACAGCCACGCCCGCACATGACAATAGATTATTTTTTCATTTCGCTGGCGAAGGAACGTGGGGATAAAGCGATAGGTATCGTTTTATCAGGTACAGGTAACGATGGCTCTAAAGGTATCATGGCGATCAAAAATGCTGGTGGTATGGTACTGGTTCAGGATCCTGCAACTGCAAACTCCGGTGCAATGCCGCTTGCTGCCATTGCAACCGGCTGTACAGATCAGATTCTTTCACCAGAAGCTATGCCACAGGTCATTGAAGATTATGTGAAAGATGGCGCATTGGCAAACCAATCTTCAGCGCAGATCACTGAAGTGGAGCTCGGACAAATTTTATCTTTAATCAGGAGCAGTCTTCCCCTGGATTTTACAGACTATAAACGGCCGACAATGATCAGGCGGATCTTAAGACGGATGGAGAGTTATGACTTGAAAAAAGTGGTGGAATACTACCAGCTGTTAAAAGGAAATGCCTCCGAGATCAGCCTGCTGGCCAACGATTTCCTGATCAGTGTAACTTCTTTTTTTCGCGATGCTGATGCTTTCAGGATCATAGCAGAAACGGTTATCCCTGATATCATTACCAGGAACAATACTGCGGTATTAAAAATATGGGTTGCTGGCTGTGCTACGGGAGAAGAAGCCTATTCTCTGGCCATATTAATTAAAGAATACTTAAATAAGTATCCAAAAAATATGGAGGTAAAGATTTTTGCGACTGATCTCAGCAAAGCAGCCCTGGATATTGCGTCAAAAGGTGTTTATGCTGATAAAATAAATAAAACGGTGTCTGAAAAACGGCTTAAGCAGTTTTTCACGCGAGCAGGTTCTGGTTATAAAATCAATCGGGAAATCCGCGAAATGCTGATCTTTGCGCAGCATGACCTGACAACTAATCCACCCTATTGTAATATGGACCTGATCAGCTGTCGTAATCTGCTGATTTACCTGAATGTAATGCTTCAAAAAAAGGTATTTGGCTTGTTGCATTATGGATTGAAAGAAGGCGGCTACCTTATTTTAGGCCCCAGCGAAAGTACCGCTGTGATCAAAGATGGCTTCGATGAAATCAGTACAAAGTGGAACATATTGAAAAGTAATAAAACAGGTCGCGCTGTACGTTTTGTTACCTTTCCTGCCAATAATATGGGGGAGCTTAAAGCGGCCAGGATCGAGGTGGATAAAAAAAACAGGCTACCGGTATCTCCATCTGAACTGACAAGCCAGGTCAATGCTGCCTTGTTAAGGGAGTCTGCGTTAAACGGTGTATGCACGGATCAAAACCTGTCCGTTGTACAGTCTTTTGGTAATACACGTCCTTATCTTAAAAATATCAATTTCAACAATAACCTCAATGACCTGTTACCCGATCACCTGTTAATTGCTTTTAAATCCGCCGCTCACAGGGCACTGAAGCTCGGGGAAAAGGTAATGCTTGATCAGCTCAATCTGTATCCTCGTGCGGAGAACAAAAGCAAACTGATCAATATTGTCCTCAGTCCGTTTGACATGACAGGGTCGGAAGAAAAGCTGCTACTGGTTATATTTACAGAAAGTATTGCAGCAGCAGGTAAGACAGGGGTGATCCATGCAGAAGATATCAGCGAAGTAACCCGTCAGCATTTGACCAGTCTGGAACAGGAAATCGTCTCCTTAAAACATACTGTTGACGTGGCGCATGATCGTATTGCCTCCTCTAATGAAAACATGCAGTCTTTTAACGAAGAACTGCAGTCTTCTAATGAAGAAATGCACAGTACCAATGAGGAACTTCAATCTGTGAATGAGGAACTGCAGACAGTCAATAAAGAACACCAGCTCACCATTGATGAATTGACAGATCTGAATGACGACCTGAATAATTATTTTCGCAGTAATACTAACGGTCAGTTGTTTGTGGATCATGAACTGTTGCTGAAAAGATATTCGCCCGGGGCGGTTAAACATATCAATATCCGTGAGTCTGACATCGGCCGGCCACTTAGTAATATTACAACCAATATTATATTTGAAACCTTAATTGCTGATATTGAAAAAGTAATTGCCGACCAGGAACCTATTATCAGGGAAGCTGAAGCGACCGACGGCAGGGTGTACCAGGTGATGACCATGCCTTACCTCAGGAAAAACAGCGGCAAAGCCAGTGGAGCTATCATTACTTTTTATGAAATTACGGAGCTGAAAAAGCTATTGCAGGAACTGGATCTTGCCAATAAAAATCTTGATGCGAGTAACTATCATCTGGATAACAGTAACAAAAGTTTATTGAGGATCAATGCTGATCTGAATAACTTTGTTTTCGGTGCTTCCCATGATCTTAATGCACCTATTGTCAATATAGAAATGCTGCTGGAAATACTCAATGATAAGTTAGATACGAGAGATCCGGAAATCATAGAATTATCTGGCATGATGAATAAGGCAGTGACCAATTTTAAAGTCATCATTCATGACCTGGCGAGGGTTGGTTATCTGGAGTCTGAAGATCTGCCTGATAAACAGGAAAGTTTTACAGCGCTGTTTGAAGAGATTAAAGAAACTTTATCGGAGCAGATCAGGATGTCAGCAGTAGTTTTTAAAACTAATTTCCGCATAAAGGAAGTAAGATTTGCAAAAAAGAATTTGAGAAGTATAATGCTAAACCTGATTACCAATGCATTAAAATTCAGTTCTCCTGATCGGGTACCGGAAATAAGTATAAAAACAGAGAGAAAGGATCAATTCATCATATTAACTATCACCGATAATGGCATTGGTATAAATTCCGATGAGATAGACCTGATTTTCAAAAAATACAAGCGTGTAAATACAGAAACAGAAGGTACGGGTGTGGGGCTTTATCTGATCAGGAAAATAGTCAATGCCTCTGGTGGTAAAATTGAAGTGGAATGTGCAAGGGGGAAAGGCTGCACTTTCAGCATATTTTTCAACTCGCCGGCCAGGGCTTCCAGGAAGCAGCTATAGCGGTTATTCATCCGCCTCTTCCTCGTCTGGATTAAATCGCTTATACATCTCCATATCAAAAAAAGATGCGGAGTTAATTTTGTCGACTTTTAATACGAGATCAGTCTTCAGCTCATTTTGATTGGTAACCGATCCATCGGCAATGTAGGAGGCATAAACAGTCAGGTATTGGGTAGTGAATACCAGTTCTTTATTTTCATTCCTGAATCCGCTGAAAGCTGGTGTAATTCTGATATAGTTTGTAGTAAATGGTTTAGGTAATTCCTTTACCCAGCCAATATATACCTTGCCATTATCCATCGTGAATTGTAGCAGGTGAGCATCGAAAAATGAAGTGCTTAACATTAGTTCCAATTCATTTCCCACTTTTTCAAGTGATTTTTTAATTGCCTTTTTCCGGTCGAAAAATAGGTTAGCTATTTCAGTAAAAGCTACTGCCGCCAGTAGCGTAAAGCTCGTGGTGCCGAAATAAGGTAATCTCACCGGCATTTGTGCGCCGATACTTTCGATAAATTCAGGAAAGATCATTTTGGCGATAGCTCTCAGTATAAAACACCCTACTAAAAGAATAATTCCGGCGAATGCAGAATTGAGCAGGATACGCTGACTTTCCAACCTATATTGGATATACCGCAGGTACTCCAATCGGATGAGGATATAGTAACCGCCCACGAGGGGGAAAATGAGCAGGTTAAAAGGCATAAATATTATTTATTATGCTTTTCCCTGGTTATTTTTTTGAAGATATTTGATTCCATCATCGAGCTGACCATCTGCTGAATTTTCGGTTGGTTGAAAAAGTCAGGACTTTTGATGTATAGCTTTCCGCTACTGTCGGATTGAATGATGTGATCTATTTCAGTTTTCTTAGCCATGAGTCAAATATACTGATAATTTTTATTCATTATATAACAATAAGACCCTAAAAGAGTTTGGCCTTAATTTAGTGATTTTGGATCAGAAATGGAGGTATTATTAGAATTTTCGCTTAAGCCACAAAGCCAGATTAACCAGCCCTATTAAGGCTGGTACTTCTACCAATGGGCCAATCACACCTGCAAAAGCCTGACCTGAATTGATGCCAAATACGCCAATAGCTACTGCTATGGCCAGTTCAAAGTTATTCCCGGTAGCTGTAAATGCGATAGATGTGCTCCTGGAATAGTCGGCCCCAAAGTATTTGCCGGCAAAAAAACTGACGACGAACATGATCGCAAAATAGATGACCAGCGGGATAGCAATACGCACTACATCCATAGGAATCTGGACAATGAGTTTACCTTTTAAACTGAACATCACAACGATAGTAAAAAGTAAGGCAAACAGTGTTATCGGAGAAATTAAGGGTATAAACCGATTTTGAAACCAATCTTCACTTTTTAATTTAATCAATCCATACCTGCTGATGATGCCCATTGCAAAAGGGATTCCTAAATATATGCCTGTACTTTTAGCGATCTCGCCGATGGTAATATTCACATTCAGACTTTTCAAACCAAAGAATGGGGGTAAAACGGTGATGAAAACATAGGCAAATACACTATAGAGCAACACCTGAAAGATACTGTTCAGGGCGATCAGACCCGCTGCATACTCCCTGTTGCCTTCAGCCAGTTCATTCCAGACTACAACCATCGCGATGCACCTGGCCAGGCCAATCAGGATTAAACCGATCATATATTCGGGATAATCCCTCAAAAAAGTAATGGCAAGAAAGAACATGAGCAAGGGACCTATCACCCAGTTTAAAAGGAGTGAAACGCTCAGGACTTTTGTATCTCTGAATACTTCGCCCATCTTTTCATACCTTACTTTGGCAAGCGGCGGATACATCATTAAGATCAGGCCTATGGCCAGGGGAATATTTGTGGTTCCGCTGGAAAAGGAGTTGATGAAATCAGAAGAGGAGGGGACGAAATACCCGATCCCAACTCCAAATCCCATAGCGGTAAAAATCCATAAGGTCAAGTACCGGTCCAGAAAGCTTAGTTTTTTCCTTTCGCTGGCCGGTGCACAATGGGTTACTGACATGGTTTATGAATGGGTTTCAATTTTTTTTAGAAAATCAAGCGCATATACTTTGATCAGCTCCCTGACCTTTCTGAATTCATTTTTCACCTCTTCTTCAGTTCCCGTGGCCTTTGCCGGATCAGGGAAATTCTGATGGAATTTTTGTGCCTTTGTGGGAAAGTAAGGACAGCTTTCTTTCGCATGGTCACAAACGGTAATCAGGTAATCAAAATCAATGTCTGCATACTCGTCAAGATGATTGGAAGTGTGTCCGGATATATCTATTCCAATTTCTTCCATTGTTTTAACAGCCATGGGATTTAAACCGTGTGTTTCTATACCGGCACTGTAAACTTGTATCTCATCATTCCCGAAATGTCTTAAAAAACCTTCTGCCAGCTGACTCCTGCAGCTATTGCCGGTACACAGTACCAATATCTTTTTCATCATATCTATAATTAAATTAACAGCATCCTGATCCAGGCGTACATACTGTTGCATCACTGGCCAGATTGATCAACTGTATTTTTGGTTTTTCTGTCTTTATCTCTGGTGTGCAGCATTCTTCTCCTGATGCTGTTATACCACAACTTCCACCGCGGTTAATTGCTTTACATTGTGTGAAATCTGGGGTTAAACTCACGATCAGTTCATCACCATTTACATTCATCTGTTGAGGATACATTTGCCTGGTATCATACTCAGCATTTCCGAATTCGATCTTCACTATGCCCATTGGATTTAGGGCTAAAGACTTTTCTACGAGTTGAACAATGGAAAGTGCTTTGCTGACTTCCATAGCTCTCTCACTATCTTTAACAGCAGGCTCCCAGAGCTGAACGATAATTTCTGTCCAGGAATTCATGACCCCACCACAATCTACTGAAACGATGGGCGCCTGTTTGATCTCTGTAATATGATAGGAAGCATCGACCAGCTTTCCTTCTCCATACTGAAACTGAAGGATAAAGGATGGATGTTGTTCTAACTGGGCTTTGAATGTTTGCCAGTTCATTAATTCTGTAGTATTCATATATTGCAATTTTACGATTGATATAGTCAAAAAAAGCTAGCAGCAGCTAGCAGGCCCTTTATAGGCGCCTAAAAAAGTGCCAATTTGTGTTTCCAATAATTTCCAGGTAACAGGGTTGATGCAATAACATACACTCACGCCCTCTATAGTTCCTTGTATAATCCCGGCATTTTTCAATTCTTTGAGATGCTGGGAGATGGTGGCTTGTGCCAGACCCAATTCTTCTACTAAATCACCGCAAATACAGGTATCGGAAATTAAAATCCTTTGCAGGATAGCAATACGGGCAGGATGCGCCATCGCTTTTAAAAGCTGTGACAACTGATTTTGCTTATCGGTAAATATTTCAGATTTGGTAAGTCCCATAGTTTACATTGCAATATTACGATATATGCAGGAGGATTCAAATTTTTTTGAGGTATTATTTCTTTTGCCCCCTTTTTGATAAAGGCAAAGTAACCCGGCCGACATTTAAACACAATGTCCTGACTTACGGATACATATATCTTGATGGCTTAAAGCACCTTTACATTATAATTAAACAAACATGAAAGTAACATTAATAACAGGAGCATCGGGCGGAATTGGTGAAGCTATAGTAAACAGGCTTGCCGAAAGAAAGCAGAATCTATTACTGGTAGCCCGCAATGCGGAAAAACTGGAGCAACAGGGCAAATTACTTGCTGAAAAGTTTGGTATACAAGTGCAATTTATCGCAGCCGATTTATCAGCACCTGCAACTGCACAATTTATTCTTGAAGAAACGCAAAAGCGCGGTCTGGAGGTAGACATGCTGATTAACAATGCGGGGATAGGGTCTGGCGGCGAATTTTCCTCACTTCCGTTGAAATCAGAACTAGACCTGATACAGCTGAATATTTCATCTTTAGTGGCACTTACGCGTTTATTTTTGCCGCAAATGCAGGTTAGAAAGAGTGGTACCATCATCAATATTTCATCCCTGGCTTCGTTTATGCCTATCCCCTATATGGCTACTTATGCGGCAAGTAAGGCTTTTGTACGTTCTTTTACGCAAGCAGTGAGTGAGGAATGCAAACCATATCACGTTCACATGCTGTTATTTTCTCCAGGTTTAACAAAAACCAATTTCAATAGTGCTGCCGGTATTGACAATGAAAAAGGAGCGGGCCTGAGTTCTGACTATAAAAATGCACCTGCACAAACGCCCGAACAGGTAGCAAATGAATTGTTGGATGCGCTGGATAAAAGAAAGCACTTTGCAGTTTCGGGAAAGATGAACAGGCTGGCAGCGAATCTGTTGGCATTGATACCTGATCGATTAATTATCGGAAACTTTGCAAAGTTATATCGTAAAAGATTGGGAATGTAATGTGTAAATTTGATATTGAAACCTGTCTGACATGAGCAACGAGAACCAACTCATCCATTTTGAAACCATTTCTCAATTACATCAGGTAATTGGAATAGCAAAACCTAAACATCCGCTCTTCAGTATTATCCGCTTCGAAGATTTCCCTCCGCTTGAAAATACCCGGCGCGTAAAACTGATTTCTGATTTTTATCAGATTACCTTAAAGAAGGAATGTCCTTGTAAAATTCAATATGGACAAACGATGTTTGATTTCGACGAAGGTATCATTTCCTGTTTCGCACCAAAACAAATCAATATTATTGATAAAGACTTTACGTTGGCCAAATCAGGATGGCAGCTGTCCATTCACCCAGACTTTTTGAGAACCTATGGATTAAGTCAAAAGATGAAACACTTTGGCTTTTTTGATTATGAAATCAGTGAAGCACTCATCCTGTCAGATGATGAACAAAAAGCTATTGAAAGTATTTTGGAACAGATTGAAAAAGAATACCTGTCTCCCATTGATAACTTTAGTCAGGATGTAATCATTGCTCATTTGGATGTGCTACTGTCTTACTGCAATCGTTTTTACAACAGGCAGTTCATTACCCGAAAAACCAACAACAGTGAAATGCTGAACAAAGTGGAGAAGATCATGAATACCTATTTTGAGAACATGGGCAATAAAGGCTTGCCTACGGCAAGTTATCTGGCTGCTGAATTAAACCTGTCACCGAAGTATTTAAGTGATTGTTTAAAACAGCTTACCGGCCACACTACGCAGCAATTGATTCATGAGAAATTAGTGGAACAGGCTAAAAATCTGCTGACTTCAACCGAGCTGTCAATTAGTGAGATTGCTTACCAACTGGGTTTTGGCTACTCCCAGTCCTTCAATAAATTGTTCAAAAACAAGACCAGTCAAACGCCGCTGGAATTCAGACAGTCGTTTAATTGATACATCAGCGATTACCTTGTTCTTTAATCAAGGATGATAAATGGCTCCTTTGAAGTTCTCCTATGAATAGGAGAACTTCAAAGGAAACCTGATTCAATGCGCAATAATAGATTTTACTGGTGTAAAGATCTTTTTTGAAGGTATTGAAGCAATTCCTTCGGCCTGTCTGTCTGCAAAATGGTAGCACCATGTGCAATCAGCCAGTCCCAGCTGTCTTTCGTATTCCCGTTATCAAATGCAAGGTCATCCTCGTGGCCTCCATTTAAACTTGCCCATAGAGAATTGTACCAGATTCTGGCTCCGTTTTTATTGATAAATGAATTATTGCTCAATAAACTTGAAGTATCAGCGGCAAAGATCAGTTCAAATGCTACGGGTTTTATCGCTTTTTGGTATTCTTCAATAACTTGTTTTGCATTTGGACGATCCAAATTGACCACGGCCATAAAGGTAATTTTATCTAACAATGCAGGGTATTTTTGTTTGATCTCCGGATAGCTCACTTCTGTTTTGAATAATGCTTGTGCCAATGTTCCTGTTTTTTTCAAAACTTCATACGCTTCGGCATAGTAAGGATAGCTTTTATCGAGGTTAACGAGCACTTTTCCTTTAACGAGTAACATGACTTCCTCGAGGGTAGGAATGGTATGATTGGTTAATCGCCCCAGGCCATTTTTTAAATGGAACTTTTTAAGTTCAGCCAGGGTATAATCAGAAGGCAAACCTTTGCCGTTGGTGGTTCTGTCAATGGTTTTGTCGTGCATAATAACCACTACACCATCGCTTGTTTTGGCAAGGTCGGTCTCAATGATATCGACGCCCATTTCAATAGCCAGCTGATAGGCTTTCAAAGAGTTTTCTGGCGCATTGCGCCAGTCGCCCCGATGGGAAGCGACCATTACATTTTTAGCTGATGGCTGATGTAACTGGCCGATCAATTTGCTTACCTGTGCTTGTGCGTTGATGCCTGATAGCAGAAACAAAATACTTGCTGTAATTTTTGCTGTTGATTTCATAAAAATGATATAATGGAAGAGGAATTTGAGCTCCCCTTCCTGATTTTAATTTAGTAACCCGGGTTTTGGGGGAATATTGACGGATTTTTCATGATGTCAATCTCCGATTGTGGTACGGGATATAAGTATTGAAATGTTTGTATGTTTAGTGGTGTTAAACCAGAGTTCTTTAGTGCGGCAATAGCTGTATTGGTGCGTACCAGGTCAAACCAACGCTGAAGTTCCAGAGGCATTTCCAGGCGTCTTTCTTTTAAAACGGCATTTCTAAAGCTGGTTTGATCTGGTAAATCTGTCACCAGGTAAGGACTGGTACGGGCCCGGCTGCGTACTGCATTTAAATAGTCAAAGGCAGCTGTGGAGTAACCTGTTTCATTCAAAGCTTCTGCATACATCAGCAATACATCTGCGTAGCGAAGCACAATGAAGTCATTTCCCAATGATTTTGTATTGAGATCAAAAGTATCGTAATATTTGTTTACAGGCTTGTTGTTTGCATCGATAGTGGTGGTAACTAACAAATTACGACGTGTGTCTGTAGTACTGTAATCATTCATCAGATTAGGATCAAGGGCGGGCTGGTTAAAATAGGTGGGTAAACCATGGCCCTGACCGGCAATTGTTTTATTGTAGCGAACAGCAAAAATTACTTCTGGATTCATTTTATTGGTTACGCTGAAAACATCGGCTACATTAGGCAGCAATGCATAGTTGTAAGTATTACCAGTAACAGGAGTAAGGTCTTTTAAGATGGATACAGCCTGACTGTATTTTGATTCTGTGAGGTATACCTTTCCTAATAATGCCTTTGCTGAGCCTTGTGTAGCACGCCCTAAATCGCCGGCATTGCCATAAGTTACCGGCAACGCATTAACAGCCGTCACCAGGTCTGCTTCTATAGCTGCATAAATTTCATTCACGCCGCTTCTGCCCATTTGTTTAGCCTCATCTGCTGTAATTGGCTTCTGTACTAAAGGTGCCGCACCCCATAATCTCACAATATTGAAATAATGCAAAGCCCTCAGGAATTTAAGCTCTCCTTCGAATTGAACTTTCAAGGTGGCATTGTCAACTACATCGAGATGTGAAAGAGCTGTATTACACCTGTCGATAGCATTATATAAACTGCCCCAAGTGCTGCTAAGAACTGCATTGTCTGCTTTTGCCAGAAAACGATCGATATTGTATTCTGTTCCGGCATTTCCTCCCGGATTTAAATCTTCGATATTATCACCCCTGGCTTCCATAAGGGTAATGAAGTTTCCGCCATACATTCCCTGAAGAGAGGCATAAGACGCTGTGACCGCATTATTGAGGTCGGCCGTGTTTTTATAAAAGGCTACATTGGTTGCTAAAGATTGTGGAACTATGGTAAGAAACGACTTTTTACAGGAAAAAAGGGTGACAATTATAGCGGATAGAATGAAGATATATTTTTTCATTTCAATTTTGTTAAGGGTTAAAATTTAAGATTCAGGCCTAGTAAGAACATTTTGGCCAATGGATAACTACCATAATCTATCCCAGGTGTTAATGGATTGGTATCTACACTTACCTCAGGATTGTAGCCATTGTATTTGGTAAATGTGAAGGGATTTTGTGCTGTAGCATACACGCGCAGACTACCAAGACCCGCTTTTTTAATCATTTTATCTGGCAGGGTAAGACCTAAAGTGATTTCCCTGATTCTCAGATAAGATCCGCTGGATAAATGGTAGGTAGACATCTGAGCATTAAGACCAGTTGCACTTCTGTTAGCTCTGGGCGTGATGCCGTTTCCAGTCTGCGTTGGAGACACCCATCTGCCTAAAGCATCTGTAGTATTGTTCGCATAACTTTCGGTACTGTTATAATGGCGCTGTGCAATGTTGGCAATTGTATTTCCATACACACCCTGTGCGGAAACAGCCAGATCGAGCATTTTATATTGCAATTGTCCGGAGTATCCATAGGTGAATTTTGGCATGTAATTACCGGTAATGGTTTTATCATTTCCATCGATAATGCCATCGCCATTGATATCTGCGAATTTAAAATCTCCTGGTTTCGCACCAGGCACTTTGGCTGGGGTATTGTCTATGTCTGCCTGATCTTTATATACGCCGGTGTTAACGAGTGTATAATAGTTGCCGACTGGCTTACCTACTTCAGTCATAAAATAGATCACGCTTTGTGCCTGGGTCATGATAGAATTCACACCTCCTAAATCCAATACTTTGTTGCGGTTGGCAGAGTAATTCAGGGTATTGGTTAGACTAAAACTGCCCATTTGTTGTTTGCTGGAAAGCGTAAGCTCTATTCCTTTATTGCTCACCTTACCGATATTGACGAGGTTGGTACTGTAACCGGTAGACAGGGGTACGGGTACATTCAGCAACAGATCGCTGGTTTTATTACTGTAAACATCTACAGTTGCGTTTAAGAGTCCTTTGAACAGGCTGATGTCTGCACCCAGGTTGATGGCTGAAGTTTTTTCCCATCCCAAATCCTGGTTGCCCGGGGTATTCTGATAGAGGCCGGGCGACAAAGCAGGGGAATTTGGAGAGCCAAACACATAGTTTGAGGCAGCGAGGGTAGCGAGATAGGCATAATTCCCGATCTGGAAATTTCCAGTTACACCGTAACTGGCTCTTAGTTTTAGAGAACTGATCAGATTGCTGTTTTTAAGAAAGTCTTCATCACTCACAATCCATCCGGCAGATGCGGAAGGGAAATATCCGTATTTTGTATTTGCACCGAAACGGGAAGACCCGTCAGCTCTCAAGGCTGCAGAAAACAGGTACCTGTCTTTGAAACTGTACTGCAATCTGGCTAGACCTGATAAGAGCGACCATTCCTTGATTTCAGAAGTGAAAGTGGTTACACTTGTTGCGCCATTGAGGGTCTGTACAAGATCGTTCGGAAAGCCTGTAGCCTGTATATTTGATGCATTACTGCGTTCTTTTTGTAGCGTAAAGCCACCCAGTGCCTGGAAGGAATGTTCGCCTATTCTCTTTTTATAAGTCAGGGTATTCTCTGCAGTCCAGTTAGTGGCCTGATTGGCGATGTAACCACCAGTCGGGATAGAAGGTACTACCCGGGTAACGGTATTGGGCAGGGTAGAAGGTCTGAAAGTGCTCCTGTTGAAGTCGCTGATGTTGGTTCCGAAAGATACTTTATATTTCAGGTCTTTGATGATTTCGTATTCTGCGAATACATTCGTTAACAGTTTCTTTTCAAAGGTCTCATCCTTTTTCAGCATCGCCAGGCCGACAGGATTGGCGCCGTTTGATTGTGAATACTGCCAGTTATACTGACCAAAATTATATGAGCCGTCCGGATTGGTTACAGAGAAAAATGGTGATGCCGCCAATGCGCCGCCAATTATGTTTTCATTATTGTCATTGAAACGACCTTCAGTAGGCAGGTAATTGTAGATGCCGAAGTTATAATTGATGCTTGCACCAAGCTTCAGTTTACCGAATTGTGCATCAAGATTGATCCTGCCACCGTATTTTTTGTAGCCTGAATTGATAACGATCCCATCCTGATCCAGGTAGTTCCCGGAAATATAGAACTGTACTTTATCTGAGCCACCTGCAAGAGAGAGGGTATGACTCTGCATTGGCGCCTGACGGAAAATTTCGTCCTGCCAGTCCGTACTGGTAAGCCCAGGTTCATTGTTCAGGTAAGGAAAGATTTCTGGTGGCAGGAGGTAGGCCAGACTGGTATTTGTTGCTGCGGCACCCAGTTTGCTTAGTCTTACCGCATTGTTATCTGTAGCGCTGCCGGTTAATCCTTTGCTTTGTAAAAGATCAAAATAGGTGTTATTGTGCGCGTCATAGATCAGATTCGCATATTCATACCCATCCATCATGTCTATCTTTTTTGTGGTGGACTGTATGCCGTAATAGCTGTTGAGGCTAATCGCTAATTTTTCTTTCTTACCTCTTTTAGTAGTGATGATCACCACCCCATTTGACCCGCGGGAACCATAAATAGCTGCAGCGGATGCGTCTTTCAGTACGTCAATACTTTCGATGTCATTCGGATTAATCATGCTCAAAGGATTTATTTTGAAACCCGGTCCGTTATCATCATTATCTGACAAGGCCACGCCGTCCACCACATACAGCGGATTACTGCCTGCGGTAATCGTACCGGTTCCTCTCACTTTAATCGATATACCACCACCGGGAGCACCATTAGGCTGTAATACCTGTACACCGGCAAGCTTTCCTACCAATGCTTTATCTACACCAGTAGCAGCGAAATTGTTAATCTGATCGCCGCTGATAGAAGATACTGAGGTAGTCACATCTTTTCTGTTTTGCGTGCCGTAACCAATTACCACTACTTCCTGCATCTGGTTGGAAGAAGGTTTCAAATTGACATTAATGACTGTTTTTGAGCCGACCAACTGTTCAAAAGAATCGTAACCAATAAACATAAAAACGAGTACGTCACTTTCTGCTGCGGATAGCTGATAATTTCCCTGCTCGTCAGATACAGTTGCCTTATTTCCTCCTTTGATTTTTATACTTGCTCCGGGAATGGGTTTTCCTATTTCATCAGTGATTTTACCGGAGATCCTGGTTTGCTTTCTGATTTTAACGGCAGGTTTTTCGACTGCTCTGTCTATAAGTATGTTATCCCCGATCTGCTGATAGGATAAGGAACGTTCATGCAGCAGTTTGTCCAGAATCTGAGCTACAGATAAATTAGTAGCAGAAAAGCGGATCAGCTGTTTGCTGTTAATTTTGTCGCTCGGATAAACGAACCTGAAACTGCTTAGTTTTTCAATTTTCTGCAATACACTGCGCAATGATTCATTACTGGCACTGATCGTTAATTTTACTTTATCTAAGGCCTGTGCACGGCCTTCACGGGCCATGAGCGCGACGATACTCATACATAAAAATATAGCTGTTAGCGCTGAAATCCTCATGAGTTGTTTAATTTTATCTCCGTTCTTTTCGCGGATAGGGTTAAAGTTTTGGCAATAAGAAGCCTGTTTCTTTTGTTTCAAAAGAAAATTCATAAATTTGGGTGATTTTAAATGTTAATTGCTAATGGTTGAAATCGCTTAACCGTTTTGTCTAGTCCACAAGACGGTTTTTTGGTTTTTGAATGAGTCGGGTTTATTTCATATGCTGGGATTAAATGTTTTTCCGGATCGCTGATCAGTAGAGCGTTACCGTTTTGCTTTCTTCGTTGATCTTATAATTAATTTTACTGATGGCCTTCATAATGATGAGCATTTCTTTCAGCGATATGGTGCTGTTGAAACTGGCAGTATAGCGTTGTCTGCGCAAATTGTGGTTTTCCAGTTTGAAGGTATAGCCATACCATCTTTCCAGCCTGTCTGCAATCTCTTCCATTTCCTCGTTTTCGAATTGCAGCTGGCCATTCTTCCATGACATTAAGGTCGCGGCAGATACTGAAGAAATGGTGCCTGTTTTGCTATGCAGGTTATACACAACTCTTTTATCCGGTGTAAGTAATCCTATCACTTTTTTGTTATCGGCTACACTCACCTTCCCGCGGATTACTGTTACAGACTGGTTCACAGCGTTTTTGTAAGCAGTTACGTTAAAGGCAGTACCTAATACCGTAGTGGTGAGTTTTGAGGTATGCACTTTAAATGGTTTTGCTGGATCATGACTCACATCAAAGTAAGCTTCCCCTTCCAGATAGATATCTCTGGTTTGACTACCAAATTTCACCGGGTATTTCAAGTGACTCCCTGCATTCAGCGAAACTGAAGAACTGTCTGATAGTTTCAGGTGTACTACCTGTCCCGCAAGAACAGTGATTTCTTTATATTTAATACCACTGTCCTGAAGACTATTGAAATACAATACAGCGGCGCCACAAATGATTAAACATGCGGCTGCGGCGATAACCTGGTATAGCTTAAACAAGGGTGACCTGCTTTGCCTGCGCTCCACTTTATCATTTTTCATTGCCGCCTGCACCATTAAATAGGACCTGCTGGCAGAATACTGAATACGTTCTGCACTGTTATTATAAAAGCTGTCTTTATTATCTTCCTGCTGTTCATACCAATTTTCAACAAGTATCTTTTCATCTGGCGTACACTGCCCGTCCAGATACTTTTTTATTAAAATGAACAAAGTTTCATCTTGCATCTTACACTTTTTTACAAGCTATATTGCAAAAGAGAAATGTTACCGCCATCCGATTTTGAAAATAGATTTATGGTAACGAAGGGTTAACAATAGCTTAACCTGCCCGCCGGATTATTCCCTGATGAATGCTCTACCTTTGTGCTGTTAAATCCTTTGAGGGGTTAGATTACAGCATGCAGAAATTCGGCGACTATGGCGACAATCAACTTATCGTACTGATTGCAAAAGGCAATGAGCATGCGATGTCGGTATTATATGACCGTTATTATGAGATCTTATGTCGCTCTGCTTTCAAAAGATTACAGAATGAAACCATCATAGAGGAGCTGGTACAGGATGTATTTATCAATCTCTGGCGTAAAGCGGCCGACCTGGATCATGATGGTAATATTAAGTCATATCTGTTTGCTACGCTGCGCAACAAGGTGCTGTATGAAATTCGTGCCAGTATCGCTATCGCTAAACATGCAGTTAACCTGATTGAGCAGGATAGTCCTCATGTTCCGGATTCATTTGAACTGCTGCATACCAAACACCTGGAGCAGAAATTTCATGAGGTGATCAATGAACTTCCTCCCCAATGCCGTGAAGCATTTAAGTTAAGCCGTCTTGAAAATTTGTCGTACAAAACTATTGCCGAGCGGATGAATATCTCTGTGAACACAGTAGAGAAGCATATAGGCAAAGCATTAGGGATCCTGCGAAAGTCATTCCGGGAGTTTGATACTACATTATCAATCCTTTTTATACTAATTGAGATGTTGCACCATCGGTAAACTGAACCAAATTGTAGTTCCATGAGCTGGTTTACTTTCAATGCCAAATTTTCCTTCGTGTTTGGCTACGATTTCTGAGGCGATGTATAAACCCAGTCCCAGGCCCTGAAAGTGGTGACTTGCCTGACCAACCCTGTAAAATCTATTGAAAATATTGTTTAGATTTTTCTTTGCTATGCCTATGCCATAATCCTGTACAGCAATCTTCACGTATCCTCCTTCTGTGCTTAAACTAACCTCAACTTTATTCGCGGATGGCGAATACTTCACTGCGTTATTAATCAGATTGATCAGCACCTGTTCGATCCTGAACTGGTCGCCCATAATGGTAAGGGGCAAAGTTCCTTCAAATCTGATTTTATGAGTAGGATGGATCGTTTGCAGGCTGGAAATACAGGTTTTTATAAAAGCATTAACATCAAAACTGCTGATGTTCAGATCAACATTTCCGGCTTGTATTTTCGTCACATCTATTAAGTCAAGGATCAGTTTTTCTAGTCTTACAATGTGATAATTTGATTTTTCTATGAAACCGTAATAGGTCTGATCTTTATTGACAGCTTTTTCCAATAGCTGGTTAATGGCTTTTATGGTGGTAAGAGGTGTTCTCAGCTCATGGCTGACGATGCTGATGAACTCGTCTTTTTTAGCATCAACCTCTGCCCTGATCCGCTCATAGTTTTTACGTTCTGTAATATCCTCAAAAATAGTGTAGCCGAAGGTAGCACCCGCATCTTCAAAGATAATAGAAGTAACCCGACACCAAAGTGTTTCCTGATCTTTCATCAAAACGCAGGTGTCTATACTGAAGCTGGCATTTTTATCCGCCCAGAGTTTCCTCTGGAGCTCTTTCCAGTCATTTACATAATCAGGATGTGCAATGTCTGTAATCAGCGTTCCCTGTAATTCTTCTGCTGAATAACCTAAGAGTTCAGTTAGTGCACGATTGACCTTTATGATCTTTAAATCAGCGTCAATAATCTTATTGCCGAATGTAGACTGCTCAAAAATGGTTTTGAATTTTGTTTCACTGTTTTCTATGGTTTTGAGTACCCGTGTTTTTATTTCTTCAATAACTTTAGCGGCTTTCTCCGGTATAGGTGTGAGGGGGAGATCATCAATTTTCTTTGTCTCTTGATCTTTGTTATGGGGCTTGGTCATTGTTGTTGATCTAAAATGAAATTAGGAGAATGATTCTTATCACAAGAACCTGAAGAACGCCTAATCAACTGTAATACTATAGTTTTGTTTTTAGAAAGCAGCAATTAAATGCTATTTCAGGCTATAATTACAGCTCTGAGTGTAGTGGTCTCTCACAATATTCCAGCTCATAGAAAGATTTTTGTTACCGGTAAATTTATTACGAGCCAATAATTAGATATCCATATCTATTGATGCCTATGTATATTGATTTGTGTCATCCTGAAAAGTCTTTACAGCTAGCGATGAATAACTTATCTGCAGATCAGATAAAGTGTAAAACAATAAATTCGCTGTTCATCATCACTATTACCAACCTTATACACAATTATCTTTGTGTAATTCTTCTGTTTCAATTTTGGGTTAATATGCAACTAGATTTCATCAATTTGCAATTATTCTTTAGGGTTTTATTCTGCTAATTTAGTTTTTCAATAAGAACAACTAAACCTCCCGAACCGAATGAAACAAACCGCTATCCTTTTTACCGTATTTAGTTTACTTACAGGCTTCGCTGGCGAGAGCAGGGCGCAGTCTGCGAATGAGCAGCAATTACTCACACAAACGAGTGAAACTGCTGATATCATGATCAACTACAAACAGGATATAGATGCGATTAAACGCTTCTACACCCCTTATGGCGCCGAGAGTGGATATGGCTGGCGCACGGTAGTCACGCAGTCCTCGCCAGAGCAAATGAAGCGGTTGAAGGAAGTGAATCAACTGTATCTGGAAAAATTGGACAAAAAGGATTTCAACGGGATCAGTATCTATGGAAAAGTAGATGCTATTTTGTTAAAGCGTGATATTACAGCTGCACTGGGTAGTCTGGCTGCTGAAGAAAAGGAATACCAGCAGATTAGTCAGTATATCCCCTTTGCGGAAGAGATCTATCAACTGGAAAAAGGAAGGAGAAGGGGGTTGAGTGTTGACGGGCAACAGGTTGCTGCACTATATGCAAAACTGTTAACGGAAATAGATGCCGCAAATGTGAAGCTGGATAAACAAGCTAACATAGATATGAAGCTGGCAGAACGTTTAAAGAAAAGTATTGAGGGGCTTAACCTCAGACTAAAAAGCGTGTATAACTTTTATTATGGTTATGATCCTTTGTTTACATGGTGGATCGAACAACCGCAAAAGGTATTGGCGGCGCGACTGGAGCAGTATGCTTCAGCAGCGGTAAAAAAGGGAGAGATAAAGACTACACAGAAAGCAGACAACAGTGGGATTGTAGGTGTGCCGATTGGACGCGAAGAATTTATACGTCAGCTAAAATCGGAGATGATCAATTATACACCGGAAGAATTACTGGACATCGCGAATAAGGAATTTGCGTGGTGCGACCGCGAAATGCTGCAGGCGAGTAAAGAGATGGGCTTCGGTACGGACTGGAAAAAAGCGCTGGAGAAGGTGAAAAACACTTATGTGCCGGTGGGTAAACAGCCGGAAATGATTCTGGGCTTGTATAATAAGTCGGTCGACTTTGTAAAATCAAGGGATATGATTACACTGCCTCCTCTGGCGGAAGAAACCTGGGGAATGATCATGATGACACCCGAGCGCCAGCTGGTAAATCCATTTTTTACTGGTGGTCGTGAAATCAGTATCTCGTATCCTACAAATACAATGGCACATCAGGACAAGCTGATGAGTATGAGGGGCAACAATCCTAATTTTAGCTTTCCGACCGTGCAACATGAATTACTACCGGGACATAACCTGCAATATTTCATGAATTCACGCAGCAAGGCTTATCGTGATGGATTTGAAACGCCTTTCTGGACAGAAGGCTGGTCGCTTTACTGGGAAATGTTATTGTATGACAAAGGTTTTCCGGTAACACCGGAAGAAAAGGTTGGGATGTTATTCTGGCGCATGCACCGTTGTGCAAGGATCATTTTCTCAGCGAACTATCATTTGGGAAAATGGACGCCGCAGGAGGCAATCGACTTCCTGGTGGACAGGGTAGGGCATGAACGCGCCAACGCAGAGGGAGAAGTAAGAAGATCTTTTACAGGAGGATACGGCCCGCTTTACCAGATCGCTTACCTGATCGGCGGACTCCAGTTTTATGCTTTGGAGCGCGAAATGGTGGAAAGTGGCAAAATGACTTTGAAAGCATACCATGATAAGGTGATGCAGGAAAATAATATCCCTGTAGAAATGGTACGTGCCATTTTAACCAACCAAAACCTCAATATCAACTACCAGACGAACTGGAAATTTTATAATCAGACTCCGGCAAAAAAATAATACAGCCGCATTACAATTGAATCACAAGCTATGCAATTTATAAAAAACAGCCTCTTCAGGTTATCCTTACTGATCACAGTATTACCTGTTTCAGCACAATTATACGCACAGGAGCGTCCCTCGCCCTGGAAAAGAATACTGGACAAACCCGTTACGCTGGATACCAAAAAGGGGCTGAATACTTACCATACGGCAGCATTTGATCTGAAACTGGTGAAATCATCACAGACAGTAGCGGCACTGAATCCGGTAACAGATAAGGGCTTTGATTTTACACCGGGTGAACTGCTGGAAAAGCGGAACCGCGACGGACTGTATCATTTAGGAGATCTTAACCTGCGTTTCAGAACGGCGGCTTCGGAAGAATGGCAGAAAATATCAACCGCAACTAAGAGAGCGGCGATTACACCACTTGCCGTAAAAGGTAAAGTATTAGCGGCAGCAGATCTGGCACCTACACTGCCTAAGGGTATTCCTTTGCAAATCCGACGATTTTGGGAATTGGCTGGCAAAGAACTGGTACTCCGTTTCACGATTAAAAACACAGGAAACAAAGCACTGGAATTGGGCGCTGTAGGGATACCAATGATCTTTAACAATGTGCTGCTGGACAAAACACTGGAGCAGACACATGCGCAAAACGTATTTTACGATCCTTATATTGGTCAGGATGCAGGTTATCTGCAAGTGACCCGTTTGAATGGCAAAGGCCCGGTATTACTGGTGGTGCCTTATGGAAAAACACCATTAGAAGCCTACAGTCCGCTATTGGATGATCCTACGCCAAAGGGCATTACGTTTGAAGGATTTTGTGAATGGATGCCGTTGAGTAAAGCCTACGCGGAAAATGAATGGAAAGGGGTATCACAATGGAATAATCCTACGTCGCTGACTTTAAAACCTGGAGAAACGCGTGAGTATGGCGTTAAATTTATTGTCGCCCCTGCAATAAGGGAGATAGAAAACAGGTTGATCGCAGAGAAGAGACCTGTTGCGGTCGGCATTCCTGGTTATGTGATTCCTGAGGATGTGAAGGCTAACCTTTTTCTGAATTATGGAAAAAAAGTAAAAGACATAGCGGTTTATCCGAAAGAGGCAATGACCTTATCGGCATTGCCTGATACAAAAGGCGGATGGCAGCATTATGCGGTGAAAGGCGCAAAATGGGGACGTGCAAGGGTTACGGTTACCTATGAAGACGGAACTGCGCAAACGATCAATTACAAGGTCATTAAACCGGAGACGGAGGTGATGAACAACTTTGGTCAGTTTTTAACGCAAAAGCAATGGTATACGAATGAGAAAGATCCTTTTGGCAGGAACAATTCTGTGATCTCTTATGACAATGAAAAAAAGGAGCAGGTAACGCAGGATAGCCGTGCCTGGGTTCCGGGTTTGAGTGATGAAGGAGGAGCGGGCAGCTGGCTGGCTGCAATGATGAAACAGCTGGTTCAGCCTGATCAGAAAGAGATAGAAAAAATGCAGCTCTTTGTAAACCATACTTTGTGGGGTGGGCTACAGCACAGCGAAGGAAAAGAGAAATTTGGCGTGAAAAAAAGTATGTTCTATTACGAACCGGATTCTATGCCGGCAGGCACTTATAGCGACAAGATCAATTATAAAACATGGGCCGCATGGAACCATAAAGGGGCGAACGATATCGGTCGTTCTTATAACTATCCGCATGTTGCTGCGGCACATTGGGTATTGTACCGTCTGGGCAGGTACCACACGGGATTGGTGAAGGAAAAGAAATGGGACTGGTACCTGGAAAACGCCTATCAGACCACCATGGCGATGGTGAATCTCGCACCTTATTACGTGCAATTTGGCCAAATGGAAGGGAGTGTGTTTTTATACATTTTACAAGATCTGAAAAGAGAAGGATGGGCAGAACAGGCAAATACGCTGGAAGCGGCCATGAAAAAAAGAGCAGATCACTGGCATAGTCTTGATTTCCCTTTTGGCAGCGAGATGCCCTGGGATTCTACCGGACAGGAAGAAGTTTTTATGTGGTCGGATTATTTTGGCTACGCGGATAAAGCAAAGGTGACTTTAGATGCTATACTCGGTTATATGCCTACTGTGCCACATTGGGGATATAATGGAAGTGCAAGGAGATATTGGGATTTCTTGTATGGGGGTAAAATATCACGTGTTGAGCGTCAGTTACACCATTATGGATCTAGTCTGAATGCTATCCCGGTTTTAAAAGCTTATCAGGACAATCCGTCAGATTTTTACCTGCTGAGAGTAGGTTATGGTGGTTTGCTGGGTGGAATTGCAAATATTACGGAAGATGGATTCGGTCCGTCGGCTTTCCACTCTTATCCGTCTACGCTGGAAGTTGATGGATTGTCTGGCGACTATGGTTCGGGATTTTATGGCTATGCTGTGAATACAGCCACGTATATCACCTCGCATAAAGAATTTGGCTGGCTGGCCTTTGGTGGTAATCTGGAGCAGAAGGGCGACTGGCTGGAAACGGAAATCACAACGGCAAAAAAATCGGCTGTGTTTATTGCGCCACTGGGATTATGGTTAAGTCTGGATGCAGGAACGTTTAGTTCGGTAGCCTACAACCCGAAAACGGCTGAGGTGAAAATAAGGTTAGGGGCTAAGACTGCAAGTAATCCTAATGCTTATTTAACGATTAAAAATACCTATACAGGAGCTGGTGCCAAAGAATATGTTGTAGGTGGAAATCCCGAACAGCTTGCGGGCGCCAATGTGATTCCGCTTGAAGATAAAGAGCTTACCGTTCAATTGAATTTAAAATAAACCTGCTGATGCGTTTAAAATACTATTTCTCCTTTCTCGTTTTTTTATTGAGTGTCCCCTTTTCGTATGGGCAGGTATTGAACAAACAAAAGATGCTGGACCGTTTTACTTTCTGGGAAAACAGGGACTGGAACTGGTACAAGGAGAATATCCCTTTTCTGGAGACGCCAGACAAGGATATCGACATGACCTATTATTACCGCTGGGATATGATGACGATCCACCTCGTATATGGATCGCCCGCTTCGGGGTATACGGTAACCGAGTTTATAGATCGACCCTGGTGGTCGGGCACTTATGGTGCAATCAGCTGTTCGGTGAGTCAGCATCTCTATGATATGCGCTGGATGAGAGATCAGCGCTATGTGAAAGATTATGCGAAATACTGGTTTTATACGCCGGGTGCACAACCACGGACCTATTCTACCTGGCTGGCAGATGCGATCTGGCAGCTGTATAAAGTGAACTATGACCGGAAACTGGTTACAGGATTAAAAGATAGTCTGGTGACTAATTTCGCCGGATGGGAAAGAGAGCACTGGAATGAAAAAGAAGGGCTCTTTGCCTGGTCGGGCATGCATGATGGAATGGAGACCAATATCAATAGTCGCCAGACCCCGCAATGGTTTGAAGGCGCATCAGGTTTCAGGCCAACGCTGAACAGTTACATGTGGGCCGATGCGAATGCAATCAGCAGTATTGCTGCGCTAACCGGCGATAAAAACGCACAGCTTACCTTTTCCAAAAAAGCTGATCTGATCAAGACGAATTACCTGAAAAAGGGATGGAATGCGGAGAAAAACTTCTTCATGCATAAGTTTGAGAAGGATGAAGAAGGCGGTATCAAAGCAAATACGTTTACTTACGAGACGGGAAAATATGCCGGTAATCCACATGGCAGGGAAGAGATAGGTTTTGTACCCTGGTACTTTAATATGCCGGATAACAATGCGGGTTTTGAAAGTGCATGGAAATATCTAATGGATCCGAGCTATTTTTATTCTCCATATGGGCCTACAACAGTAGAAAAAGGCGATCCTTTGTATATGGTAGCTAAAAACTGCTGTGCCTGGAGTGGTAATGCATGGCCTTTCGCAACGGCACAAACCTTAACGGCCATGGCCAATGTAGTGCGTAATTACAAGCAGGATTTTGTATCAAAAGCGGATTACAATAAACAACTGCAGATTTATGCAAGAACACACCGTAAGGATGGTAAACCTTATATCGCGGAGGCTAATGAACCGGAAACAGGATCATGGTCGGGCCACGACGTAATTGGTCATAGTGAACATTATAACCATTCGTCTTATGTAGATCAGGTAGTTACGGGTTTGATGGGGATGGAGCCGATGGATTCTGACTCGCTGACGGTTAACCCACTTATTCCGGACAATTGGGCCTATGCCTGTTTGGATGATGTGATTTATCACGGTAATAAAATCAGCATCATCTGGGACAAAACAGGATTGAAATACAATAAAGGAAAGGGGCTCAATGTATATATCAATGGAGAACTGAAAGCTTCCTCCAGCGTTCTTAAAAAATTGGTATTCCCGGTGCAGCCTAAAACTGTTGCAGAGCCGGAAAAACTGGTTAATTATGCAGCTAATAATGAAAAAGGTGAGTTTTATCCTAGAGCGAGTGCATCATTTCCAGGATCTGGCGGTGATGTGGAAGCAAAGCTGAACGACGGGCAATACTGGTATGTGAAGCCTACAACCAACCGATGGTCATCTGTCTATGCGAAGGGTTTAAAGAGCTGGACGGAGATAGACTTTGGTGGCGGGCGACCAGTTAAAGAGGTTAAAATCTATTTTGTGGATGACAGTGCTGCGCATATCAAGGCCCCTGTATCCTATGTTTTGGAATATTGGAACGGAAAAACGTGGGTAGTTATTCCCGGGCAGGAGCGTGTTTTTAAAAATGCGCAAACGCGGAAGGCCAATGCAATACTTTTTCCTTTACTGACTATTTCGAAAATCAGAGTACAGCTCACATCGGCTGCTGCTTCAGCAGTAAGTATCTCTGAAATTGAAGCATGGGGACCGTTACAATCCGGTCTGACTACCACTGCAACGCCCGAAAACACCAATATGGCGTTTAAAGATGTAGCAACGTTTAGTGCCTCTTATTATTCAAAATTCGATGAGCCTGGTGCAATAAATGATGGTTTTAAAGATCCAAACGCAAGATGGACAGCGTATTTGTCGCCCAACCCGACTGACTGGGTGGCTTTTAAACTGAATAAAACAAAATTAGTGAAAGAGGTGCGTATGTACGTTTTCGATGATCATGGTGGTACACAGCCACCGCTGAATTACACGGTAGAGTACTGGAATGGAAAGACCTGGCAGCCAACACAACAAGCCGTTAAAATGCCCCTTAAACCAGTAGCACATTTAAACCTTTGCCAGTTTGCACCTGTAAAAACAGACCAGATCAGGATTGTTGTTACCCACCCGAACCCTGCTAAAAAGGTGTTCAGTGGATTTTATGAAATTGAACTTTACTAATCTATTTATGCGTTATATCAACCGGTTTTTCATCCTTATTTGTTTTGTGCTGCTGGGTCAGTCGCTCTCTGCACAACAGAAGCGTTTTGATGCGCCAGGTGCAGGCAACCCTATCCTTCCCGGTTACTTTGCCGACCCTACAGTGAAGAAATTTGGAGACACATTTTATATCTATGCAACGACAGATGGCAATGGCGGGGGCTTCGGCCCTGCGCAGGTCTGGATGTCGAAAGACTTCGTTAACTGGAGTCTGCAGGACATGAACTGGCCCACCACTCATTATTACTGGGCACCAGATGTGACGCAGGCACCGGACGGCAAGTATTACATGTACTACTGTCAGCCTGTGGAGATATTCGGCGCCTGGGCTTCCTCACCAGTTGGTCCATGGACACCACTATTGCCTCCCGGTGAGCCGGTAGTTAAGAATTTTCTGGTACCTAATGTGATTACGCTCGATGGACAGACCTTCAGAGATGACGATGGAAAAATGTATATGTTCTGGGGTACCTGGGGCATTTATCCAGATCATGGTTGTGGGGTAGGTCTGTTAAACCCTGATATGAAATCTTTCGCCAAGCTCGCGCAGATTCCAAACACGATAGCTAAAGATTTCTTTGAGGCACCATTTATGTTTAAACGCAATGGTTTGTATTACCTCACTTACTCTTCCGGGCGTTGTGAGGATGATACTTACAGGGTACAATATGCCGTGAGTAAAACTGGTCCGATGGGCCCTTTTGTGTACGGAAAAAATAATCCGGTATTAACCACCAATGGTGATGGTACGGTTCATGGCCCAGGTCATCAATCGGTATTACAGGAAGGAAATGATTTTTACCTGATCTATCACCGTCATAATAATCCACATTCTGGTGGCGGTTATCACCGTCAGGTAGCGGCGGACAAGCTTGTTTTTGATGCTGATGGCAATATTGAAAAGCTCGTGCCTACACATGAAGGTGTAGGTTTTCTGGCGAAGAATGTCAATCCGTCGGTCGACCTTCTTGAGGGCAAACCTGTTACTGCATCTTCCGCTTACAGTGCAGACTTTAAACCTGAATTTGCGCTGGACCATAACAATGGTACCCTGTGGAAACCAAAGAATAATACCAGTGCATCCTGGTTAAGCATAGATCTGGGGGCTGTGAAGAGAATTAAAAGCGTGCAGACCCAGTTTGAATATGCAACATGGTATTACCAGTACCTGATTGAATATTCTGTGGACGGAAAACAATGGGCAGTTTTTGCAGATCAGACCAAAAATACTATACATGGTAGTCCGATGACCGATGTGGGCGATGTAAAGGCGAGATTCTTAAGATTAACAATAACCAATACCGAATACCCTGGATTAAATAAAGCCGTGTGGAATATCCGGGCTTTTGCAGATGATTATTATCATCCAAATATGGCAGTGAAGGCTAAAGATCCTGCTACTATTCCATCTATCAAACCCCGAGGTTTGCTAGTGGATCTGGATGCACGCAAATTTGAGCGGGGAACAGCAGTAAGTTCATGGGCCAATGAAGGTATTTTAGGTGGTACATTCATTCCTGAATCTGCTGCTATTCCCGCTGCCGAGATCATAGGCGGTAAAAAAGCAGTTGTGTTTGCCGGGAATTCTTCATTCAGATCCAGTTTTACAGCTCCTTTATCACTGAGCGGAAACAGCAGTTTTACTGTGGCTATGTGGGTGAATAATCCTGTGATTGAAGATGAAGAGCCTGTGGTATCCTGGACAGCGAGGGGAGGTGTAGATATGACCAATGCAACAATTGGTTATGGAAGCAATAAACGCTGGGGAGCTGCTGCACATTGGGGATGGGCTGATATGCCTTATAAAACTTTGCCTGAAGCGGGGAAATGGCATCACATTGCGCTGGTATTTGATGGAACAAATGAAAGGTTATATGTAGACGGTGTACTAGACAGGATAGAACTGAAGATGCTTTTTCTGGCTAATCTAAAAAACTTTGTGTTAGGTACCACGGCTGATAAAAATGCTTTTTTCAATGGTGCACTGGCCTCATTGAAAGTATATGATACGGCATTAGAGGAGAGTGAAATTGTTAAAATGGCTGCGGAGCAGATGAACGCTGATGTAGCGGTATATCTTGATGCTGCGAAACTGCCATATGGCGCTATAAAGAGCTGGAAAAATGAAGGATTTAGCGAAGGTAGGTTTACCGCTGATGGTACTGTTCCGAAAGTAGCAGACCAGGCAGGTAAAATTGCGGTGGTATTTGAAGGAAAGGCTCAACTCAACTTCAGCAATCCAATACCTGATTTTATGATGAATGATCATCCCTATGCAGTGGTGATGGAAGTAATGGCAAAAGAGCTGGGTAAAGGCTGGCATCATTTGGTGAAGGTCTCTAGCGGGAGAACGCAGCAGACTTATGTAGATGGAATATTAAAAGAAATGCCACGATTAAATACGCTGCTGACAGAGGGAAATGTGTTGTCTTTGGGTGCCGACCAGGTACAGGCTCTTGCATCGTTGATGATTTATGACCATAGATTTGATAAAACTGCTGTTGAAGGACTTTACAAGGCATGGAAAAAAACAATGCCGGACAGTATTAACAAGATAGGTTTTAAAAACCAGCCGAAAGCGTTGAGCACTGATATGGTGAGTATGACTGCCAGTGCTGTTAATTTACCTGGACGTATCTATCAATATACTTTTATAGAAACGACCGGTAAAACGGGAGGAGCAGGGAGTGGATGGATTGATCAGCCGGAGTATATCAATTATGGTTTGAGCATAGGTGAGGAATATGCATATACCGTAAAAGCGAGGGATAATTACGGGAATGTAACTGAGGCAGCACAGGCAGTCAAAGTAAAAACGAGTCCTGCTTTATTTACTATTTCTTCTGCAACATTTAATGATCCTGCAGATTTCAGCAAAGGAACCGTGAAAACATTCTGGAATGGATTTTTAGGGAAGGCAGATACTGCAAGTAGCATGAATGGCGCGTTAAAGCTGGTTTCTACGGATACCAAATGGGATGGAGGAGAAGTTAAAGGACCTTTTCTGTTTAAAAACGTAAAGGGTGATTTTATAGTGCAGGTTGAAGTAACAGATGTTAGTGGTTTGAAGGCAAAAAAAGCAAATGGTGCTAATGATGCGGGATTGATGGTTCTTGCAGATTCATCTTTTAATTTACTGCAAAACAGTATATTTCCCGGTTGGGGAGTTGGTAATATGGTGACCAGTTTGGACAGGCATGGTCGTGCCCAAACCAACAATTCTTCTGCCTGGGATTTCTACAAGCACTTGCAAATCCAACGACTTGGGGATATGTTTTATCTGAGAGGCAGTGCCGATGGATTGCATTGGAAGGATTTACCCGGTAGTCCGGTGAGTCGCCCCGATCTTGGTGCTACCGTAAAAGTAGGTCTGTTCCATGCCACTTATGGTCCGCAAAGTGGCTATGGTGTATTTGATAATTTTAAGCTGATTCAGCAGAAATAATAGATCTTCAATTAAAGAATAAAATGTTCAACCATAAGTTACTTAGCTTTTCACTGTTTGTTACAGTGTTATTTTCCATTTCTGCGATGGGTGCAGTACCCCGTTCTCTTAAGTTCACCATTGGCATGTCTGATCCTGCTGCTCATTACTACCACGTAGAGTTACGCTGTGAAGGCTACGTTAAGGAGAAGCTGAATTTTAAGTTGCCTGCATGGACCCCGGGATATTACTGGATCATGGATTTCGCTAAAAATGTAGTCCGCTTTAATGCCAGAACAGGTGATGGAAAAGCTTTAATATGGGATAAGGTAGATAAGAATAACTGGGAAGTAAATACTGGAGCAGCAGATGTAGTGATTATCAGCTACGATGTTTTTGCCAACACCCATTCCGTTGCAGATCCCTTTATTGATGAAAGCCATGCTTATATTTCTACTGCCGGTGTTTTCATGCATCTGGCAGGAGAACTAAACGCGCCTGCGGAGATTGTGCTGCAACCTTATCAAAAATGGAGTACAGTTTCTACCGGTTTGGAGCTCGTTGCTGGTAAAGCTTATACTTATACGGCGGGTAATTTCGATGAACTATATGATAGCCCTGTTTACATTGGTAACCAGAAAACGATGTCATTTGACGTGAAGGGAATAAAACATACCATTGCTATGGTTGATCCTGCGGCATTTGATACCTTGCGTTTTGCGGCTGATCTGAAAAAGATCGTTCTAGCAGGCACAGATCTGATGGGAGACATCCCTTATAAACATTATACTTTTATCATCATGGGACCCGGACAGGGAGGATTGGAACACCGTAATTCCACCGCTGTGTTTTCATCACCTGGTTATATGATGCCAGATAAGGCTTCTTACAATGGCTGGCTCTCCTTTCTTGCACATGAGTATTTCCATTTGTATAATATCAAGGCGATCCGGCCGGTGGCCCTTGGTCCGTTTAATTATGATAAGGAAAACCTTACGCACATGTTATGGGTATCTGAAGGTTTTACCGTGTATTATGAATATATTCTGCAGAACAGAGCAGGACTGATTAACAAAGCAGAGTTCCTGGACTTTCTAACTTCTTCCATTGCGAACTATGAGAATATCCCCGGGCACCAGCTACAGTCAGCCACTGCCTCAAGCTATGACACCTGGATTCAGTTCTTTAACAAGAATGAAAACGCAGCAAATACAACCATATCCTATTATGATAAAGGATGTGCAATGGGACTATTGCTCGATCTGAAAATCAGACACGAGAGCGGAAATAAACGTTCCCTGGATGATGTAATGCGTACGCTTTACAAGGAATATTACCAGGAGAAGAAGCGCGGCTTTACAGATATGGAATTTAGAGCAGTATGTGAGCGTGTTGCCGGGACAAACCTTGAAGAGATTTTTACTTATGCTTCTACCGTTAAAGATATAGATTACCAGAAATACCTGGATTATGCAGGTTTGAAAGTTGATTTAATTCCCTTGCCTTTAGATAAGGCCAGTAGAAATGAAGATTTTGTTAAACGCAGTTTCAAGCTGAGTGTCCAAGAAAAACTATCGGTTTTACAGAAGAAAATCCTGCAGGGGATAGTTAGATAATCTTATTTTTAATAAAGCTGTATACCCTCGCAATCCACGGAATGCGAGGGTATTTTTTTTGTGCTGATAAACAATCAATTGAAGTAATCTATTGACGAAAATTGATTTTAATCTGTATGATATTAACCTGAATTCTCTAAAGCCTGCGGGTATTTCTTTTTGGGAGAATTCAGATAGCTGTTAAAGGTAATTGGAATTTTGAATACATACTGAATTACAAATTATAATTCTCCTTTCAAAGTTAACTAAGGACTTAAGTTATTAAAAAACAGCTGATAAAGGGTAAAATATGAATAATGGGGATATGCTTACGCAGATATATTTAGATAAACCTAAACCCATAATTTAACCAATCTTTTATGAAACAAAATTTTACTAACCACATTCTGAAAACAGTGTTCGGAGTAATGTTTTATTTACTTATTCCCTGGTCAGCTTTTGCCCAGACCAAAGTTACTGGTACTATAGTAGATAAGTCAAACAGGCCCGTGCCTGGTATTTCAGTATTTGAAAAGGGAACCCGAAATGGAACAACTAGTAATGTTGATGGAAAGTATGCCATCACTTTAAGCAAAGTTGGTGCAACGATGACCTTCCGTATGGTAGGCTATATTACAAAGGAAATTGCTTCGGCCGGGAAGAATGTAATTGATCTGACTATGGAGGATGATAACCAGACCCTCAATGAAGTAGTGCTGGTCGGATACCAGAGTGTAAGCCGGAAAAAGACTACTGCTTCCATTTCAACTATTAAGGGTAAAGCGATAGAGAATACGCCATATGCTTCTTTTGATCAGATGTTACAGGGAAGAGTAGCTGGTTTAACCTCTTTAGGGACATCAGGAGAGCCTGGCGCCAAAAGTGTAGTTAATATACGTGGTAGTAACAGTATTTCTTCGGGGGTGAACAGTTATCCATTATATGTTATTGATGGGGTAATCTTCGATGTGAATGATATGCCGAACTCTTATGGCACTAATCCGCTTGCCGCCATCAATCCAAACGATATTGAATCCATTGATGTGCTCAAAGACGCATCTGCAGCTGCGATTTATGGATCGAGGGGGGCAAACGGGGTAATTATGGTAAAGACAAAAAGAGGGCAGCCCGGAATGCCGCCACAAATCAGTGCTAACGTATACCAGGGGATATCAGAGTCGCCCACTTTAAGAAAAATCATAACAGGAGCCGCAGAACGCCGGCTCAAAATGGGACTTATTTATGGCTCAAACAGGGTTAATCAGGCTGATTTGAGTATGTTTCTCACAGACAGTTTAAATAGTGCATTTAATAACAATACCGATTGGCAGTCGCTCTTTGTTCAAAATGCAAAAATTACCAATGCCGATGTGAGCATGACCGGATCTGAAGGCCGGAGTCAGTACCGTTTCTCTACAGGTTTTTACAATGAACAGGGAGTAATTACCGGGTTCTCGCTCAGAAGAATTGCACCAAAGCTTTATTTGTCACTCAATCCCGGAAAAAAGATCAATGTTACATTTGATATTAGTCCTACATTCATCAAGACTCAGCATGGAGTGGGAGATGGCAGCACTTATCCATTCAGTACACAAGGGTTCCCATCTTCTTTCTGGAAAGTAAACCAGGCGCAGAGAGATACGTACAAAGGGAATACAGATAATCTTGACGAAGACCAGACCGTTACTTTATTATCGAATGTAAAAGTAACAGATACCATTACGAAACACCTGACCATTACCAGTTCGTTTTCCTCTACCTATAACCATAACAGGAGAGACTGGCTGGTGAGTGGGCTTGTATCAGGTACCGGACTTAATAATGCTTATTCCAATGAATATGTAACTAATATCTGGGAGATTGAGAACTACCTGAATTATAACAACAATTTTGGTGATCACAGTTTCAGCGCAGTATTGGGGCAGGAAGCTCAAGGTCAAACCAACAAAACAACCTACGCTTCAGCAATTGATGTCTCTAGTAATACGGTTTCAGGAATTTCTCCTGGTAACAATCTGTTCGCCAGCACTTACATAGAAACACGTAAACGCCTTGGATGGTTTGGCAGACTGAATTACGACTACAAAGGAAGATACCTGTTCTCTGCCAGTTATCGTCGTGATGCTTCTTCAAGATACAATGTAGAAAAGCGATGGGGTAATTTTTACTCTCTTTCTGGCGGATGGATTATTTCTGATGAACCCTTCTTTGCGAAGCTTAAGAACACTTTTAGTTTGCTGAAACTCCGTGGAAGTTATGGTGTGACAGGTAATGATCCGGCGAATTATTACGGGCAGTACCAGTTGTATACCACAGATGCAAGATATTATAATTCTTCGTTTGGAGTAAACAATTCAGCTTCAGCTACTACTTACAACGGCGTAACCGTTACTATGCCTAATTATGAGGGGTCTGCAGCTGCAAAGAATGTTACCTGGGAGAGATATCCTCAAGTAAATCTCGGGGCAGATATAGGCTTATTCAAAGATAGGGTCAATATCGCATTCGATTGGTATTCTCGTGATGCAAATGATTTATATTATCAGAATGCGATCGCACCTGTTACCTCCGGTTACCAGTTTTTTAGCGGTAACCTGGTAAGTTTGAGGAATACAGGATTTGAGTTTACCTTAAATACCAATAACCTTTCTCCCTCTTCAAAATTACAGTGGCAAACTACTTTTACCGCAGGGATCAATGACAACTATATCACGAAACTACCTAATGGAGGGCAGGATTTGATTGTTGGAAATTCATGGTCGCAACAAACCTTAAGTGTAGGGCAGCCTGTATTTACTTATAAAGTTTATGAAGTAGCAGGAGGTATTTACCAGACCGACGCGGAGGTGCCAACCGATCCGCTTACGGGTAAAAAGATGACTTTTAATGGGGTGACACTTAAGGCTGGAGATATGAAAGTGGTTGACCAGAATGGGGATTATAATTTAGATCTGAATGATAAGATTCCTTATGGGAGTCCGAATTCACGCATCACTGGTGGTCTAACTAACTCTTTTTCCTACAAAGGATTTTCTATCTCCGTACTCTGCACTTTCATTAAAGGCCGGAGTGTATGGAATGGATATACTTCAGACAGGTTGCTGGCCAGTACTTATTCGCCAAATATTGTATGGGGTAATACTGCTGGTCCGGCTGCTCTGGGAGGTTTAAGCTATTGGGTACGTCCGGGAGATGATGTTGATTATGCTACGCTGACCGACTCTAATGTGGGCGACAGGTTTGGACTGCAGAATTCCATTTTTGTAGAGAACGGAAGCTTTTTCAAAGTGAAGAACATCTCTTTGGGCTATGCTTTCTCTCCACAAATTGCACAGGTATTAAAAGTGAAAGGGCTGCGTTTATACGGCATGATCGATAACGTTTACATGTACACAAAATCATCACTGCCTGATCCGGAATTTGTAGAAATTACCGGTTATTCTAACGGCAGTGGTTTCCCGCCATCGAAAAAATATACTTTAGGCTTAAATGTCACTTTTTAGCAAATTTTATTGAAAACGAAGATGAAAGAATTAATAAAAAATAATCAGTTAAGGTATGTATTTAACTTCCTTCTGATTTGTATGGTACTGATGTCTGTCAGTTCCTGCAAGAAATTTTTAGAAGAGAAACCGCAAAGTAATTCTTCTGATGCAAATTACTGGCTTACCGAGGCACAGGGGAATTCTGCCATTGCCGGCGGTTATTCATTACTGCGCAAGGCGCTGAATGATGGATTGTTCCACTACGCACATGGTGATTTACCAACGGACGAATTTAGTTCAGAGCGTGCTATTGGTGGTGAAGACTGGCAGTTTGTCCAAAATATGGAGTGGTATACTGCTGTGCCTTCTGCCTCTACTTACAGGCCATTAATGAAATTGAGAAGGTTTGATAATTTTTACAGTGCTATCAACTGGGCTAACCGTTGTATTGCCGGTATTCCAACTATACCAGCTTCGGGTTATAAATCAGATGCTGAAGCAAAAAAGCGACAGTTTTTAGGAGAGGCCTATTTTATACGCGCTTTCTCTTATTTTTACATGGGACGCGTTTTTGGTGGAGTTCCTATTATCAATGATCAATCTTCAAGTGAAGAAGTGGATTTGAATAGTTACCGCAGGTCTACCGAGGCAGAAGTATTTGCAAAAGCGACAAGTGATGCTAAAATTGCGCAATCTTATTTAACCTGGGATTATAGTACTGCAGCAGACAGGGCGGTGAGAGCAAATAAAGGTGCTGTATTGGCATTATTGGCGCATATTTATGCATGGCAGGGAAATTACGCGGCTTGTGAAACCGTTGCGGATTCTGTAGTTAACAGTGGTAGCTATGGTTATGTTGACCGTGCAAATTACCTGGCTATATTTAAAGGGCAGAGTACGGAAGGTATATTTGAAATTGCTCAAAATTCGGCAAATGAGGCAACCGGACCGGGTGGAATTGGGACCTTTTTATTAAAATCACCCTACCTGACTACAAATACAGGTACTACCTCTTGGCTTTTAGACACGGTAACGGTAAAACAGAACCTTTTTACAGATCCGGATGACCTGAGAAGGAAAAATGGTTTCGGGCTGTTTAATACCGCAGATCCTGTATGTATTAAATACTCCAATATAACTTATACCAGCAGCACCTCCCCATTAACGATGAATAATATCATCGTATTCAGGCTGTCAGATATTGCCCTGCTGGAAGCGGAAGCGCAGGCCGCACAGGGTAAAAATCCGCAGGCAAGAATCCTGCTCGACAATGTCAGGTCGCTGGCCGGCTTAGGAGGTTCGACAGCTTCAGACAGCGACTTGTTTTCGGCCATCATCGAAGAACGTGGCAGGGAACTCTTTATGGAAGGTCATCGTTTTTATGATCTGGTAAGGCTGGCAAGGGTAAAAGGAATCTATAAGTTTGGTAACAGCAGCTCTAATAAAATTAATGCGACAGAGTTCCAGGCTGGTAAATATTTCTGGCCGATAGATCCGGTATTAGTTCAGGCTAATGCATTATTCACGCAAACGCCTTTCTGGGCAGCACGCATGTTATAAATTGATTAGGAACAATTATGCTATTTTTTAAGAATTATACAATGGAAAAATACAAAAAAAACATACAAGGAGTCATCTGTATCTTATTCGCTGTAGTGCTTTTGGCCACATCGTGTAAAAAAGATGACTACCTTACTGATGGAGGAACAAGTACTGCTGAAACACCGCTGACTACTTATGATTATCTCGCAGCACATCAAGGCAAATTATTTGATACCCTGCTTCTGGTGGTTGATCATTATCAGTTAAAAACAGAGATTAATAGTGCGGGAACTTTTTTTGCACCTACAGATTACTCTATTAAATCTTATCTCACCTCAAAACAGAACCAGGCCAGGCTGATTGATCCCAATGCCATTTACGGACTTGCTGAAATGTATGATCAACTGCCGGCAGATTCTGTGAGGATGTATATGTTCAATGAAAAAATTACACTGAATTCTGTCACTACAGCACCTGTAAAGTATACATCTAAAGCGAATACTGAAGCATTCTTCAATAAAGTACTGCAGACTGATCCGCAATATTATGTATGGTCTTCCGAACCTGTTTATTTCCTGTTCTATGGGAAGCAATATGGAAGTTTAACTACAAATGTACAATGTCAGACCACCGGTATCCTCACACAGTCTGGCAATGGTACGGTACTGAATGTGTTAAGGAATACCCATCAGTTTATTAGTTTCTCTTTGTAATTATCATTTAATATATATAAAATGAAAAGACTTTTAATCCATTTATCCCTCTTGATTGTAACAGGGATATTTCTCCTGATCAGTTGTAAGAAGCCAGCACAGGGCTATCTGAGTAGTAACGTTTTTTACCAGGTGAGTCCATTTGTAGCAGAACAAGGGGTAACATCCTATTCGGCAGCTTTGCAGCTCAATGGTTCTACTAATCCTACCACCGTCACCCTTATCGGTGTGAGGGAATCGCAGACGGGCAAAGATATGCTTGATTCTTTGATTAAATTGCGGAGTATTCCGGTATTTACGGGCACAGTTTTAAAAGAGGATACTACACTGGCATCGTTGCTTAAAAATATCAGTACTGACCTTAAGCCTGCTTTAAATATCAATACTATCGGCGGAAGGATTGAGCTCTCTTCTGCAACAAAATATCTGCCATCGGGAACATATGACATCGATATTGAAGTGAAAAATACAGCAGGGACTAAGGTTATTAAAAATGCTTGTCAGATCTCACTCGTTGCTCCACTAAATCCGTATGTCATTGTTTATAAGCGATTGCGAATCTATACTAAGGAGAACCCGGCAGTGGTAGAATCAGCTTCAGAAGGTATTGTTGTTGATGTTACTTATACCGCATCTGCGGTGACCAAGGTGATTTATAAGTTCGTAGATCAGAATGGGATTGCTTTTAATCCGGCAACTGGTCAACTTAAGCGTTTTTCTGCTGCGCTGCCTACAATGAAAGAATGGGCACCTTATTATCCTGAGGTAAAAACGGCGACTACAATAGAGTATACGCTGCCAAATACGGGTACTAAATTTCCTTATGTAGAAGAAGTTTATCTGCCAAATGGTTTAACCTACAGGGATCCGGGAGGTGCGTTGAGTTATATGACCTTGGACGAAAATGCGAATGTTGAAGGTAAGAGAGCACAGATTACCAGCTCATGGATCTTCAAAACCTCGGGTACGTATGAGATTACTTTCCATCTGAATGGATTAACCAAAAAATAAAACACTACCGGGATAAATTAGATTCCCTGCTTGTTTTCGGGTGGGGGATCTATTTTATTTCGGTTTATTTGGTTAATATCTAACTGCTTTAAATTAAAAACCGGTCATCATTTATTGGATTTAAAGAGCAGATTTACGTTATGGCCTATCCTAAGAGTTTACCTTATATTATTGCCAATGAGGCTGCGGAACGTTTCAGCTTTTATGGCATGCGTTCAATCCTGACCACCTTCCTGGTATTGCAGTTTTTTAATCCTTTGCTTAATCCTGCGCTACAGTCGGTCGCAGAAGCAAAAGCAAATGAAGCCACTCATTTTTTCGTATCACTCGCCTATACCGTGCCTTTTGTTGGTGCTATTGCAGCGGATTGGTTTTTTGGGAAGTATAAGGTTATTCTGTGGATCTCTTTATTGTATTGCGTGGGGCATTTGTTGTTATCACTATTTGATACAAATCTGGATATGTTCAGGTTCGGCCTTGTGTTGATTGCGATAGGTGCGGGGGGGATAAAATCCTGTGTTTCTGCAAATGTGGGCGACCAGTTTAATAAAGATAACCAGCATCTGCTTTCTAAAGTTTATGCCTGGTTTTATTTTAGTATCAACGCTGGCTCGGCACTTTCTACTTTGCTGATTCCAATTGTATATGCTGCATATGGTCCCAAATGGGCTTTTGGGATTCCCGGAATATTAATGGCCATCGCGACAATCATCTTTTATTTTGGTCGTAATACATATGTGCGCGTGCCACCTACAGGTGTCAGAAAAGATAACTTTGTTTTTATCAGTTTATATGCGTTGTTCAATTTTAGCAAGAAACAAAAAGGGCAGTCCTTATTAGATGTGGCTAAATTGAAATTTAATCCCGAAAAGGTGGAAGACATCAAAGCCGCATACCGGGTGATTGCTGTATTTAGCTTTATCCCTCTTTTCTGGGCAATGTGGGATCAGAATCTTTCAGAATGGGTATTGCAGGCTGCTAAATTAGACCGTCATATTTTTGGCTATGAGTTATTGCCGCAGCAGATTCAGACCGTTGATCCTTTCTTTCTGTTACTGCTCATTCCCGTATACAATTACCTGATATATCCCTTTATGGAGCGTATGGGTATCAGGATGACTCCCCTGCGTAGGATAGGGGGAGGCCTGGCAATGATTGTGATCTCATTTGTAATTATTGCGCTGGTGCAAACAGGAGTGGATCAGGGATTACATCCCTCAATATGGTGGCAGGTGTTTGCTTATTTTTTCCTGGCTGCTGCGGAAGTAATGGTTTCAGTTACCTGTCTTGAGTATGCATATACACAGGCTCCTGCTTCTATGAAAAGTACCATGGGTGCGATATGGCTGTTAACAATTGCCATCGGTAATATATTCACAGCGCTGGTTAACCGGAGCATTTCGAACCATGGATTTTTCGCTTCGCTGGAAGGGGCAACCTATTACTGGTTTTTTATCGGATTGATGGTGTTAGTGCTGGTTATCTACATGATTGTCTCACCGAAGATTAAAGAGCGGGTGATATTGCCAGCGGAAGGATAATTACTATATATTTACTGCTTCACAGGCTACATTCTTATTATGCTTCTCCCCATTGAAACCGATAGACTAATACTTTCACTATTTACAAAAAAAATCTGCGAGGAGACATTGAATAATTCCTTCCTGGAACTTGGCATATTAGGAATTACTCCTTCTTATGGATGGCCAGATACTGAAACTTTGGATACCTTACCAAGAATCCTTAATAATCTGAATAAAGTAGCAGTACCTTCCGGATTTGAATCATGGATGGTGATTCATAAGGATACCAATTCAGTAATTGGGGATATAGGATTTAAAGGTCTTCCTAATGAATTAGGGGAAGTTGATCTCGGTTATGGTATTATGACAAATGAACGTCAAAAGGGTTATGCTAAAGAAGCAGCCTTTGGTATAATAGATTGGGCATTCAAGCAGTCTCCGGTTAAGGCTATAACAGCTAGTTGTTCGAAAGAGAATTTGGGATCACAAAAGGTATTGACTTCGCTTAATTTCAATAAAATTGAGGAGGATCATGAAATGATATTTTGGCGGTTAAAGAGATAGATACTGCTACTTGTCTTATAGAGGTCAATCACCTAATCGAGTCCTTCTTCATCAAAGACAATATCCTGTTGTTATTGGTTAAAATGCTACTTATAGCAGTTCCTTAATCTTATAAATTTGAGTTCTCCTAAACCTGAATCTTGAACCGAGTATGAGAATTAATAAACTGATAATCTTATTGTCGCTGTTTTCTGAGACAATATATGCACAGCAGAAAGACTATCCAATTCAGCCTGTCGCCTTTACGCATGTACATGTGAACGACCAGTTCTGGGCACCTAAAATGGCTGTAAATGCGAACGTTACCATCCCTTATACGCTGCAGCAATGCAGGATGGACGGCAGGATAGACAACTTTCTGAGGGCGGCTAAAACTATTCCGGGCGATAAGCTCAGCGCTTTTCCATTTGATGATACCGATATTTATAAAGTGATAGAAGGTGCTTCCTATGCGATGCAAATGAAGGCAGATCCTGCAATGGACAAATACATCGATTCGCTGATTACGATTATAGGTGCAGCGCAAGAGAAGGATGGTTATCTGTTTACTTTCCGTACGGTAAATGCGGCTAAACCCCACGACTGGATTGGGAGTAAAAGATGGGAAAAAGAAGAAGAACTGAGTCATGAGTTGTATAACTCGGGACACCTGTTTGAATCTGCCGTAGCACATTACCAGGCTACAGGAAAGAAGACCTTACTGAACATTGCGATTAAAAATGCAGATCTGCTGGTGAAGGATTTCGGTTATGGGAAAGTGGAGAAATACCCGGGGCACCAGGTAGTAGAGATAGGTCTTGTAAAATTATACCGTATCACAGGGAATGAAAAATACCTGGATCTGGCTAAGTTTTTCCTGGATGAACGCGGACCTAAAGGGGATGCCTATAATCAGGCGCAAGCAAAAGTAGTAGATCAGCACGAGGCAGTGGGCCATGCAGTGAGGGCTACTTATATGTATACAGGTATGGCAGATGTTGCTGCGATAACCGGCGATAAAAAGTATTTGAAAGCGATTGATGATATCTGGGAAGATGTAGTCAATAAGAAATTATATATTACTGGTGGGATAGGTGCTACAGGTGCCGGTGAAGCCTTTGGTGAAGCTTATCAGCTCCCTAATATGTCGGCCTACGCAGAAACCTGTGCCGCAATTGCCAATATTTACTGGAACAGCAGGATGTTCCAGCTGCATGGAGATGCTAAATACATTGACGTACTGGAACGTACTTTATATAACGGATTATTATCTGGTGTTTCATTGAGTGGCGACCGTTTTTTTTATCCTAATCCGCTGGCTTCTATGCATCAGCATCAGCGTAGCGCATGGTTTAGCTGTGCCTGCTGTATTTCGAACATGACCCGTTTTTTACCTTCGGTACCAGGTTATGTATATGCACAGGATTCGGATAACTTGTATGTGAACCTCTTCATGAGTAACAGCAGTGAGATTAAACTGCCTGCAGCGAATGTGAAAATTGCACAGACCACCAACTATCCATGGGAAGGAAAGGTGGCGATTAAAGTTGATCCCGATAAAAATGCGTCATTTGCACTGCATGTCCGGATTCCGGGATGGACAGGTACGCAGCCTGTTCCGGGAACGCTGTACAGCTTTATGGAAAGTCCCGTTGCGCCAGTAACCATGTTGCTGAATGGCAAACCACTTAAATATACTGTCGTTAAAGGTTATGCCGTGATTCAGCGCAGCTGGAAAAAGGGAGACCAGCTGACACTCTCACTTCCAATGGAAACAAAAAAAGTGATTGCAAATGAGAAGGTAAAGGATGATAAAGGACGTTTTGCTTTTCAGCGCGGACCGGTAGTATACTGCCTGGAAGGTCCTGATAACCGTGATAGTCTGGTGCAAAATATCATGGTAGATAAAAATGCAGTGCCTGCAATGGCATTTAATACAGAAATGCTGAATGGTATTGAAGTGTTAACAGTAAAAGGCTTAAGCGCTAACCGTCAGGTAAACAGCAATGAAATCATTACGACAGCACAGGACGTCACAGCGATTCCATATTATGCATGGGCAAACCGTGGGCCGAGTGAGATGGCCGTCTGGATCCCTTATGAGGAATCTGCATCGCGACCAAAACCTGCGGCAACTATAGCCTCAAAAAGTAAGGTTTCTGGTTCTTTAAGCAATAAACAATTGCTGGTTTCTGTGAAAGACCAGTACGATCCGATAGATTCTAAAGATACAAATTATCCGTACCTGCATTGGTGGCCTAAAAAGGATTCTAAAGAATACCTGCAATACGATTTTGACCAGGAATATGAAGTAGCCCAATCTAAAGTTTACTGGTTTGATGATGCGCCATGGGGCGGATGTCGTATACCAGCGAGCTATCAGGTTTTATACCTGAAAGATGGAAAATGGTTACCTGTAGAAAATACGAACAGTTATGCTGTGGAAAAAGATAAATTCAATACGTTAAGTTTTAAGCCTGTAAAAACGAGTGCATTACGACTGGAATTACAGCTGCCTAAAGAGAATGCTTCGGGCATTCATGAATGGATCATTAATTAGATCATTTTTAAAATCAACAAACCAAAACCACCACATTATGAGATTAAAATTTCTACTATTTGTAATAGGGATGCTCTTTCTGGGCAGTTCCTATGCACAAACCAGCCTGATTAAAGGCAAGGTAAAAGATAATACCGGGGGCGCTATACCGGGCGTAACTGTTAAAGTTAAAGGAACAACTTCCGGTGTTGCCACGGCAGGCGATGGTTCTTTTCAGATCAGCGCTGCGCGCGGAGCAACGCTGATTTTCAGTGCAATAGGCTTCGGTGTAAAGGAGGTTGTAGTAACTGCTGATCAGGAACTGAATATTATACTGACAGCGGATAACAAACAGCTGAATGAGGTAGTGGTAACTGCATTGGGTGTGAAGCGTGAAAAACGCTCGTTAACCTACAGCACGCAGCAACTAACGGGTGAAGAATTAACGAATTCAAAAGAAAATAACATCGTTAATGCAATGGCTGGTAAGGTTGCTGGTGTGCAGATCACGAGTTCATCAGGTTCTCCGGGTGCTTCATCAAGGATCGTAATCAGGGGTACATTTTCTGCTGCTGGAGAAAATCAGGCTCTTTTTGTAGTAGATGGTGTGCCAATAGATAATAGTGAGACAGGCAATGTTCCCGGCGGTGCTGCTGGTGCTGGCGTAAACAGGGCTTCAGATATAGATCCGGCTACAATAGAATCGATGAGTATCCTGAAAGGTGCTGCTGCGACTGCCTTATATGGGTCAATGGGAGCAAGAGGGGTGGTGTTAATCACAACTAAAAACGGGGGTTTCAATAAAAGAGCAAAAATATCTGTATCATCAGACTTTTCTATAGATAAGGCTATCCTTCCAGAAATGCAGCAAAAATATGCGCAAGGTACAAATGGAACTTTTTATGATGGAGAAACGCTGAAAACGGGACAGTCATGGGGCCCTGCTTTAGATGGTTTGCTGGTAAATGGCACACAAATACCAAAGTATAATCCTTATGATTTTTACAAAACGGGACACAGTACCAACAATACTGTGAGTATAGAGGGAGGCGGACCTGTGTCTGATTATTTTATGTCTTATTCCTTTTTAGATCAAACGGGTGTAGTGCCTAAATCTGAATTTGAAAGACACACCTTTTTCGCTAAACACAATACTAAAATCAGTGATAAACTGACAAGTACTTTTCAGCTGACTTACACGAATTCTGAACAAAACAGGTTACCTGAGGGCGCTAGTAACGGACCGCAGTTTGTGGTGTTTTTACAGCCTATATCATGGAACCCTTATCCGGTGACCAACCCAGATGGATCTCAGCGTTTATACCGCCTATCGAGAAATGCACCATTATGGACACTTGACCATATTAATAACAGGTCTGTTGTGAATCGCTTTTTACCGGTAGCTACGTTTAATTATAAACCTTTACCATGGTTGACGGTAACGGAAAGATTAGGTGCTGACATTTACACAGAGCAGACTAAATATCTTGAAGATCCGAGTCCTGAGATTGGCCTTAAAGGTCAGATCATGGAACAGAATTCACTTTACAGACAATACAATAATGATTTAATTGTTAATGCAGAGAAACAGTTTGGTAAATTCAATGTGAATTTACTGGCAGGAACAAATTTCAGATCGGACTATTCGCAGGTTAATTTCCAGAAGGGAGTCGGACTGGTTGTTGACGGATTGACAAACGTATCGGCGGGTTCTGTGATCTCCTCAAGCGAGAACCATTATCTTTCACGCAAACTCGGCTTTTACGGACAGGCGAATATTGAATACAATAAGTTTCTGATCCTGTCACTGACACAGCGTTATGATGGTAGTTCTGTGTTGTCACAAGACAAGCAGTTTTATGGGTATGGCTCTGCAGCAGCAAGTTTAATTACTTCAGAACTTTTGCCTGACGCCGTAAACAAGGTGATGAACTTTTCAAAGATCAGATTGTCATATGCGACTGTAGGTAACGAAATTGTAGGTGCTTACAGCTTACTTACACCTTTCAACCTGGCCAGTAGAAATACCGCTACCGGTTCTTTCTTATTTCCTTACAACGATCAGCCGGGTTTCCTGATCAGTGATCAATATGGGAATTATATGCTGAAAAATGAAAACCTTACGGAGTATGAAGCAGGACTGGAAATGAAATTCCTGAACAGCAGAATTGGTTTCGACGGTTCGTATTTTGATAGAAAATCTACGGATGGTATTATCCCGGTAAGCATTTCGCAGGCAACAGGATATGCAACAACTTATGTGAACACGGCAAGTGTGAGAAACAGAGGAGTAGAGCTATTGTTAACTGGTGCTCCGGTGAGGAATCAGGATTTTAGCTGGGATATCACATTGAATTTTAGCAAAATCAAGAATAAGTTGCTTGCACTGGCTCCAGGCACAACGCAGCTGGGCAGGAATATCGTAGGGGAGTCTATCAATGTTTTCTATGGTACCCGCTACGAACGTACTGCAGATGGGCAATTGCTGATTAACGACGCTGGTCTGCCGATTATTGCTGCTACTCCGGGTATTGTTGGTGATGCTAATCCAGATTGGATGGCCGGGATTAACAATAGTCTCCGCTACAAGAATTTCACTTTCAATTTCTTTTTTGATATGAAAAAAGGTGGTGATATACAGAATGACGTACAATCAGCTGCATTTTTTAATGGTACAGCCAAAGTAACTGAGAACAGGGAAGATCGGATAGTACCCGGTATCAGTCAGACAACGGGACTACCGAATACCGTTTCAGTAACTGCTCAGAAGTATTATCAGGGTTTGGTATATGAATCAACTATTCAGGACGGAACATATGTAAAACTGAGACAGGTAGGTCTATCTTATGCGCTTACGGGTAAATTATTAAAGAAAACACCTTTTAGTGCTGCTTCTTTCTCTGTAACCGGAAGAAATCTATGGATTTACAGTCCGCATTTCACTGGTGCAGACCCTGAAGTAAATTCTTATGGTACCGGATTGGGTGTACAGGGAATTTATTCCTTCTCTACACCGACAGCACGTTCAGTAGATTTTGCAGTAAGATTGAGTTTTTAAGCAGAATTGATAACCTATTAAATTTAAAGAAATGAAGAAGTTCGCTATATTATTCCTCTTTGCCGGTTTGAGTCTGGCTGGATGTAAAAAAATTCTTGATGTAAATGATGATCCTAACCGTCCGATAGATGTACAGGAAGCATTGATACTGGCACCGGTAGAAGTAGCTATATCAGACTACCTCTACGCTGGAAATGCTAATATTGTAATGCAGGACTGGTTGCAGGCCACTGCGCCAAATCAACCGAATCCGGGTTTCTGGAATTACCTGGTATTCAATAATACCTGGGACAGCGATTGGTATAATACCTATGTAGTGTGTTTGAACAACCTGCAGCAGCTGAATAAAAAAGCAGTAGCTACCGGAAATACAAATTACCAGGCTATCGGTAAAATCCTTACGGCTTATTCACTTGGTTTTGCTACAGATATCTGGGGTGATATACCCTATTCACAAGCTTTTACTGGTACGGCCACGCTGAATCCGGTTTATGATTCACAGGAAAATATCTATAATGCAATGCAGTCACTGTTAGACAATGCCATTGTAGATATTGATAAAAATTATGTGATTAAACCAGGTGCCGATGATTTCTATTATAAAGGAGATATGGCCAAATGGAAAGCAATGGCTTATACCTTAAAAGCACGTTATTATATGCACCTGACTAAAGCCCCGGGGCATACTGCTGCAGCACAGGCAGATCTTGCACTGGCAGCATTGGCTAATGGGATCACGACGGACTTACAGGATTTTAAGATGACTTACAACGGTGGTGCCGGTAGTGAGAATCCATGGAACCTGACCTTTGGACCGGTAACTACAAAAGTGATGAATGAGACTTTTGTGGAAGGTTTGAGGTCTGCTAATGATCCAAGGCTGGGAAAAATGGTTGCTCCTGCAATACTGACCGGACTGTATAAAGGAAGGAAAGTGGGAAGTCAATTGGAGAACTTGCAATCTTATTCTCTGGGCGGTGCCTATTATGCAGGGGAAAATGCTAGTAATTACCTGATGACCAACACAGAAGCCCAGTTTATTAAAGCAGAGGCTACCCTAATCAAATCTGGTGCTGCCGCCGCTCAGCCGATATTTACTGCTGCAGTAACGAATCATATGAACAGATTGGGTGTTGCAGGAGGAGATATAACTACTTATCTTGCTGCCAGAGGTACACTGACTACAGCTAATGCACTCCAGAGAATTATTGAGGAGAAAAGTATAGCCAACTTCTTAAGCACAGAGAACTATAACGACTGGAGAAGGACAGGTTTTCCTGTACTGACAAAGGTTGACGGAGCGCTAAGTGAAATACCGAGAAGGGCGATGTATCCAGAATCAGAATTAACAACTAATCCTCAGCCACAGCAATCCGCAAAGGTTACTAACCGGGTGTGGTGGGATGCAAACTAATAAACATGTTTTCAAAAGAAGTATATCAGCAAAGAAGAAATGCACTTAAAACTGCGATAGGTGAAGGGATAATCCTGCTGCCGGGGAATGAAGAGAGCGGAATGAATTACAGGGATAACTTATATCCTTTTCGTCAGGATAGCTGCTTTTTGTACTTTACAGGGATAGACCGACCTGATCTTTGTTTTATGATTGATATCGATAGCAACCAGGAGATTCTTTTTGGTGATGATGCTACGGTAGAAGATATTGTATGGACCGGGCCACAGGAAGCTTTAGCGCTGCAGGCAGAAAAATCCGGCATAGCTTATGTTCGTTTGAAATCTGAAATACCAAATGCTTTGAGAGGTGGCAGGAATATACATTTCCTGCCACCTTACAGGGCAGAAACTACTATAAAGTTATCAGAATGGGGCGTTACTGGTCAGCCCTCAGTTCCACTGATCAAAGCCATAGTTGCCCAACGCTCTATTAAAAGCGCAGAAGAAGTAGCGGAGATTGAAAAAGCGGTAGCTACCAGTGTATTAATGCACCAGACAGCAATGGAAATGGGCATAGCGGGGATGACAGAAAGCGCCGTTGCTGGTCACCTGCAAGCTGTTGCCATAGCAGGTGGAGGTAATCTTGCCTTTCCTGTGATACTAACTGTGAATGGTCAGTTCCTGCACAACCATGCTGGCTCCAATGTTTTAAAAAGCGGGCAAATGGTTTTATGTGATGCTGGTGCAGAGAACAGCATGCATTATGCTGGTGATCTTACCCGTACTTTTCCCGTTGATCAATCCTTCACCACGTTGCAGCAGGAAGTATATAATATTGTACTGAATGCACATCAATCTGCCGCAGCGGCATTAAAACCATGCGTATTATTTAAAGATGTACACCTGCTGGCCTGCGAACGTCTGGCTGAAGGGCTTAGCGATCTTGGACTAATGAAGGGCGATCCTAAAGAAGCTGTGGCAGCGGGGGCTCATGCGCTGTTTTTCCAGTGCGGACTAGGGCATATGATGGGGCTGGATGTACATGATATGGAAAACCTGGGTGAAGAATATGTAGGTTACACAGAAGATCTGACGAAAAGCACCCAGTTTGGGTTGAAGTCGCTCAGATTGGGCAGAAGCCTCGAAGCAGGTTTTGTGCTAACCGTTGAACCCGGACTCTATTTTGTGCCTGACCTGATCGATGCCTGGTCGGCCGAAAATAAACACTCTTCTTTTATCAACTATGCGGAAGTAGAAAAGTTCCGCAACTTCGGTGGTATTCGCATCGAGGAAGATTTTCTGGTTACGCCAGGAGGCAGTCGCCTGTTAGGGCCGCCACTAGCTAAAACTATTGCTGAATTGGATCTCGTTTTCAATACATAGGTATATGTTAAGATCGAACTGATTTCCGGTAATTTCCAGTTAAAAAGCCACTTCAGCATGCTTTATTTTTGAAAGAAAAACATAATTTATGAATAAAGATTTTTGGGCAGGAGTATTTCCTGCAATCACTACTAAATTTACATCAGACGAAGAACTTGATCTGGCAGCATGTAACAAAGGGATAGAAGCACAACTTGAAGCAGGCGTTAACGGTATCGTTATCGGTGGTTCATTAGGCGAAGCAAGCACCTTAACAGAAGAGGAGAAATTCATTCTTCTTGAAGAAACATTGAAAACTGTAGCAGGCAGGGTGCCGGTAATTTTCAGTATCGCAGAGCAGGCGACCAATATCGCGGTAAGTCATGCTAAAAAAGCAGAATCATTGGGCGCATCTGGTGTGATGATCCTTCCGCCATTACGTTATTATGCATCAGCAGATGAAACAGTAACTTATTTTGCTGCGGTGGCAAAAAGTACTACACTTCCTATTATGATTTACAATAATCCGGTCGACTATAAAATCCATGTTACTTTGGATATGTTTGCAGAACTGGAACAATATGCTAATATCAGCGCAGTAAAAGAATCTACACGTGATATCAGTAACATCACAAGGATGCTAAACCGTTTTGGAGATCGTTTTAAAATCTTTACAGGAGTTGATCCTCTGGCTTTGGAAAGTATCGTTGCAGGTGCACATGGCTGGGTTGCTGGTTTAGTAGATGCTTTCCCTAAAGAAACAGTCGCTATTTTCCGTTTAGTAAAAGAAGGCAGGATTAATGAAGCAGTAGCGATCAACCGTTGGTTTATGCCATTACTTGATTTGGATATCCATCCTAAACTGGTACAATACATTAAACTCGCAGAAGTAGCTACAGGTACAGGTACGGAATATGTGCGTGCACCACGATTAGTGTTGAGCGGTACGGAACGTGAGCAGATCATTAAAGTGATTGCTGATGCATTGGCGGTTAGACCAGTGTTGCCTGAAGGCAGCTGGGGATAATTTCGCATGAAATGATCAATAATATTTAACACAAAAGAATGAACGGACAGAATTTAATAGGAAATGAGTATGCTGAAGCAGGAACTTCAGCATTTAAGGCAATTAATCCTGCAACAGGGGCAACTCTGGAAGGTGATTTTTTTCCTGCTCAGCACAAAGATGTTGATGAAGCGTTAAATCGTGCTGTAAATGCTTTTACAGTGTATAAAAATATTGATAAGGACCGTAGAGCAGATTTTTTACGGGCTATAGCAAATGAAATACTAGCAGTAGGCGATGAGCTGATTGAGCGCGCCTGTGCAGAAAGTGGTTTACCTGCAGGCAGAATCCAGGGAGAGCGGGGGAGAACGGTAGGTCAGTTGAATATGTTTGCAGACCTGCTTGCAGAAGGCTCGTGGGTGGAAGCTATTATAGACAATGAACTGCCGGACAGGCAGCCTGCACCAAGACCAGATATCAGGAGAATGTTAGTTGCCATGGGACCGGTTGTGGTATTCGGGGCAAGTAATTTTCCACTGGCTTTTTCTGTTGCTGGTGGAGACACGGCTTCGGCCCTGGCTTCGGGTTGCCCTGTAATTGTGAAGGCCCATGCAGCTCACCCCGGTACAAGTGCCCTGGTAGCTGCGGCGATACAAAAAGCGGTGATCTCTACGGGAATGCCTGAAGGGGTATTCTCGATGTTATTCGATGATGGATATGAAATCGGTGCACTACTGGTAAAACATCCAAAAACTAAAGCGGTAACTTTTACAGGTTCGTTTAAGGGAGGAATGGCATTGAACAAACTGGCTTCAGAAAGGGAAGAACCTATTCCTGTATTTGCCGAGATGGGCAGTATTAATCCTGTTCTATTATTACCAGAAGCACTGGAAACGCGTGCGGAGCAGATAGCAGAACAGTATGCCACTTCAATCACTATGGGAGCAGGACAGTTCTGTACTAATCCGGGACTGTTGTTGGGTGTAGCTTCGGCCGGCTTAACACGCTTTAAAGATACGCTTGCAGAAAAGGTAGCCACTATTGCTTCAGCAACGATGCTGACTGACGGGATTTGCAAAAACTTTAAAACGCTTTCTGCAGGGATGCTGGAAGAAGAAGAGATTACGCTGGTAGCGAAATCGGCAATGGAAGTGGATGGCGCAAGTAACCAGGCATTGGCTACCATTGCTGAGGTAACGGCAAAAGCTTTTCTGGCTAATCCTAAATTAAAAGAAGAGGTTTTCGGTCCCTGGTCATTACTGGTTGTTGCGGAAGATATACAAGAGCTGGAGCAGGTATTGGCGTATGCAGGTGGACAATTAACATTGTCTGTAATGGCAGCTGAAAATGAGTTGAATACGTATAAAACTTTACTGGATAAAGCGGAGGAAATCACTGGACGTATTTTACTGAACGGTGTGCCTACCGGAGTGGAAGTATGCGCAGCAATGCAGCATGGCGGACCTTTCCCTGCGACTAATGACAGCCGATTTACATCGGTTGGTACAACGGCGATTCGTCGTTTCGTGCGACCATTAAGCTGGCAGAACTGGGACAAAAAATTATTACCACTGGCATTACAGGATGGTAATCCGTTAAATATCTGGAGGCTGGTAGATAATAAAATGACTAGATAATATATGTCAAGCAAAACATTTTTCTGTATAGATGCGCATACCTGCGGTAATCCGGTGCGATTGGTAGCAGGTGGCGGACCCAATCTTGTTGGGGAGACGATGAGTGAAAAGAGACAACATTTTCTGAAGGAATATGACTGGATCAGGCAGGGGCTGATGTTTGAGCCAAGAGGTCACGATATGATGTCGGGCAGTATTTTATACCCGCCTCATGATCCTCAAAATGATGTCGCGGTGTTGTTTATTGAAACCAGCGGCTGTCTGCCTATGTGCGGTCATGGTACCATCGGTACAATTACGATTGCCATAGAAGAGGGATTGATTATGCCAAAAGTTCCCGGCATAGTTAAAATGGAAGCGCCTGCAGGATTAGTGAATATTGAATACAAACAGGAAAACAATAAGGTGTCTTCAGTAAAGCTCACTAACGTAGCTTCTTACCTGGATTCGGAAGGTTTAACCGTGGAATGCCCTGATTTGGGAATGCTGACTTTTGATGTGGCTTATGGAGGTAATTTCTACGCCATAGTTGATCCGCAGCCTAATTTCAAAGGGATAGATCATTATGCGGCCGATCAGTTAATTTCCTGGAGCAGGGTGATCCGTAAACGTATCAATGAGCTGTATAGCTTTGTACATCCGGAAAATCCAACAATTAAAGACTGTACGCATATTCTTTGGGCAGGGGACACTAAATCTCCCGATGCTACTGCACGAAATGCAGTTTTTTACGGTGATAAGGCTATAGACCGCTCGCCCTGTGGTACGGGCACTTCAGCGCGCATGGCGCAATGGTTTGCGAAAGGCAAATTGAAAAAAGGAGATTCATTTATCCATGAGAGTATCATAGGCAGTACGTTTATTGGCAGGGTAGAAGATGTGGTGGAATTGCAGGGCCGTAAGGCTATCATTCCAAGCATTGAAGGCTGGGCAAAAGTATTTGGTTACAATACCATCAAAATTGATGATGATGACCCTTATGCAAAAGGTTTCCAGGTGATTTAACACGCTGGCATTTTTAAAATATTAGAAGATCAATAAATGGGAAAAGCAATTATAATAGGTGCCGGAATTGTTGGGCTGAGTTCCGCTTACTACCTGCAGCAGTCTGGCTGGGAAGTAACGGTACTGGAGAAAGGGGATTTATCTGATAACTGCTCTTTCGGTAATGCGGGGATGCTTGTTCCAAGTCACTTTGTGCCTCTTGCTGCCCCTGGAATGATAGAAAAAGGAATTAAATGGATGTTCGATAGCAAGAGTCCTTTTTATGTGAGGCCTTCATTGAATATGGACCTGGTGGGCTGGGGACTAAAGTTCATGAAAAGCGCAAATAAAGATAAAGCAGAACGTGCTGCAGTGCCGCTGCGCGACATCTCTTTACTGAGCAAAGACTTGTATGCGGACCTTACAAAAGAGATTGGTGATTTCGGGCTGACCAATAATGGGATCCTGATGTTATACAAATCGGATAAAGTAGGTGAGGAGGAACTGCATATTGCAGAGCAGGCAAGAAATCTTGGTCTGGATGTAGCCTCATTATCCGCCGCTGAAGCACAGGCGTTGCAGCCGGATCTTAAGCTGGACGTGTTGGGGGGAATTCATTACAGATGTGATGCGCATCTCAACCCAAATCAGCTGCTGGCTTTATTGCAAAAATACCTGTTGGGTAAAGGTGTTAAAATCATTAAAAATACAGAAGTCACAAAAATTATACACGAGAAAGGACAGATCACCAGTCTGCTTGCAGGAGGGAAACAATACAGCGCAAATCATTATGTGCTGGCAGGTGGATCATGGTCGCCCGAAATAGCCAAACGCGCTGGTTTTAAAATTCCTTTAATGCCGGGTAAGGGTTATTCTTTCTTAGTAGACGATACGGCGAAAAACATGCACATTGCTGCTTTGTTGTGCGAAGCAAAAGTTTCTGTTACCCCAATGGGTGGTAAAATCCGCTTTGGTGGTACAATGGAAATTGATGCTGTAAATGACCGTATTAACATTAACCGTGTAAAAGGAATTGTGGAATCTATTCCTAAATACTTTCCAGATATGCATCCTTCACTGCCTGAAAC
>Ga0247813_10000207_pt1 | contig 68257 bp, 62 predicted proteins | sample UWRJL169409C1_FD_180719 | JGI IMG/M metagenome (GOLD analysis project Ga0247813, IMG submission 180719) | Plant litter microbial communities from Arlington Agricultural Research Station in Wisconsin, United States - UWRJ-L169-409C-1 | ecosystem: Environmental > Terrestrial > Plant litter >... | reverse complement strand
CGTTGGCCGCCGGGGCTCCGGTCGCGTCGATCTCGGCGGGGGCTGTCGTCGTGACGGCCTCGACGTTGGCCGCGTACCCTCCGGGCGAGCGGACGAAGGTGTCTTCGCCGATCGCTGTCGGGTGCAGGAACTCTTCGCTGCGCGAGCCGCCCATGGCGCCCGACGTGGCGGCGACGATGACGTACTCGAGACCCAGACGCGTGAAGATGCGCTCGTAGGCACCACGCTGGGCGAGGTAGGACGCCTCGAGGCCCGCGTCGTCGATGTCGAAGGAGTAGGCGTCCTTCATGACGAACTCGCGACCACGGATCAGACCCGCGCGGGGGCGAGCCTCGTCGCGGTACTTGGTCTGGACCTGGAACAGCGTGACCGGGAGGTCCTTGTACGAGGAGTACAGGTCCTTGACGAGGAGCGTAAACATCTCTTCGTGGGTGGGGGCCAGCAGGTAGTCGTTGTCGCGACGGTCCTTGAGACGGAAGAGGTTGGGTCCGTACTCGGTCCAGCGGTTCGTCGCCTCGTAGGGCTCGCGCGGCAGCAGCGCCGGGAAGTGCACCTCCTGGGCGCCGACGGCCTGCATCTCCTCACGGACCACGGCCTCGACCTTCGCCAGGACGCGCAGCCCGAGCGGCAGCCAGGTGTAGATGCCTGGCGCGGCACGGCGGATGTAGCCAGCGCGCACGAGCAGGCGGTGGCTGGCGACCTCGGCGTCAGCCGGGTCCTCACGGAGGGTACGGACGAACAGGTTCGACAGGCGGAGCAGCATGCCACGAGCCTAGTGCGTGGACGCGACAGGTCTGAACATCTTTCTCGGCCCTGTGGACGGTCCCCCGTCCAGCCCGTCTGGTGACGGGCTAGAACAGCACGGTCGCGTAGGTGCCGACCTGCTCGAAGCCGACGCGGCGGTACGTGGCGAGGGCGCGCTCGTTGAAGCTGTTGACGTAGAGCGACACCAGCCGCGCGGAGTCGGCGAGAGTCTCCTGGACCACGGCAGCCATCCCCGGGGCCGCCCGGCCGGTACCGCGGTCGAGAGGGTCGACCCAGACGCCCTGGATCTGCGCGACGTCACGGGTCAGCGCACCGATCTCGGCCTTGAAGACGATCCGCCCGTCGGGCTCTGCGGTCCGCGAGAGGAACGAGCGACGCTCGGCGACGAGCATCGAGACGCGCTCTTCGTAGGCGCGTCCGGAGTAGGTCATGGGCGAGTAGCCGACCTCTTCTTCGAACATCCGCACGCAGGCCGGCAGGAGGTCGGGGAGGTCCGAAGCGACGGACCTGCGGACGTCGGGGTCAGGCTCGACGAGCGGTGGGCCCTGGATCACCATGGACGGCTGCTCGGTCCGCACGGACCGCGCCGGGCCCCAGTGGTCCTCGAGACGCCGCCACAGGCCGAGAGCCGCGACGGCTGGCCCGACGATCGAGGAGCAGCGGCGGCCCTGGGCGCGGGCCTGCGCGGCGAAGGCGTCCAGCATCTCGGCGCTCGGTTCGGGGACCACCGGGACGAGGTTCGCCCCCGACCAGCAGGCTGCCGTGATCGGGCCCTCGGCCGGGAACCCCCACGCCGTGCCTCCTGTCCGCGCGAGCCCGCTGACCAGAGCGGTCTCGACCCGTGTCGCCGCCAGGACGGAGGCGACGGGGTCGACGGCGCAGAGCGCCGCGAGCTCGGGGAGGTCGCCGTCGCCGAGCTCACGGACGAGCGGGAGACCCGGAGCAGGTCGGTGAGTCCTCACAGCTGTCAACGCGACCTCCTCCGGGCCGGGCCGCGCTCGTCGCGCGTCCCCGGGCTTCGTGCTGGGTGTCAGCCGACCGAGACCACCGGGGCGCCGCCCTCGGCGGGACGCTCCATGGTCTCGGCGATCCGCATGGCCTCTTCGATGAGGGTCTCGACGATCAGCGCCTCGGGGACGGTCTTGACGACCTCTCCCTTGACGAAGATCTGGCCCTTGCCGTTGCCCGAGGCGACACCGAGGTCGGCCTCGCGGGCCTCGCCGGGTCCGTTGACGACGCAGCCCATGACCGCGACGCGGAGCGGGACCTCCATGCCCTCGAGGCCGGCGGTCACCTTCTCGGCGAGCGTGTAGACGTCGACCTGCGCGCGACCGCACGACGGGCACGAGACGATCTCGAGCTTGCGGGGACGCAGGTTGAGGGACTGGAGGATCTGGATCCCGACCTTGACCTCTTCGACCGGCGGTGCGGAGAGAGAGACACGGATCGTGTCGCCGATCCCCTGCGAGAGCAGCGCGCCGAAGGCCGTCGCGGACTTGATGGTGCCCTGGAACGCCGGGCCGGCCTCGGTGACGCCGAGGTGCAGGGGCCAGTCGCCCGCCTGCGAGAGCAGCTCGTAGGCACGCACCATCACGACGGGGTCGTTGTGCTTGACCGAGATCTTGAAGTCGTGGAAGTCGTGCTCCTCGAAGAGCGACGCCTCCCACATGGCCGACTCGACGAGCGCCTCGGGCGTCGCCTTGCCGTACTTGGCCATGATGCGGGGGTCGAGCGACCCGGCGTTGACGCCGATGCGGATCGAGACGCCCGCGTCGCGTGCCGCGTTCGCGATCTGCTTGACCTGGTCGTCGAACTTGCGGATGTTCCCCGGGTTCACACGGACCGCCGCGCACCCGGCGTCGATCGCCGCGTAGACGTACTTCGGCTGGAAGTGGATGTCGGCGATCACGGGGATCTGCGACTTCTTCGCGATGGCCGGGAGGGCGAGCGCGTCGTCCTGGCTCGGCACGGCGACACGGACGATGTCGCAGCCCGACGCTGTCAGCTCGGCGATCTGCTGAAGGGTCGCGTTGATGTCTGTCGTCGGCGTGGTGCACATGGACTGGACGCTCACCGGGGCGTCGCCCCCGACGTCAACCTTGCCCACCTTGATCTTGCGGGTGGGTCGTCGCGGAGCGAGGACGGGCGGAGGCGCTTCTGGCATACCAAGGCTGATCGGGAGGCTCACCTCCTCAGTATCCCCCGTCGCGACCGTCCAGGACACCCGGGCGACGGATGTTCGTCCGATATCACACGGTCGTACGAACACCTCACATGAGCTGGACGGGCCTGACGATGTCGACGTACGCGATGATCGCGCCCATCGCCGCCATGACGACGAAGACGCCGTAGGCGAGGGGCATCATGCGGGCGGTGTCTGCAGGCGCGGGACGAGGCCTCCCGCGAACCTTGGCGACCTGTCGTCGGGCTCCCTCGTAGAGCGCGCCGACGACGTGACCGCCGTCGAGGGGCAGCAGCGGGACGAGGTTGAAGGCGAAGAGCGCGATGTTGAGCCCGGCGACCATCATCAGCAGGTCGGCCGTGCGCAGCGCCGTGTCGTAGCCGTCGATCTGGGCCGAGGCGATCTCGCCCGCAAAACGCCCCACGCCGACAGGGCCGACGACCGAGGTCGGGTCGCGCTCCTCGAGACCGAGAGCCACCTGGGCGATGTCGACCATCCGCGCCGGCAGCGTGACGATCACCTGGGCGGTCTGCACGAGCCTGTCGGCCAGCATCCCCGGGACCACGGTGACCGACTCGGGCTGGAGGCCCTGCGTCGGGCCGATCCCCAGGAACCCGACGCTGCGCGTCTGCGGCTCGCCGTCGCTGCCGAGGACCGGGGCTCCCGACTCGTCGAGCACTGGACGGTCTGCGACGACGGGGGTCACGACGGACTCGACACGCTGGCCGTCACGCTCGACCACCACGTCGGTCGGGGTGCCTCCTGCCGCGCTGATGAGCGCGGCGAGCTCGTCCCAGTCTGTCGTGGCCTGCCCGCCGAACTCGACGATCGTGTCACCGGGGAGCAGGCCTGCTGCGGCGGCGGGGGCGAGCTCGGAGCCTTCTGTGCACTCTGCGTCGCTCGGGGCCCCGACGGGCAGCACGCACTGCGAGACCGAGGCGAGGGTGGTGGTCGGCCCGAAGGTGCCGAAGCCGACGACCACGGCCGTGAAGAGCACGGCGGCGATCACGAGGTTCATGAAGGGGCCGCCGAGCATGACGACCAGCTTCTTGGGAGCCGAGAGGTTGTAGAAGGCGCGGTGCTCCTCCCCCGGCACGATCTCCTCGGTGCTCGCGTCGCGGGCGGACTGGATCAGCTCGGCGATGCGTCCTGTCTTGCGCTCGGCCCGCGGGTCTCCCGGCGGGTACATGCCGACGAGCCTGACGTAGCCGCCCAGCGGGATGGCCTTGAGGCCGTACTCGGTCTCCCCCCGGGTCCGCGACCACAGCGTCGGACCGAAGCCGACCATGTACTGGCTGACCCTGACGCCGAACTTCTTGGCCGGCACCATGTGACCGACCTCGTGCAGGGCGATCGAGACGAGCAGCCCGCCGAGGATGACGAGCACGCCCACGAGGTAGGACATCTGGACTCCTGACGGATCGGCGCTGTGCTGTAGGTGCGGCGCGGTGACGCGGTGCTGCGGACGCTGCGCTCGTGGAAGGGTACCGCGCGCACCGTCGCGGTCTCGGTGCGGCATGCGTGGCCCGGTCGCCATGATCACCCGGGCACCTGGGAGCGGCCTGCACGTCGACTGCCGATCCGGTACGACCGCGCTCCGTCCTGGCTTCGTCGGACGATCAGCGTTCCGCGAGGACCTCGCGTGCGCGGCCGCGCGCCCACGCCTCGGCCGACAGGACGTCGTCGAGGGAGAGCTCACCCCCGTCGGCCTGGTGCTCGCCGACCACACGCTCGACGGTCTCTACGATCTCGAGGAAGCCGATGCGACCGCCGAGGAAGGCCGCGACGCACTCCTCGTTCGCAGCGTTGAACACCGCGGGGTGCGTCGCTCCAGCATCAGCCACCTGGCGGGCGAGCCGGACAGCACCGAAGAGCGTCTCGTCGAGCGGCTCGAAGGTCCACGCGACAGGGCTCGACCAGTCGCAGGGTGTCGCGACGTCGTCGAGGCGCTCGGGCCAGCTGAGGCCCAGGGCGATCGGCAGACGCATGTCGGGCGGGGAGGCCTGCGCGATGGTCGATCCGTCGCGGAACTCGACCATCGAGTGCACGACAGACTGCGGGTGGACGACCACCGTGATGTCCTCGACGGCGACGTCGAAGAGCAGGTGGGCCTCGATGAGCTCGAGCCCCTTGTTCATGAGCGTCGCCGAGTTGATCGTGACGACGGGTCCCATCGACCACGTCGGGTGCGCGAGCGCCTGGTCGACCGAGACCGCCTTGACGTCGTCCCAGTGCCACCCGCGGAAGGGTCCGCCGGAGGCCGTGAGGATCAGCCTGCGGACCTCGTGGTGGGAGCCGGAGCGCAGGCTCTGGGCCATCGCCGAGTGCTCGGAGTCCACAGGGACGATCTGGTCGGGACGCACCCGTGCGGCGCGGACCAGCGGACCCCCCACGACGAGGGACTCCTTGTTCGCCAGCGCCAGGGTCGAGCCGGACCGCAGCGCGGCGAGCGTCGGACCGAGGCCGACAGAGCCGGTGATGCCGTTCAGCACGACGTCGGCTCCCGAGCCCGCCACGGTCGAGGCAGCCTCGGGGCCGGAGAGGATCTCGACCTGCGAGGCACTGCCGGGCCGACCGGCCGACAACCGGTCCAGGTGCTCGCGGACCGCAGGCACCGCTCCCTCGTCGGAGACGGCGACGACCTCGACACCGAGGTCGAGAGCCTGCTGGGCGAGCAGCGCGGGCTGTCCTCCCCCGGCTGTCAGCGCCGTGACGCGGTACCTGTCGCGGTGCCGCGAGATGACGTCGACGGCCTGCGTGCCGATCGAGCCTGTCGACCCGAGGAGGGCGACGGTGCGCACGTCACTCGACACCGAGCAGCACCTCGACAGCACGAGAGAAGAAGGCGTCGACGGGGGCCTCGGCGTAGCCGCGCTTGCCGGTGCGGCGGCGGAACCTGGCGCGGCGGATCTCGTCGGCCGTGATCGGCTCCGTCTTGTCGAAGTACTCGACGAGACGGTCGCAGAGCTCGTCGACGTCGTCGCGGTCGTAGGCGGGCTCACCCCGTCGGGCAGGCTCGAAGCGCTCGCCGTCCGGGCGCCCGAGACGGCCGTAGAGCGACCTGGCACTCTCGGCCAGGTCTTCCATCCAGCCGGCCGACCCGCGGGTCACCAGGACCTCCTGGCGCGCCCGGGCGACGAAGGCGCTCTCGAGCCTGTCGAGGGCGGCGTCGACCTCGTCCGTGTCGTAGCCGCCGCGTGCCAGGTCAAAACCTGCAGACCGGATCTCGCGGCTGGTGAGGTCCTCGTCGCTCTCGCCCTCGTAGACGGCACGGGCGTGGTCGAAGAACTCGTCGACGTCCTCCTGCTCGTAGCCGAGCTTGAACCGAGAGACCGTCGAGAACATCTTCGTCATGCTGACTCCTCCGCTGCGAGCTGCCCGCAGGCGCCGTCGATGTCACTTCCCCGGGTGTCGCGGATGGTAGTCGGGATGCCGTGGCCGCGCAGGCGCGCGACGAACTCGTCCTCGACGTGCTGCTCGCTCGCGGTCCAGATCGAGCCGGGGGTCGGGTTGAGCGGGATCGGGTTGACGTGCACCCAGCCCTGGCCGCGGGCCGTGAGCTTCTCACCGAGCAGGTCGGCGCGCCACGCGTGGTCGTTCATGTCCTTGATGAGCGCGTACTCGATGCTCACGCGGCGGCCCGTCGCGTCGAAGTAACCACGTGCGGCGTCGAGGACCTCGTCGACGGACCAGCGGGTGTTGATCGGGACGAGGTCGCTGCGGAGCTCGTCGTCGGGAGCGTGCAGCGACAGCGCGAGGGTGACGGGGATGCCCTCCTTCGCGAGCTTGTTCATCGCGGGCACCAGGCCGACCGTCGAGACCGTGATGTTGCGCGCCGACATGCCGAGACCGTCCGGGGCGGGGGCGACGGCCTGACGGACGGTGCCGATGACAGCCTTGTAGTTCGCGAGCGGCTCACCCATCCCCATGAACACGAGGTTGTTCAGGCGGGTCGGGCCACCGGGGATCTCGCCGTCGGCGAGCGACTTGGCGGCCTGACGGATCTGCTCGACGATCTCGGCCGTCGAGAGGTTGCGGGTCAGTCCGAGCTGGCCCGTCGCGCAGAACGGGCAGGCCATGCCGCAGCCCGCCTGGCTCGACACGCACAGCGTGGTGCGGCTCGTGTACCGCATGAGCACAGACTCGACCTTGACCTGGTCGTAGAGGTGCCACAAGGTCTTGACGGTCGTGCCGCCGTCGGCCTCCATCGTGCGGACCTTGGTCAGCAGCGGCGGGAACAGCGCGTCGGTGAGGACGTCACGGCTCCCGGCCGGCAGGTCGGTCATGTCCTGGGGGTCGGCCGTGAGGTGCGAGAAGTAGTGCGTCGCGAGCTGCTTGGCGCGGAACGGCTTCTCGCCGAGCTCGGTCACGGCAGCGACGCGCTCCTCGGGCGAGAGGTCGGCGAAGTGGCGCGGGGGCTTCCCGCGGCGGGGCGGCGCGGCCATCTGGAGCGTCAGCGGAGTCTTGAGGCCAGCCTGCTGGGCTGCGCTCAGTCCGGTCGGGCGCTCGGTGGTTGAGCGTTGAACAGCCATGGTCACAGATCCAGTCGGTTGGTGATGAGTGGTGCGGTCGTGCGGGTGCTGCTGCCGTGCCGGTCGTGCGGAGGTACGGCGCGAGCGCCACGTCCAGTCTGCCGTGGTTCCGGCAGGCCGTCACCTGTCGTCAGGCGGCGAGCTCAGGCCCGACGGAGAGCAGCAGGTAGACGAAGGGGGCCGTGAGGAGCATCGAGTCGAGCCTGTCGAGCACTCCCCCGTGCCCCGGGAGCAGCGAACCCATGTCCTTCAATTCTAGGTCGCGCTTGATCATCGACTCGGCGAGGTCTCCGAGCGTCGCGGTCAGCGGTGTCAGCAGACCGAGCGCGAGACCGATGACGGGGTTGTGGTCGAGCAGCAGCACCGCACCCACGAGACCGACCGCCATCGCGAGGACGAAGGAGCCTGCGAGCCCTTCCCAGCTCTTCTTGGGACTGACCGACGGCGCCAACGGGGGCTTGCCGAAGAGCACACCCGCCACGAAGCCGCCCACGTCGTTGGCCACGGCCAGCAGGATGAACACGAGCACCTGCCAGTGCCCGTCGTCCGCTGCGAGCATGAGCATGACGAAGCCGCCCATGAGCGGGAGGTAGGTCGCTGCGAAGATCCCCGCAGCCGCGTCCCGCACGGCCCCGGTCCCCCCGCCGTCGACCACGCGCCACACGACCAGACCCGCCGCCGTGAGGACGAACGAGACCATGAGGGCCTCGGACCCCGCCCTGTAGGTCGAGACGAGCATCCCGGCAGACCCGACCCACAGCGGGAGCAGCGGGATGTGGATCCCGCGGCGTCCGAAGGCGTGCGAGAGCTCCCAGAGCGCTGCGCCGATCGCGACCAGCGCGAAGACGATGAAGACCTCTTTGCGGATAAACAGCGACCCGAAGACGACGAGGAGCAGGCCGACGCCGACTCCGATCGCGACCGGGAGGTTGCGACCTGTGCGAGGTGCTCGCACGACGGCGTCGGAGAGTGGAGAGTCGACCATCAGACTTCGAGCAGCTCAGCTTCCTTGGAGGCGAGGAGCGCGTCGACGATGTCGACGTGACGCTTGGTGATCGCCTCGAGCTCCTTCTCCGCGCGCACGCCCTCGTCCTCGCCCGCGTCGCCGTCCTTGACGAGCTTGTCGAGCGTGTCCTTGGCCTTGCGACGGACCGCGCGCACCGAGACGCGGGCATCTTCTGCCTGGGTCTTGGCGAGCTTGACGTACTCCTTGCGACGCTCGGCCGTCAGGACCGGGAGGACGATCCGGATGACGTTGCCGTCGTTGCTCGGGTTGACGCCGAGGTCGGAGTCGCGCAGCGCGCGCTCGATGGCCGGCAGCGCCGTCTTGTCGAAGGGCACCACGAGGATGGTGCGCGCCTCAGGGGTGTTGAAGGACGCGAGCTGCTGGAGCGGCGTCTGGGCGCCGTAGTACTCGACGGTGATCCGCGAGAACATCGCGGAGTTCGCGCGCCCCGTCCGGATGCTCGCGAAGCCGTTCTTGGCGACCTCGATCGCCTTGTCCATCTTGTCCTCAGCCTCGAGGAGGGTGTCGTCGATCACCGGTACTCCTTCATCACGATCTCGGCGCCACGCTCACCGCATGGCAGGGCTCTGTGCACAGGTCGGCAGGCTCTCAGCCTGCGGTGACCAGCGTGCCGATCTTCTCACCCAGCAGCGCGCGGGTGACGTTTCCGGGCTCGTCCATGCCGAACACCCGCATGTGCACGTCGTTGTCGCGGCACAGGCTCAGGGCCGTGGCGTCCATGACGGCGAGGTCGTTGACGAGCGCGTCGGTGTAGGTCAGGGAGTCGAGCTTGACCGCGTCGGGGTCCTTGCGCGGGTCGGCGGAGTAGACGCCGTCGACGCCGTTCTTGCCCATGAGGACCTCGTGGCAGTGCGTCTCGAGGGCCCGCTGGGCTGCGACGGTGTCGGTCGAGAAGTAGGGCATGCCCGCGCCGGCGCCGAAGATCACGACGCGACCCTTCTCGAGGTGCCGGATGGCGCGCAGCGGGATGTACGGCTCGGCGACCTGACCCATCGCGATGGCGGTCTGCACGCGCGTGCTCACCCCGGCCTGCTCGAGGAAGTCCTGGAGGGCGAGGCAGTTCATGACGGTGCCGAGCATGCCCATGTAGTCGGCACGCGAGCGGTCGAGACCCTGCTGCGAGAGCTCGGCGCCTCGGAAGAAGTTCCCGCCGCCGACCACGATCGCGACCTGGACGCCCTCGGCGACAGCGTCGGCGATCTCTGCGGCGACCCTGCGGACGACCGCGGACGCGAGCCCGATCTGGCCACCGCCGAAGGCTTCGCCCGAGAGCTTGAGGAGGACCCTGCGAGCTCCGCCGGTGCCCGTCCTGGGGTCGTGGCTGCCGTGGTAGTCGGTCGAGGCGTTCGTCACTTCTGTTCCCATCGTCAGGTCACTTCTCCCACCGTGTGCGCGATGCCCGGCCCGCGAGGTCGCGGGCCGGGCATCGGCGTCGTTCAGTCGATCAGGAGCCGACGCGGAAGCGCACGAACGCCGTCGCGGTGCCGCCGACCTCTTCGAGGGTCTTCGCGACCGACTTCTTCGGGTCCTTGGCAAGGGGCTGGTCCAGGAGGACGACGTCCTTGAAGAACCCGCCGAGGCGGCCTTCGATGATCTTCGGCAGAGCAGCCTCGGGCTTGCCCTCGTTGCGCGAGGTCTCCTCGGCGATACGACGCTCGTTGGCGACGGTCTCGGCGGGGACGTCCTCACGGCTGAGGAAGCTCGGCGCGATCGCGGCGATGTGCTGCGCGATGTCCTTGCCCACGACAGCCCCGGCCTCGTCGGTGCCGACGAGGACACCGATCGACGGAGGGAGGTCCTTGCTCGTGCGGTGCAGGTAGCTGGTCACCTTGGGAGCGGAGACGCGAGCGACGCGGCGCAGCACGATCTTCTCTCCGAGGGTCGCAGCGGTCGACGCGACGAGCTCGGCGACGGTCTCGCCGTCGACGTCGGCGGCCAGGGCGGCCTCGACGTCGGTCGCACCCGACGCGGCGACGGCCGCGAGGACGCGGTCGGCCAGCGCGATGAACGCGTCGGACTTCGCGACGAAGTCGGTCTCGGAGTTGAGCTCGACGACGGTGCCGACCTCTCCACCGTCGGTGGGCTCGACGACCAGGGCGACGAGGCCCTCGGACGTGGCGTTGCCCTCACGCTTCGAGACGCCCTTGAGCCCCTTGATGCGGATGATCTCGAGAGCCTTCTCGGCGTTGCCGTCAGCCTCGTCGAGCGCCTTCTTGACGTCGAGCATGCCTGCACCTGTGCGCTCGCGGAGCGCCTTGATGTCAGCGGCGGTGTAGTTCGCCATAAGTTGTGTCCTTCGGGTCTAGGAGCTGGATCAGGGTGCGGGTGGACGGCCGGGACGAGCCCGGCCGTCCACCCGGGACGCTGTCTACTACTTGGACTCTGCCTCGGCGGCCGGGGCCTCGACCTCGGCAGCAGCCTCGGCGGCGGGCGCCTCAGCAGCAGGTGCCTCGGCGACGGGCGCCTCAGCAGCGGGGGCCTCGGCGGCCGGGGTCTCGGCTGCAGCGTCGGCCGCGGGGGCCTCGGCGGCCGGAGCCTCGGTCGCGGCAGCGTCCTTGGACGCACCCTCGAGGAGCTCGCGCTCCCAGGCGGCGAGAGGCTCGGCCTCGGTCGCCTCGGCGCCACCGGACTTGCCGGCGTGACGGGCGATGAGGCCCTCGGCGACGGCGTCGGCGATGACTCGCGTCAGCAGCGCGACGGCGCGGATGGCGTCGTCGTTGCCCGGGATCTTGTAGTCCACGACGTCGGGGTCGCAGTTGGTGTCGAGGATCGCGACGATCGGGATGTGCAGCTTGCGCGCCTCGTCGACCGCGAGGTGCTCCTTGTTGGTGTCCACGATCCACACGGCGGAGGGGATCTTCGCCATGTCGCGGATGCCGCCGAGGGTGCGGGCGAGCTTGTCGCGCTCACGACGCATGATGAGCAGCTCCTTCTTGGTGAAGGCGCTCCCTGCGACGTCGTCGAAGTCGACCTGCTCGAGCTCCTTGAGGCGCTGCAGACGCTTGTTGACCGTCTGGAAGTTGGTGAGCATGCCACCGAGCCAGCGGTGGTTCACGTAGGGCATGCCGACACGAGCGGCCTGCTCGGCGACGGGCTCCTGCGCCTGCTTCTTGGTGCCGACGAAGAGGATCGACCCACCGTGGGCGACCGTCTCCTTGACGAACTCGTAGGCGCGGTCGATGTACGACAGCGACTGCTGGAGGTCGACGATGTAGATGCCGTTGCGCTCCGTGAAGATGAAACGCTTCATCTTCGGGTTCCAACGACGGGTCTGGTGTCCGAAGTGGACACCGCTCTCGAGGAGCTGGCGCATGGTCACGACGGCCATGGCACTTCCTTTCGGCACGACCGGGATCATCCCAGCATCGTGCACAGTCTTCTGCGGCACGAGGCCGCGTTCCGGTTGTCGGCGAGCACCCCGGTGGGTGACGCCCCTAGCACCTCAGACCTGGGCACCGGGTTCTCCCCGGACCGCGCCCACGTCTGGCGACCGGCGGGGCCGGTCGGTCAGGTGCGTGAAGTCGATCTCCGGCTCGTCCGGCTCTGCGCGGTCCGTCGTACCTCGGTGCGGGTCCTCTCAGACCAGCGCCCCGGGCCACGACGGCTACCTGCAGGCAGCACGAACACGGCGGTCGCACCGTGAAGTCTACCGGACATCCACCCTGTGGAGGGCCACGGTCGTCCACCGCTCCCCTGACGGGTGTGGCCCGCCGGGGACAGGTCCAGCACCCTCGACGCATGACACGAACTCGCACCACCGCGCTCGAACGCTCGAGACGTGCGCGGATCGCCAGGACCGTCGCGCTCGTCCTCGTCCTCGTCCTCGTCTGCGCCAGCGCCAGCGCCCAAGCACCGTCATCGGCCGCGGCGGCCTCAGGTGCGTCAGGTGCGTCAGGTGCGTCGTCATCTGGCGCGACCCCGGCGGGCAGCGAGCCCGCGTCGCCCGACATGGTCCTGCCGGTAGGGACCGTGCCTCCAGGCCCGGTCGACCGGGCCGCTCTCGTGTCGTCAGGTCTCCTCGTCTCCGACGTCGACCTGCCCGACGCACCGTGGGAGGCCGGGCACCGCGGCGTCGACCTCGCTGCCGCCTCTGGGGCGACGGTCGTGGCCCCAGCCGCCGGTGTGGTCACCTTCGCGGGGGTCGTGGTCAGCAGGCCTCTGGTGGTCGTGACGCACCCAGACGGTCTGCGGTCCACGCTCGAGCCGGTCGACCCCAGCCTCGCTGTCGGCACCTCGGTCACCGCAGGAGAGCCCGTGGGGACTGTCGGCGACGGGGCGTCGTCGCACTGCGCACCTGCGTCGTGCCTGCACTGGGGCGTGCGGCGCGGCGACGTCTACCTCGACCCGCTGGTCCTGCTGGGGGTCGTCGAGCCGGTGGTCCTGCTCCCCGTCAGGGGCTCAGGCCCCCTCGCTGCGGGACAGCTTCTCCCGCAGCCTGCCCATCGCGGCGGTGTGCATCTGCGAGATGCGCGACTCGGTCACACCGAGGACCTTGCCGATCTCGGCGAGGGTCATGCCCTCGTAGTAGTAGAGGACGAGCATGATCTTCTCGCGCTCGCCGAGCTGGTCCATCGCCTGCGAGAGCAGGAACTTCGTCTCCTTGGACTCGAAGGACCGGGCCGGGTCCGTGGCGCGCGAACCCTGGGCGACGTCCAGGTGCCCGACGGGCTCGAGCTGCTCGCTGGCCCCGAACACCTCGTCGAGCGCGACGAGGTTCACCGTCGAGACGAGGTGGCGGATCGACCGGAGCTCGCTCGCCGGGATCTGCATGTGCTCGGCGATCTCGGTGTCGGTCGGCGCCCTGTGCAGCGTTCCCTCGAGCTCGGCGTGGGCACGGTCCACAGCGCGCGCCTTGGAGCGGACAGACCGCGGGACCCAGTCGGAGGCACGGAGCTCGTCGAGGATCGCGCCTCGGATGCGAGACGTGGCGTAGGTCTCGAACTTGATCTCACGGTCCAGCTCGAACTTCTCGATCGCGTCGATCAGCCCGAACATCCCGTAGGAGACGAGGTCTGCGTGCTCCACGGTGCTCGGGAGCTTCATCCCGACGCGGGACGCGACCGAGGTCACGAGCGGGGCGTAGTGGAGGATCAGCTGCTCACGGAGCATCGCGTCGGCGCAGCTCTTGTAGCGCTGCCAGATCCCGGCGATCTCGCGAGCGGCTGCCGAGGCGACAGCATTCGCGGCGTCGACGGCGACGCCGGACGCCACGACCACGGTCCGGCGGGCGTCCCTGTCGAGACGCTCGTGGAGCATGCCGGACCGCGCGGGTCGTGAGGACGTGCTCTGGGTCGGCTCACCAGCACGAGCGAGGACGGACACCTGGGCAGCGGTGCCGACAGCGTCGGAGACGGCGGTGGTGGAGCTGTCGCGCGAGGTCGGCTCGGCGAGCAGCGTCGCACCCTGGGGCGAGACGTGCTCGTCGAGCGTGACAGGGCTCGGTGCGGTCATGAGGTTCTCTGCTTCGATCATGCGCGAGGGTGCGCCAGCTGGTAGGACGACCTGAGACGTTCGGCCGAGACGTGCGTGTAGCGCTGCGTGGTCGAGAGGGTCGCGTGACCGAGGACCTCTTGGACGGTCCTGAGGTCAGAACCACCGTGCAGCAGATGAGTGGCAGCGCTGTGGCGCAGGTCGTGGGGCGCGACGTCGTCGACGGCCGCAAGAGCTGCGAGCCTGTGGACAGCCTCACGGATCTGCCGCTGGCCCCAGCGCTGGCCGCGCTGACCGAGGAACACGGCTGTGGCACCGCTCCCACCAGCGAGGGTCGGGCGTCCGTCGTCCAGCCACGACCGGAGAGCGTCTGCTGCGGGGACACCGAAGGGGACGACGCGCTCGCGGTCTCCCTTGCCGATCACCCGGAGAGAACGCGCGTCGAGGTCGACGTCCTGGAGGTCGAGAGAGACCAGCTCTCCGACACGGGCCCCGGTGGCGTAGAGCAGCTCGACGCAGGCCCAGGCCCGAAGATCGGCTGGGCTGCCGTCGACGGCGAGCTCACGGGCGGTCTCCATGAGCGTGGCGGCTCCGGTGACTGCGAGCACCGTCGGCAGCGAACGGGCGACCTTCGGGCTGCCCAGCCGCACGGAGGGATCTGCGCCGACGCGGCCGGTGCGCTCGGCCCAGGCGTAGAACGACCTGACGGCCGCACCACGACGAGCCACCGTCGACCGTGACAGGCTCCGCCCAGCCATCTGCGCCAGCCAGCCACGCAGCGTCGCGAGGTCGACGCCTGCGAGGCCTTCGGCCCCTGACTCCTGCGCGAAGGTCGAGAGCTGTGCGACGTCAGAGAGGTAGGCGCGGACAGTATGGTCGGACAGGCCCCGCTGAGAGGTCAGGTGTGCGGCGAAGTCCTCGAGGACGCTGTCGTCGTCGAGGCTCGGTGCTCCGCCGGCGCTCTGCTGCATGGGCAATACGGTGGACTGTCCAGGCGTCGCGTTCAAGGACCCACACGGATGGAGTTTGAGACGGCAGTCACCATTCCTTGGAAAACCGAGGAAATCAGACGCCGGTCGTGGTGCGGCCAGAGCAACTTCACCCTGCTCGCATCGCTTACCATGCGGTCGGTCCACCCGCACCGGTGGACACCTCAGGCTCTGAGGGCGTCGCTGCACACTCCTGACCAGGACGAGGACCGCGCCGGGCCAGGCACCGAGGAGTCAGCTCTTCTGACACCCCTGACCAGTACGAGAGCCATCCTCGGGCCGGGTGCCCTGGTGCCGGCGCTCCTCCTCGCCGGGGCCTCTCCGAGCCGTGATCCGACGGGCGGGAAGCTGCGAGCGCGTCGTCACGGCGACCGGGCGTCCACACCGACGGTGGTCTAAGCAGACCACCCGGTCGCTCCTGGTCACCCCGCAGTCACCGGCCACGGCCCGCGCGTCTCCACCCCGCCTCGCTCCGGACGGCCTGCCCTCTGACCTCGAGGACGCCCAGGGCGGACATGACCTCGTGGGGCGCCAGCCCCGCGGACCGCGCCAGCGCCTCGACCGTCGCGGGCCTGCGGACAGGGAGGGCGTCGAGCGTCGCGGTGGCACGGTCGTCGAGACCGTCGTGGGGGCGAGCACCGCTCTCGTCCCGGCGTGCCTCCTGCTCAGCGAGCTCGGCCACCCCGTCACCCGCCGCACCTGTGAGCTCGAGGACCTCAGCGACGTCCGTCACGCACACGGCGACCCCCTCTCGCATCAGGCGGTGGGACCCCGCCGAGGCAGCGGAGGTGACGGGTCCAGGGACAGCCCCGACGGGTCGCCCGAGCCCGGCGGCGAGCCGAGCGGTCACGAGCGACCCTGACCGCCAGGCCGCCTCGACGACGACTGTCGAGCGCCCGGCCGCTGCGATCAGCCTGTTGCGCCTGAGGAACCTCACCCGGCTCGGGACCGCGCCGGGCGGCACCTCGCTCAGCAGCAGACCGCCTCTGTCGACGACTGCCCGCAGGAGGGCCGTGTTCCCCGCAGGGTAGAGGCGGTCGACACCGCCGGCCAGGAAGGCGACGGTCACCCCGTCCACGGCGAGCGTCGCCCTGTGCACGGCTGCATCGATCCCGTACGCACCTCCGGAGACCGTGCCGCGGCGAGCGTCGACAAGATCCGCAGCCATCTCTGCCGCGATCCGCTCGCCGTAGTCGGTGCTGGCCCGCGCGCCGACGATCGAGACCGCCCCGGCCAGCGCCTCGTCGACCCTGACCGTTCCCCGTGCCCAGAGGCAGAAGGGCGCCTCGTCTCCCAGGTCGTCGATCTGCACCGGCCACTCGCGGTCACCCGGGACGACCAGACGTCCACCGAGCCGTCCGAGGTTCGTGAGGTCGACCTCCGGGTCGACCCGACCCGCGCGACGCAGCCACCGCCCGGCCGCCGACATCAACCGTCGCTGCACGGTCGGGTCGTCGACACCGAGGACCTCGCACAGACCGACGACCCCGCGTCGCACCGATGCTGGGCACCCGAGCAGGTCGTCCTGCACCAGCTGACCATCTGGTCGCCCCCTCTGACGACGAGTGCTGGTCGGGGCCGGTCCTGCCGGTCCTGCCGGTCCTGCCGTTCCCAAGAGCGTGGCATCCACTCTCGCGGTCGGGACGACCTCGCCCGGTCCGGCCGGCGTCACCGGGGCCGCGGACGAAGGTGGCCGGGCCGGGTCGACGGTCTCCCTGTCCCGAGAGGCCTGAGTGGTCGGGACCTCTCGCGCAGGCGACCAGGCCGACCCGCCGGTCGCCAGGCTCTCCAACCACCGGAGGGCGTCGACGGGCCCCACCGCACGCACCAGCGCCCCGGCGGTGCTGTCCGCCGGCTCGGCGATCCGGCTCCAGGCCGCCCGCGCGAGCCGCTCCTCGTCGTCGGCAGGATCCACGCCCGTGGTGCTGCGCGCGCTCACAGCCCGTGCCCCCGGGTCCGCAGCATCAACGCACGCCCGATGTCGTCAGGCTCAGGGCTCAGACGGCCAGCGAGGTCAGCCAGCGTCCAGGCGACCCGCAGCACCCTGTCGGCGCCCCGCAGGCTCAGCGTCCCGCGGTCGAGCGCCGCGTCGAGATCCCGGAGGAGCACGCGACCGTGCCCGATCTTGTCCCGCAACCAGGTCCCCGACACCTCGCTGTTCGTGGTCCACCCCGCGGGGCGCAACCGCTCACGGGCGGCCTCACGCGCCTGGAGCACCCGTCGCGCCACGACGTCCGTCCCCTCGCGGACCGTCTCGTCCATGGCGTCGAGCCGGGTCACGGGGTGCACCTCCACCTGCAGGTCGACCCTGTCGAGCAAGGGGCCGGACAACCTCGCGAAGTACCGCCGCCGGGCCATCGGCGTGCAGGAGCACTCGAGCCCTTTCCCGATGGCCAGCCCGCACGGGCACGGGTTCGCGGCGAGGACGAGCTGGAACCTGGCGGGGTACCGTGCGCTGCCGGCCGCCCGCTGGATCACGAGCTCGCCGTGCTCGAGCGGCTGCCGGAGCGTCTGCAGGACCCGTGGGGAGAACTCGGGCGCCTCGTCCATGAACAAGATCCCGCGGTGCGCCCTCGAGGCTGCCCCTGGTCTGGGTGTGCCGCTGCCACCGCCCACCACGGCTGCCGGCGTCGCGGTGTGGTGGGGGTCCTCGAACGGAGGCCTGTCCAGCAGGCCTCGGGACGCGTCGAAGGTCCCGGCCACAGAGTGCACGGAAGTCACCTCGATCGCCTCCGACTCCGTGAGCGCCGGGAGCAGGCCCGGCAGCCGCTGAGCGAGCATCGTCTTGCCTGTGCCCGGCGGTCCGACCATGAGGAGGTGGTGCCCGCCGGCGGCGGCGACCTCGAGCGCGGCACGGGCGGACGCCTGCCCCACCACGTCGCTCAGGTCACCGAGGTCGGTCCGGACGTGAGCCGCGACCAGACCTCCCGGCCGGACCCCGACGTCGGGCGGGACGACGACGTCCGCCCCGTAGCGTGCGACGACCTCTGCGAGCCTGTGCGCACCGTAGACCTCCATGCCTGGCACCAGACCCGCCTCGGCGGCGTTCGCCGCTGGGACGACGACCCGGGTGACGCCCGCCGCCGCTGCCGCCGCGACCGCGGGCAGGACCCCACGGACCGGGTGGACCCGTCCGTCGAGCCCGAGCTCACCGAGGTGGACAGTCCGGGCCAGGCCCTCGTGGCGGACGAGCCCCGCCCCCGCGAGCATCGCCACGGCGATCGCGAGGTCGTAGCCTGATCCGGACTTCGGCAGCGAGGCAGGTGACAGGTTGACCGTCACCTTCCGCTGGGGCAGCACCAGACCTGTCGAGGCGACGGCGGCGCGGACGCGGTCGCGCGACTCGGCCAAGGAGGTGTCGGGCAGACCGACGAGCGTGAAGCCTGGCACCGACGCTGCGAGGTGGGCCTCGACCTCGACAAGATGCCCCGTCATCCCCACGAGACAGACGGCGAGCGTCACCCCGAGCCCCATCAGACGACCCCGACCAGGTGCTCGAGCCGTGCCGGCTCGTCACGCACCAGCAGGACCGCGACGACGTCGATCCGCACCGAGAGCGGACGCTCGGCGAGGGTCTCGACGACCCGTCCAGCCAGCCACTCCCCCGCCAGACGACGCAACCGGGCGAGCTTGACCGGCGTCACCGCCTCGGCAGGATGGCCGTACCCGAGACCCGTGCGGGTCTTCACCTCGACGACCACCAGCTCACGCCCCTCGAGGGCCACGATGTCGATCTCGCCGCGGGTGCCTCGCCAGTTCCGGTCGACGACCACCCAGCCCGCAGCGACGAGCATCTGCGCCGCGAGATCTTCTCCGTACCGGCCCACTGCAGCCCGGTCTGTCCTGTCCACGTCCATGTCGTACCTCCGAGACAGACCATGCGCCGCAGACCGTCCTCGGCGCGACGAGAGACTGTCGACCTGTGTACGACGGGTCACGATCAACATCTGTGGACGGACACGGGAACGAGGACGCGGATACCGCACGTCGTGACGGACGGCGCGCAGCAGCCGACGACGACGGATAAAAAGCCCTATAGTTGCTTTTTGCTCAAAGAAGAGATGACTGGCTTTCGTCCCAGGTCGGCAGCCCTGGAGCGCGCCGGTCGTGCGCGACGGTCCTGAGGCTCTAGACGCGCGCGCCGAGACACGGAGGCACGATGACCACCCGAGAGACGCTCACTCTCACCACACCTCCAGCACCTGGGTCAGGTCATGACCGCTCGCTCGGCAGGCGTCTGGACATCCTGAGCCGCATGCCGTGGCTCGCGAAGGCAGCACCGGGAGACGTCCGGGCCGTCGAACCGTTCGTCCGATCCCGCAGATACCGGCCCGGCGAGCTCGTCTACAGGGTCGGCGTCCCGGCAGACCACCTCTTCTGCGTGGTCTCGGGCGCCGTGAGGTTGATCCGTACCTCGGCCCACGGGCGGGATGTGGTCACAGACATCCTGGGCCCTGGAGACAGCTTCGGAGGACCGGGTCTGCTGGGTCGTCTCCTGTACCCGGACAGCGCCCAGGCCATGGCCAGGACACAGGTCTTGACGATCCCTGCCGACAGGCTCGTCGAGATGATGGACCGGCGCCCCGGGCTCGCCCGGGCCGCCCTCGAGGAAGCCCTCCTCCGCGTGGAGCAGACGCGCCAGACGATCCGCCGGCTGTCTGCGGACAACCCTCAGCAGCGGGTCGCCGCGGTCCTGATGCTGCTGGCCGACAAGTTCGGGACCGAGCAGGACGGCGCAGTCGTCCTCGCCCCCTCCCTCACCCGTGTCGAGATGGCGGCATCGACAGGGCTGAGCGCGGAGACCGTGAGCCGAGTGATGAGCCTGCTCCGTGACGACGGGATCATCGGCACAGGCCGCCACTGGACGTCCGTGCTCGACAAGAGCCGGCTCGCAGGGATAGCAGAGGGGTGAGAGCCGGTCGCGCGGCACCGCAGGACGAAGTCAGCAATCGACGCAGGACCACCGACGACAGGAGACGACAGACATGCGCATCGTGATCGGAGCCCCAGCGAACGGGGCAGCACTGCGAGACGTCCTGATGGCCTACCTCGGAGCAGACCACCGGGTCGGCGAGGTCGTCGACGTGTCCCGGGCGGACTCCACCTACCCAGCCGTGTCCTTCGCCGCAGGGAAGGCGATCGCCGAGGGGCGGGCCGACCGCGGGATCCTGGTCTGCGGGACCGGGATAGGGACGGCGATCGCCGCGAGCAAGGTACCGGGCGTCCGCGCGGCGACAGCCCATGACCTGACAACGGTACGAGGCTCCGTCGAGAACTACGACGCCCAGGTGCTGTGCATGGGTCAAGACGTCATCGCCGCAGCCGCAGCCGTCTCGCTCGTCAACCTCTGGCTCGACCTGCGGCACGACCCCGCGAGCAGCTACGCCACGAGACTCGTCGAGATCACAGACTTCGAGGCGTCGACGACGCAGTCCTGACCAGCGCGGCAGGGACGACCAGGACCTCCGGCCACCCGGACCTGGTCGTCCCCACATCCTCCGTCCACCATCGAGCGGTGCGTGATCTGGATCATGTACTGCCGGCGGACGCCTCGATACGTTCATCTGGTTGACGAGCATTCTTGGCCGGTCTGCCTCGAGGACGAGACAGACGGGGCAGCGGGACGATCCCCTGGCTGAGGGGTCCGTGACGGCACAGGCGCCGGACGGCATCCTCGGCCACCTCAGAGCACGCAGAGCCACGACGCGGTCGACAGCCTGAAGATCACCGGCTCCATCGCGGGCGCCGGTGTCTCACGAGGATCGCTGGACGTCGGCCCGGGATCATCATCTGCCGAGTCGCCGAGCAGCCCTGAGCAACGGAGAGCGCAGTGGACGACCCGAACTTTCCCCTGTGGCTGCAAGCCACTCACCTGATCAACTTCGTGCTGATCGGCATCCTTCTGCGCAGCGGCTGGGAGATGCTCACCTCGTTGCCCAGGCTGTGGTGGCGCAACGACAGCAAGCCCGGCACCGAGTGGCTGAAGTTCACCCGCCGCGAGCTTCCTCAAGAAGAAGGTGTGTACACCTCGCTGATGGACGAGCGGAGCGCGAGCCCGGTCTTCACGCTCCCCGGTCGCAAGAACATCGGGCTGGCACGCCACTTCCACGGGCTCGGCGTGATGCTGTGGATGCTCAACGGGATCGTCTACGTCGCCCTGCTCTTCGGCACAGGCCTCTGGCGACGGATCGTCCCGACCGAGTGGTCGGTCTTCCCCGAGGCCTGGGCCTCCCTGAAGATCTACGCAGGGCTCGACACGCCGGGCATCGAGCACTTCCAGCCCTACGACGCGCTCCAGATGCTCGCGTACACGGGCGTTCTCTTCGTGCTGGCTCCTCTGCTCATCGTCACGGGGCTGGCGATGGCACCAGCGGTCAGGTCGAGGTTCCCGCGGTTCGTGAAGCTCCTCGGCGGGCACCAGGGTGCACGCTCGCTGCACTTCATCGCGATGGTCCTCATGACGCTGTTCATCGTCATGCACGTCGGCCTGGTCTTCCTCGTCCACGCCGAGCACAACCTGCCGCACATGATCTTCGGGGTCACAGACACCGCCAGGTACGCCCAGGCCTTCACGATCGCGATCCTCACGATCGTGGTGGTCTTCGCCTCCTGGATCGGGCTGAGCTACGCGTCGCTCCTCGATCGCCCGCGCACCCAGAAGATCCTCGTCGCACTGACCGAGCCGGCACGCAGGTTCGGGCTCGGATGGATGCGGCCCCGGATGCAGGACCAGACCGCGTACACCGAGAAGGACCTGTCCGAGTTCCACTGGACGAACGGGCTGCCACCTACGCAGGACGAGTCGCCCGAGTGGTTGGCGCTCCGGGACGGCGGATGGTCGGACTGGCGCCTCGAGATCGGCAGCACCCTCGACGGCAGCTCCGTCACGGTATCGCTCGACGACCTCAAGGCGCTGCCTAAGACGGAGTACATCGCGGTCCACACGTGCATGCAGGGCTGGTCGGCGACCTCCCGATGGACGGGGGTGCGACTCGCGGAGGTCCTCGACCTCCTCGGCCCACGCCCCGAGGGCGCGAGGTACGTGATGATCACGTCGCACGGCCTCGCCCAGGAGATGTGGGACCACCGACCACGGGAGCCGTTCTACACGGTCCTCGACCTCAAGATGGTCGCAGAGGCCGACACGATCCTTGCCTACGAGCGCAACGACCGTCCCCTGGACATCCACCTCGGCGCACCGCTGCGACTGCGGGTCGAGTCGAACCACGGCTACAAGATGGTCAAGTGGGTCAGGTCCGTCGAGTGGATCCGCGACTACGCCGACTACGGAGACGGTCGCGGAGGCACTCGTGAGGACGGCGCCATGCAGGCCTTCAACGGCGTGATCTGAAGCAGGAGGCGACGAGGTGATGAGCACGATCTTCCCCGTCGCGGGGATGACGACCCACCGCGACGTGCTCAGGGTCCGTACCGCGATGTACGCGGTCCCCGGCGTCGGGGGCTTCTCGGCTGAGCTCTCGGGCACCGGGGCTCGCATCATCCTCAAGCACACGGACGACGTCGTGCTCGACGCTGACGTCGTCGACCGAGCGCTCCGCACGGCGGGCAGGTACTCGGTCGCCGCCCCGGCATGACCTCTGGACCGAGACGGTCTCACCCCCGCCGAGCGGGGGCGAGGCCGTCTGGGCGCTCCGTGCCTGGAGGGACGTCAGAGGTCAGGCCTCACCCCTGCCGTCGCCCCTCCCCTGCTCGCACAGGGAATCGGGCAGCGCGACAGCACGAGACCTCCCCGACGCACAGGGCGCCGCGCACACGTCACGCGGACTCTCCTGCGCCCGGTGGGACGCGAGCGGGGAAGCTCGCGACGAGCTCGGTGTCCGCACCGACCACTCCGAGGGCGGCCGCGCCGCCCGGGTTCCCCAACGGTTCGCTCCTCCCGTCGAGGGTGACGGCGAAGAAGTCCGCGTTGTCCGCCAGGAAGGGCTCCAGGTCCGGCGGGAGGTCGTCTTCGTAGAAGATCGCCTCGACCGGGCAGACGGGCTCGCACGCCCCGCAGTCGATGCACTCTGACGGGTTGATGTAGAGGGACCGTTCACCCTCGTAGATGCAGTCGACGGGACATTCTTCGACACACGCCCTGTCCAGGACATCGATGCAGGGTGCGCCGATCACATACGTCATCTGTCTCAGCTCTCTCGTCGTCTCTCGATGGACCTCGATCACGATGATCGAGGATGGGCCAGGCCTCGGTGCCGCCTCCGCAGACTCCGCAGACTCCGCAGACTCCGCAGGAAGCGTTCTCGGCACTCGAGGCACAGGCCTCGGAAAAACCTCTGACCTGCGCTCAGATCTGCGCTCTGCCCTCCTCTCTGGTTCAGTCCGGGTCCTCTTTCTCCTGCCGGACCTGGCAAGACGTGGCCCGGCAGGACGGTGGTCTCGTCACCCGGCGACCTCGAGGATCCCGTGCGCTCCGCGCTCGGCGTCGACCATGCGGTGCGAGATGAAGGGGTAGTGCCCGGCCTCGGCCGGGACCAGCTCGACGAACCCGCCCTGCGCGGGTTGCAGTCCTAGGGTCTGCGCTCCGCCGGTCGCCCCGCCGGAGCTGTCAGCCCCCACGACGCGCACGTCGAAGACCATGCCCATCTGCCGGTGACCGGCGACGGAGCACCAACCCGACAGGTCGTCTCCGACGACCCCGACCTCGACGCGCGCGGACTCCTGCGGAGCGAGCCGCCCCGAGCTCGCCCCCGTCTCGAGGACGAGGTCGTGGACGCTGTCGTCGGTGTTGGTGACGACCAGCACCAGCTCGGCACCGGCCCGGACGTCGACCGACGACGGCTCGAACCGCATGTCGCGGAGCTCGACAGCGACCTCGATTACAGCGCCGGTGGGTGGCACACCAGCGCCAGCCGCACCGGCGCCGAGCCGCTCAGGGTCTGCCGCGATCCCCACCACGACGACGAGGGTCAGGACGGCACCGGCCGCGAGGGCCTGCCCGCGCTGTCCCATGAGCCTCGGTGGGACACGCGCAGCGCCGACCGGGCCGGGAAGACTGCTCGTCGTCACGACCGAGGCGGTCGGCTGCGGCCGTGCCCGTCGGGCGAGCACCGCGACACGGACGAGGAGGACAGGGGTCCAGACCAGCGCGGCGACGACGACTGCCGATGCTGCGACCACGAGCAGACGCGGACCGGGCAGCAGGCTCAGGGCGAGGCCGCCGTTGACCAGGACGAGCCTCATGGTCCCCCAGCTGTCGGCGACGGCGTTGGTAGCCCTGACCACAGCGGGACCTCCGCCCAGGATCATGGGCACGAGATAGCTCGACGCGCCGAGGAGCACCTGGAGCGCGAAACCCACGACGACGGGGGCGAGCAGTCCCCCCACCCGCACCTCGACCTCAGGCCATCCTGCTGCGAAGACCAGCACGACCAGCCACGCGAGGACAGAGCCGCACCACCACAACGACGCTGCGGCCACCGACCGGGTCGCGAAGGAGCCGGGCCTGCGCCGCCTGGCCTCGTCGACCAGCGGCACGGCGCTGCGGACGAGCCCCGCGAGATAGACGCCGAGACCGACCGCTGCGAGCCACCGCAGACCGACCACGGCGCCTGTCACCACGAGGACGAGACCGAGCACCAGGGCGACGAACCCCTGGCGGGCCGGGCGTGCGCCGCCGGGCTGCATCCGGACCCGGAGCATCGTCGGCCAGAGCGTCACGAGGGTCCCCACGACCGTCAGGCCGACCCATCCGAGCACCATCGACGCCACGTGAGCGACGTAGAGGCGGGAGTGGGCGGTCCCCGACGCCCGGCCCAGCAGGACACCGAGGGCGATCCCGACCGGCAGGCTCGCAGCGGCCACGACGAAGAACCAGGTCGTCCACCCCAGCATCGAGGTCAGCGCTCGACGGCTCTGGTCCCACAGGACCACGCCGTGCCAGACGGCGACGAGCCCCACGAGCACAGCGCCTGCCACGACCACGGCCAGGCTGCCGACGACCGTACCGAGGACCGTCGTCGTCGCACCGACGGTGTGTGTGACGAGACGGACCGCCTGGTCGCGGTGCCCACCGCGCAGCGCCCGTCGCCTCACTGCCTCGGCGAAGTGCGCGCTCCAGATGAGGATGGCTGTGCTGACGGCCCCCAGGAGCAGCGCGTGCACGACGAGCCACCGAGCCTCCGGGACACCGCTGTGCACGACGGCGACCAGCGCAGCGGCGACCAGCCAGCCGAGGACGAGGGCATTCACCCGGAGGTGCCAGCGAGATCTCACAGAGGCGTCCGCGGGTCAGACCGTGACAGGAGGGACGAGGCTCAGGTGCCAGGCCGACGGGCCAGGCTCGACGTGGCTGGCGACGAACCCGGCGGGCCAGCAGACCTCGGCCGACCGGAGCGTCCGAGAGGGGTCGCGCTCGGCCTCGTCCACGGTGATCAGGACCTCGTCCACGGGATACCTCCAGCTGGGGGCCGCGACTGCCCGTCCGAGATCCCCTCGGTGACTGGCGGCGTCAGGCATATATTCTTACACTGAGACCCGTGGATATTCATAGGACCGTGACGCCACTTCCTCGCGACGGGCTGGGCCCAGCTCCCGCACCCGAGGCACCGACGTCGACATCAGCGATGTCGACGTCTCGACGAGCACTGCTGGCCGCGCTCAGGTCGCAGTCGCAGCCCACCACGCTCGCGGCCCTGGGCGCTGCCACAGGCCTGCACGTCAACACGGTCCGGGAGCACCTCGCAGCGCTCGTCGACGTCGGCCTGGCCGTCCGCGGCAGCGGCGTGCCAGACGGCCGCGGGAGACCAGCCGCGACCTACGCCGCGACGGGCGCGGAGCACGCTCTGGTGCGCTCGGAGTACACAGGTCTTGCTGCAGCGCTGGCCTCGACGATCCGGCGCACGAGCAGCACACCGGACCGCGATGCCGCGGTCGCGGGCGCCGAGTGGGGCCGCGACCTCGTGAGCAGCTCGCCGCCCGCACCCGAGCGCGACGCGGACCCGCGCAAGCACGTGGTCACGCTGCTCGCACAGCTCGGTTTCGCGCCACAACCCGGCGGGCAGCCGTCGACCACCCTGCTGACCCGCTGCCCCCTGCTGACCACAGCCCAGGCCTACCCCGACGTCGTCTGCGCCGTGCACCTGGGCATCGTGCAGGGAGTGCTCGACGCCGACGGAGCCGACGACGTGAGCGCAGAGCTCTTCCCGTTCTCCGACCCCGGGGCGTGCAGGCTCGAGCTCAGCAGGGGCGGCGGACCCCACGGGTGACGTCGGACGCTCCGACCACCGCAGGCCACCCCGGCCACCAGGGCAGGCCCGCAGCCCGAGGCGCAAGCCGCGCCGCGACCCGCCCGGCGAGGCCGCAGCGTCATCGCGCGCGCAAGGGCTGATCAGACGGTTCGACACCCGTGACTGTCGTCAGCAGGAAGACGGAGTCTTCTTCGGCCAGCACCGCGTGCCGCAGGTGGGTCAGCACCGCGACCTCCCCAGCCGCCATGGACTCACCCTGCCCGCCCGTGACGCGCACGCGACCGAGGAGCACCTGCAGGCTCGCAGCGTTCGGCGAGTTGTGCTCCGCGAGCTCGGTCCCCGACGCCAGGGCGATGAGCGTCTGCCGCAACGGCCCGTCGTGCAGCAAGAGCTCGGCACTGCGGCCATGGTCTGCGGCACGCGCCGCCTCGAGGTGGGACTGGGCAAGACGACCGAGATGAGCCATGGTTCCCTCTGGGTGCAGATCGCAGGCGAACCTGCCGGGCACAGTCGCCGCCGCAGGGTGCGCTGGCGTGCTCCAGGCCGGCGGTCCGCGCCCAGCGTCAGGGCGGGCACACGACAGTCGCGAGCATCACGCACGAATGAAGCATACCGGACACCCCACCCTTCACGGACGTCGCCCATCCACCAGGTGTCGCGCAGGACGGCGACGACGCCGACGACCATCGGTCCAGACGACTCCGTCGGTCCCGAGGCCGCCGCCGGACCCGACGACGCCCCGGCATCCGTCCGCTACAGGTCGAGCTCTGCCTGGGCGAGCTCTTCGACGTTGACGTCCTTGAAGGTCACCACGCGCACAGACTTCACGAACCGCTTCGAGCGGTACACGTCCCACACCCAGGCGTCGTTGAGCCTCAGCTCGAAGTACACCTCTCCGGCAGCGGACCGCACCTGCAGGTCGACGCTGTTGGCGAGGTAGAACCGCCGTTCGGTCTCCACGACGTAGGCGAAGAGCCGCACCACGTCGCGGTACTCGCGGTACAGCGCGAGCTCCATGTCGGTCTCGTAGTTCTCCAGGTCCTCAGCACTCACTGGACCATCATGGACCATCAGGGGCGGCGCCCGCCGCCGCAGCCACCCCTGGGAGACGCCAGCTGACCCTGTGGAACGGGCTCGGGCCGTGCTCCGACAGGGCTGCGACGTGCTGGGCGGAGCCGTAGCCCTTGTTCCCGATCCAGCCGTAGTGCGGGTGCTCCTTCGCCAGCCCGACCATCGCCGCGTCGCGCTCGCACTTGGCGACGACGCTCGCCGCGGCGACCGACGCGCACGAGAGGTCGGCCTTGACCCGCGTGTGGACTGTCGGCGGCAGATACCCCGCAGGTGCAGCGACCTCCTCCCCCTCGAGCATCGTCAAGAGGTCCGGCTCGGGCTCGGTCAACCAGTCGTGCGAGCCGTCGAGCAGCACGACGTCGACGGGACCCGAGATCTCGGAGACAGCGACGAGGGCACGCTGTCCGGCGAGACGCAGCGCACGGATGATCCCCATCGCGTCGATCTCCGCGGCGCTCGCGGACCCGACGGCCGTGGCGACGGCCCACTCGTCGATGAGCGGCAGGTACTCGGTACGAGCCCGGGCTGTCAGCACCTTGGAGTCGGTGAGGCCGACAGGGCAGGGCCCTGTCACCCGGTCCACCACGCACACACCCACGCTCACAGGACCAGCGAGAGCACCGCGGCCGACCTCGTCCATCCCGGCGAGCCGAGCCGTCCCGGAGGCGAGCAGCGTCGACTCGACCGCGAGGTCGGCGAAGACTGGTGGGACTGCGGTGCGCGTGCTCACGGTGCCGGGACGTCCTCGAAGGTCTCTCCGGGGTTGCGCAGCCAGCCGAGGTGGTCGAAGGGCCAGACCTTGACGAAGGCCGTGCCGACGACGTTGTCCACGGGGACAAAACCGCCGCCGGGGCTGCCGGCGTTGTAGCGGGAGTCGCTCGAGTGGGCACGGTTGTCACCCATGACCCACAGGAAGCCCTCGGGCACCGTCTGGTCGAACTCGAGCAGAGACGGGGCGGAGCCCGGCTTGATGTACGGCTCGTCGATCGACTGCCCGTTGACTGCGACACGGCCCTCGGAGTCGCAGCAGGTCACGTGGTCGCCCTCGACCCCGATCACACGCTTGACGAGGTGCTCGCCCGAGTCCTGCGGGAGCAGCCCGACGAAGGTCAGCACGTCCGTGACGCCCTGCTGGAAGGCGTTGCGCTGCGGCTGAGGCGTCCCGGCGAGCCACGTACCCGGGTCCTTGAAGACCACGACGTCGCCACGGTGGACGTCGAAGACCCCGGGGACCATCTTGGACACGAGGATGCGGTCGCCCTCGACGAGAGTGTCCTCCATCGACGAGCTGGGGATGAAGAAGGCCTGGACGAAGAACGACTTGATGACCCACGAGAGCACGAGAGCGCTCACGACGATGATCGCGACCTCGCGCAGGAACGATCCCTTGCGCTTCTCGGCGGTCGCTGCACCCGCGTCGGTCGAGCCGTCAGGGTGCGCTGCGTCAGGAGTCACTCGCATACTGTCCCACTTCCTGGAGGTGATCATCGAATGCTCTCGGTCCGCGAGTCGCGGCGGGGCCCCACGCCACCTTCGGCGGGCACGCACGAGGGCGGCCACCTCGGTGGCCGCCCTCGTGTGAGAACCGTGCTGCTCCTGCGGCTCGTCAGACGAGCCGCACGAGGATCACTTGGAGACGAAGTCGCGCTTCTCCTTGATCTTCGCCTTCTTGCCGCGAAGCTTGCGGAGGTAGTACAGCTTGGCGCGACGGACGTCACCGCGGGTGATGACCTCGACCGACTCGATCGACGGTGCGTTGGCGGGGAACGTACGCTCCACCCCGACACCGAAGCTGATCTTGCGGACCGTGAAGGTCTCACGGACGCCGCCGCCGACGCGGGCGATGACAACACCCTGGAACGCCTGGACACGCGAGCGCGTGCCCTCGACGACCTTGACGTTGACCTTGACCGTGTCGCCGGAGCGGAAGGCCGGGATGTCGGTACGCAGCGATGCTGCGTCGACGCTGTCGAGCGTGTTCATGTTCTCTCCCCGTCCTGCCACAGGCCAGGTACGTCTCGTGGGTGCGGCTGCGCGAGGCTGCCGTGCCCATGGTGATGAGTGGATGTGGTGCCTCACCGGTCGCAGGACCGGCACCCTGTGAGGGATGCCGTGCGACGATCGATCAGAGCAGTGAAACAGCTGTGTTGGACGCCCCTGTGGCAGTGTCCGGTCCAGCGTGCACCAAGGGTTGATTCTGCCACAGCCGGACAGGTGAGCACTACCCGTCCGTCGAGCGTCCCGATCACGCCCCGCCTGTCAGGCCTGGTGGAACCGGCCGTCCTCGCCCGGGAGCCAGCCGTGCCCGGTCAGCAGCGCGCGGTCGGCCTTGTCGAGCATGCTCGGGTCGAGCGCCTCGATCATGTCCGGACGCCGCGCGATCGTGCGCTCGATGGCCCTGTCACGGCGCCAGCGGGCGATCTTCGCGTGGTGACCGCTGAGCAGCACCTCAGGGACGTCGAGGCCCTGCCAGCTCGGCGGCTTGGTGTAGACGGGGTACTCCAGGAGCCCGGCCTCGCCGTGCGACTCCTCGACGAGGGACTCGGGGTTGCCGATCACGCCGGGCAGGAGACGCGCGACGGCCTCGATCATGACGAGCGAGGCGACCTCGCCGCCGTTGAGGACGTAGTCCCCGATCGACAGCTCGCGGACGGTCCCGCCGGTCGCCCGGTGGTGCTCGGCGACGCGGGCGTCGATCCCCTCGTAGCGCCCGCAGGCGAAGACGAGCGCAGGCTCGAGGGCCAGCTGCTCGGCGACGCGCTGCGTGAAGGTCTCCCCCGACGGCGTGGGGACGACGAGCGTGGCGTCGGGAGTGAGGACGTCGGCCAGGGCCGCGCCCCACACGTCCGGGCGCATGACCATCCCGGCACCGCCGCCGAAGGGCGTGTCGTCGACGGTGCGGTGCCGGTCGGTCGCCCAGGACCGCAGGTCGTGGACCGTGAGGTCGAGCAGACCTGACTGCGCAGCCTTGCCGACGAGCGAGAGCTCGAGCGGGGCGAGGTAGTCCGGGAAGATCGAGACGACGTCGATGCGCAACTCAGCGACCACCCTCGGACGCGTCGGTGCTGTCGGCACCGTCAGCACCCTCAGTGCTGGGCTCCTGAGCATCTTCAGCCTCGGCGGCGTCCGCGGCTGCTGCCGACCCCTCCTCGGGGATCGCGACCTCGAGGTTCGCGGCGTCGCGGGCGAGCAGCCCACCGGGCGGGTCGAGCACGACGCGTCCGCCGGCTACGTCGACGACCGGGACCATGACACGGACGAAGGGCACGAGCGTGCGGGTGCCGTCGGTCTCGCGCAGGACGAGCATGTCGTGGGCCGGGAGATGGTCGAGGCCGACGACCTCCCCGACGACGGTCCCGTCCAGGAGCTCGGCGCGCAGTCCGGCCAGCTCGTGCGGGTACCAGGCGTCTTCTTCGTCCGAGGCGTCGACGTCGACGACGAGCTCGATGCCGCGCGCCTGCTCGGCGGCAGTGCGTCCCGAGATCTCCGCGAAGGCGACGTGCCAGCGGCCGTTCTGCACACGGGAGGACACCACCGTGAGCGGCCCCGCCGAGGCGGGGATCGTGCGGAGCACCTGACCGTCGGCCAGGCGGAGCTCGGGGTCGTCGGTGCGCAGGTCGAGCGCGACCTCTCCGCGCAGACCGTGAGCCCGGCCGATCGTGGCGACTGTCAGTTCCATTCCCACTCCTCCATCGCGCCCCGGGTTCGGGGCTCCAGACGCACCGAGGCCCGGCTCACCAGTGGTGGCCGGGCCTCGGTCTACAGACTTGTCAGACTGCCTGAGGCAGTCAGCGACGATCTACGTCGACGACGTCTACGCGCACTGAGGAGTCCCCAGCGAGCGCGCCGATCACGGTTCGCAGCGCACGAGCGGTGCGACCCCCACGGCCGATCACCCGTCCGAGGTCGTCGGGATGGACCCGGACCTCGAGGAGCTCGCCACGGCGCAAGGCCTTGGCGTTCACCTGCACGTCATCGGGGTTGTCCACGATTCCGCGCACCAGGTGCTCGAGAGCGTCGGCGAGCATCAGGCCTGCTCCTCCGCGGAGGCGTCAGCCTCAGGGGCAGCGTCAGCCGATGCGGCGGCGGCTGCAGCAGCCTTCGCCTCGGACGCCTTCGCCTTGGACTTCTCGGCGTCGGCCGCAGCAGTGGCGACAGCCTCTGCGACGGACTCTGCCGACGGCTTCTCCTTGGTGCGGAGGGTGCCCTCTGAGCCCGGGAGGCCCTTGAACTTCTGCCAGTCACCGGTGATCTTGAGGAGCGCGGCGACCTGCTCGGTCGGCTGTGCGCCGACTCCGAGCCAGTACTGTGCGCGGTCCGACGTGATCTCGATGAGCGACGGCTCCTCGGTCGGGTGGTACTTGCCGATCTCCTCGATCACACGACCGTCGCGCTTGGTGCGCGAGTCGGCGACGACGATGCGGTAGTACGGAGCCCGGATCTTGCCGAGGCGCTTGAGACGAATCTTGGTGGCCACTGTGGTGGTCTCTCCTGGTTCTGAAGGTGGTGGACTGCTCACCGCTCCGGCGGGGTGCGGTGTGATGAGCTGGTCCGAGACACGACACTGTCCGGAGAGAGGGGCCGGGCATGCCGAGTACGCGGCTGATTATGCCAGACCGGCAAGAGTGCCCGCCACCTCCTGGGACGGCGGGTTCACGGTCGGCTGCGTCACCCTCCTGGCCGATCGCTCACCTGGCTCGTGCAGCACGCTCACCGGGCGCCACGAGAGCGCCTCGCACCACGACCGCCAGGGGCGACGCGAGCATCGTGACGTCGCGCCGCGGGTCCGCCGGATAGACGACGAGGTCGGCCGACCGTGCGTCGAGCGGGCCCGGCATCCCCAGGTACTCCCGGGTGCGCCAGCTCGCCGCGGCGAGGACCTCCGAGGTGGGCACGCCGGCCCGGACGAGCTCCGCGCACTCCTGCGCGACCAGCCCGTGACCGAGGGTCCCGCCGGCGTCGGTCCCGACGAGCAGCCGGACGCCGGCCTCGTGGAGGGCAGCGACGTGCTCGTACCGCCGGGCGTGCATCCGCCGCATGCGGGCCGCGTAGACCGGGAACTTCGTGGCTCCCTGAGCAGCGATCTCCTCGAAGCGCGCGACCTGGAGCAGCGTGGGCGTCACCGCGACACCGCGACGGACGACCTCGGCGACCTGGTCGTCGGTCAGCCCTGTCCCGTGCTCGAGGCAGTCGACCCCGGCGGCCAGCAGGTCGTCGAGCGCTTCGGTCGAGAAGGTGTGGGCCGTGACCCGGGCTCCACGGGAGTGGGCGACGGCGACGGCCTCAGCGAGCAGGTCGGCCGGCCACAGCGGGGTGAGGTCACCGACCTCGCGGTCGATCCAGTCGGCCACGATCTTGACCCAGCCGTCCCCGCGGTCGGCCTCCTGGGCGACAGCGTCCGGGAGACCTGTCACGTCGTCGAGCTCGCGTCCGTAGCCGCGCAGGTACCTCTTGGGACGGGCGAGGTGGTGCCCAGCCCGGATCAACCTCGGCAGGTCGTCCCGCTCGTCGATCCACCGGGTGTCGGCAGGCGACCCGGCGTCGCGCACGAGCAGGACGCCGGAGTCACGGTCGGCGACAGCCTGGGCCTCGGCCTCGTCGCGGCCGACCGCGCCGTCAGGGCCGAGGCCGACGTGACAGTGCACGTCGACCAGACCGGGGACGGCGACCCCGTCGATCCGGACGGTGTCCCCGCCCCCGACGGACGAACCCGAGGGCCGCTCGAGCGTCAGCCGTCCGTCGACCACCCACGCGTCGCCGACCTCGTGCTCGTCGCCGAGCACGACGGTCCCGTGCAGGTGGATCGTCGGCAGGTCGACCGTCCGGCTGCCCATCGCAGAGGTCGGCTCAGCGGCCGAGGAACTTCTCGAGGCCCGGGGGCAGCTCGAGGGGGGCCTCGTCCTTCGTTGCCCCGCCCATGCCGAAGGCCGAGCCTGTGGGCGCCGAGGGCCCGGCGGTCAGACCCTGCTGCTCGGCGACGCGCTTGGCGGGGTTGCCCGAGCGGCCCTTCTTGTTCTTCTTGGCCGGGGCCTGACGGCCACGCTGCTTCTTGCCGCCCATGCCAGGCAGGTTCCCCATGCCGGGCATCCCCGGCATGCCGCCGCCGCGGCTCATCTGCTTCATCATCTTCTGCGCTCCGGCGAAGCGCTCGAGCAGCTGGTTGACGTCGGTCGTGGTGACGCCCGAGCCCTTGGCGATGCGCGCGCGGCGCGAACCGTTGATGATCTTGGGGTTCTCGCGCTCGCCCGGGGTCATGGACCGCACGATCGCCTCGACGCGGTCGACCTCGCGCTCGTCGAAGTTGTCGAGGGCCTCGCGCATCTGCCCCATGCCCGGGAGCATGCCGAGCATCTTCTTCATCGAGCCCATGTTGCGCATCTGCTGCATCTGGACGAGGAAGTCGGCGAGCGTGAAGTCCTTGCCCGACGCGAGCTTGTCGGCCATGTCCTGCGCCTGGTCGGCGTCGAAGGCCTTCTCGGCCTGCTCGATGAGGGTGAGGACGTCACCCATGTCGAGGATGCGCGAGGCCATGCGGTCGGGGTGGAACACCTCGAAGTCGGTGAGCTTCTCACCTGTCGAGGCGAAGAGGATCGGCTGGCCGGTGACCCGGGCCACCGAGAGGGCCGCACCACCGCGGGCGTCACCGTCGAGCTTGGACAGCACGACACCCGTGAAGCTCACACCCTCGGCGAAGGCCTGGGCCGTCGCGACGGCGTCCTGGCCGATCATCGCGTCGATGACGAAGAGGATCTCGTCGGGGTTCGTCGCGTCGCGGATGTCGGCGGCCTGCTGCATGAGGTCGGCGTCGACACCCAGGCGACCGGCGGTGTCGATGATGACGACGTCGTGCTGGCGGGACCGTGCAGTCTCGACACCGGCGCGCGCGACGGTGACAGGGTCACCCGTCGAGACGCCGGACTGGCCCTCGGCACCCTGGTTGCCCGGGTCGGGGGCGTAGACCGGGACCCCGGCCCGCTCGCCGACGACCTTGAGCTGGGTCACGGCGTTGGGGCGCTGGAGGTCGGCTGCGACGAGCAGCGGCGTGTGGCCCTGCTCGCGGAGGTTGAGCGCGAGCTTTCCGGCGAGCGTCGTCTTACCGGCACCCTGGAGGCCGGCGAGCATGATGACCGTCGGCGGGTTCTTCGCGAGGTTGAGGCCGCGGCTCTCGCCGCCGAGGATCGCGACGAGCTCCTCGTTGACGATCTTGACGACCTGCTGGGCCGGGTTGAGCGCACCGGAGACCTCGGCGGAGAGCGCGCGCTCGCGCACGGTCCCGGTGAACTCCCGGACGACCGAGACCGCGACGTCGGCGTCGAGCAGGGCACGGCGGATCTCCCGGACCGTGGCGTCGATGTCGGCCTCGGACAGTCGTCCCTTGGTCCGCAGGTTCTTGAACGTCGACGTCAGTCGATCTGACAGGGTGGCGAACACCGTTGCAATCCTCACCGTTCGCTGGAAGTGGCTGAAGGGTCAGACTACCGGGTGATCCTCCTGCGCGGCTGCACCCGGGCTCCCGGTCCCCGCAGGGCGGTCCCCCGTCTGGGCGCCACCGTCGGGCACGCCGAGCGCGACGGCAGCCCGCCTGTAGAGGTCGTCGACCAGGCGGGCACGCCACGTCGTCCAGCCGTTGGGGCCCAGAGACGAGGAGTCCGCCTCGGTGAGCCCGCGCAGCACCTCGAGGAGGTCGGCGCGGTGGTCGACGGCCTCGAGCAGCTCGTCGAGGGTGGCCGGGTCGTCGGGGTCGCTGCTCACGGCGAGCCTGGAGAGGGTCAGGTGGTGGGCGACCATCCGCTGGACGTCGGCCACGACGGCGTCGTCGAAGCCCATGCGCCCGACCACGTCGGGGATCAGCCGCGCCCCGGTGACCGAGTGGTCCTGCGCACCGGCCCGCTTGCCGATGTCGTGCAGCAGCGCCGAGAGCAGCAGCACGTCGGGCAGCGCGACGGTCTTGCGCCAGCCGCGGGCCCGCGCGGCCACCTCGATGAGGTGGCGGTCGACGGTGTGCCTGTGCACGGCGGCGCGCTGGGGCCGGTTCCGCACGCCGACCCACTCCGGGATCCAGGACGTGACCACCCCGGCCCTGTCGAGCGCCTCCCAGACCGGCACCTGCGCGGCTCCCGACCCGAGCAGGGTGAGCAGGGAGGCACGGGCCTGCCGTGGCCACGGCCGTGGCAGCGGAGGGCACTGGGCCAGGCTCGACGCCGACACGGGCGACAGCGCCAGGCCTGTGCGCGCGGCTGTCGCGGCGGCGCGCAGGGCGAGCAGCGGGTCGGCGGCCGGGGCGGCGTCGACGGCGAGGACGAGCTCGCCGTCGTGCTCGACGAGCCCGTCGCCGACAGAGCGCAGCCGTGGTGCGGCGCGACGTCCACGGATGAGGAAGGGGCGCGAGACGAGCGGACGCTGGAGCGCCTGGCGTGCGCGCCGCAGGGTGGTGTCGAGGCCGTAGGAGATCTCGCGGCCGGCGTCGGCGAGGCTCGCGAGGAAGTCGTCGGGGTCGGAGTACCCGCACAGCACGGCGACCTCGTCGAGGTCGGCGAGCCCGAGCCGGTTCGTGTGGCGCCGGGTGGTCAGCTGGAGGGCGTCGCGGGCGTCGAGCAGGTGCGAGTACGCACGGTCGACGGCGCCGTGGGGCCTGTCGGTGAGCCACGTGGCTGCGAGGGCCGTGAGGATCACGGCGTCGCGGATGCCGCCGCGGGCCTCCTTGAGGTCGGGCTCGATGAGGTAGGCGAGCTCGCCGTGGCGGGTCGCGCGGGTCTTGGTCGACGCGACGAGCTCGGGGAGCCTGCGCCGGGCGGCCGCGCGCCAGTCTTCCAGGACGGCGGACGAGGCTCTGTGGGCCACGACCGAGTCGCCGGCGATGGGACGCACGTCGAGCATGCCCATGGCCGCGGGGAGGTCTTTCGAGGCGATCTGGCGGCACTGGGCGAGGGTGCGGACCGAGTGGTCGAGCTCGAGGCTCGCGTCCCAGATCGGGTACCACAGGGCCTCGGCGAGCTCTTGGACGGTCTGCGCGGAGTGCGAGCGTCCGTCGTGGACGAGGACGAGGTCGAGGTCGGAGACCGGACCGAGGTCACCCCGCCCGAGGCTGCCGACCGCGGCGAGCGCGATGCCCGCAGTGTCGATCTCGGCTGTCGCGGTGTCCCAGAGCTCGGCGAGGCGGGTGCTCGTGAGCTCGACGAGCGCGGCGCGCCGGGCGCGGCCCTGCTCGGCCGGGACGGGACGGAGAGCGGCAGTCATGGCCTCGGTCGCTGCTGTCCCACGAGCCGGCGCTGTCGCCGGGCCCGCGGGCCCGCTGAGGGACATCGCGAGGTCGATCATCTCGGACCTGAGGTCCCGTACCCCGGCGGGGTGCGGGACCTCAGGTGAGCCGTGCTGGCTGGGCTGGTCCGACATGGTGCTCCTCGTCCAGCCGAGCCGAGCGGGGCCGTGGCCCCGCTGCGCTGCTGCGTGTGCGTGATGGTGCGGGAGATGCTCCGACGCCGCTGCGGACGGCGGGCGTGCCTGCCGTGCGCCGCCCTGAGCCTGTGGCCAGGCCTGTGGTCAGGGCGGCGCACCGGCCGTGGGTCACAGCGCTGTCGCGCCGTGCTCCCCGGTGCGGACCCGGGCGACGTCGTCGACCGGGACGGTCCAGACCTTGCCGTCACCGATCTTGCCGGTCTGCGCGGCGTGGACGATCACCCCGGTGACGACAGGGGCGTCGTCGTCCTCGACGAGGACCTCGATGCGGACCTTCGGGACCAGGTCGACCGTGTACTCGGCGCCGCGGTAGACCTCGGTGTGGCCCTTCTGGCGGCCGTAGCCGCTGGCCTCGCTGACGGTCATGCCGCGCACGCCTGCTGCCTCGAGGGCCGACTTCACGTCGTCGAGACGGTGGGGCTGAATGATTCCTGTGACGAGCTTCATGACCTGACCTCCTTGATGACCCGGCCGCCGCCGAGGGTCTCGTATGCCGACTCTCCGTGGACCGCGAGGTCGATGCCGCCGACCTCCTGGTCTTCGGTGATGCGCCAGCCGAGCGTCGCCTTGATGGCGAGCCCGATGACAAGGGTGACGACACCGGAGAAGATCACTGCCGCGAGGGCGACGACGACCTGGATGACGAGCAGCTTGCCACCGTCACCGTAGAACAGGCCGCCCTCGGTCGCGAGGAAGCCGATGCCGATGGTGCCCACGAGCCCACCGACGAGGTGGACCCCGACGACGTCGAGCGAGTCGTCGTAGCCGAAGCGGTACTTGAGGCCGACGGCCAGGGCGCAGAGCGCACCGGCGACAGCGCCGAGGACGATCGCACCGACGGGGCTGAGCGCTCCCGCGGCCGGGGTGATCGCGACCAGACCGGCGACGACACCCGAGGCGGCACCGAGCGAGGTGGCGTGGCCGTCACGGATCTTCTCCGTGAGCAGCCAGCCGAGGATCGCTGCGGCGGCTGCCGAGGTCGTGTTGACCCAGGCGAGACCCGCGGTCTCGTTGGCGCCGAAGGCGGAGCCGGCGTTGAAGCCGAACCAGCCGAACCAGAGGAGCGCCGCACCCAGCATGACGAAGGGGAGGTTGTGGGGGCGCATCGGCTCTTTGCCGAAGCCCTTGCGTGCACCGATGAGGAGCACGAGCACGAGGCCCGCGACACCGGCGTTGATGTGCACCACGGTCCCACCGGCGAAGTCGATCGGGGCGACCGTGGCCGCGCCGTCGGTGACGCCGAAGATCTTCGCGGCGAGGCCGTCCTCAGAGCCGCTGAGGAATCCGCCGCCCCACACCATGTGGGCGAGCGGGAAGTAGGCGAGGGTCACCCAGATGCCCGTGAACACGAGCCAGCTGCCGTACTTCACGCGGTCGGCGATCGCACCGCTGATGAGCGCCGTGGTGATGATCGCGAAGGTCACCTGGAAGGCGACGTCGACCACCTGCGGGTAGTTGCCGAGCGTGCTGGAGACAGCCGCTCCGGACTCGTCGAAGATCGTGCCCGAGAGGCCGAACTGGTCGAAGGGGTTGCCGATGATGCCACCGATGTCGCTGCCGTAGGACATCGACCATCCCCACAGGACGTAGACGACGCCGATGATGCCCATCGCGCCGAACGACATCATCATCATGTTGAGCACTGACTTGGCTCGCACCATGCCGCCGTAGAAGAAGGCCAGCCCTGGCGTCATGAGGAGCACGAGAGATGCTGAGACCAGCATCCACGCGGTAGCTCCGGTATCCCATTCCATCGGATCATCTCCCATCCCGGCCCGGCGGCCGGTCAACGACAACTGTCGAGGTCTGCCGTTTCGGGGAACCCGCCGGTGCGTTACGCCGAGGTGACAGGAACGCCCCGCACGTAAACATCGTGTTTCGTGCGGGGCGTCCGGGACGATCTGTCCGTGTCCGAGGAGTGGATCGGGGCGTCTCAGCCCTGGAGGAGCCCGTCGACGAACTCTTCGGGGTCGAAGGGCGCGAGGTCGTCCGGGCCCTCGCCGAGACCGACCAGCTTGACCGGGACACCGAGCTCGCGCTGCACGGCCACGACGATCCCGCCCTTGGCGGTCCCGTCGAGCTTTGTCAGGACGATGCCCGTCACACCGGCGACCTCGGCGAAGACTCGCGCCTGGTTGAGACCGTTCTGGCCCGTGGTCGCGTCGAGCACGAGGAGCACCTCGGTGAGCGGGGCCTCCTTGGTGATGACCCGTGAGATCTTGCCGAGCTCGTCCATCAGCCCGGCCTTGTTCTGCAGACGTCCGGCGGTGTCGACGAGCACGACGTCCACGCCACGCTCCTTGCCGGTCTTCACAGCGTCGAAGGCGACGGCCGCGGGGTCGGCCCCGTCCTTGAAAGACCTGACGGTCTCGACACCGACACGCTCGCCCCAGGTGGTCAGCTGGTCGGCTGCCGCGGCGCGGAAGGTGTCGGCAGCCCCGAGGATCACCTCGTTGCCGTCGGCGACGAGGACGCGGGTGAGCTTGCCGACGGTCGTCGTCTTGCCGGTGCCGTTGACACCGACGACGAGGACGACCGCGGGCACCTTGACGCCGTCGGTCGTGGTGGCGCTCGTGCTCAGGCTGCGGTCGAGCGTCGGGTCGACGAGCTCGACGAGAGCGCTGCGCAGCATCGCGCGGACGCTCGCGGGGTCTTTGACACCCTGCACGCGGACCTGGGTCCGCAGGGTGTCGATGAGCTCGGTCGCAGGCCCTGCGCCGACGTCGGCGAGGAGGAGGGTCTCCTCGAGCTCGTCCCAGTCGTCCTCGGTGAGGTTGTCGCGCGAGAGCACCGCGAGCAGCCGTGCACCGAGCGGAGAGCCGGAACGGGCGAGGCGCTCGCGCAGCCTGACGAGGCGTCCGGCGGGCGGCTCGGGGACGTCGACGACGACCTCAGGCACGGCGGCGACGTCAGGGTCGACCCCGACCTCGGTCTCCGTCGGAGGGAGGTCGAGCACGTCCGTCGCACCGGCCGGGCGCGTCGCGTCCTCGTCGTCGGTCCGGGCGTCCTCGATCTCGGCGCGGCGCTCGGCCGGCGGCAGGGTCTTCGAGCGTCGAGACGCCGAGACGCCCACGAAGCCGAGGCCCGCGAGGAGGAGGACGGCGAGAGATATCCAGAGTGGCAGCAGATCGTTCACCCGAGCAGTCTCTCAGGTGGTGGCGCCGGTCGGCACCAGGAGAGCGCGACCGGGACCCCGAAGGTCACCGGCTGCCCCGCCGGTCAGCGCCTCTCGGCCCCAGACCGCACCTGTGCACCAGACCGAAGCTGTGCACCCGGCCGCAGCTGCTGGATGATCTCCTGGATCTCGTCGGCGTCGACGTACGCGCGCTGCTCGGTCCGGGTCGCCTCGAAGAACTCGTCGACCGTGGTCGTCGACCCGCTGCTGCCCGTGAGGTCGTCCCGCGAGGACGCGCGGTCGCCGTCGCGGTTCAGGAGGGAGCGTGCGCCGGCGCGCGCGTCGGAGAACAGACGGGTCAGGACAGCCCAGGGGCTGCGGTCGGCAGGTGCTGTGCGCTCCCGGGCGTCGGACTCGTCGGCCGCGATGGTGCCGGCGACGACGAGGACCACGGCGGCGATGACGATCGCGACCAGGAGCCAGAGGTACACATTCATCATGAGACAGTCGTACCACCAGGAGCGGGCGCAGGTCGGACCTCAGGGTGTGATGTCGGGCGAGTCGGGCGACCCTCACCCAACCTCTACACAGAGCACGCTCCGCGCACTCTCCTGGCGCCCCCGCACACCGCTCTCCGGAGCCCGGAGAACGCCTGCCTCGGACGGCCGCCCTACTGCTCGACGACCTCGCGGATGCGCTGGCTGATGACCGTGGTGACACCGTCCCCGCGCATGGTCACGCCGTAGAGGGCGTCGGCGATCTCCATGGTGCGCTTCTGGTGCGTGATGACGATGAGCTGGCTGTCGCGCTGCAGCTCGACGAAGATCTCGAGGAGCCGGCCGAGGTTGGTGTCGTCGAGGGCGGCCTCGACCTCGTCCATGACGTAGAAGGGGCTCGGACGGGCCTTGAAGATCGACACGAGGAGCGCGACAGCGGTGAGCGACCGCTCCCCGCCCGACAGCAGCGAGAGCCGTTTGACCTTCTTGCCGGCGGGGCGAGCCTCGACCTCGATGCCCGTGGTGAGCATGTTCGCGGGGTCGGTCAGGACCAGGCGGCCCTCGCCGCCCGGGAACAGCCGCGGGAAGACCTCGTCGAACTGCGCGCTCGTGTCGTGGAAGGCCTCGGTGAACACGCGCTCGACGCGTTCGTCGATCTCCTTGACGATCTCGAGGAGGTCGGCGCGGGACCGCTTGAGGTCGGCGAGCTGCTCGGTGAGGAAGGTGTGGCGCTCCTCGAGCGCGGCGAACTCTTCGAGCGCGAGCGGGTTGACCCGTCCCAGCTGGGCCATCGCCCGCTCGGCCGACCGCAGACGCTTCTCCTGCTCGGCACGGACATAGGGCCGTCCGACGGGCACGTCGTCCTCGTCCGAGGCACGCACCTGGGCCCGGGTGTCGGCAGCAGACCGCCCGACGGTCTCGTCAGCGACGGCCTCGTCAGCGTCGTCGGCGTCGTCGGTCGCGCCGCGCCCGTCGGCCGTGCCGACCTCGTCGCGCGCGTCCTGCTGCGCGTCGAGCACCGCACGCTGCTGCATCGCGGTCTCGGCGTCGACGACGAGCCTGTGCGGACCGAACTCCTCGACGAGGACGTCAGGGTCGGTCCCGAGCTCGTCGACGGCGCGCTGCCGCAGCGCCTCGACCCTCAGCTGCTGCTGGGCGCGCGCGACCTCGTCGCGGTGCGCGACGTCGGTGATCGACCTCAGCTCTTCGGCGAGGCCTTCTACGCGCTGACGGCACGCGACGACCTCGGCGTCCCGGGTCCGCCGCTCTGCCTCGGCCTCGTCGCGCCGCTCGGTCGCGAGCGCGACCGACACTGCGCAGTGCCCGAGGGCGCGGGTGGCGCCGTCCCGCACGGCCTCGGCGACCACGACCTGACGTCGGCGAGCAGCCTCCCGGCGCTCTGCCTGAGCCCTCGCCTCGCGCTCGGCACGGGCAGCACGCTCGAGAGACTGCGCACGGCCGGACAAGGCTCTGGCCCGCTCCTCGCTCGTGCGCAGACCCAGGCGTGCCTCGGTCTCGGCCGCGCGGGCGGCTGTCGCGGCGGCTGCGGCCTCGTCCCGTGCCTGGGTGGCAGCAGCGATCGCGTCTTCTGCCTCTTGCGGGTCGAGCTCGGCGGCCTCGAGGCGCTCGACGAGCTCGACGAGCTGCGTCTCGTCCTCTTCGAGGGTGCGGGCCGCGGCCTCGATGCGCTCACGGGTGCGGTGGGCCTCGGCGGCCGCAGACCGGGCTGCAGCTCCGAGCTGTCCGAGACGCTCGGCCGCTGCCGAGTGCGCAGCGTCGGAGGCGTGCAGACGGTCTAGCGCGAGGTCGGCGCGTTCCTGGGCCGTGCGGACCTCGTCCTCGACGACGGCACGGAGCTCGGTGGCCTCGGTCGCGCGTCGGGAGGCGTCGGCCTCGGCGGCCCGCGCCTCGTCGAGCGCCGCCTGGAGGTGCAGGAGGCTCGGGGCGGCGGCTGACCCGCCCCAGGCCCTGTCGGCGGCGAGCAGGTCGCCGGCGCGGGTCACGACGGTCCACGAGGGGTCGACCTCGAGGACCCGACGGGCCTGGACGAGGTCGTCGACCACGACGACACCGTCGAGGGCCGGTGCGAGGCCGGGACCGAGCGCGGCCGGCACGGAGACCACGGAGGAGGCCAGCACGGCGCCGTCGGGGATAGAGCGGAGGGCTCCCGAGGCGCCGGTGCTCTTCAGAACGCCCTCGCCAGCCTCTCCCCCACCCAGCACGAGGCTCGCGCGCCCGGCATCCTCTGTGCGCAGGTAGCGGATCACCTCGACGGCGGCGTCGGTCGAGTCGACGGCGACGGCGTCGGCGAGCTGTCCGAGGGCGGCCACGACGGCGTCGGCGTACCCCGGCTCGATCGTCAGCAGCGCGGCGACGGAGCCGACCACGCCGTCGAGAGCGTCTGCGGCGAGGACTGCGCCGGCTCCGTCCTTGCGGGTGAGGCTGAGGTCGAGGGTCTCGCTGCGGGCAGCCCACGTGGACCTGTCCTGCTCGGCCTGCGCTGCCTCGGCCTCGAGGGCACGCAGCCGCGCGAGGGCGGCGTCGAGGGCCTCGACGGCTTCTTCGTGCTCCGCGTCGAGGCCTTCTTGGCCGTGCTCGACGTCGGTCACCTCGGCCTCGAGGGCCTCGAGCTCGCTGGTCGCGCCGGTCTCCCGGGTGGACACCTCGGCGAGGGAGTCCTCGAGGCGGGCGATCTCGGCACGGGTCGCGTCCACCCGTGACTGCTTGGCGGCGACCTGCCCGGCGAGCCGCGCGAGTCCCTCGCGGCGGTCTGCCGCGCCGCGGACGAGCGCAGCGAGCTCACGCTCACGAGCCGCCGCGTCCGCCTCGGCCTCCGCGCGCTCCTCGGCGCTGCTGGCGAGCGCGTCCTGGTGGTCTTCGACCTCCGCAGCCAGCTCGTCCTCGGTCTCGCGGGCCCGCTCGGCCTGCGCGTCGAGCTCGTCAGGGTCCTGGCCCTGCCGGTGCGCGACAGGGACGGAGAGCAGCCTGACCCGTTCGGCCGCGAGGGTGCGGGTGCCCTCGAGCCTGTCGCGCACCGATCCGAGGGCGTACCAGGTCGCGCTCGCCTCGGCGGCGGCCGGGCCTGCAGCGGCGAGACCCGCCTCGGCGGTGCGCAATGCGGTCCGGGCCGCCTCGAGCGCGCTCTCGGCCTCTGCCTGCCTCAGCCGCAGGGCGCTCTCGTCGGCCATCTCCTGCTCGAGGGACGCCGTGAGCTGGGCGAGGTCGTCGGCCAGCAGGCGCGACTTCGCGTCGCGCAGGTCGGCCTGGACCGTCGCTGCCCGGCGGGCTGCCTCGGCCTGGCGGCCGAGCGGGCCGAGCTGGCGGCGGATCTCCGCCGTGAGGTCGGTCAGGCGCAGCAGGTTCCCCTGCATCGCGTCGAGCTTGCGGAGCGCCTTCTCCTTGCGCTTGCGGTGCTTGAGCACCCCGGCGGCCTCTTCGATGAATCCGCGGCGCTCTTCGGGTGTCGCCCGGAGCACGGCGTCGAGCTGCCCCTGCCCGACGATCACGTGCATCTCCCGCCCGAGACCAGAGTCGGAGAGCAGCTCTTGGATGTCGAGCAGGCGGCACGAGGAGCCGTTGATCGCGTACTCGGAGCCACCGTTGCGGAACAGCGTCCGGCTGATCGTCACCTCGGCGTACTCGATGGGCAGGGCACCGTCGGTGTTGTCGATCGTCAAGGACACCTCGGCCCGGCCGAGCGGGGGACGGCCCGAGGTCCCGGCGAAGATGACATCTTCCATCTTGCCGCCGCGCAGGGTCTTGGCGCCCTGCTCCCCCATCACCCAGGCGAGGGCGTCGACGACGTTCGACTTGCCCGAGCCGTTCGGGCCGACGACGCAGGTCACGCCGGGCTCGAGGTTCAGCGTCGTCGCCGAGGCGAACGACTTGAACCCGCGCAGGGTGAGGGTCTTCAGGTGCACGCCCCTGAGACTAGTACGGGCCCGCCCACACGATGGTGGACGGGCCCGTCAGGGAGCGGCTCGGGTCAGAGGGCCGGGAACCAGAGAGCGATCTCGCGTGCGGCCGACTCCTCGGAGTCCGAGCCGTGCACGAGGTTCTGGGTCACCTTGAGGCCCCAGTCGCGGCCGAGGTCGCCGCGGACCGTACCCGGGGCTGCCGCTGTCGGGTCCGTCGCGCCGGCGAGCGACCTGAAGCCGGGGATGACGCCGTGCCCCTCGGCCACGACGGCGAGGACCGGCCCGGAGAGCATGAACTCGACGAGGGGCTCGAAGAACGGCTTGCCCTCGTGCTCGGCGTAGTGCTCGGCGAGCAGCTCACGCGTGGGGTGGACGAGCTGGACGGCTGCGAAGGTGTAGCCCTTCGCCTCGATGCGTCGCAGGATCTCCCCCGACAGCCCACGACGGACACCGTCGGGCTTGACGAGGACGAGCGTGCGGGAGACAGCAGGTGCGTTCGTGGTCATGCGCACACCCTATCGCCGGCGCTCAGACGTTCGGCGCCTCGTCAGGGTGCGCTGCGTCGTACTCGGCGCGCTCGCGGTCGATCTTCGCCCCGAGCCAGAGCGAGACGACCCAGAGAGCGATGAAGACGACGGCCACCGGGATCATCAGCGGGATGACGATGCTGATCGCGAGGACGGGCACCTGCACGAGCGACCCGGCGATGTAGCCGCCCGGTGCCGCGACGGTGCGCGACAGGATCACCAGGACGAGGGCGAGGACCCCGCCGACGATCCACACGGTGCTGGCCGGGACGTCGATGAGCCGCGAGGCCGTCAGCGTCGCGAAGAGCACGACGAAGGCCTCGAGGACGAGCATCGTCGAGGTGAACTGCGGCTTGGCAGCCTTCTTCGGGACGATCCTGGGGACGCTGGGCTGCTGCGCAGCCCCCTCCCCTCCGGGGGTGCCGGAGGGGTCGGGGGCTGCGGAGGACGGAGTTGAGCTCACGTCGTCAGGATACCGACGGTCGGGCCTGTGCTGTGTCGTCGGCGGCGCGCTCACCCGAGGCGGCGGAGCCGTCGGCCGGGTGACCGTCCGCGTCGAGGAGCACTTGCTCGCGCTCGTCGTCCGCAGCCGAGGTCACGTCGTCGGTGCTGGGGTCGGCTGCCGGCACCGGGGCACCGCCTGCTGCCACGGCCTCGCCGCGGGCGACCATGCCGGCCTCGTTCGACAGCTTGACCTCCTTGAGGAACAGCGTGAGCAGGAAGCCGATGACCAGCAGCGGCACGAGGTACCAGAAGGCCGGGGCGAGCGAGTCGGCGAAGGCGTCGATGACCCCCTGCTTGAGCGGCTCGGGCAGGACGGCGACACCCGCAGGGGTGACACCCGTCGGGTCGAGCTGAGCAGCCTGCTCTGGCGGGACCGTCGCGGCGACCTCGACGAGGTTGTCGCCCAGGCGTCCTGTGAAGATGGTCGAGAAGACCGCGACGCCGACGGCAGCACCGATCTCGCGGAAGAAGTTGTTCGAGCTCGTGGCCGTCCCGATCTCCTTCGGGTCGACCGCGTTCTGGACCGCGAGGACGATCGTCTGCATGACCAGGCCGAGGCCGGCCCCGAGCACGAAGAGCATGAGGCCGAAGACGACCATCGACGTGCTGCCCGAGATCTGGGTGAGCATGACCAGGCCGATCGTGGCGATCGCCATGCCGGCGACGGGGTACTTCTTGTACCGGCCGGTCTTGGTGATGAGGATTCCCGAGGTGATCGCCGTGAGCATGAGCCCGGCCATCATCGGCAGCATGAGGAACCCGGACCCGGTGACCGAGACCCCTGCGGACATCTGCAGGAAGGTCGGGAGGAAGCTCAGCGCGGCGAACATGCCCATGCCGATGACCAGGCCGACGCTCGTGGCGATGGTGAAGGTCGGGTTCTTGAAGAGGTGCAGCGGGATGAGCGGCTCTTCGGCGCGGTGCTCGACGATGATGAAGAGCGCCGTGGATGCCGCGAAGGTGAAGGACAGGGCGAGCAGGCCGCCGTGCGACCAGTCGTAGCTGTCCTGGCCGCTCCAGCTCTGCCAGCTCGTGACGAGCACGAGGCTCGAGGTCGCGAGCACCATGAAGAGGATGCCGAGCACGTCGATCTTCTTGGTCGAGCGGTGCGTCGGGAGCTTGAGCGTGCGCCACGCGACGATCATCGCGGCGAGACCGATCGGGATGTTGATCCAGAAGCACCAGCGCCAGTTGGCGTGGTCGGTGAACAGACCGCCGAGCAGCGGGCCGATGACCGCGGAGATGCCGAAGAGTGCGCCCATCGGGCCCATGTACTTGCCACGCTCGCGCGCGGGGACGATGTCGGCGATGATCGCCTGCGACAGGATCATCAGCCCACCACCGCCGAGGCCCTGGATGCCGCGCCACGCGACGAGCTCACCGAAGCTCTGGGCGAAGCCGGCACCGGCCGAGGCGGCGGTGAAGAGCCCGATCGCGATGATGAAGGGCCAGCGACGACCCCAGAGGTCGCCGAACTTGCCGTAGAGCGGCATGACGATCGCGATCGCGAGGATGTAGGCGGTCATGAGCCAGCCCTGGTGCTCGACGCCGTTGAGCTCGCCGACGATGGTCGGCATCGCTGTGCCGAGGATCGACTGGTCGAGGGACGACATGAACATCGAGGCGAGCAGCGCGCCGAAGATGGTCCAGACTGTGCGCTGGTCGAGGACGACCAGCGGCTTGTCCCCTGCGGGGGCGGGTGGTGCGGAGGCCATGAGGAACCTGGTTTCTGGGCGGGTGAGACGTCTAGGAGTCTGACGGGGCGAGCAGCGTGCGGAGCTCGGCGGTGACGTGGGGAAGGTGGCTGGAGGGCTCGCCGACGCTGCCGTCGAGCTCCCAGCGGGTGAGGGTGGACCTGACGAGGAGGATCAGCAGCGAGCTGATCATCTTCTCGGTCGCCCCGGGGTGCGCAGCACCCGTGCGGCGGGCTGCGAGGACGGCGAGCTCGGTCGTGCGCTCCTCGAACCAGGCGATCTGGCGGACGAGGAGCGCTGGCTCGCGCTGGGAGAGCTCCATGACGAGAGCCATCCTGTCGAGGTCGACCGGAGAGCTGTCGAGCATGTCCCCGACGACGGCGGCGCAGTCGTCGAGGAGGTTCCCGGTGGGCCCGCCGGCGGCGAAGACCTCGGCGGACTCCGAGGAGAGCGGAGTCTCCTGGATGCCGAGGACGGCGTCGACCTTCGAGGCGAAATAGTTGAAGAAGGTCCGGGGCGAGACCCCGACCTGCTCGCAGATCATCTCGACGGTGACGGCGTCCAGCCCCAGACGCCCGACGAGCTCGTGGGAGGCGGAGACCAGCGCCTCGCGGCGCGCCGCCTTCTTGCGCTCTCGCAGGCCTGGGGACGGCGTCGGGTCGGTCGAAGAGGTGAGCACCCGAACACGTTACACAGGCTGCACTTTTGCAGTCAATGCAAAAAGATCGACGGCTTGGTGGCGTCGGTCACGAGGTCAGACCTCGCCGAACCCACCCTCGATGGCCGTCGCGACCACGTCGATCGCCTGCTCGGCAGCCGGTCCTGTCGCGCTGAGCACGAGGCCCTGCCCGCCCGTCGCGCCCAGCTTCATGATCTCCAGGACGCTGGCTCCGTTAGCACCGTTGATGGTGACGGCTGCGTCGAGGCCCGCGATCAGCCGCGCCAGGACCGCTGCGGGTCGGGCGTGCAGACCGAGGGGGTTGCGGACCACGACGGTCCGCTGGGCGACGTCGCCCGCGTCGTCGACGGGCGAGTGGGGTGCCTTGGGCTCACGGACGGCGAAGGTGCCACCCGCGTGCTCGGCCGAGTCGAGGACCTCGGCGACGGTGCCGGAGCCGTGCGCCGTGACGGCGGCGGCGACGGCACCCTCGACGAAGGGTGCGTCTGCGAGGACGACCTTCTCGGAGCCTTCGTCGAGGACCTCGAGGACCGACTCGACGGTGAGGATCGCCGAGCCGAGGTCGGCGAGCACGACGACTCCCCCTGCTGCCGACAGTCCTGCCGTGACCGCCTCGAGGACCCTGTCGTAGCTCGTCCCGAGCTCGCCGGCGTCCGTGCCGCCGGCGGCGAAGATCCGGACACCTGGTGCCATCTGCGCGGCGAGCTCGGCCACGCCGTCGGCGAGCTGGCGCGAGTGCGAGACGAGGACCAGTGCGACCCGGGCGCTCATGCGACACCCCCGGTCGTGGTGCTGGCATCGCTGTCGGCGCCTCGAGCGGCCGTGACCGCAGCCTGCAGGATCAGCGCCGACGACGCCGCACCGGGGTCTTCGTGCCCGATGCTCCGCTCGCCGAGGTACGACGCCCTGCCCTTGGTCGCCACGAGACCTGTCGTCTGGGTCGCGCCGGCCGACGCTGCCCTGGCCGCGGCCTCGAGCACCTCGACGGGGGTTGCGCCGGCGTCTGCGGCGGCGACGGCCGCGTCGACCGCCGGACACCAGGCGTCGACCATGGTCTTCTCCCCCGGCGCGGCCTTGCCGCGAGCCGTGATGCCCTCGAGGGCGCCCTCGAGGAGCGCGACGACGGCATGAGCGTCGAGGGTCGCCAGACCGCTGACCTTCGCGGCCCGCAGGAACGCCGTGCCGTAGAGCGGACCGGAGGCCCCGCCGACCGACGACATCAGGGTCGTCGCGACGGTCTTGAGCACGTCGGAGACGAGCTCGGGTGCCACGTCGATCGAGTCGAGCTTTGCGACGACAGCCTGGAAGCCTCGCTTGAGGTTCTCCCCGTGGTCGCCGTCACCGATCTGCCGGTCCAGCTCGACCAGCTCGTCACGCGCCGCCGTGATGGCCGCCGCGCTCTCTCGTGCCCATCGCTGTGCCCACGCCACGTCCAACGTCATGCTTCCCTCAAGCTCTCTCTCGACTGCCCCGGTGCACCCCTCGGGGCGCACCGTGTCCTGCTGACCATGCTGGATCTCTGCTCTGCCCTGACCTGGGCAGCAACGCCGCACAGGGTGCGGCCCGGTCGCTCGTGCCCGTCGCCTGAGCTCACCAGTGCAGCGCAGCGGTCCGCACAGGGGCGTCCCACAGCTGGGTGAGCTCGTCGTCGAGCCGGAGCACCGTCACCGACGCGCCCTGCATCTCGAGCGACGTGACATAGCTGCCGACGAGAGACCGCGCGACCGTGACACCTCGTCCTTCGAGGAGCCGGCGAGCCTGACGATAGACCACGTAGAGCTCCGACTGCGGCGTACCGCCCATTCCGTTAACGAACAGCAACACGGACTCCCCCGACCCCAGGCCGAGGTCGTCGACGACAGGGTCGAGCAGCATCTGCGCGATGTCGTCGGCCGACGCGGCGGGGATGCGGTGACGGCCCGGCTCCCCGTGGATGCCGATGCCGATCTCGACCTCGTCGTCCGCGAGGTCGAAGCTGGGTCGGCCCACGTGCGGGACCGTCGGCGCGGCGAGGGCGACACCCATCGAGCGGACCTGGGAGCACACACGCTCGGCGATCGCCGTGACGGTGTCGAGGTCGTCACCGCGAGCGGCGCTCGCCCCGGCGATCTTCTCGACGGCGAGGGTGCCCGCCACGCCGCGGCGGCCGGCTGTGTAGAGAGAGTCTTCGACGGCGACGTCGTCGGTCACGACGACAGTGCGCACGCTCGTGCCCTCGTCCTCGGCGAGCTCGACGGCCGTCTCGAAGTTCAGGACGTCGCCCGTGTAGTTCTTGACGATCGCGAGGACCCCGCGCCCGCCGTCGGCGGCCGCGAGGGCCGGCTGGATCTGGTCGGGCGTCGGGGAGGTGAAGACGGCCCCGGGGACGGCAGCCGTCAGCATGCCCTCGCCGACGAAGCCCGCGTGCAGCGGCTCGTGGCCGGCACCACCGCCCGAGACGAGGCCGACCTGCCCCTGGACGGCACCACCCTTGCGCAGGACGAAGAGGGGGTCGGTGCGGATCTCCACGATGTCGTCGTGGGCCCACCCGAATCCTTCGACAGACTCTGCGACGACGTTCTCCGGGTCGTTGATGAGCTTCTTCACGGCACTGCTCCTCGTCGCGCAAGTGGTGGACCTGTCAACAGCATTCAAGCACCGTCCGGCCACGAGCGCGCCGTCCGGGACGCAACCTCACCTGATGCTCACCCTGAGACGAGCCGAGCACCCACCCCGGTCGGGGCAGGTGCTCGGTACGTCGGGTGGGTCCTGGACCAGACCAGGACGCTGGGACCGTCAGCCTCGGGTGAGCCCGAGGAGCGTCAGCCTCGGGTGAGCCCGGGGACCGCCAGCCTCAGATGAGCCCGGAGACCGTCAGCCTCAGGTGAGCCCGAGGAGCGTCCGGGCCTCGGCCGCGAGGATCACCGACCCTGTGACGAGCACGCCCGTGCCCGTCCCGACCCCGATGAGGTCTTCGCTCTCGGCGCGGCCCGCGGCCACGTCGATCGCCTCGTCGAGACGACCAGCGGACCTGACCCGGTCTTCACCGAAGATGTCGACCGCGATCTCCTCGAGGTCGTCGACGTCGTGCGAGCGCATCGAGCTCGACTGGGTGACCACGACCTCGGCGAGCACGGGCTCGAGGAGAGAGAGGATCGTCTCGGCGTCCTTGTCGGCCAAGATCCCGACGACACCGACGAGCCGCGTGAAGTCGAAGGACTCTTCGATGGCGTCGACGAGAGCGCGCGCTCCGGCCGCGTTGTGCGCGGCGTCGACGAGGATCGTCGGGCTGCGCCGCACGACCTCGAGGCGTCCGGGCGAGTCGACGCCCTGGAAGGCTGCACCCACGACGTCGCCGTCGAGAGCCCCGCCGCCCGAGACGAGAGCCTCGGTCGCGGTGAGCGCGAGCAGCGCGTTGTGCGCCTGGTGCGCCCCGTAGACCGGCATGAAGATCTCGGTGTAGAGACCCGCCGGGGTGCGCAGGCTCATGAGCTGGCCGCCGACGGCCGCGAAGCGCTCGGCCACCTCGATGTCGGTCCCCTCGCGGACGATGTGCGCACCGCGGGCCGACGCGATCTCGACGATGACGTCCTCGGCGAGAGGGTCCTGCTGGGCGAGCACGAGGGTCGCACCGTCCTTGACGATCCCGGCCTTCTGCGCGGCGATCTCCTCGACGGTCTCCCCGAGCCACTGCTGGTGGTCGAGGGCGACCGGCGCGATGATCGCGATCTCCGCGTCGACGACGTTGGTCGAGTCCCACAGCCCGCCGAGACCGACCTCGATGATCGCGACGTCGACGGGGGCGTCCGCGAAGGCCGCGAAGGCCATCACCGTGAGCACCTCGAAGAACGACAGCTTCGGGCCGCCCGCCGCCTGCGACGAGGTGTCGACCATCTCGACGTAGGGCTGGACGTCTTTCCACACCTCGATGAAGCGCTCCGCGCTCAGCGGCTCGCCGTCGATCGCGATGCGCTCGGTCACCGAGGTGAGGTGCGGGCTGGTGAAGCGCCCCGTGCGCAGGCCGTGCTCGCGGACCAGCCTCTCGGTCATGCGCGACGTCGAGGTCTTGCCGTTGGTGCCGGTGATGTGGATGGTCCGGAACGCCTTCTGCGGGTCGCCGAGGAGCTCGCACACCTGCGCGACGCGGTCGAGCGTCGGGTCGATGTCGTGCTCCGGGGCGCGCGAGATGATGCTGCGGTAGACCGCGTCGAGCTCGGCCTGGACCTCGGCCGAGACCTCGGGTCCGGTCGGGCGGCGTCGGCCGTTCTGGCGGGTGCTCATGCGGGGGTGTCTCCTGTCGACGGCACTGCGGGTGCTGCGTGTCCTGCGGCCGGGGCGACCGTGACGCGGCGCTCCTGGTCGGGCGACGTCTCGACGGTGATCTCGACCGCGAGGGTCTCCTTGGCGATCAGCTCGCGGTGCGCGGCGACGGCGTCGAGCCGGTCCGCGGGGACCTCGAGCGTCAGCACGATCCTGTCGCCGACGGTGAGGTCGGCGGCCTTGCGGGCGTCCTGGACGTCGCGGACCACGTCGCGGGCGTAGCCCTCGGCGAGGAGCGCGTCGTCGAGCGCGAGGTCGAGGACCACGAAGCCGCCGCTCGGCAGCACCGCTGCGGCGACCGTCGACGGGGCGTCGGAGTCGGTGCCGACGACCGTGACGAGCTCGTACTCGCCCTCGACGAGCGGGACGTCGCCGTCAGGCGTCGTCACGACGACCTCGTCGCCGTCGAGGCGCCAGGCGCCGGACTTCGCAGCCTTGATGGCCGCCTGGACACCCTTGCCGAGGCGCGGGCCGGCCGCACGGGCGTTGACGTTCAGGCGCTGGGAGATGCCGAAGCTCTCGGCCGCCCCCTCGTCGAGCGGGCGCAGGTCGACAGCCTTGACGTTGAGCTCCCCGGCGAGCAGCTCGCTGTAGGGGGCGAGCGCCGACGGGTCGTCGACGACGACGGTGAGCGTGGCGAGCGGCTGGCGCACGCGCAGCTGGTTCGCCTTGCGCAGGCCGAGGCTGAGCGAGACGACCGAGCGGACGCGGTCCATCGACGCGACGAGCGCGTCGTCGACCGCGAGCACCTGACCGTGCTCGGTGCGCGCACCTGACGGGTCGACCAGGGTCGGCCAGTCGGTGAGGTGCACCGAGCGACCGCCCGTGAGCCCGCGCCACACCTCTTCGGTGAGCAGCGGGGCGAGCGGCGCCATGACACGGGACAGCGTCTCGAGGGCGGTCCACAGGGTGTTGAACGCGTCGGCGTCCTCTCCCCAGAACCTGTCGCGCTGCGTCCGGACGTACCAGTTGGTGAGCACGTCGAGGTACTGGCGCACGGACTCGCAGGCACCCGAGACGTCGAAGGCGTCGAGCTGGGCCTGGACGTCGGTCACGAGGTTGCCGGTCAGCGCGAGCAGGTACCGGTCCATGTCGACCAGACCCGAGACCTCCTCGGGCTCGACGCGGCGCGCCGCGAGGCCCTCTCCGCCGTTCGCGGCGCCCGCGTAGAGCGTGAAGAAGTAGTACGTGCTCCACACCGGCAGCAGCACCTGACGGACCGAGTCGCGGATGCCCTCCTCGGTGACGACGAGGTTGCCGCCGCGCAGGATCGGCGAGCTCATGAGGAACCAGCGCATGGCGTCGGAGCCGTCGCGGTCGAGGACCTCGGAGACGTCAGGGTAGTTGCGCAGCGACTTGCTCATCTTGCGGCCGTCAGAGCCCAGCACGATGCCGTGCGAGACCGCGTTGCGGAAGGCCGGACGGTCGAAGAGTGCGGTCGCGAGCACGTGGAGCGTGTAGAACCAGCCGCGGGTCTGCCCGATGTACTCGACGATGAAGTCGCCCGGGTAGTGGTGCTCGAACCACTCGGTGTTCTCGAAGGGATAGTGCACCTGGGCGAAGGGCATCGAGCCGGAGTCGAACCACACGTCGAGGACGTCGGGGATGCGTCGCATGGTCGAGGCGCCCGTGGGGTCGTCAGGGTTGGGCCGGGTGAGCTCGTCGATGTACGGGCGGTGCAGGTCGGTGACGGGCACGCCGAAGTCTGCCTCGAGCTCGGCGAGCGAGCCGTAGACGTCAGTGCGGGGGTACGCGGGGTCGTCCGAGACCCACACGGGGATGGGCGTGCCCCAGTACCGGTTGCGGGAGATCGACCAGTCGCGGGCGTTCGCGAGCCACTTGCCGAACTGCCCGTCCTTGATGTGCTCAGGCGTCCAGGTGATGTCCTGGTTGAGCTCGACCATGCGGTCGCGGAACTCCGTGACGCGCACGAACCAGCTCGAGACGGCCTTGTAGATCAGCGGGTTCCGGCAGCGCCAGCAGTGCGGGTAGGAGTGCTGGTACGTCTCGTGGCGCAGCACGACGGCGCGGCTGGCGGCGTCGGTCCGGGCGAGCGGCCCGGTCCCGTCCTTGAGGTCTTTGATGACGTGGGGGTTCGCGTCGAAGACCTGCTGGCCGGCATACTCGGGGACCTGCGTGGTGAAGCGGCCGCGCCCGTCGACCGGGACGACGGTCTGGATGCCCGCGTCCAGGCAGACCGCCATGTCGTCCTCGCCGAAGGCGGGGGCAAGGTGCACGAGGCCCGTACCGTCGTCGACCGTGACGAAGTCTGCCGCGAGGATCTGGTGCGCGTGCGGGTTCTCCGCGTCGTCGGCGAAGTAGTCGAAGGCCGGGACGTAGCGCGTGCCGGCGAGCTCGGAGCCCTTGACGGTCCGCAGGACGTGGGCCGAGTGGTCGTCGCCGAGGTCGAGCTCCTTGGCGTAGGCGCCCAGGCGCGCGGCACCGAGCACGACCTCGTCGCCTGCGAGGACCGAGCCCTCGCCCGGGCGCACGACGACGTAGTCGACGTCGGGACCGACGGCGACGGCAAGGTTGGACGGGAGGGTCCACGGCGTGGTCGTCCAGATGACCAGGCGCTGGGCTGTCGGCGCACCGTCGGCGTCGAGCAGGCGCAGGGCGACCGTGAGGGCCGGGTCCTGACGCGACTGGTAGACGTCGTCGTCCATGCGGAGCTCGTGGTTGGACAGCGGGGTCTCGTCGCGCCAGCAGTACGGCAGCACGCGGTAGCCCTCGTAGGCGAGGCCCTTGGTGTGCAGCTGCTTGAAGGCCCAGATGACCGACTCCATGAAGGTGACGTCGAGGGTCTTGTAGTCGTGCTCGAAGTCGACCCAGCGCGCCTGGCGGGTGACGTACTGCTTCCACTCCTCCGAGTACTTCATGACCGAGGTGCGGCACGCCTCGTTGAAGACGTCGATGCCCATGGCCTCGATCTGGCTCTTGTCGGTGATCCCGAGGATCCGCTCCGCCTCGAGCTCGGCCGGCAGGCCGTGGGTGTCCCAGCCGAAGCGACGCTCGACACGCTCGCCGCGCATGGTGCGGTAGCGCGGGACGACGTCCTTGGCGTAGCCGGTGAGCAGGTGGCCGTAGTGCGGCAGACCGTTGGCGAAGGGCGGGCCGTCGTAGAAGACGAACTCGTTGTCGCCGTCGGCGCCTGCGGGCCGGGCGTCGATCGAGGCCTGGAAGGTGCCGTCCTGCTTCCAGTACGCGAGCACCTGCTCCTCGAGCGCGGGGAGGTTTGGGGAGGCCGGCACCCCCGACTGCTCGGGGCGGTGCTGCGGGTAGGACGACGGACTAGGCGCGGTGGCGGCTGCGTCTTCAGTGGCGTTGGTGTCCGGGTGGCTCGACATGGCGGGGCTCCTGGGTGGTCCGGGTGTTCACGTGCCGTGCGAGGACGACGTGCGCCTGCGCGCCTGCCGCGGTACCACCCCGCTTGCCGTCCGCGAGGGACGACCGCTCTGCCGGCGCCCCGTGAGGGGCGACCACCGTGCTGGCTGTGACGGGCCGTCCCCGTCCGGTTCTACTGGGGTCTCGCTCTCTGACCTCGGGACCGAGCAGGGCTCGGGCACGAGACGAGGCCGCGAGGCCTGTTCTTCCGGAGGCTCGCCGGTGATGGCCGGGTCGACGCCTGTCCGGTCAGTGTACCTGGGCCAGGCGGCGGGCTGAAGGGGCGCGGTGCGGGTGGGCCGGCACGGCGATCGGCGCCGGGACGGGCGCCGGGATGGGTGTCACCGCCGGGAGGACGAGCGGCACGGCGGGCACAGGCTGCCCCACCGGGAGCGTGGCGGCTCGGCGCGACGAGGCCTGCGTGCTGCCGTCGCGCAGGCGACGCAGCGAGTAGGCGGAGATGTCCTGGGCGACGAGGGACTCGATGGTGACGACGGAGAGGTCGAGGGCTGTGACAGACATGTGAGGTCCTTGGGGTGCGTGGCTGGACGCATCCCGGACCAGGGGCAGGTACGACGGTCCTCAGACGACTGAGGTGACCTGCGGGTGGTCGACGGGATGCACTGCGGAGGAGGTCAGAGCCTCAACAACACGCAGCAGCTGCGCACAGCGCACCGCAGACCGGCGCGTGCAGGGCACGCGCGGCGGAGGTCTGGGTGGTGGTCACCAGAGCATGGTGCCAGGGGCACGGTCCGGTGCGCAAGGGGTGGGACGGCCGGACCCAGGACGAGAGGCAGCACCGTCTCGCCCGGGCCGGTCCACGCGGAAGACCTGCGGCCTGAGGGAGGGTGCAGTACTGCCTCCGCCCTCCCCCGGCCGCCGGAGGCCCTCTCAGCTCTTCCGCGCCACCAGCGTGTTCGAGGCCTGGGCGCGCGGACGGATCATCAGGTGGTCGATGTTCACGTGGTGCGGGCGGGTGAGCGTCCAGGTGATGGCGTCGGCTACGTCGTCGGCGGTCAGCGGCTCCTCGACCCCGGCGTAGACCGCGTCGGCCTTGGCCTGGTCGCCGTCGAAGCGGGTGAGCGAGAACTCCTCGGTGCGGACCATGCCCGGGGCGATCTCGATGACGCGGACAGGCTCTCCCACGAGCTCGAGGCGCAGGGTGTCGGCGATGACGCGCTCCCCGTGCTTGGCGGCCACGTAGCCGGCACCACCCGGGTAGGTGCCGTGCGCGGCGGTCGAGGTGAGCACGACGACGTCGCCGCGCCCGGAGTCCCGGAGCGCCGGGAGCAGCGCCATGGTGACCTGGAGGGTGCCGAGGACGTTGATCTCGTACATACGGCGCCAGCGCTCGACGTCGGAGGCCTCGACCCTGTCGGTCCCGAGCGCTCCCCCGGCGTTGTTGACGAGGGCATGGACGGGACCTCCGGCGGTGACCTCGGCGGCGAGCCGGGCGACGTCGTCGGCCACGGTGAGGTCGGCGACGACGACAGACGCGCCGGTCTCCTCCGCGAGCGCGGCGAGGCGGTCGGCGCGCCGCGCCACGGCGACGACGTCCCAGCCGGCACGACGCAGGTGCCGGACCGTCGCGGCACCGATGCCTGAGGAGGCGCCGGTCACGACAGCGCGGAGCGGCGTCGAGGGGGCGGCCTGCGTGCCTGCGGGGTCGCCGGACGAGGTCGGCTGGGACGGGTCGGGCTGCTGCTGGGACACGGGTTCTCCTCAGGGACGAACGGGTACCGTACTGGTCTAGCACGTCGGTGCTGACCAGGGCTGCGCGTGCCCGCCGTCGGCACCAGCCCTGGAGTGGTCTGCTCGCGCCGGCCACGTCGTGGGCCGGCGTCTCGCACCAGCCGTCACCCTGCACATCTGTCGTCACCTCGCACACCTGTCGTCTCGCCCCACCAGGAAGGTCCACAGCTCATGACCGTCGGATTCATCGGCACCGGGAACATGGCGAACGCGATCGTCCGCGGGATGGTCGGGTCGGGCGGCTTCCCCGCCGACGAGGTGGTGGTCTTCGACCGCAACACCGACAAGCGCGACCTGCTCGGCGCCGACCTCGGCGTGCAGGTGGCCGGCTCGGCCGAGGAGCTCGTGGACGCCTCGGACGTCGTCGTCGTCGCGGTCAAGCCGCAGGGGATCCCCGCGCTGCTGGAGGGTCTCGCCGGGCGGATCGCGGAGCGGCGACGGGTCGTCGTGTCGATCGCCGCGGGCACACCGCTCGCCAGGCTCGAGTCCTTCCTGACGACCGACGCTGCGCCTGGGTCGGACTCTGCTGTCGTGCGCGTCATGCCGAACGTCAACGCGATGATCGGCGCCGGCATGTCCGCTGTCACCGGCAACGCTGCGGCGACATCCGACGACGTGGCCACGGTGGTCGCGATCTTCCAGGCTGTCGGCGAGGTCGTCGAGATCCCCGAGTCGCAGTTCTCCACCTACACGGCCATCGCGGGTTCCTCCCCGGCCTTCACCTACCTGTTCATCGACGCGCTCTCCCGGGCTGCCGTCGCCGGTGGCATGCCCAAGGCGCAGGCCACGCAGATCGCCGCCCAGGCTGTGCTGGGCTCGGCGAAGATGGTCCGCGAGTCCCAGAAGAGCCCGTGGGACCTCATCGACACGGTCTGCTCCCCCGGCGGGACGACCGTCGCCGGACTGCTCGCGCTCGAGGACCGCGGATTCTTGTCGACCGTCGCGCACGGCGTGAAGGCGACCATCGACCGCGACAGGGAGATGAACGCGGGCGGCTGACCTGCCGTCCCGGCTCTCCTGGTGGGGCCGCGGGTAGAGTATCCCCAGATCCCGGACCTGATTTGGCCTGGTGGCGTGCCCCGCTCGATGGGGTGCTGATCGTCGGTACGCAGTAGCCGTGCCTCCCGCTGACCACACCTCATCAGGAGTCTCCTCGTGCTGCCCAGCCGTCCCTGTGCGCCCCGCCGCACCCTTGCCCGTCTCGCGACTCTCGCCCCTCTTGCACTCGTGACAGTCGCAGCGTTCACGCTGGCAGCCTGCACGGCGAGCAGCGCGCCGGCCACGGGGAACGCTGCGGACAGCTCGTCCTCGAGCAGGGCGACAGCCTCGTCGGGGACCAGCACGTCGGCCACGACGTATCCGTTGACCCTCGACAGCTGTGGCTTCGAGGTGACCGTGGACGCGGCACCCCAGCGGGTCCTGACGATCAAGTCGTCGACCACCGAGATGCTGCTCGCCCTCGGGCTGTCTGACAGGATCGCCGCGACGGCCTTCCTCGACGGGCCCGTCCCCGAGTGGTTGTCCGACGCCGCGGCGGGCAACGACGCCGTGGCCTCGCCGCTCTCGACCCAGGCGCCCGGCGCCGAGGCCGTCACCGAGGTCGAGCCCGACCTGGTCTACGCCGGGTGGGAGTCGAACCTCACCGCCGAGAGCGCCGGCGACCGCGGGACCCTCGCGACGCTAGGCGTCGCCAGCTACGTCTCGCCCTCGGCGTGCAAGGGCGAGGCGTACATGCCCGACCCGTTGACCTTCGACGACGTGTTCGCGGACATCACCGAGGTCGGGACGATCTTCGACGTGCAGGCCTCCGCCGCCGAGCTGGTGGCCCAGCAGCGCGCCGAGCTCGAGGCTGTCGTCCCCGACGAGCGGGGCCTCACAGCACTCTGGTACTCCTCCGGGACCGACATCCCCTACGTCGGGGCGGGCATCGGGGCGCCGCAGATGATCATGGAGGCTGCCGGTCTGACGAACGTGGCAGCCGACGTCCACGACACCTGGACCCCCTTCGGCTGGGAGGACGTCGTCGCGGCCGACCCCGACGTCATCGTGCTCGTCGACGCCGCGTGGAACACCGCGGACAGCAAGATCGCGATGCTCGAGGAGAACCCGGCGACAGCCAACCTGAACGCTGTGCAGGAGCAGCGGTACGTGGTGATCCCCTTCGCCGCGACGGAGGCTGGGGTGCGCAACGTCTCCGCGGTGTCTGACGTCGTCGAGCAGGTCGGGGCTCTGACCGTCGGCACCGACGACAGCGCTGCTGGCTGAGATGCGCCGGAGGGGGCGGGGCGGGGCTGTGTCGAACTATGGAGCGCCGAGCGCGGGGGTGCCGGTCGCGGCGAGGTCGAGCACGGGGGTGCCGAGCGCAGGCGCGTCGAGCGTGGGCGTGTCGAGCGTGTCGAGCTCGAGCTCGTCCGCTCCGGGCGGTCCTCTGCCGGGACCCAGCGAGCACGCACATGCCCCCAGGTCCCGTCCCCGCCCCCTCCCCTGGCTGATCGGCGCCACCGCCGTGCTCGTGGCGACCGTGCTCCTCGCCGTGACGATCGGCTCGGCCGATCTCGGCGTCGGCGAGGTCTGGCGCTCCGTCGCCTGGCACCTGACCCGCGGGCTCGGCCTCGACGACGTGGTGGGCGTCGAGCCGCTGAGCGTCCTGCGGGACGGGATCGTGTGGCAGCTGCGGCTCCCCAGGGTGCTCACGGCAGCGGCCGTCGGCGCAGGCCTCGCGCTCTGCGGAGTCGTCATGCAGTCCCTCACCCGCAACCCGCTCGCCGACCCCTACCTGCTGGGGCTGTCGTCGGGCGCGTCCCTCGGTGCGGTCCTGGTCCTCGTGCTCGGTCTGGGAGTGCTGCTGCCGGTCGCGGCCTTCGCGGGGGCTGTGCTCGCGCTCGCCGCTGCCCTCGGGCTCGCGGGGGCGCTCGGCGCGATCACGCCGACGCGGACCGTCTTGTCGGGGCTGGCGGTGAGCCAGCTGTGCGCGGCTGCCACGTCTTTCGTCATCTTCTGGTCGGCGACGGGCGACTCGTACCGGGAGATCTTGTCGTGGCTCATGGGGTCTGTCGCCGGTGCCACGTGGGGATCCGTCGCGATCGCGGGGATCGCCGTACTCGTCCTCGGTTCGGCCCTGGCGCTGTCGGGGTCGGTCCTCGATGCCTTCACCTTCGGCGACTCCTCGGCGGCGGCGCTCGGGATCTCGGTCGAGCGGACCCGGTGGCTGCTGCTCGTCGGCGTCGCGCTGCTCACGGGGGCGCTCGTGTCGGTCTCGGGGGCCGTCGGCTTCGTCGGGCTGATCCTGCCGCACGCCGTGCGGCTGCTCACCGGGGCACGGCACAGGCTGCTGCTGCCGCTCTCCGCGCTCACGGGAGCGTCGTTCCTCGTGTGGGCCGACACGCTCGCGCGGACGGTCTTCGCGCCACGCGAGGTGCCTGTCGGGATCATCACGGCGGCTGTCGGGGCGCCGGTCTTCGCGCTGCTCCTGTGGCGTGGACGGAGGCTCGCGTGACACGGCCGCTGGGGCGGGGGCCCGAAGAGCTCAGGCGGAGTCCTGGTGCCGCAGGGGGCGGTCCTGGTGCCAGGGGGCGCGAGCCTGGAGGCATGAGGCGCGAGCCTGGTCCCGCGGTCCGCGAGGCTGGCGCCACGGCGCGCGAGCCTGGTGCCCCGGCGCGCGAGCCTGGTGCCCCGGGGCGCGAGCCGCGGGACGGGCTCAGCGCCTCCAGGATGACGTGGTCCGTCGGCGGGCGGACGATCGTCGACGGCGTCGACTGCACGGCTCCCGTCGGGGCGCTGACCGGCCTGGTGGGCCCGAACGGGTCCGGCAAGTCGACCCTCCTGCGTCTGCTGACCGGGGTGCTCGGAGCCGATGCTGGCGAGGTCGCCTTCGGTGGCGTAGACCTGCTGGGCCTCAGGCGTCGTGAGCGCGCGCGGCAGCTGGCCGTGGTCGAGCAGGACACCTCGGCCGAGCTCCCGCTCACCGTGCGCGACGCTGTGCTGCTGGGTCGGATCCCGCACCGCTCGCTGCTGGCAGGCGACAGCGCCACCGACCACGCGGTCGCCGACGACGCTCTGGCGCGCACCAGGATGATGGCCTTCGCGGACCGGGCGCTCGCCTCCTTGTCCGGGGGCGAGCGACAGCGTGTGCACATGGCCCGGGCGCTCGCTCAGCAGCCCCGTCTCCTCCTGCTCGACGAGCCCACCAACCATCTCGACATCAGCGCGCAGCTCGAGACCGTCGCGCTGCTCCGCGAGCTTGCCGACGAAGGCGTCACGGTGCTCGCGGCACTGCACGACCTGACACTCGCGGCGAGCGTCTGCGACCACGTGGTGGTCCTCGCCGGAGGTCGGGTCGTGGCTGCTGGTCCTGTCGAGGAGGTGCTCGTGCCTGAGGTGCTCGACGAGGTGTACGGCATCCGGTGCACGGTGCTGACCCACCCGGAGACGGGGAGACCTGTGCTGTCCTTCGCGCTGGCCTGAGGGACGGTGGGTCGGCGGGTCGGGAGAGCATCGTCGGCGCGTGTCAGTGGTGATCCGTAGAATTGGAACATGTCGACGGAACTGCTGATACCTCACGAAGTGCACGGTGCTGTTCGCGCCATGCCGTCAGGTCTCGCATCGCTGGCGTCTTCTCCCTTGCTCCCATCACCTACCTCGCCAGCATCTCTTGCGCCGCTTTCCGCGCCCGACGCGTCCCTTGTGTCCCTCGAGTCAGTCGAGTCGCTCGAGTCGCTCGAGTCGCTCGAGCCCGACGATGCGGGGGCTGAGGACATCGACTCGATGACCCTCGCTCAGGTGAACGATCGCCAGGGCGACCTGGTCGACGCGGTGGTCGCGGGGTTCGCCGAGGTTGCCGCTGCGCAGGCTCGGTGCGCTGAGCGTGTCGAGGCGCTGCGCCGCTGGTCTCGCGATGCTGCCGAAGCAGCCGCCCGGCGCCGGGGCCTGGAGCACGCCAGCGGCATGGACCGCGGTCTGGCCGAGCGGTCGGTGACCGCCGAGCTCGCCTGCGCGCTGCGCCTGCCCGAGAGGTCGGCGTCCACGCTGCTGGTCGAGTCGCAGTCCCTGGTCCACGAGCACCCCGCGACAATGACCGCCCTGCGTTCGGGCGAGGTCTCCTACAGGCACGCGCTCGCAGTGCTCGACGCGACCACAGGTCTGGACGAGACATCGGTCCTCGAGCTGGACGCGATCTTGGCAGACAGGGCTCGCAGCACCACGGTCTCCAGGCTCAAGCGCGTCGCCCGGCGCGAGCGTGAGCACCGCGACCCCCGTCCGATGACGGCTCGCCACCGGCTCGCCGCCCAGGACCGCCACGTCGAGCTGCAACCGTGCGAGGACGGCATGGCGTGGTTGCACCACCTGCTGCCCGCAGTCCAGGCGACCGCGATCTTCCACCGCCTCACCGACATCGCCGCCGCGGTCCAAGGCCAGGACGAGCCTCGCACCCTGGCGCAGCTGCGCGCCGACGCCAGCATCGACCTGCTGCTCGACGACGACGCCCGCGCGGTGCTCGCGGCCTCGACCGTCGAGGCCGAGCTGCCCGCACCGCGCATGCTCTCGGCAGGCCCTTCAAGCCCCGAGGGAGCCGGCAGGTCCGGGGCGACCGACCGTCAACCTCTCCGCCTCAGCGCTACCCGCACCCACTCCCACAGGACGAGGGGGCCCGGGAACGAGGCTGCGAGCGGGCACAGGAACGGGACGGCGAGCGAGGACGGGAACGACGCCGAGGACGCGGGCGCAGCTGTCCCGACCACCACCACGGGCGACGGCGGACCCGCGCACTCGATCGCGGGCGTCGCCGACCGCGTCTCCATCGGCGACATCAAGCCCCAGGTCGCCATCACCGTCCCCGTGATGACTCTCCTCGGCCATTCCGACGAGCCTGGCGACCTCGCCGGCCACGGCCCCATCGACGCCGACACCGCCCGCCGTCTGGCAGCCCAGGCGCCTAGCTTCCTGAGGATCCTCACCCACCCCGAGACAGGCACCGTTTTGTCCGTGGGGCGCGACCGCTACGCCGTACCGGCAGACCTCAGGTCCTGGCTCCGGCTCCGCGACGAGACCTGCCGATTCCCCGGATGCTCACGCCGAGCTCAACGCTGCGACATCGACCATGTGACGGACTGGGCCCACGGAGGAGCTACCGACCACCACAACCTCATCCACCTGTGCCGGAAGCACCACCGGTTGAAGCACACCACCGGCTGGACCGTCAGCACCGAGTCCCCCGGCAGGGTCGGTCACGGGGACGAGTGCGCCCGCCCACAGCCCGAGCGTCCTCTCGCAGGCACCATGGACAGACCCGCCACCACCTCTCAGGATCGCACCGGCGCTGAGAGCGGCACCAGCCCTGAGGTCGGCAGCGACTCCGGACGTCACGCAGCATCGCGGACCAGCGCTGACGTCGTGTACTGGACCACGCCCTCAGGTCGCACGTACCTCGACCGCGCCGCCGTCGAGATCTCACGCGTCCACGGCCAGAGGCGCGACGAACCTGGCACCGCGACCGCAGAGCACGGCCCTGCTCCCTGGTCCGACGAGCCGCCGTTCTGACCCGGAGCGCTCGAGAGGACCACTGCGCCGCGCACGCTGGACGCAGTCACGACGACCCCCGGGTGTCGCGACCAGCGCGCCGGGCACTACAGGTTCGACGTGCAGCCGACCAGACCCGCAGGGGACGCAGAGGACTCAGCCGCGCCTCGCCGCGCCTCGCCGCGCCTCCGCAGTGTTCAGCCGCGCACCGCCCCGCAGACTTGAGCCGCGCACCGCCCCCAGCGATATTCAGCCGCGCATCGCCTGCGCAGAGTGCTGAGGGTCGACCTCCTCGCCAGGACGGACCGGGCCGGGCGCGGTCCCGTCGCCGAAGGGGCGACCGCCGAGGGCGGCACGGTCGTGCGGCTCGAGCCACCCGCTGAGGTCCGGCCCCTTGGGCACGATGCTCGTCGGGTTGATGTCCGTGTGGACCACGTAGTAGTGCTGCTTGATGTGCTCGAAGTCGATCGTGTCGCCGAAGCCGGGGGTCTGGAAGAGGTCGCGGGCGTAGTCCCACAGCACCGGCATCTCGGTGAGCTTCGAGCGGTTGCACTTGAAGTGCCCGTGGTAGACCGCGTCGAAGCGGACCAGCGTGGTGAAGAGCCGCACGTCGGCCTCGGTGATCGTGTCGCCGACGAGGTAACGCTGCGTCGACAGGCGCTCGGACAACCAGTCGAGGCGGGCGAAGAGCCTGTCGTAGGCCTTGTCGTACGCCTCCTGCGAGCCCGCGAAGCCGCACCTGTACACACCGTTGTTGACATCCTTGAAGACCGCGAGCGCGACCTCGTCGATCTCGGCCCGCAGCGCCTCGGGGTAGAGGTCAGGGGCTCCCTCGCGGTGGTGCGCAGTCCACTCGGTCGACATGTCGAGGGTCATCTGCGCGTAGTCGTTCGTCACGACCTGGCCTGTCGTCTCGTCGACGAAGGCCGGGACCGTGATGCCGCGCTCGTAGTCGGGGAACCGGGCGAAGAACGCGTCCTGCAGGCGCGGGATGCCCAGGACGGGGTCGACGCCGTCCGGGTCGAGGTCGAAGGTCCAGGAGCGGGCGTCGTGCGTGGGGCCTGCGACACCCATGGAGATGGCGTCTTCGAGGCCCAGGAGGCGGCGGACGATGATCGCGCGGTTCGCCCACGGGCACGCCCTCGACACGACGAGCCTGTAGCGGCCTGCCTCGACCGGGTAGCCGTCGCGGCCGTCGGCGGTGATCCGGGTCGCGATGTAGCGCGCGTCGCGGGTGAACTCGGTACCCGGCGTCACGTAGGACCCGGCGGTGCTCTGGTCGTCTGCGGTCGTGGGGTTCGCGTCGTCAGCCATAGTGCAATCTTGCATTACTTTGGCGGGCGCGGCAGGACGCACGGTGTGCACGACGACCTCAGGCACGTGGGGCGAGCAAGACCGGCACGCGTCCAGAGGGCAGTCCGGGCACCTGCCGTGCCGACTCCGGAAGATCACCCGCGCCTCGCCGCCGGACCTCGGCTCCGCGACTGCTCCGAGCTGTAGGTTCTTCCCCGCCGGACCACGGTCCTCGACCGCAGGCAGCGGACCAGTGTCGCCCGGCTCTCGGTCACGCGGCACCCCAGCGCCACAGCGCCACAGCGCCACAGCGCCCAGCATCTGGCACCTGGCACCTGGCACCTGGCACCTGGCACCTGGCACCGCAGCACCTGGACCACCGACGAAGGAGCGACACCATGGGCGACCTCATCGGAGAAGTGCTCGGTCTCCTCGTCGACCTCGTCTTCGGCGGAGGCGGGTCTGGGCGGGGGCGTCGACGCCGGGCACGGCAGAAGATCGACGAGGGCACGCTCCGCTGCTACGTCCGCATGGTCACCGGTCGCATCCCGGGACTCACCCGAGAGTGGGCGGACGTAGAGCTCGAGCTGTCTGCCGGTGCTGTGACCTGCCGACGTCGAGACGACCGCCAGCGGGCCATCCAGATCGGGCACGTGACTCTGGACCACGCATCGAGGCGCGCCACGCTCAAGGGCGACCCCTTCACCTCCAGCGACGACCAGGACGAGGTCTGGACGCTCGTCACCCCGACAGTCACCCTGGAGGTGTTCGGGGCGCGCGACCTCCTGCTCGCCGCGGAGGCCCTCGTCCACCCGGCCCCGGCAACCCGCTGACCGCCCGCGGTGCTCGATCGCCCGCTGACCCTCCGCGGGCGCCAGATCGCTCGCTGCCCCTCTGGCCTCCCCCGCGCTGAGGCGTGCTGTCAGAGATCCCCCACATCCTGACCCCTGACGAGTGGCGCCTCCGGTGCCATGATGAGCAGATGACTCGAGACCTGTGGCTCACCGGTGACCCTGAGGCCGACGCGCTCCTCTCCAGCGATCCCTTCGCGCTGCTCGTCGGGATGCTCCTCGACCAGCAGGTCACGATGGAGTCGGCCTTCGCCGGGCCGCAGAAGATCGCCGAGCGGATGGGCGGCCTGAATGTGCGGAAGATCGCCGAGGCCGACCCTGAGGAGTTCTCCGAGCTCTGCGCCACGAAGCCCGCGGTCCACAGGTACCCCGGTTCCATGGCGGGGCGCATCCAGGCTGTCGCGCAGGAGATCCAGACGACGTACGGCGGCGACGTGACGCGTCTGTGGACGGACGACGACCCCGACGGCCCGACGGTGTTGCGGCGGCTCAAGTCCCTGCCAGGCTTCGGTGCGCAGAAGGCGTCGATCTTCCTCGCACTGCTCGGCAAGCAGTACGGCGTCCAGCCCGAGGGCTGGCGCGAGGCTGCGGGATCCTACGGCGATGCTGATGCACGCCGGTCGATCGCCGACGTCACCGACGAGACGAGCCTCGACGAGGTCCGTACGACGAAGAAGGCGATGAAGGCCGCCGCGAAGAAGAAGGACTGACGACGGCTCGCAGCGTCCAGAGCCGTCCGCGGAGCGGATGAGCCGCTGCGAAGAAGAACGTCTGACGACGGGTCGCAGCCCTCAGAGCGGTCCGCGGCGCTGCCGTCGGAGCGCCGGACCGGCGCCTGTGCCGACGGGAGCGGTGAGGACCACGCGCCGTCGGGCCCCGCGTGACGTGACAGGACGCACCCCGTCCTTGACTAGGCTCGTCACCATGAAGATCACTCTCCTCGCCGGCGGCGTCGGTGGCGCCCGCTTCACCCGTGGCCTGCTGCACCTGCTCGCCGAGCGCTACCCAGACGGCGAGGGCGGCACCACGGCCGAGGTGACCGTCGTCGCGAACACCGGCGACGACGTGTGGCTGCACGGCGTCCGCGTCTGCCCTGACCTCGACACCGTGATGTACACCCTCGGAGGGGCGATCCACGAGGGGCAGGGCTGGGGACGGCAGGACGAGTCGAGCCGCGTGTCGGCCGACCTCGCCGCCTACGACCTGGGCTGGGAGTGGTTCACCCTCGGCGACCTCGACCTCGCCACCCACCTGGCCCGCACCGAGCTGCTGCGCGCCGGGAAGACCCTCACAGAGGTAACAGCCCACCTGTGCCGCCGGTGGAAGCCTGGCGTGACGCTGCTGCCGATGAGCGACCAGCCTGTCGAGACGCACGTGGTGGTCGGCGAGGGCACTCCGGAGGACCCGGAGCGGCTCATCCACTTCGAAGAGTGGTGGGTGCGGCACCGCGCAGGGATCCCCGCCCGTCGGTTCGAGCAGGTCGGGGTCGACTCCGCGTCGGCCACACCCGAGGTCCTCGAGGCGATCATGACGGCCGACCTCGTCCTGCTCCCACCGTCCAACCCTGTCGTCTCGGTCGGGACGATCTTGGGTGTGCCCCGGATCCGGGAGGCGTTGAACGCTACGCCGGCTCCTGTCGTCGGCATCTCGCCGATCGTCGGCGGCGCCGCGGTCCGCGGGATGGCGGACGCGTGCCTGACCGCCATCGGCGTCGAGACGAGCGCACTGGCTGTCGGGGTGCACTACGGCGCGCGTGAAGGCCTCGACGGTGACGACCTCGTCGAGGGCGACGGCCAGACCGAGGCTACGGCGGGACGTCTCGGGGTCATCGACGGGTGGCTCGTCGACGACAGCGACCACGAGGCCGTCTCAGGGCTCGAGGCTGCCGGGATCCGGTCGCGTGCCGTGCCGCTGCTCATGACGGACGACGCGGCGACGGCTGAGATCGCCACTGCGGCCCTGGACCTCGCCGGGTTCCGCTGACGATCGCAGAGCCACGTGACGCCTTCCGACTGGCTCGGGTCTCACGAGCCAGGACTGGTCTACGAGGCAGATGCCTCGCGTGACGAACCCAGGACTTCTATCTCCTCGGTATCAGTCCTGGGCTGAGGGAACCACGTGTGCCACGGCCTCTCGTCGACCTCGACAGTCGCTCCGCCTGTCACGGGCGTCGCGCGGCCGCGGTCACCGCACTGAGGTACATCGCTATGGCGTCCCGGTTCTTGGTGAGGCACTCGATCCGGCTGTCCATCCGGGCGAGCTCTTCCTCGAGGAGGGCGACGGTCTCGGGGGCGACGTCGTCGACGAAGATGCTGTCGGGGCGGTTGAGGCACGGCAAGATCAGGTGGATGAGCCGGGTCGACATCCCCGCAGCCAGCAAGCCGCGGATGTGCTCGACGCGTGCGACCAGCCGCTCGTCGTAGTCGCGGTAGCCGTTCGGCTCCCGGCTGGGCGAGATGAGTCCCTGCTCTTCGTAGTAGCGGAGCAGCCTCGGGGTCGTCCCGGTGCGGCAGGCCAGCTCACCGATGCGCACGGTCACCACTCTGCGCACGGTCACCACTCTGCGCACG